>Ga0182018_10000592_pt1 | contig 46105 bp, 41 predicted proteins | sample 812P2MmetaG_FD_120490 | JGI IMG/M metagenome (GOLD analysis project Ga0182018, IMG submission 120490) | Permafrost microbial communities from Stordalen Mire, Sweden - 812P2M metaG | ecosystem: Environmental > Terrestrial > Soil > Wetlands > Permafrost | place: Sweden: Stordalen | collected... | reverse complement strand
GGAATGAAAGGATGAACCGCCATCGTGTCCTGATCGACTGGCGCTTCACACGTGCAAAGGCCCGCCAGAAGTTCCGATACAAAAGGAACCGCTTCACGCGGTCGCAGTACTAGTACTGATCAAGTTAGCTGACTCCACCAATGAATGCCTGGCCTGCACTCTGGAATATCGATAACAGGGCAAAGCGCCGATTGAGGCCATTCTCCCGGGTAGTGTACGGTTGGTGGCCCCACCGTACACTACCCCGAGCCTTTTCGTCCCACTCGGGTTTGTTGTTATTGTGACTGAACCGCGAGAGACAACGGATTCGCAATCGTGTAGGGCGAGCCTGGAGCCTCCTGAGGCCCGTCGTAAGTGTTTGCGTTGGGGATGGTAAAGACGTAAAGCTTGCCCGGGGTAACTGTGCCTGATCGCGGTCGAGTGCCGGCGGTGCGATGCGCACCTTGGGCATGTGTTCGATGATGGGCCGGCGCCGACGGGGTTGCGGTACAGCATGAATTCGGCGGCTATGCGGTTTGTGTAGAGGCAGGGTGCAGGGAAGAGGGTGGAGGGTACAGGGTACGGGTTGCAGGGATGGGTAAGCGTTCAGTCGAAACAGCGCGAGAACGAAACGCTCGGCGTTCGGGAAGGATGCGGCTGCGGGGAGTCGATGGCGGTTCGGGGAGCGCTATGAAGCGTACGGCGTTCTGGGAGGGCCTGGGGTGCTTCGGGATCGCCGAGGAGCGCACAAGCGGGGGTGAAGCAGGGTACCGGGTTCTGGTTAGGCGAGCTTCTGGATTTCTCTCTCGGAGAGGAGTTCCAGATCGGCGCCGCGCACCAGTTTTTCTTCACTGCGAGGGCCGTCTTCGAAGAGGATTACGTACACATCATCGAGGGAGGAGAGCTTCTTCTCGACCTTCCCGACGAGCTTTTTGTCCCTGATACGGACCCGCTGTCCTTGAGCAAAGTTCATGAGCAAAGGGTAGGCGGCCGGGATCGCATCCACTATCCCAAGAACGGGTTAAGGGGAGGGCCAAAACAGTAACCATTTCCGAGCACGAAGGTGATGGGGCGGGTGATTGCTTTGGTTTCCGGAAGGGCGGGGGTGATTGGCCTTTGCCCTGTGCAAAAGAGTCGCCGCGGCGCCAGATGCTGGACGATAGTAGCGCGGTTTGGGCCGGTGGGAATATCAAAAAAGTAACAATCGTGTGGCGGCCGGGAGGGGTCGCTTCTGGAGCGGCCATTCAGCAGGAACAGGTAAGAGATGTCAGCCGCAGGACTGGAAGTGGGAGGTCCGATTCGGCCTTCGGGAACCATTCCTCAGGGCTAAAAGCCCGTTTTTCAGTGCTCTTTACGGCATGGCTAGCTGTGCCCCGTGAAGGCTGCGCGCCGGGAGAGCCGAAGAAAGCTGAACAGATTGCGGAAGGAGTGCGGGGCGGTTGACACTGTGCGCTTCCAAAATGGTGCAGGGCAGTACTCTCGGAGTGGACCCAGAATCGATTCGCATTGATGTCCGGGTCGCATGGGAGTTTGCTGCTTGCTATGGAGTGAACCTGGCCGTCTCCGTGGTGGTTTTGGGTTTTTCTTCTGCAAGGGGTGTAGCGGTGACCATTCAAAGCCGGCGCCGAAGAGCCGAGGAAGAGCTGAACAGTTTGCGGGAGGAGTGCGTGGGCGGAGTTGACACTGCAGGTTTCAAAATGGTGCAACGCAATACTTCGGGGTGAACCCAGAATCGATTCGCATTGATGTTCGGGTCGCGTGGGAGTTTGCTACTTGCTATGGGGTGAACCTGGCCGTCGCAGGGCTGGGTGTTGGGCCAGGTTACACGGGCCTGCCCCATTTTTCGCCCGCATCGGTGTTTGAATTTGACCGGATCGACACGCCCGGATAACTGTACCAACCACGACCGGGGTTCGCTGGGGCTTGACGATCACGAATGATTCTGGGCGACTGCGGCGATCCTCATCGGGCTTCCCATTTTTCTCGTGCTGCACTCCTGTGGACCAACAAGAGTCGGGAACCCTGGCCGCACTTCTGCTGTCTATCCAGGCAACAGATCGATCCGAGCACAACTTGCTCGCGCGATCTTGTTTCCGCCTCGCTCTCTCCAAGTTATTGATTTCGCTGCGCCCTGCGCTCCGAGAACCTCGCTCTGTTAAGGAGAGATCCCTATGTTCGAAGACAGCCTTGTTGAATCGACTGGCCGCATCCACACACGCAGCCGGCGTTATGCTGCCGGGTCGCTGGTGCTCGAGACGGCGCTGGTCGCCGTCGTCGTGCTCATCCCTTACCTTTATCCGGATGCGCTGCCGCGGAAATTCCTCAGCGTGCCGCTCATTGCTCCACCGCCGCCTGCCGCGCCGGTCGCGGAGCCGCAACATGCCGTTGCGCCTTTGCATACCGAGCTTCTCGCGACCACTCTTCTCGCGCCTGGGCAGATCCCACACCATATTCCCGACGTCGTCGACAACGCGCCTCCCGGGTTGAACATCTCGGGCGCGGCTGACATTGGCAGCTCCAGCCACGGGGTGGTCGGCACACTGCCGCTCGGCCTTTCAACGCCTCTACCGGTTGCGCGCGTGCATCCTGCCAAACCTGCCGGGCCGGTACGCGTGTCTGCCGGAGTCGCTGCTGGCCAGCTCATCGTTCCCATCCAGCCGGAGTACCCAGCGATTGCGCGGCAGATTCATCTCCAGGGAACCGTGATTGTTTCGGCCATCATCTCGACCGATGGACGCATTGAGAGCCTTCGCGTGCTGAGCGGGCCAGCGCTGCTCGTCAACTCCGCGGTGCAGGCTATTCGTCAGGCGCGCTATCGGCCGTGGCAACTGAACGGCGAGCCTGTCGAGGTGGAAACCACCATCAACGTTGTCTTTTCCTTCGGCAGCAACTGAATTCGGTACGGCGCAACTCGTTCGCCCGAGCTCGATATGAAAAAAAATCGCTGGGCGGCTAAGCTGGACCCATTTTTCTGCGGTTACGGCGCGGGAAAAGCAGCTCGCGAAAAAAAAAATCGTCATGGGCGCATTTGAGGTGGTGGCTTTTTCAAAATGGTGCACGGCGGTACTTTGGGGTAAACCCGGCATAGTTTCGCGTTGAGGTTCGGGTGTCGAGGGAGTTTGCTTCTTGCTATGGGGTGAACCTGGCCATCTCTCGGTATTTTTTGGGTTTCTGCACAGCGGTACTTTGGGGTGAATTCGGCATAGGTCCGCGTTGACGTTCGGGTGGGAAGGGAGTTTGCTTCTTGCTATGGGGTGAACCTGGCCGTCTCCCGGTTTTGGGTTTTGTTTCGGGTTTGGTTCTGGTTTTGGTTTTGGCGCGCGGAAAGCTGCGCGCATCAGGGATGGGGGGGAGACCCTCGATTAGGCCGCTGATTCCTGTTCCCTCTTTTGTGTGATTCGGGTCACCCCCTGTGGCGGTTTTGTTGCGGTACGATGAATTTCGTGCAGGTTCTCGTCTACTCAGCACCCTGGTGCCGTGACTGTCGTGAGGCCAAGCGGTTTCTCGAATCGCACCAGATCCCATACACGGAAATCGACATCGAGGAGACGCCTGGGGCCGCCGAAGAGGTGCTCGCCCACGTTGGGAAGCGGGCGATCCCTCAATTTGTGATCGATGGGGAGTGGGTGCAGCCGTATCGGCCTGGCCGCGGGTTTCTTTACGCCGAGATGGCGGCGCGATTGAGGCTCAACGGTGCGAATGGGACCAGCCTGAACGGCAAGAACGGGACCGCCAAATCCACGACGTCTCACCAGAGATAGCGAAGGCAGCACGGCGCTAACGTGCCGACCGAATGCCCGGGGGACTCGGGAAGACCGGAACGACTGTGGAACGGCTGACCCGTTCTAGGGGTTTGGCGCCAGTCCACCGCACTCGCGCGGAGTGTCCCGGTTCGACTCGCCGAGAATGTTAGCGTCTGCGCAGGTGAAACCCACATCGATTCCATGCTGCTGAATCGCATTGCTGATCAAAGTACTTTTGAGCCCGTAGGCAGATACCCCTGGGGGTGTTGCCGAGGCAGGAGTTGTGTAGGGGGAAAACATCTTTTGCAGCCAAACGGGAGGTACCGTGTAGCTCTTGAAGACGGCCTCAACGGCGGGCGCAGTCTGGACTGCTATGGCCGAGGGCGCCGTTCCCATCATCAAAACGCTCTTGAAAAACTGGGCGGAGTCGTCCGGGAGGGAACAGAATATGCCCATTCCTTTGCCCGGATTGGTGTTCCCGGTAGCATCGATCACGAACATGCCGCATTGGCCCATAGCCGCTTGCATCTGGAGCGGCGCCGCGTAAAGGAACTTGACCTGAGGCACCGGTTTTCCGTTGAGCGCGGCAATCTGCTGGAGAATCATGACGAGCTTGTCAGTAAGCTTTGCCGAGGAGGGCATGGTCAGAAAAGCGCCGCCGGGGCCCTTCTGCCCCAATTGAAACGAACCGTCATGCGCGACGAATACATTTCCGACGGTGATGGATTGGCCTTGCGGTCCTGACATCAGGATCGCACCGCCCACAGCATCCGTGACTTTCCATCCCTGCGGCACACCGGCTGAGGCGCTTTGGTCGGGCGCGGTATAGGACTGCAACTGGACAGGGGTGGAGCTGGCGGCAGCCGGGGGATTCGCCTGCGCTGCACAAGCGACGAAGGCTGGAACCAGGATGATGGTCAGGATCGCCGTGACGACGGCGATCCGCAGGGATTTCATTCCGTCGCAAACTTGCATGGTTCAGGTCGCTCCTTGATGGTTTCAGGCCTCTTGCTTTGCGCAGGCTACGAACGGGGGAATTCTGCTCAGTTCTGCGCTCGGGTATGCGCAGGGTAGCATGGTTTTAGTTGTTTTTTCCCAGGCAGGGAACACCCAATCCCCTGTCCGTTGCTTCTGCGGAACCAATCCCGTCTAACCTGCGTACCTCATTGCAGACGAAAGGGAAACTTGCCGTGAATCAGATTCGCAAACGCAAAAGGCGCTGGTTGTTCTGGACCATCATTTGCGTGGTCGTCGTCGCTGTGGTCGGCGGCGTCGTGGCCTTTGCACTGCATAGTGGCGACCCGAAGATACCGGCCGCTCGTCTCGCCAAGGTGACACGCGGCGACATCGCCAAATCGGTCGTCGCCACGGGGCCGATACAGCCGATCACGAAAGTGGAGCTCAAGTCCAAGGCTTCGGGACTGGTCGAGAGGCTGTACGTCGACATCAATCAGATGGTGACCAAGGGGCAGGTGCTCGCGCAGCTCGATCAGCAGGAGATCCTTGCGCAGGTAGCCGCGCAACGCGCGCAGCTTGCCGCGGCTGCAGCCAACGTCACTACTTTTTCGGCCAACATCGCGCAGGACAAGGTCAACGCTGAAGCGCCCGATCTGCCGATGTATCAGGAGACCTGGCAGCGGAACGTCCAGATGCTGAAGGACGGCATCGTCTCGCAGCAGGCGCTCGATAATGCCGAGCGCGACTACCTGGCGCAGAAGAACAAGCGCGACGGCGCGGTGGCTCAGATTGGCGTCGATCAGGCGAAGCTGAGGCAAGCGGAGGCGCAGGTGCAGCAGGCGCAGGCGAGCCTCGACCAGCTGAACGAACAGCTCAGCTACACGACCCTGGTCGCGCCCATCGACGGCATGGTGCTTTCGCGCGACGTTGAAGTTGGTGACGCGGTCAGTTCCATCCTCGTGCTGGGCTCAACCGCTACCCTGGTGATGACGATTGGCGACATCCACCAGGTCTACGTAGACGGCAAGGTGGACGAGGCGGATATTGGCAACGTTTATCTGGGGCAGCCCGCGCGGATTCACGTGGAATCTTTCCCGAACAAGACTTTCGACGGGAAGGTGACGAAGATTTCGCCACTTGGCGTGGAGAAGGATAACGTCACGACCTTTGAAGTCCGCGTCTCGATTGACAACCCCACCGGTGAGTTGAAGGCGCTGATGACGGCTAACGCTGAGATCGTTGTGACTGAGCATAAGGGTGCGCTGAGCGTGCCTGAACAGGCGATGACCTGGGACAACCAGAAGAACGCATCTGTGTTTGTGCCCGACGCTAAGTCCAAAGAGGGACAGAAGAAGCTGCCCGTCACCGCGGGTATTTCGAATGGGAGCCGGACCGAAATTATCTCCGGGCTGAAAGAAGGAGACACGGTTGTGCTTCAACAATAAGGCCCGTACGCACACGAATTTTGCAATTCCGAGTTTGCAATTCCGAGTTTGCAGTTCAGGAGGAACCCATGTTTGCTTCCCGTAAAACGCAGTTTCTGATCGTGGCCGCGATCGCGGCGCTGGTCCCCGCAGCCGCGTTGGCCGCCGACGGCACCTTCGACAAAACCCTGCACGTGAGCGGCTCGGTCGTGCTCAGCGTTTCCACCGGCTCGGGATACGTTCACGTTTCGCCCGGGTCGGGCAGTGAGGTGCATATTGTTGGCCATGTTCACGCGAACGGCTGGGGATTTGGCGCTTCAGCCGACGACCGCGTGAAGCAGGTCGTCAACAATCCGCCGATCGACCAGTCGGGGGACATCATCACGATCGGCCGCCACCAGGACTGGATCCGCAATGTGTCGATCGATTACGACGTCACCGCACCCAAGGGCACGCAACTCGAAGCTAACTCCGGATCCGGAGACCTGCGTTTGCAGGATCTGGGGGGTCCGCTGAAGGCGAATACCGGCTCAGGGTCGATTGAGGCGAATGGCTTCAGCGGCCGCGTGCAGCTTGAAACGGGCTCGGGCGACATTCGCGCGGGGCTGCAGGCTGCGAATGACGTGAAGGCGACTACGGGGAGCGGCAGCATTCATCTTCAGGGAGTGGAAGGCAGCCTGTTCGCGGAGACCGGTTCGGGGGACATGGAAATCGGCGGGCACCCCAGTTCACCGTGGAAGCTGGAGACGGGTTCGGGGTCGGTGACGCTGAACGTGGGCAACTCGCACTTCTCGCTTGACGCCAGCACGGGGTCGGGTTCCGTGCACAGCGATCCGCCGATCACGACGCATGGCGCGCTGGAGCGGCATCACATTCAGGGAGACATTAACGGAGGAGGCCCCACCGTGCGCGTGGAGACGGGCTCCGGCGACATCCGGATCCACTAACTAACTTGAGTGCCCCATCCTGTTGCTGGGCGTTCGGGTCTGGACTCTGCGCTGGGCTCTGGTCTGGGCTCTGGTCTGGGCTCTGCTGGGCGATCGGCTCGGGCGCGCGCTGGGCGACAGGGTGGAGTGCCTGATCCATCTCTCTTTCTTCGTGTTGAGAGGTTCGGGCTAATTCCCTGAGCATGGCGGCCGGAGTTTCGCGGAAGGGCCGCAGCCATCCGGCGGAGAGCCATCTGGAACTGACGACAAACTCGGAAAATCCGCAGTCCAGGCAAACAGCGATTTCCGGCGGGGGATTCAGCGGGGCGGCGCTCACGGTTCTCGAGCGGTTCAAATAGAGGCGAATGTCGGCGGGAAATGTTGCGAGCATCTCGGAATAGCACTTTTTACAGATCACAGAGTTCTCTCCTCACGAGATTCTCGCGGCGCTGTTTGGTCTCTACGCACTTTGATCGGTGCAGGGCAAGGAAGCATCAGGAAAACCGCCGGGGAAACATGGAGATTCGCCTGCTTTTCCGGATTCAGGAATCATTCCTGAATCGAAGAACGAGTCCTTCTCGATCCGTGTGCCGTCTCTGAGCGTGCGATGTTTGTTGCCCCGGGAGGTTGGGAGTCGCATCGCCGGAAAGTCGAGTTTGACTTACATGTCAGGAATTTTCAGGTCCGCTGTTCTTTTCGGTGTCTTCGCGCTGCTTCTCCACGGCGCGCAGGCCCAGTCGCCACTTGCGCCGGTTCCGGCGCCGCTGCTGTCCGCGCAAAAGGTTTTCCTCGCGAATGGCGGAGCCGATGTGGTTTCAACCGCAGCGTTCAGGAAGGCTGCTGAGGTCAACGAGCCTTATAACTCCATGTACAACGCTTTGCAGGGGTGGGGACACTGGCAGCTCGTTTCCTCACCCGATGCCGCCGACCTGGTGCTGGTGGTGCGCTTCGGCGCACCAGTGGCGATCTACTCCAAGGGCATGCCGCTGAGCGATGCGCCGCAGGAAGAGCTGACGATCCTCGATGGCAAGACTCACATTCCGTTGTGGGCGCTTGCGCAGCCCGTCCAGGGAGCCTTTCGCAAGACCACCTGGGAGAAGAACTATAACGACGGCATCGCGTCTCTGATAAGCGAGCTCAAAGCGCTAACCGCTGCGCCTGCGCCCGCCACCCCCTGACGCTTCTGGCTGCGTGTGCGCTTACGCCTGCGGGGCGCCGCAGGACGGACAGAACTTGACGGTGCCTTCGAAGCGCTGGCCACACTGACCACAGAAGCGTCCAGGTGCGGCAGGTGGAGGGGCAAAGGTCGCCCCCGGCGCCGGCGGCGGAATATACGAAGGCGGCAGCTGCGTCACAAAGGTCCCCGGCGGCATGCCTGGCATTCCCGCAGTCAGCAGCGGTTTACGCAGGATGAGATACAGCGGGAGACACACGATGCAGACCAGGAACACGCCGATGGCCCAGCCGACGGCGTTCATGCCGCGCTTCTTTGCATCCGAATAAACCCAAGCCGCAATGGCTGCGGCAATAACATACCCAATTAAATACGCACCGCTGTTCGCAGTCCCCATGATCTCCTCCGTCAAGGCAAATTGTTGAGCACCAGCATAGCGGCCAGCGCCACGGCGACCATCCGCGCTACCGACGCACTGTGAAACACGTCCAGCCGCTTCCTGCGCCACGCCAGCGCGACCGCTGCTGGATAGACCCCGTAAACTACCAGCGCCGCAAACCATGAGCACGGATTGAGGGTCGGTCTTCCGCCATGCAGCATGGTTGCAAAGTCGCGGGTCATTCCGCAGAACGGGCAGCGCAGCCCCAGGAGCGCCCGCAACTGACACTGATATCCGACATGCAGGATCGATTGCGGCCACAACGCCAGTACCACGGTGAATACAATCATCGCGCCCAACACGACCAGGTGGGGGAGCAGCTCCCGGTGCGTGATCGAGGCCGAATGCGGCATAAGCATATATACCGGAAATTCGCTGCGGCAATGAACTGAAATCGGTCGGTCGGAGGCGGGGTCGGGGGGCAGGAGCGGCGCTGGATCAGGAGCGGTTCAGTGTTCGTCTTCGACGAAAGATTTGAGGCGGGACAGGGCCTCGTCCCACTGGGCGGAGATGCGGTCGAGGTAGTCGCGGAGTTCGAGGACGGGGTGGGGGTCGAGTTCGAAGAGGGCATGGCGGCCGGAGCGGACACAGCGGACGATTTTGGCGCGCTCGAGGACGCGAAGGTGCTTGGTGATGGCCTGGCGGGTGAGATGGGAGCCGTGGGTGAGTTGGGAGATGGATCGGGCCGGACCGCGACTCAGCCTCGAGAGCAGAGACAGACGGGTGGGGTCACCGAGCGCGGCGAAGGTGGGGGCGGCCTTGCCCCATGTCCCAACCCCAGAGACATGGGGCACCCGTTTCTGTTTGGCTACGACCTTAGGGGTTCTGGACGACATACTCCTCGATGTTTTTCACCTGCTGGGTCCAGCCTTCGCTGTTGCGGAGGAAGGCTTCTTTACGGCGGGCGTCGGGGATGTCGCTGAAGCCGGATTCGGAGACTTTGAGCAGGGTGCCGGTGGGGGTTTTCTCGAGATGGAACTCGATGAGGGTGGGTGTCTCTTCGGAGTAGTCGGTGTTGGGATCGACTGAGTAAGGGTGCCAGGTGAAGGCGAAGTACTGTTCGGGGTCGATCTGCTGGACGACGGCGCGGAAGGTGACGTGTTCGTAGCCGGGCCAGGTGATCTGGCCATGGGATTCTTCGCCGACCTCAAAAGGGGCGTCGAGTTTGACACGGAACCAGGCTCCGAATTCGTTATGGTCGGTGAGGGCGCGCCAGAGGCGGGAGACGGGGGCGGCGATTTCGATCTGTTTCTCGATGCGGTCGGCGATGCGTTCTTCAGTGTGAGCCAGGGTCATAGGCAACCTCCTGGTTGCAGAATACGCCGGGGCCTGTGGAAATGCAACCGGATGGTTGCGTAAGGGCAGCCTTCAGCGCACAGCGTTCAGAAAAACAGGCGCTAAGCATCTCACCCATGTCCCAAGACCAGGGATATGGGGCACCCGTGGGGCGGCAAGCCGGGCCGGGAGCAGCCGGCACCCTGACGATCCCATGTCTCAAAAGCGAGACATGGGGCACCCAGGTTAGTGGCCGTCTTACGCGGCGGTGAGGAGGAGAGGCGTGTCTTTGGTGATGACGAGGGTGTGTTCGTAGTGGGCGGCGAGGCCGCGGTCGGCGGTGCGGACGGTCCATCCATCTTTGGCGAGGACGGATTTGCCGGAGCGGCTGGCGATGATGGGCTCAACGGTGATGACGAGGCCTTCAGTGAGGAAATCGGAGGCGGAGGGGTCGGGCCAGTTGGGGACGCTGGGCTTCTCGTGGATGGTGCGGCCGATGCCGTGGCCGCAGAGGTCGCGGATGACGTGGAAGCCGGCGGCGGCAACTTCTTTTTCGACGGCGCGGCCGATGTCGCGGACGCGGTTGCCGGCGCGGGCGACCTGCATGGCCTGGCCGAAGGCGCGCTGAGCGCAGACGGCGAGGCGGCTGCCGATGGCGGACTCGGTGATGGGCGGGCCGACGATGACGGTCTCGGCGGCGTCGGCCATGAAGCCGTCCTTGCGGATGGTGACGTCGAGCTTGAGGAGATCGCCGTTGCGGAGGCGGCGGTTGGATGGGATGCCGTGGACGATTTCGTCGTTGACGCTGATGCAGGAGACGCCGGGGAAATTGTAGACGGTGATGGGGCCGGAGACGGCGCCGTGCTGGCGCATGACGTCGCCGCCGATCTGGTCGAGGTCGGCGGTGGTAATGCCGGAGCGGGCGGCGGCTTTCATGGCGTCGAGCATGAGGCGGACGACGTGGCCGGAGGCGCGCATGGCGGCTAGTTCTTCGGGGGTCTGGATGGACAACGGTGCTACCTCTGTTGTTTCTATTTTCGCAGGCAGACGGGCGGCCGGGGCTTAGTTTCGCGAAGGATTGTTAGCCGGCGCGCCTGCGTTTGGGGGCTGCTTCGCGGAGCATGGCGGCGCGGAGAAGGCCATTGAGGCGGGTTTGATAGCCTTTGCCCTGTTTGCGAAGCCAGGCGATGACGTCGGCATCGAGGCGGACGGTGAGTTGCTTTTTCACCGGGCGGTAGAAGGGGTTGGGGCGTGGGTGCTTCCATGCATCTCCGCCAAGTTCGGGAATGTCGGATAAGTCGATTTCGCTGTCGGGGCGAGCAGCCAGGGCAGCCATTCTCCTGATTTCACGAGACGATGGCTTGTAATCATCCATCGACTTCCTGACGATTTTGCTCATAGGCCAGCCGCTCCTTCCTTGTAGCTTTCCGCGCCGAGATGATTCGTATGGATTCCCTCGGCCCTTCGTCCCAAACGGCATAAGCGACCATCAGCAGGACCACTCCTTCGAACAGTCCGACGATCTGCCAACGAGATTCTCCCTCGACGGCCCGGTCAAGCTCATATATGGCATACGGATCGTCGAAGACGCGCATGGCGGCTTCAAAGAGGACACCGTGTTTGCGCCGGTTGCTTTGCGCTTTGACCGGATCCCACTCGAACAGGGTCATAGCAGCATCTTTGATTGTAACTACAAATTAATAGCTACGCAACTGCAACGAAGACGGTTCGGTCTCCGCGGTCGAAGGACCAATTAGAGAGATTGTCACGGCTTCGTGGGGGCTTTCGCGAGTTTTTCGTAGAAGGGGTTGGGCTTGGCGTTTTTCCAGAATTCTTCGGGTAGCTCCGGGATATCGGAGAGGTCGATTTCGCTGTCGGGGCGGGCGGCGAGGGCTGTGACTCTCTCGATTTCGGCCGGCGTTGGTTTGCACTGGTCGATAGTCTTCCTGATCATGCGTCCCATAGTGAGAGTTTACTCGCCGAGGAGAAGGCGTTCGGTGGAGAGGGCGTGGCCGGTGGCGGGGTCGGCTTCGATGAGGAGGGCGGCCATGCGGGGGTCGCCTCTGGCGGCTTCGAATTTGTTGGGCATGGAGGTGAGAAAGCGCTCGAGGACGAGTTCTTTCTGGACGCCAATGATGCTGTCGTACGGGCCGCTCATGCCTACGTCGGTTTGGTAGGCGGTGCCGCCGGGGAGGACGCGGTCGTCGGCGGTGGGGATGTGGGTGTGGGTTCCGATGACCGCCGTGACGCGACCGTCGAGATACCAGCCGAGGGCGCATTTCTCCGATGTGGCTTCGGCGTGGAAGTCGACGACGATGATTTTGGCGGTGATTTCTTTGAGGAGGGCGTCGGCAGTGCGGAAGGGGTCTTCGTTATTGGCCATGAAGACGCGGCCCTGGAGATCGACGACGGCGTATTCCTGACCGGAAGGGAGCGTGCCCTGATAGACGCCGAAGCCGGGGCTGCCGGGGGCGTAGTTGGCGGGGCGAATAACGCGGCGGGGGCGGTCGTGACTGTCGGCGGGGACGGATTTGAGATAGTCGATGATTTCCTTTTTGTCCCAGATGTGGTTGCCGGTGGTGAGGACGTGGGCGCCGAGGTCGAAGAGCTCGTCGGCGATGGGCGGGGTGAGGCCGAATCCGCCGGCTGCATTTTCAGCATTGACGATGAGAAGGTCGACGGATCGACCGTGGACGATGTAGCCGAGGTGCTCGCGCACGATGCGGCGACCCGCGCTGCCGAAGACGTCGCCGACGAAGAGGATGCGCATGAAAGCAGGGTACAGGGTACAGGGGGCAGGGTACAGCGTTCACCGGGCACGGGGCACCGAGCACGGGCATCGGGGTGCGGCGTTCAGAATAAGCACAGGGGCGATGCGGGCCGGTGAATCAGCCCGCGCGCGACCTTCAGCGTACAGGCCACGGGGATTGTTACAGATTTTCATACGACGCCCAAAAAAAAGCTGTGGTAGCGTGAAGCAATGGCCGCTAATACCCGATTCGCAACCGGCGTTCACGCCATGGTATTGCTCGCTGCCGAACCGGATGGACTGCAGACTTCGGAAGATGTTGCCGGCAAGCTAAGCATCAATCCTGTCGTTATTCGACGCGTATTTTCACTGCTGCACCAGGCGGGGCTGCTGGAGAGCCAGAAGGGTCCCCATGGCGGATCGAAGCTGGCGCGCTCGGCGAAGGCGATCACGCTGGCGGACATCTATAAAGCGTTGGATGGCGGAGAGCTTTTCCATACTGCGGCGTTGGCGGGGACACAGGCGGCGAAGCTGGGATTGGTGCTGAAGAAGGTGTTTGAGAGCGCTGAGGGCGCGCTGCGCGAGGAGCTGGAGAAGACGACACTCAACGATCTGGCCAAGAAGGTGGGTAAGAAGGGGAAGAAGTAGGAAGACAGCCGGGAGCCGGGAGCCTGTAGCTGGTGAGCAATTGATTACCGTTACGATTCGCGAGGCGGAAGCCGATCTTTCCCGTTTGATCCGGAAGGCCGGCGAGGGTGAAGAGGTCGTGATTCTCAGAGGATCGAAGCCGGTCGCCAGGCTCATCCCGGTAAGCGAAGTCAAGGGTCGTCGGCGGCCGGGATTTCTGAAGGGCAAGCTGCATGTGGGGCCGGAGTTCTTTGAACCGCTGCCCGAAGATGAGCAGTCTCGCTGGGGGAATTAGCGCGAGAAATTCCGCATCGTATGCGAGTCGTGATTGACGATCTGATCGTCGAGCTTGATCCCCCGCCAAATCGCATCGGCAAATGTGACGGCGGGAGGGAGCGGCACTTCACCGAAGCGGCGGTGATGCTCGCTTACGCCTTCCACTTATTTGAGACGACGATCCCGGACTTATGTGCCGTTGAGCTTCATCCCGACGGCGAGCATGGAAAGAGATTTGAAATTGCCAAATGGCTGGCGGCGCACGGATTTCCTCTGAAGGAGTCGCGGGGTGTTACGAACTATTGCGGAAAATATGTTTGCGGGGAGCGGCAGATTCTGATTTCGGCGACGCCCGGTCTGGGCGATGTCGTCGCCGTGACGCCCGGCGGAGCCATCATTGCCGAGTGTAAAGGAGGTATCATCAACACTCGGCATTCGGGCCAGCTTTCACGCTTGCGCAAAGGACTTTGCGAAGCAGTGGGCCTTCTGATGTCCAAGGCCAGGGGCGGGCGTCAGGTTGCAGTCGTGCCATACACCGAGACTACGCTTCGAATAGCAAAGCAGATGGCTTCCCGCGCTGATGAGGCTGGCATTGCGATCGCGCTTGTGAGGGAATCGGGAGAGGTTCTCGACGTAGCGCCTTAACCAAGCGCGGGATCATGCTTCCACGTCGTGACCGAGGTTATGAAGCTTGCGCTGTCAGCGGCTTTCGCGAGTCCGCGAACCATCGTGCTATCAGCACCAGCGCGATGAGGATCAGGGATAGCGTGAGGCCGGTCCATAGGCCGGAGAGTCCCCACTTGAGGCGGAAGCAGAGCAGGGCTCCGAGGGGGAGGCCGAGGATCCAGTAGCCGGCGAAGTTCATGAGCATGGGGAAGCGGGTTTCGCCGAGGCCGCGGAGGGCGCCGGTGGAGACGGTCTGGATGCCGTCGAAGATCTGAAAGCCTGCGACGATGGCGAGGATGTGCGCGCCGAGGATGAGGACGCGGGTGTCGCGTGTCCAGATGGAGATGATGGGTTTTGGGACGACGATGAGGAGGACGGCCATGAGGGCCATGAATCCTGCGCCGATAGCGATAGCGAGGATTCCGGCGCGGCGGGCGCGGGCGGGATTGCCTGCACCAATAGCATGACCAACGGCGACCGCTGCAGCTGCGGAGATTCCCAACGGAACCATGTAGGTGTAGGCGGCGCAGCTAAGGACAATTTCGTGGGTGGCGAGGGCGATAGGGGTCAGGTGCGCGGCCATGACGGTGACCGCCCCGAATGCAGCGACTTCGAGGACGACCTGGGATGCGGCGGGCAGGCCGAGTTGGAGGAGGGCACGGAGGCGGGTCCAGTCCGGCGCGGGCCAGTGAGTGAAGAGGGCGTGGCCGCGCTTCGACTCGTGGGACGAGGCGGCGTAGACCAGGACGCCGGCCATGTAGACACGGGCCAGACAGGTCGAAAGCGCGGAGCCGCGGACACCGAGGGCAGGGAAGCCGAAGTGGCCGTAGATGAGGATCCAGTTGAAGGCGAGGTTGACGAGGTTGGCGGTGATAAGGGCGAAGGCGACGGGGCGGACCTGGCCTACTCCCTGGAGATAGCGGCGGAATCCGCCGTAGACGAGCAGGGGGAAGGTGCCCCAGTTGAGGATGCCGACGTAGGAGCGGGTGAGGCTGGCGACGGTGGGGTCGACGCCGCGGCCAGTGAAGATCCACTGCGCGGCGAGCATGAAGAGCATGAGCAGGGGCGTAAAGGCGAGGGCGATGTAGATGGCCTGGGCGAGCGAGCGGTGGCAGTCGTCGAAGCGGCCGGCGCCCCAGGATTGCGAGACCAGGGTGTCGAGGCCGAGGAGCAGGCCGATGCCGAAGAGAGAAGGCGCGTAGTAGATGGCGTTGCCGAGGCCGACGGCGCCGATGGCGTCGGGACCGAGACGGCCGACCATGATGAGGTCGACGATGGTCATGGTCATCCAGCCGAGTTCGGAGAGGACGACGGGTATTGCGAGGGTGAGGAGGGCGCGGAGTTCTTCTCCGATGCGAGCGCGGTGCTGGCGCTGGTCGAAGATCTCGACTGCGGCGACCTGGCCTGGGTGGAGCTGGGGTTCAGACGACGGGGCCTCGGCGGGCGGAATTTCGGGGTCCTGCATTTGACCTTCGGAGGACATGGAATGCCTATTTTAGGTGAGGGCGAGGCGCTGAGGGCGTGTGGTAGATTTGGGGTAGCGCGCTCTCTGCTTAAAGGGCGAGGGCAGTGAATCGGCAAGTGCGCGGAGAGATGGCCGAGTGGCTTAAGGCGCACGCTTGGAAAGCGTGTATACCGCAAGGTATCCGGGGTTCGAATCCCTGTCTCTCCGCCAGTTTCCTTCCAGCGATATCAGAGACATCTCAAGAGACTCAGAGATCCCCAGTGATACTGGGGATCTCATCTTTTTGCGTACAAGGCGGCACTAACAAGACGGCCCTATGGACAGGGCCCTGGAGCGCATAGGATACAGGGTCCGGATAATCGGCCACGGCTTTCCGGGGACTCGCTTCAACGGTCCTGAATGAACAAGGCAGAGTGTCCAGGCAACCTAACCTCCAGGTTTCGGGCTAATTGCCGGCTCCAGAAGCGATTTGAAGTTCCCAATTGCCGACACACCTGTAGTAACTGCGATTGTCCTCTTACACCGACAAAGGACTGAGCCTGAACTGTTTAGCTTCCGCCTCGTGATCCATTTGTGTCATTCGCTTACGAGCTAGATTGAACAGAATCGAAAGCAGATTGGGAAGATGCTTATCTCAGGCCTTTATAACAAGCCGAATCGAGGTACTCGTGCCCCATGTACAGGAGTTGCAGTCCAGTTCAGAAACGTCACTTATAGCTAAGTCGAGGATTCTTCTGGTGGACGACAACGACATTCTTAGAAAATCTCTCTGCCTGGTCCTTGAACATAACGGCTTTGAAGTCGTGACGGCTTCAAATGTGAACGACGCCCTGAAACTCATTGGAGCCGAGACTTTCGATGTACTGCTGAGCGATCTGCAAATGCCCAACGCCGGCGATGGATTGACCGTCGTCAGCGCCATGCGCCACGCCAACCCCAAAGCGGTCACGCTCATCCTGAGCGGCTACCCCGAAATGAAAGCGGCTGCGGCAGCGATCCTGCTACAGACAGATGAAGTCCTGACCAAGCCCATGTCTCCTGAAGCCCTGGTAGAAACGATCAGGGGCCGGTTGAAGCTCGATATTCATGAAGCGCGCCCTATCGAGAGCGTCGCCACGATTCTTGCCAGGGAAACGCAATCGACCATCGATGCCTGGCTCGCTCGTGTCGATCAGGAGGGGGATATATTGTCGATCCCGATGGAACATGCCGAGCGCTCTGCTTACCTTCCGCAGTTATTCCTGGACCTGGTATCTCGTCTTCAGAAACCACTTCCTCTGGGCACACGGGCGCTTGTCTCCCCCTCTGCGTCTAAGCACGGTATCCTGCGGCGTGATCAGGGCTATACCCCGGCCATGATGGTGGAAGAGTCGCGAATGTTGCAGGTTTCCATCTTCCAGACCCTGGAGCATAATCTGACAAGTGTCGATTTCAATCTCCTGCTCGGGGATGTGATGGCTATAGCGGATGAAGTGGATTCGCAACTCGCACAGCAGATGGCCAGCTATATTTCGGAGTCAAGGAAGGACGGTAAGGAAATAGCTGCCTGAGTCCGGATGTCTCCTCGAAATCAGGTCGCTATGAACGACTCCGGTCCAACTCCCACGCAGCCGGTGATGATCATCATCTGTCGAGATAGAGAGCGAGAAGCCCCTGGGATTCGAGTCCGAAGGTGTTGACTACGCGATTGAACGTGGCGAAGAGTGCGGCGATGTGAACTGCCTCGGCGATCTGTAGTTCGCTCCAGCCGGTGTGAGACAGGGTCTCCACGTCAGCACGGGTGATTTCGTGGGAGCGGCTGTTCACCTTTGCCGCAAACCTCAGCAGTGCTTGTTCGACAGCACTGAGCGATGGCGAATTAAGATCATTTTCCTGAATCGCGGATAGAGCCTCGGCGGAGCCGCCATGGACGCGGAGAAAGTATCCATGGCTGTCGGCGCAATAAGCACAGGCGTTTTGGGATGACACGAGCGTGGCGATCATCTCTTTGTGCCGGCGGATTAAGTATCCATCCACGAAGAGCAGGCTCTCAGCCAGATCGATCATGTGCCGCAGCAGGGGCGGGTGGGTGGCGAAGCACTTCAGGATTCCGGGAATATCGCGTCTGCCAAAGGCAGAGCGGAAGTGATCGTAGAGCAGCGCAACCTCACCGGTGGCCTGATCTTCCTCGATGATCGGGAGATTCCTCGACGCCGGGGGCTTATGGGTCGGGGGCCTATGGTTCGCGACCACTGCGGAAAGCTTCTCGGATTCGGGTAGCACGATGGGAGCCTCCTGTGAGGGACGGGTTGCGGCTGTTTTTTCGTGCTCAGCGGGCAGCAGTTTCCGCGGGCAGATATGTCTTGCTGACGGCGACATATCCCTCGCGCGCGACCTGCTTGCCACGTTCGCGATACAGGGCTTCGTCGCGGGGCTGAATGGTATCGAGCCCGTCTACGTAGCGGTTGTACATACAGAAGGCCGCGGCGATCAGGACGGTATCGTGGATTTCGAGGTCGGTTGCGCCGAGGCTGCGCGCATGCGCGACGTCGGCCGCGGTGACGTTCTTGCCGCCTCGCTGGACCTTCGCCGCGATGACGAGGAGAGCCTTCAGCTTCTCTGAGATGTCCGCGTGCTGAAAGTCGCTTTTGACGCGCCTGACTAAGTCTTCGTCGCCCTTGAGATGGGCTGCGGCAATGGCGCCGTGAATGGTCTGGCAGTAGTAGCAGTCGTTCAGAGAAGAGACATAGGTGGCGATCAGCTCGCGTTCGCCAGGCGTGAGCGTGCCGGGGCCGCGCAGCAGGACTTCGACGAGTTCGTTGAGCGGTTTGGCGGTTTCGGGGCGGAAGGCCATGGCGGCGCGGATTCCGGGTAATCCTTCGGGCAGGGCAATGTGGGGCATAGAGTCTTCATCCTTTCAGGGGTGGGGATTCTCAGCGTAAACTGTGCCAGCATCTATCGAGTGAGTGGAGATCGTCAAGCACCCAAAGATGGACCTGGTGCGGCCGGCGGGGTCGGCGGGCAGATCGGTCGATGACCATCCCATCGAGAGATGGATGGAATCCTACGCCTTTCGGTGGAAGACTTTGTTGTTGCGCGTTGAGTAAGGTGGGCTAGACCTTGTACTTTTCCGTGACCCTCGTTTTGCTCGTTGCCAAATCTCAGGACCAGCGGCCGGTATCGATGCGGCTACTGTATTCACCACGATGAGATTCGCGGAGTCAGTGTCACGCGGAATCCTCGCTTCGGTTCTGACCGTTGCTGCGCTTCTTTTCACGGGGTGTCATTCGGGCCTGCCGAAGCCCGAGTCGGCGCAATATACGCAATTCGTGCAGGCGTTTTACGTGGGGTTGGCAGCGATGGAGGTGGGCAACGACGTTCGCGCGGAGGACATGCTGGGCCGGGCGACGCAGTTGGCGCCGGGAGAGCCGGCGGGGTGGGCGGACTGGGGGATTCTGGCGCTGCGGCAGCGCAACTTCGACGAGGCAAAGCGGCGGCTGGACGAGGCGCACCGGCTTGCTCCGCACAACGGGCAGATCGACGCCGATCTGGGCACGCTCGAAAGCGCGCGCGGGAATTCCGCGGTAGCCATCGCGGATTTTCGCGAAGCACTTGCTCGCGACCCGAGGAATGTACGCACCATCTATCAGCTCGCGCTGGAGGTGGAGCGCCAGGGAGGAACGGACAGTGAGGCGGAGTTTCAGGGGCTGATGGAGCGGATCCTCGGCGCGCAGCCGGAGAATCTGCCGGCGCTGCTGGAGTTGAGCCGCATCGCCGCAAAACGCGGGGACACGGCCACCCTTCGATCTGCTGTCGCTCGCATCGCTGCGCAATCCGGCGCGTGGCCTGCCATGGTGCAGCAACGGCTTGCGGAGTTACAGAGCGCGGCTGCGAGCGCACCCGCCACGGCGGCGATCCGCAGCATTTTTCTTCGCAACGTTCTCATGCAGGTTCCCAGTTTTCGGCAGAGTCTGGCTGTTATCAAGGCGCAACCTGGCGAGGAAGCCCAACCTTTCTTGGATTTTGCGCGGCTTCCGTCGCCGCGTTCCCGGCCTGCGGCACCCGACACAGCGATGCGTTTTGTTGCGGAGACGCTGACGGATCAACAGGGGCAGAAGTGGGACTGGATTGGCGCAGTCTCGCTGAACGATGCGCAACCGCCCGTGTTGCTGACGGCAAATGCGAAGACGGTGAGCCTGATGGGTGGCCCTGCGTTTGTGTTTCCTGGAGGCGCGCACGGCACGGCGCCGGGGCCGGAATCTGTTCTGCCGGTGGACTTCAATTACGACTTCAAAACAGACCTGGTGCTGGCTGGCGCGGGCGGCGTGAGGTTCATGCGCCAGGATTCGCCGCAGAAATTCACCGACGTTTCGGCGCAGACGAACCTGCCGTCGGCGATTCTGAACGGCGACTATACGGGCGCGTGGGCTGTCGACATTGAAGCGGACGGCGATCTGGACATTGTGCTGGGTTCGCAGAGCGGGGCGCCCACAGTGCTGCGCAACAACGGCGACGGGACCTTTACGCCGATCCACCCCTTCGCGGGAATCTCGGGCATGCAGCAGTTTGTGTGGGCCGATCTGGATGGCGACGGCAATCCCGATGCTTCGCTGATCGACGGCGCGGGGCGTCTCCACGTTTTTCATAACGAGAGAGCGGGGAATTTTCGCGAGATCGCCGTGCCGGGAAATCTCGGATTTTTGAAGGCGATTGCAGCCGCGGATACGCGGCACGGCGGCACCCTCGATCTGCTGGCGGTGGGAGCCGATGGGGCGATTGTGCGTCTCGTGAATCAGGACGGTGCGTGGATTTCGACGGAGATTGCACGCGTGGCAAATCCTGAAAAGGTGTTGAGCGGGGCTGTTCGGCTGGCTACGCCGGATCTCGACAATAATGGAGCGGCCGATCTGGTGCTGATGCAGGTGGGAGTGGCGGCCACGGATGGGGGCGCCCTGGTTTGGTTGGCTAACGAAGACGGCACGTTCACGCTGATGGATCATGCTGCGGGTCCGGCGCGCGTCTTTGCAGCCGCCGATGTGAACGGCAGCGGCCATCTGGATCTGCTGGGGCTCTCCGCAGAGGGTGAGCCGGTAAAGGGAGTCAATCACGGAACGATGCATTATCACTGGCAGGTGATTCGGACCCGGGCCGTGCAGGCGACGGGCGACCAGCGGATCAATTCGTTCGGCATCGGCGGTGAGGTTCAGATTCGTTCGGGGTTGCTGCTGCAGGCGCAGGCCATCAGCGGGCCGGAGGAGCATTTTGGGCTGGGTGAGTGGACAGAGACCGACGTGGCGCGGATTCTATGGCCGAACGGGACGGTGAATGCGGAGTTCGAGCTAAAAGACGATCAGGAGGTGCTGGCGCAGCAGCGGCTGAAGGGGTCTTGTCCGTTTCTTTTCGCGTGGGACGGGAAAGAGATGCGATTCGTGAAGGACACCGTGCCGTGGGGATCGGCCATCGGGTTGCGCATTGATGCGCTGGGGCCGGCCCGCATCGTTGCCACGCAGGAGTGGTACAAGATTCCGCGCGGCGATCTTGTGCCTCGTGACGGCGCGTACGATCTGCGCATCACGGGCGAGCTGTGGGAGACGTATTACTACGACTGGCTCGAACTGATGACGGTGGATCATCCGCAGGGTACGGAGGTATTCACCGATGAGCGCTTCGTCGTACCACCGGTGAAACTCGCGATCACGGCGACCGAGGCCCCGCATCCCATCGCGCGCGCGGCGGACGATCGTGGCAACGATGTGACAGAAGTCTTGCGTTCGCTCGACGGCCGCTATCTGGATACATTTGGCCGTGGGCAATACCAGGGCGTAACGCGCGATCACTATGTCGAGATTGATTTGGGTAATAATGTGCCCACGAGCGGGCCGCTGTATCTCATCGCACGCGGCTGGCTCCATCCATCGGATTCTTCGATCAACGTGGCGATGAGCCAGGGTCATCATGAGCAATCGAAGCCGCTGAGTCTCGAGGTTCAGGATGGGCACGGCGGATGGGTAGTGGCGCGGCCCAACCTGGGATTCCCGGCAGGGCGCAACAAGATTTGCCTGATCGATCTGACCGGGGTCTTTAGGCCTGACACGCCGCGCAAAGTGAGACTGCGGACCAACCTTGAAATCTATTGGGACCAGATTCAGTGGGCGCGCGGGTTACCCGGCACACTGCTCAAGATAACCCGCATTGAGCCGTCAACCGCGGACCTGCGCTATCGCGGGTACTCAACCATCCATCAGGCGAATGCATCGTCACCGGAGGTTCCGAACTACAACCATCTGATGTCGACTGCGCAGATTTGGCCGGACCTTGAAGGCTACTACACGCGCTTTGGTGACGTGCGCGAGTTACTGCGCAGGATCGACGACCGCTACGTGATCATGAATGCCGGCGACGAGATAGCGCTGCGCTTTCCGGCGCCGCCTCCGCCGCCACGGGGCTGGGTGCGCGATTATGTGATTGCCGGCGATGGCTGGATCAAGGACGGCGATTACAACTCAACCGATTCCGCCACCGTAGGCCCGCTGCCATACCACGAGCGAACGGAGTATGACACGCCGCCGCTCCCGCTCGATCAGGAATGGGTCTATCGTCGTCATCCAAAAGATTGGCTCACATGGCAGACGCGCTATGTAACTCCGGAGCCTTTCCGCAATGCTCTGAACGATGCGCCAGGGAAAACGAGACCGCAGCAATGAAGCGAATCCCGGTAGCTCGCATCATTCTTACTCTCTTATTCGTGGGCATGCTGGCCACGCCGGTCATCCTGCGACGTCTCTCGTTGCGGCGCGGCCAACCGGACGCAGGCCACACCGATTGCCAGTCGGCGCTGGCGCGTTACGGTTTCTGTTTTGAGGAAGTCTCGAAGCAGGCGGAAGTTAACTTTGTGCACGAAGCTCCGCAACTCGATCCGAAGCTCGATCCGATCATGCCGGAGATCGCTTCGATGGGCGCCTCTGTCTCCATTGTGGATTACAACCGCGACGGATGGCCTGACATTTACGTTACTAACAGCAGAACCGGCAGCATGAACCATCTTTACCGCAACAATCACGACGGCACTTTTACCGACGTGGCGCCGGAGCTGGGCATCGCCGATGTCAACAAGCCGGGCACAGGCGTCTCGATGGGCGTGGTGTGGGGCGATTACGACAATGACGGCTATGAGGACCTGTTCCTGATCAAGTGGGGCAAGCCGGAGCTCTTTCACAATGATCATGGGCAGGGTTTTACCAACGTGACTGCCCAGGCTGGACTGCCCTCGTGGATCAATGCAAACACCGCGACGTGGCTCGACTACGATGGCGACGGAAAGCTGGACCTGTTTGTCGGAGGCTACTATCCGGAAGACGTAGACCTGTGGCATCTGAAGAACACGCGCATGATGCCGGAAAGCTTCGAGTACGCGAAGAACGGGGGCCGAAAGTATCTCTTTCATAATTTAGGCAACGGACACTTCGAAGAGGTTAGCGCGAAGGTTGGCATCGACAGCCGGCGGTGGGCGCTGGCTTGCGCGGCTGCCGATCTGCGCGGAACCGGCTATCCCGACCTATTCGTCGCCAATGATTACGGCGTCTCGGAACTCTACCTGAACGATCACGGCCATTTCCACGAAGCTGGCGAGCAGACCGGTGTGGGTTTTGCGCCGAAGAGCGGCATGAATGCGGCTTTCGGAGATATCTTTAACCAGGGAAAGTACGCGATTTATGTGTCGAATATCTCCGAGGAAGGAGTGCTGATTCAGGGAAACAACCTATGGGTTCCGCAGGAGGGCAGCGGCCTCCACTATCAGAACATGGCCCGCGATCTGGGCGTGGAGCTGGGCGGATGGAGCTTCGGCGCGCAGTTTGGCGACCTGAATAACGACGGCACTCTGGATCTATTTCTCGAGAATGGATACATTTCGGCGTCGAAAACCAGGAGCTATTGGTATGACTTTTCGAAAGTGGCTGGCGGCAACAGCTCTATCATCAGCGATGCGGCGCACTGGCCGGCGTTCGACGGGCGCAGCCTTTCCGGCTACCAGCAGAAGAAAGTCTGGATCAACGACGGCTCGGGGAAATTCGAGGATGTAGCGCAGGCGACAGGCGTGACCGATCGCTACGATGGACGCGCGGTGGCGCTGGCGGATTTGTGGAACACAGGAGCGCTGGACGCCGTCGTCGCCAACCAGGCCGGCCCTCTGCTGATTTATAGGAACACTGTGGCTCCGGGGAACGACTGGATCGAGTTCGATCTGGAAGGCACGCGGAGCAACAGCAGCGCCATCGGGGCGCAGGTTATGCTGGTCTGGAATGGCGAGGAACAGATACAGTCCGTCTCGGGGGGCAACGGGTTTGCATCTGAGAATGACCGGCGCCTGCACTTCGGGCTGGGGAAGAACCCACATATCGAGAAGGCGGTAATTCACTGGCCCTCGGGGGCCGTCCAGACGCTCGAGAATCTCACGCCTAACCGCCTGTATCAGGTGAAGGAGCCCGCGTGACACCGCCGGTAGCCGTGAAGCAAACCGCCGAGGTCCCATCTGTTCCGCGCTGGAAGCAGATGCTGGACAGCCGGTTTGCGCCGCCGGTTTTGATCACGCTCATTTTGCTGGCGGGCAATCTGTCTTTCGGGATTCTCGAGAGCTACCAGAAAACGCTGCTGGCAATTGTAACCAGCATTGCGACAGAAATGGTGCTGGGGCGCATCTTTCTGCATAAGTGGCCGCATCCCGCGAGTGCCTACATTACGGGGATCAGCGTCGGCATTCTGCTGCGCTCTCCGGCGTTCTGGCCGTATGCGCTGTGCGCAGCGCTTTCCATTACTTCGAAGTACGTGTTGCGTTATCGCGGGCGCCACATCTGGAACCCTTCTAACTTCGGCATCTGTGCAATGCTGGTTGTGGCGTCAGCGTCGGTGGCCGGACTCAGCATCCAGTGGGGCAATAACTTCGCCGCCGTGATTGTGATTTGGGTCCTGGGATCGCTGATTCTGTGGCGCGCCAAGCGGTTTCACATCACTGCTGTTTACGTGGTTTCGTTTTTCCTGCTCGGGTTTCTGCGCGCCCGTATCATCGGCGATCCCTGGCAGTCGGAAATCTCGCCCATGACGGGCCCCATGTACCAGCTCTTTATCTTTTTCATGATCACGGATCCCAAGACCACTGTCCGCACCCGCACGGGCCAGTGCGTCGTCGCCTTCGCCATTGCCTTCGTGGAATTCCTGATGCGTCTCGACCAGAGCGTGTATGCGCCGTTGTATGCGTTGTTCTGGGTTGGTCCGACGGCGCTGTTCGTCGAAATGTGGATCGATTCCCGTCGCACCCGCGCTGGTGGCGCCTTGAACCCACAGCCTGCTCGTCCTTAGTTACCCACGGAGGAGGCCCCTGGCTGGAAACCGCAACGCTCGAGCATCCTCAGGATTTCGTCGTGCGTCGCGTCCAGCTTGCCCGCACTTTCCAGCAGGTCGTTCGCTTCGACGGCATACCAGTTGCGCCGCCCCGGCCGACCCAGCCCCGCGACGTTGAACGGCTCAATCGCGAGCAGAATGTCGCGGATCAATTCTGCCGATTCTGTTTTGGCCCGGGGCCGCTGCGCGCGCTCGAAAAGACGGACGCATTCAGGCCCAAAGACCGGATGCTCGCATAAGAGGAACGATGAAACCAGTTCTGGTTTGCCCAGCCTCCGCGCTGCTTCGGAATAGCTGGCCGCGGCAAAGTAGAGCAGCGAAAGCGCGGTAAACACGGGGAAGTTACTCATATTGGCATAGAGAGCCGCGATAAGTCGTGCGGTCGCGAGTAACTCGTGGTCCGTTTGTGTGGCATAGGTATCGAGCCTTCTATCGAGGTAGGGCGAACCCCAGTCCTCATCGATGATTTCCGCCAGGCGCGCGACTCCGAGCAGCGTCAGGGGGAACCCAGTCGACAGCAACGGATCGACAAAGCCTGCGGCCGATGGCAGAAGAGCCCATCGAGGTCCGGCAACCTGCGCTGAACGGAAACTCAGGCGGGGGATGTGGATAAAGGGCCGCTCCGCCTTCGCGGTTGCGAACTGCTCATGCAACGCAGGAATGAGGTTCAGAAGCCGATCCCACGCCTGGCCGCTGTTTTCGAAGTGCAACTGAGCAGCGATCTGACTGGTTGCCGCAATCCCGGCGCTCGTCATTCCGTTATCGAATTGCAGCACCCATACCCATCCGCCATCGAAGATGTGATGCACCGCGGCGTCGTCGATCGGAAAGGGAGGAGCTTCCCCCGTTCGGCTATATTGTGTTTCTTCGAGGCGTCGAACCCCGAAAAAGTGGCTATAAAGTGCGTGGGTCGCCGGATAACCTTGTAACTCCCGTTCACCTATGCCGAGAGCGTGATGAAGAAATCCGCGAGGTCCGGTCGCGTCAACTACAAACCTTGCGCGAAATGTCATAGCCTGCCCGTTCCGTTGCCCTTCCAGTCTCACTTCGCTTCCGCAATCTGCGAACCGGCGCAGCGCAACCTGATCCACGTATTCGACGCCCAGCTTCTGAGCTTCCTCGACCAGAAAGCTGTCGAAGTCAGCCCGGTACCAATGCGTGTCAGCAATCTCATCGCGCGGGCTGGCCGTAACCAGCAGTTGATCCTGAGGGTTCTGATCCGGAGGCTGCGGTGAAGCAAGCACATGGTGATGAAATGTAAATCCGCGCTTCAGTCCACAGGCTATGTGGGGATAGGTTCGCTGCCAGCTTCCCCATTTCGCAAGCGGTCGCAGAGAGGGTAGGTTGTAGCGCGTGGCCAATTCTTCCAGCAACAGATTGGAGAGAGGCGTGGAGGATTCACCGATGACCACGCGCGGATGGGACCCCTTCTCGATCAGAACAACCGAGTGCCCAAGCCGGCGTGCGATCATGGCCAGCAGCGACCCCGCAAACCCTGATCCTACGATCGCGATGTCATACATCTCGCTCAGCGGTTTCCTCCGCAGTGTTGGCAGACGACAAAGGGCAAAATAGTTTGCCCAATATTCATGCTATGCAACCGCGCGATTCGCTGCTGATGGCAATGCTCGCAGGTCGTGCTCCGGCGGAGATCCCACAGATCAGTAAAGACGCGTCCTCGGCGGAGCTTGATGCCATAAGCTGCAGCGGCTTCGACGGTCGCCAGTGTTGGTGGCGAGAAATCGCCGCTCGTGGCCAGCTCCTCCATGGCTCCGTTGCCTCCTCGCGTCGGAATCAGTGTCGCTGCCGTCGCCCCGCAGTCAAAGGCGAACTCCAGCGAGCGAGCAGCCCATTCGAGCGCCTTTTCTTCCCGCATGAAGGGTGGCTTCACCAGGATGAAGACGCGCAGGTCGACATCATGCTTCAGCAGAAGATCGGCCGCCGTTGCAAATTGGTCGACCGACATCCGCTTGTTTAGTCGACTGAGCGTCTCCGGGTGAACTGTTTCGAGGCCCATAGCGACTTCAAGCGTGCCGCTCAACCTGTCTCGAAATCGCCAGCAATCGTCGCCGACCAGTGCCGGATGACATTCCACGATCGATCGCTCGAAGTTAGTAACTCGATCGGCGATGGATGCATGGTCCTCGAGCGGAATTGCTTTCCTGTCGAAGAAGCTGCCGCTGTTATAGAGCTTGAGTTGTCGAGCCGGCGGCAGCCGATTTAAGGCATAATCGATCTGCGCCGGGATCGCGCCGAGCGCGGTATCGCTCGCCAGCGTGTTCCGCCAGAGATCGCACATCAGGCAGCGCCAGGGGCACTCGCGATTGGTGAGAAAGATGGTTGCAATCGGAACAACCTCTCCGGTCGCCGCGCATTCATCCTCGACGTGAAACGAGTAAGGCCGGAAAGGATCAAGCGCGTTGCGCCGCGGACGCCGCGTGAGAATCCAGGAGTCACGCTCGGCGATGGTCGTTGGGTAAGAAGACGGCAACGCGACCCTCAATGGTAGAGCGACAGAAACTGCTCGCGGTATTCAGCCTCGCGATAGGGCAGGTGTGCATGCAGGGAATCCTCAGGGAGAGCGCCGTGCTGGAAACGTCGCTTGGGGAAGACCGGCATGTCGAAACCGGTCACCGCTTTAATCCCGCGCGCGACAATCTCGCCCTTCAGTTCGTAGAGGCGATCGACGCTGTAATGCGTCAGATCGATGAAAGGAATCGCTTCCGCCACTGCGATGACGTTAGGTCTCGTGCAGGGACTGAAGCCGTGGAAGCCGTGACGACGCCCCGTGGCATAGGTGCGTACATAGGAGCGGCTCAGTCCACCGCTGTAGGTGAGCGAGTGCTTGATCTTGCCGACGCCCCAGCCTTCCTGATAGAGCATTGAGTTATTAATCACGCTGCGAATGGTTAGTTCTGGATTCTCTTCGATCGGATAATCCTTCAGGTTCTCATCTCCGCCGTCGCCGTCGACTAAGTAGCGCCAGTCAGGATGGCGGGCGCGAATGCCGCGTCCCAGGGCCAGTGCCATCGTCGCTGACTCGATATCGAGCGGCTTATAGTCTTCCACCACTCGTATGGTCTCGTTCACATCGAGCGCCGACGCATCGGCTTCGATCGGCTCGAGGAACAGCGATAGCCCCAGTTGTTCCAGGAAGCATCGCGCCTGTCGCAAATCCGGGCCATCCCCAAGATCGAGAACGAAAGCCTTGAGCCGAGTCAGGTTCATGCCGAGCCGCTGCATCACGTGATAGGTGGTGATGAAGACACTCCCGCTGTCGATGCCGCCGGAGAAGCAGACCCCGACAGGCTCGTGGGCGGGAATGGTTTCGAGCCACCGCGCAACCTCTTCGGCCAGCGCGGAGATATAAGTCTTTCCGATCACATCGAGGTCAGCGGGCAGCGTTCCGGAAACCGGCGTGAAGAAGCGCGTATAGACGGGATCGGGATCGGGGCAACCGATGAGTTGTAACTCGACCACATAGTGAGCGGGCACCATGCGTGTGTAGCTCGGATGAAACTGCCCCTGCAGTCCTTCAGACCGCAGCCATTCGTAAATAGCGTCGATGCGATCAGCCACGATCAGAGCCGGCCCCTCCTGGCGCTTGGCCAGAAAGTAGCGCATGGGGCGATCGAGCGAGCGAGCCATTCTCACCGTCTTACCGGATTTCGCGAGCAGCGCGAAAGAGCCCTGGATCCGGAGCACCGATTCCGCAGGCTCATTCAGGAGGAGGGTCCGAGCCTCCTCGACGCTCATGTTGCAAATGTGGTTCGATTCGGGCTCGGTCAGATCGACGACACGTTCAACGTAATGGTCCATCGCACTCCTCGGAAGCATTGCGTTTTAGTTTATCCGGCGCAGCTAACAAAATCATCTGTGGCGCCATTTCCATGGCTGACCGCTCTGGTCAGGCGGTGAGAGCGGCCAGGGAATCCTTGATGGTGGGGATCTGGCTGGCTTCGATCTGTTGCCGCCGAATGCGACGAAACTTCGTCAGCACGGCATTTGCTTTGGCGAGCACCGCAATGCGTTCGGCATATGCTGCCAGCCTGGCGCCAGGGATCGCAAAGACCGCCACCTCAGGCGTGATGCGCAGCTTCCGCGGTGAATCCGAGTTCGGTGATATATCCGCGCAGCGCGGCCTCGGTGACGGATGACGGGTCATACTGGATGACTACCAGTGCATTGGGGTAGGTGGCTTTCGCCCACTTCACCCCTTTTTGCGGGCGCAGCATCGTCTCAAGGCCGACCGCACACGTGATGCAGGTGAACCCCTTCACGCGCCAGGAAACCGTTTTGGTGGCGCCGACGCGGGCTGCTTCCAGAGCGACCAGGCCCCCGGCCCCCGCGAGTGTCATCATCTGTACGAATCTTCTGCGTTGCATTGGTTTCTCCTTCGAAGTGCGCCGACCGCGTCACAAATTTCGGTCATTTCGCCGTCGCGATGCCCGGCTCGTATCTCCATGCAGTTTGGAGCGTTGCTTTGTCGGAAAATCGCGTGTCGGTGTACTGGCTGAATTCGATCTTCTTGTTCAGAACGCCGGTTTCGATCATCAGGTCGCGAACCATATCGAAATCGGCCTTACGCGGAGCGAGCTGCGTGTAGATAACTCGGTCCATCGGCTTAGTAAGTGCCCAGCGCAGTAGCGCTGGCTTCTGGTTGTAGTAATAACGGCCCACGAAATCCGCGGCATCTTCACGATATGGCTTTCCTTTGTCGAGCCACAGGCCGGACCGCGCGATGCCATCGACGAGAACCTGAACCGTCTCGGGCCGCTTGTCGATCAGATCCTGGCGAACAACGAGAATGCACGACATGTAGTCCGGCCAGTAATCGCGTGCCTGAAACAGGATCCGGCCGAACCCGCCCATCTCCGCCTGCGAAGGGAACGGTTCGCCCATCACGAACCCATCGATAGCACCGGCCGCCAGTGCTCCAGAAACGTCGGGCGGAGCCATCTCCACCATCCTGATGTCCCCCGGCTTCATGCCCCACACTTTCATAGCGCGAAAAACAATCAGCCGCTCGTCGGAGAAGCGGCTGGGAATTGCAATGGTTCGTCCACGCAAATCGGCAAAGGTGTGGACTGGTCCGTTCTTCTTAACTACCAGCGCGCTCCCGTAGCGATGGCCCAGATACACAACCTTGATAGGTACGCCCTGAGATGCCAGAGCGATGGCCAGCGGCGCGACAATGAACGCCGCCTGCACCTTGTTGGAAATCAGCGCCTCCTTGATTTCCGGGAATCCCTGAAACAGGCGGGGCAGAAACAGCTCGCCGTTTTCGGAGAATTTCGATATGTAGTCGGTCACGGGGCAGGTGAGCTGGCAGGTCACGGGAATGTAAGCAACGGTAATCCTGCGCTGCGCCGGCGGGCGGAAGTCGTTCAGCACTGCAATCCAGTTGACGTTCAGCCAGGCGTGCAGGCCGCTGATCAGCACCAGCCACGCAGCGGCAAACAAAGCGACCTTCTTAGGATTCAAATCGAAACCCCCAGCGAACGGAGCGTAGTTTTTCGAGGCGACGAAAGGCAAGGTCCAGCACAAGGCCAATTACACCGATCATCAAAATGGCTGCCACCACCAGGTCATACCGTTTTCCGGAATTTCGGGAATCGATGACGAGATAGCCAAGCCCCGAATCCACCGCAATCATCTCCGCTGCTACTACAACCAGCCATGCAATCCCCAGCGCGATGCGCAGTCCGATGAGAATCTGCGGAAGAGCGGCCGGCAACAGGACCTTTGTGAGTAGCTGCGGCGCAGTTAACCCGAAATTGCGCCCGGCGCGGCGGAACACGGAAGGGACGTTCGATACTCCGCTGATGCAGGCGACGACAATAGGAAAGAATGCGCCGAGAAAGATCAGGAAAATAGCCGCGCGGTCACCAACACCGAAGAAGATGATGGCCACCGGAATCCACGCGATAGGGCTGATGGGGCGCAGTATCTGCATCACGGGATTCACCACCTGGTTAGCCGCGGGATACCAGCCGAGCGCCAGCCCAAGGGGAACGCCGAGTACGACTGCGGCGCCAAAGCCGGCGGCCACGCGGCACAGGGAGTCCACTATATCGCGCCACAGGACATGGTGCCGCACCAATTCTGCCATTCCCTTTTCCACTTCCCGCGGAGAAGGAAAGACCTTTGTACCGCTCCAGGCGACGGAGTAGTGCCATAGCACGAGCAGCAGCGCCGAGGCGAGGATCGGCCAGAAAATGCGCTCCCATTTCCGCGGCTCGCTCAACGAGTTCATAACTTATGAGCCAAACCAATCTGCTTGAAGATGCCGTCACGCAGCTCGAGGTACCGTGGCGAGCTGATGTCGCGGGGATGCGCTATGTCGATGTTGACGATCTGCTGGATCGTGGCCGGGCGGGCGCTCATCACCACGACGCGATCAGCCAGCTGCACAGCTTCGTCTATGTCGTGCGTCACGAAGACGATGGTCTTGCGTTCGGCCTCCCATATGCGTAGTAACTCCCCACGCATAATAAGGCGAGTAATTGAATCGAGCGCGCCGAAGGGCTCGTCGAGAAGGAGCATGTCGGGGTTGACAGCCAAAGCGCGCGCCACTTCAAGACGTTGCTTCATGCCGCCGGATAATTCCTGGGGATAAGTCTTCTCGAAACCTTCGAGGCCGACCATCTTCACGTAATAGGCGATGCGCTTTTCACGTTCCGCACGAGACAGTTGTGACAAGCCGAAGCCGATATTGCCTTCGACGGTCAGCCACGGAAACACGCCGCGTTCCTGGAAGACAAAGATACGGCGCGGGTCCGGTTTCCGCACCACCTCTCCACCTGCTCTGATTTCGCCGCTGGTGGGTGACAGGAACCCCGCCATGGCATTCAGCAGTGTCGATTTGCCGCATCCCGAGGGGCCGAGAAGGCATACGAATTCTCCATCGCCCACCTCAAGGTTAATGTCATTCAGAACGTGCGTGCTCTTGCCGTCACGTTCGAAGACCATACTGACGTGCTCGACGGAAAGCTTCGTCGTGACCGCGGCAGGTACTGAGACAGGTTGCGTGACCGGCACTAATCCTCCGAATATCCCCAGCGGAACGACTTCACCTTCTCGAGCGATCGCATGCCCATGTCGAGCAAGAGTCCGATAAGTCCGATGATGAGCATACCGGCCACGACGAGGTCATAGCGATTACCCGCGTTGCGCGCATCGACAATCAGAAATCCCAGCCCTGAACTAACAGCGATCATCTCCGCAGCCACCACCACCAGCCAGGCGATGCCCAGCGTGATTCGCAGCCCGACAATGAGGTTGGGAACGACGGCCGGATAGAGCACGCGATATGCCAGAGCGGCTGAACTCAACCCAAAATTGCGCCCAGCATTTACATAGACCGCGGGAATGCTCTGCACAGCGTTGATCGCCGTGAGCATCAGCGGGAAGAAGCAGCCCACAAAAATCAGGAAGATCGCGGCTAGATCCCCCACGCCGAACCACAGAATCGCAATCGGAATCCAGGCCAGCGGGGAAATCGGGCGAAGGATCTGCAGTATGGGGTTGAGCGCCATCTCTGCCCTGCGGAACCAGCCGACGGCAAGACCCAGCGGAATGGCCAGCACCACCGCCAGGACGAAGCCCCACGTGACGCGAAAGAGAGAGGCGACAACATATTTCAGCAACAATCCATGGTGCAGCAGATCTGCAATACCGCCCACCACGCCCCATGGCCCCGGCAACAGGTGGCTCGGCTGCCATCGGATCGCGATACTCCAAAGCACCAGCAACACAGCGATGAACGCGATCGGGCGAAGCTGAATTCGCAGCTTCGTGCTCGCCGTGGTCTCGTCTTGCATCGATCCGGTCCTTATCTCCGCAGGCGAAGCGTCATTCAAGGGACGGCATTGACGCCAGTTCCTGCACCGCCAGTTTCAAAATAATCGTGAACGCGTGAGCGAGGTGCTGCTGGAGATTCCGTCGCGGGTTGATATTACCTGGATCGACCCGGGAAGCGCCTCCATCGAAAGATGGAACCTGTCCCCCATCTTTGGGTGCTTGCGGCCCGTTGTGCCGGTCAGCGAGCATTCGTCACGCGACATTTCTGCGTACAAGACGACTCTCTCCTTTAAATGCAAGAAAATCTGATCCGTACCGATGTGACGGTGATTGGTGGGGGCCTGGCGGGTATGGCGTCCTCCATCCATCTTGCCAGGGCTGGCCTCGACGTCCTGTGCATCGAGCCCGCACTCGAAGAGGGCAGCGTGGTGGGCGAGTCTCTGGACTGGTCCGCTCCAGAATTGCTGCGGGCTCTGGGCTTGCCCATGGAACATCTGATTGCCGAAGATATCGCCACCTGGAAGCGGCATGTCGTGCTGCAGCTCTGGGATGGCACCGCCTATGATTATGTCCCCGGACCATGGCTCGGCCGCTCGCCGTGGAATATCGAACTGCGCACCCTCCATGTGGATCGCGCCCGCCTCAGGAATGCACTCACCATGATCCTGCTTCAGCAGGGAGTGACGCTCCTGGATGACCGGGTCAGTGCCGTGGACCGGGAGAAGCGACAAGTCACCGCGCTCACAACTCAGGGTGGCAAGCGCATTAGCTCGTCGTTTTATGTCGATGCCTCCGGCTTTGCCGCCAGCTTGTTTTCCCGGATTTTCCAACTACCTTCCCACCATTATGGCCCGCGAAAAGTAGCTATCTGGAGCTACTTCGATGTTTCCGACGCAATCGAAGGGACGACCTTGCATGCGGAGGGCGCCAGGCCGCCCTACATGGACTGGATCTGGGAGATTCCCATTCACCCCCGCACCATCAGCGTCGGCTACGTTGCCCCAGGCGAAACCATCAGAGCATGGCGGCAACAGGGAAGCACGATCGATGAAATTTACCGGGAACGGCTGAGCCGCATCCCGCGTTTCCGGGCGCTCGTCGAGTCCCAGCAGAGCGCGGCTCCACTAGTGACCTCCTATCGCTGCTCGAACTACCGCAACATTACCGGTCCTAACTGGCTGGTTGTCGGCGAAGCCGCCGCGATGGTCGATCCAATGACCTCCAATGGCGTGACCGCAGCCCTGCGCCATGCCGACGAAGGTTCGCGTCTCATCGCGCGCTCGTTCCACCGTGGCCGGCTTCCCCGGCTCGCGGCCGCCATGTATAACCGGCGCGTAATCGAACTTGCCCGCTTCTTCAATTGCGGAATTGAGAAAGTGATTTATGACGCGCCCATCCGCAACGCTATTGGCGTCGTCAATGCGGGCGAGGTCTACACCATTCCCGCATGGCTGATGAACCTGTTCTATTCACGCATGCAGCCGCGCGGACTCTTTGGTACCGGCTTGTTCTGTCTGGCCCTGCAATCGCTCAGGTTTGCCGCATCCTTCTTTCACTGGTTGTGCAGGCGATTTTCAAAGCCTTCAACGGCGCGGATGGAGTTCGCATCATGACGCCCGACGGAGCTGTTCCATGCACGTGGTGAGTTGTGGGTCGGGCGATCCGATCCTCTTCATTCACGGAATGCCGACCAGCAGCCGCCTGTGGAGCGGCGTCATCAAACGTCTTTGCGGACAATACACTTGTTTCGCGGTGGACCTGCCGGGGCTGGGTAAGACTCCCAGCATGGGTTACGGCCCGGATTATCTCCGTCGCCTGGCGGAACAGATGGATGCACTGCGCATCGAAAACGGGATCGAAAAGTGGCACGTGGTTGGCCACGACGCCGGGGCCGCGGTGGCCGTCCACTATGCGCACTACTTCCAGGAACACGTCCATCACCTGGCTTTGCTTTCTCCATCCGTCTTCCCGGAGCTTCGACCCTTTTACCTGATTGAACCGCTGCGGAAGCCGATCCTCGGCGAGGTGTTGGCGCCGTTGATCCAGGCAATCTTCTGGAGAATTGCGATGCACCGCGCACTGGACGGGGAAGAGGGTTGTGACGACATTGTGGAGGATTTCCACGAGCCATTTTCCGGTCTGGCCGGACCATGGCATTTTATGCGCGCGATGCGATGGGGTAAGCCGGCAGAACTTCTGGCCGACGTGCCGGCGTTCCTGCCACAGTTACTCATGCCGACTTTGATATTTCATGGATCGAAGGACGCCGCAATTCCCGAGGCGTTTGCTCGGCGCGCTTCATCGTTGATCCCGAATGCCAGCATGGTGACTCTGGATTCGGGGCACTTTATTCCACTGCACCAGCCTGAATTTGTCGCCTCGCGGCTGGCGGGATTCTTCTGCAACCATCCTGCTCGGACGACTCGCTGGGTTTCACACTCCGCTCCGGCAGGGCTTCACCTATCGCATCCGCAGCACTCGACAGGGCTGCCTCCCGCAACTTTATAAGCCTCTGGCTTGCGCATGGCCGAGCGTTTGACGATCACCATAACAGTACAAGACGCGAACCCTGAGAGGCATCGCTCTCAGGTCGGATTGTTTGGAAGGCCAAATTACCTGGAAAGGGTCCGCGACCTGGACTGCGGTAACCGATACCCAGACGTCGCTCACGATTGGCGCACTTACCATCGATCGCAACAATCCCCACACGATCTACGCAGATACCGGGGAGGCCGATTATAGCCTCGATTGCTACTATGGGCACGCGAGGCCCGAAGAACCTTTGGCGAGAACAGCATTTCGTTGGGAAGGCATTTGCCGGACCGGCTGGAGGGCCGCAGGAATTCATGTATTATCCACTCATCCTCCCCCAGGGGATGCCTTGGCTTCGCACGTCACAGAAGGTGTAACGGAACTGCTCCGCGCCTGCGCCGAATCGAACGATGCCGCGGCCTGGGAGCAATTCGTCGCTCATTTTCATCGCGCCATCGGCCTGACTGTTATCCGCACTGCGCGGCGCTGGGGAGGGGTTCCTCAAGAGATTGCTTCCGATCTGATTCAGGAAACCTATCTGAAACTATGCGACGGGAAGTGCAGTCTCCTGTACAAATTCTCACTCTCCCATCCGGATTCCGTGGAAGGTTACGTCAAAGCAATCGCCGCCAATGTTACCCATGACTATTTCAAGTCGAAGCTCGCTATGCGTCGTGGGGCTGGGGTCATTGAGCAGCCGAACGAAGAATGTGACCCTCCTGCGCTGGCCGGAAGCGCCGGAGGAGTTGTCTCGATCGAGCGTCAGGTACTGCTCAGGGAGATCGAGCAGTGCCTGAACGAATCTACGGAGGGGGCGACGCAGGAGCGGGATCGTGTCATGTTCTGGCTCTACTACCAGCAGGGGTTGAGCGCGAGGGAGATTGCCGCGCTGCCGGCGATCGGGCTTACCGACAAGGGAGTCGAGAGTGTAATACTGCGGCTAACACGGGATGTTCGGAACCGCCTGTTCGGCCGCAAAGCCGACCCATCTTACCAGTCTGCCAGCGATCCGAAAGGACTTCGCGCAGCAAGATCGTATTAGGAGAAGTAGAATTGGCGCGCCCATTGATTCAGCATCTCGACGACGAGGAAATTGAATTTCTCGTGTCACACGCGCCGGAGTCCGGACACGTCGGGAATGCAGAGCGATTGTTGCAGGGGAGTTTCCACGGAGAGGCCGCGCTTCACGCTCAATCGTGCCAACAATGTGAGTTGAGGCTACGGATGCATAGAGATATGCAGGACGTGCTCAGGGACCTTCAAGCAACGGGCCGCACGCGGGCCGCGTCGGAGTGTCCCGAGAGGGCAAAATGGGATGAGGTGGTTGGCGGCGTGCTTTCCAAAGGCGAGGCGCTGTCATTGCTGCGCCATGCGGCCGATTGTCAGCGTTGTAACACATTATTGAAACAAAGCATCGAGTTATTCTCTGACGAGGCGACTCCGGAAGAAGAAGCTATTCTTTCTGCATTGCCCAGCGGCAGAGCCGCGTGGCAGACAAACACCGCGGTCCGGCTCCACGAGGCTGCCGGTCCTCGGATCCCGCGCAGGCGAATGCGATGGTGGCCGCCCACCCCCCTAATGCTTCTCCTTGTGACCGCATCTTTCTCGATATTAGTAGTTGCCGCATCGATAACTTATCGCTCTTTACGCAATCCGTCACCAGAGGCGCTCATAGCCCGAGCGTACTTTGAAAACCGAACCATCGATCTGCGATTCAGCGGAGCTGCCCATTCGCCGTTAAGGGAAAGGCGAGGTTCCAGGCCTTCAAACGTCGGACAGCCACTGCCGCTGCTGGAAGCGGAGGTGCTGGTGGCCCGCAATCTCGCGAGGAGACCGGACGACCTGAACTACATTGATGCCAAGATCAGGACGGACGTACTCGACGGCAACTTCGATGCCGCCATCAGATCCGTGGCACCGCCGGAAACGGTTCAGCCAGCGTCGATCGCGCTGGCCACGGATCTGGCAACAGCGTATTTCATGCATGGGGAGGCTTCAGGAGATAAGGAAGACCTAGCGGAGGCGAACGAGCTGCTTGACTCGGTACTCCAGGTGTCCCCAAACGACACAATTGCTCTTTTCAACAGCGCGATTGTCAAAGAGAAACTCGATCTGAGCTCGCTCGCACGGGATACCTGGGATAGGTATCTCAAGGTTGAAACCGATTCGGCATGGAGGCAGGAGGGACAGAGCCGATCTGACGCGCTTCGACAAACAATGGATGGGCGCAGCAGCTCCGCAGTGCTTCCTTTAAACGATTCCGCGGCGGCGCTGCCGCGGTTACTAGCCCGAGCGGGCACCGATGAATGGCCACTCTCCGTCGACGAATCGTACATTCAGATAGCCCTCACGCAATGGCTGCAAGTTGTCCCTGAAAGTGCCGCTGCAAAGGACGGATGGCAGGAAGCCTCAGCCTGGCGTTCATTAGAGGCGTTGGGCAAGGTACTGCATGCCAGACATCAGGACGAGTGGCTCAATGACCTGATTTCCGGCAGGCACTCTCGTTCCTGGGAGAGGGGAGTCCACGAGCTTTCACTTGCCGCATCGGCAAACTCCGTGGGGGATATCCGTGCGCAGATGCGCCACGCCAACCGGTCGCTGGCGGAGTTTTATCTGGATGGAAATATCGCCGGTGAGACCGCAGCCCGCCTTGAGTACGTCATCGGCCTCACTCGATCCCAACTTGGCGATCGATGCCTTCCGGCTACAAAGGCCGGGCTGCGCGAAATACACTCTGCACGTTATCCGTGGGTGGAGGCAAGCCTTCTGTTTCAGCTATCGACCTGTTACGGAATTCGCGGAGATCCATATATGGCCGAAAACTCGGCCAGGTTTGCAGCGGTGGTTGCGAAACGATCTTCTTATGAGAACCTGCGGCTTGTATCGCTCTACTATCTTGACGGAGTAAGTGCGCCATGGGTGGCCTCGGGCGCCTCATGGGGACGCATCGTTGCCGGGCTGAACGAGTTCTGGGCAACCCAACATTTTCCCGAGTTTGGCGCGATCTTCTATCTGGACATGGCCATGGGAGCGGAGTCTGAAGCGAAGTGGCACGTTGCCGAGGATGCGGCTCGAGAGGCGGTTTTCCTGTTTGCGAAAGCCGATGATCGAGTGGATGAAGCAGCGGCGCATCATTATCTTGCGCAGGCCGCTGAAGCGGCGGACGACCCCGAGGTGGCCGAGGGTGAATATCAGCGTGCCGGTCAGCTGTTCAGCGAGTTATCCCAACAGGATCCTGCGGCAAGAGCGACGCTGGAAATCGAGCGGGCGTCTCTTGAAGTCCGGCAGAACCGGATTGCCGCGGCCTCGGCGCGACTGAATAAGCTGAACAAGATTCTTCCCGGCATCCACAACGCCTACGCCGAACTCGCGTACTACGAGGCACTGGGCGAATTGCATCTTCGATCCAGCCAGTCCGGGCTCGCAGAACAGGATCTGGAGAAAGCCATTAGTCTTGTCGAGTCGAGTGAGTTATCCTTCGTGTCGGACGAAGACCGTCTTGTCTGGCATCGGTATAACTCCAGTGCCTATCGCATACTGCTTGAAATCTACAGCCGGGTGATGCATGAGGATACCAGGTCTTTTGAATTTCAGGAGTGGTATCGCGGGACGCCGCTGCGTGCTTATAACCGTGATCGTCATCTCGAAGAGCCGAGGCCTTTGGACGGTTCGGAACGCATGTCCGGCCGGCTCTCAGCGTACTCGACGGAGCGTCTTCAAATTCCGCGGGGCACAGCGATTCTGAGCTGGATGGCCTTCCCCTCCGGGCTCGCTGTCTGGTTGGCCGACGATCATGGTCCTTTGCTGGAATGGGAGAACGTTACGTCACGTGAATTGGAGACAACCATCGCCAGGTTTTCTGCAAGATGTGCTGACCCGGCATCCGATCCAAGGCTGATCGATCGCGATGCGCGTCAGCTGTATTCCAGGCTCGTTCGCCCTTTTCAGTCGAGGCTCGAAGGTTCCACTACGTTGATCGTTGAGTCCGATCCCTCGATGCCGTCCGTTCCTTTCCCCGCCCTGGAGACTGCAGACGGCAAATATCTCGGCGAACAGTTCAGGATTATCGAGTCTCCTGGCGTGGATTATTCGCGTAACCTGCATCGCGGGACCGGCCTGTCGGCCGCCTCTGTGCTTTTGTCGATCGGCAATCCGGTACCGAACGCAGAGATGAGCGCTGATTTTCCGCCGTTGCCGGATGCCGAGACGGAAGCTGCTGCAATTGCGGCAAACTTTCAGCATCACATCCTGCTGACAGGAGCGGGTGCAAGCCTGACCAGGGTTGTCGAACTTCTTCCCCAAACTGAGATCCTTCACTACGCGGGACATGCCGTGCTGAATCAGCGGGAGCCTGGGCTACTTCTGGCTGGCATGCTGCGCACGGAGCCTGCATTGCTGATGGCAGACAAACTTCGCGCAGTGGATATAAAGAAGCTGAAGCTGGCCGTTCTCTCAGCCTGCGGAACTGCGAATACCGATCAAGGACTGGCAGGGCCGGGAAATTTGGTGCGCGCCTTCTTAAGTGCCGGAGTGCCGCACGTTGTCGCGAGCAAATGGCGGGTTGATTCGCAAGTCACATCGGAACTGATGACCGACTTCTATTCCGGACTGGTGAGCGGTAAGAGCGTACCGGAAGCTTTACGTATAGCGGAGGCTCGCGTTCGATCGCACCCTGAAACCGCTCACCCTTACTATTGGGCGGCCTTCGCCAGCTTTGGCAGCTGAAATTCCCTTGCCGCCTTCCCGTCCCGCATTTTCAATAGCCGAGGCTCAGAGCGGTTTCGATCAGGTCCGCCCAACCGGTCGTCCTGCAGAATTGGAGTTCCTTGTAGTGACTCCAGAGAATCTCGTAGCCTGTGATTGCATCGTCACCGGCGTGATCCGGCGATCCGTTTGCGCCGCCCGCAGTTGCAAACTTGCCTATCGTCGGAGGAAATTTCCCAATGGTCGGGGGAAACTTCCCAATGGTTGGAGGGAACTTTCCAATGGTTGGGGGAAACTTCCCGATGGTCGGCAGAAACTTCCCGATGGTTGGCGGAAACTTCGTATCCGCCCAAAAGCCGAGTCTTCTTTCGGTTTCCAGGTTGCGGTTCGCCGCAGATTGATAGAGATGGTCGCATGAAGGCGCAAGGGTCATCGGAAAGTAGAGCGCGACTCCGTACGCATCGTAACACTCATCCTTCTTCGCATTTCGGTTATAGATCAAATAAGGATAGCCGGTCAGCACGCGAAGCACATTTCTGGAACATTCGTGAATCGCCGATTTGCGATCGAACGACTGGCACAGTTCTCTGGCGAAGTTGCCCATGTCGATATAGGCAATCTCATCGGGTGTGCGAGAGGAATCACGCGCGCGAAAAATCCTGCGCCTCGCTTCGCCCTCCAACACAACCTTCTTCATCTCATCGACCAGTTTTTTCATTGCATCGGCGAAGGGATTGCAGGCATCCAGACTGCAGGCGGACAGTGACACCCTCTCGTGTCGCCCCTGGGCGTCGTATCTTTCCAGAAATCGACTGACGATGATCGCAGCAAGGGTGTTCGCGTCCATTCCGGAGCAATGGGCGAGGTCGCTCAAAATCGTCTCGTAGGGCCAACTGCTTTTCGGCAATTTGAGGTCTGAGGCGACGGCCAGTTGGGTCGACTCGCGAATCTCATGCCAGATCTCGACCATAGCCATCATGCAGGCGTCGAAACCGAGCAGATCTATTTTCTGGCCGGTCGTTTGTGTGAATTCCAGAAGAATCCGAGCGAGCGCCACGTTTTCCACATACTGGTTCGGATTGGCGATGTTCAACGTCTCCGACGGGGCGAAGTCAGTGTCAACTGTCGAGCCTGTATTGCCAATGAAATAAACGTGATCAAGGCCCGCCCCATGCCCCCACAGCACCAGAAAAATACGCTTCATCTCCTGAGACTCGTCCGCGCACGCCATGAGAAACTCTCTCAGCCTTTGCGCTCTGTCGAGCGTGTAGTGATCCGGAGCCGCCCAGATAACCTCTTTGCTGCCATTGATGCATCGGTAACGCGTCGATAACTGCGTGCTGGGTCCGTCGACCTGAACGATCGTTTCCACGTCGCTGAACCGACTGGCGTTAGTGATCTCACGCAGGCTGACCTGAGCGTCATCATAGAGTGAGTTATCCGCCGCAACATATACGAGAAGTTTCCAAGGCTGAACCATATTCCTCCTTATTAAGAAACGGTCTCTGAAGATAACGACATTCAACCCGGAAGCCCTTTCGCCTGTGGATAAGTCGTACATCAGCGCGGCGTGAGTCGGAGCCAGGGCAAGTATGTATCATCGCGGACCACTGAAGGGATCCCTCTGTTGATCTCGTATTAGAAGGTAAAACCGTGGGGAGATATGCGAATGCCTATCTTCACAATTACCCCGGCGGTCGCTGTACGGTCGTGGCTGCCGAGGATGCTGACTACTGCTGCGCGGAGCGATTATTCGGAGTCGTAAAAGACTCGCCGGGACGGCTTGATGGCTCTGTGATGGTGCTTCTCCCAGCGCAACAGGAGGACTGGGTCAGCGAGTAGAGTGCCTGGTGGGGGGCGCTGCTGGTATGGGCGCGCTTTTGGGCGTGCGTCCCAGTCGTAGGCGGGTATTACGTTCTGGTGATATGAGCTCACGACCCGATAAGCGGGTCACCGGTCTGGCGCGGCCAGATGTGTGGGCTCTGGAGTGGAAACCCCCGGCCTCGCGCAAGTGCAACAATCAAATGGCGTTACTTCCGAGGCGAATTTGCCGTGGGATCTGGCGTTGGCTACAGAAGGGGAACCTGGGCGAACGAGATTTCCTCGCGACCGGCGGAGAACCCAGACGGTTGGAAAATCGACGGCCCCGACTGGGACACTGGGGTCACCCCAGGCGCAGTTACGAGAACGTAGGCAACGCAGTACCTATTGAGGAAGCGGGCTTACAGGGCATCCTCTATCGTTTTGACACACAAAGAAAAGACATAGGTAACGTGTCGGTTTCAAAACGAGAGGTCCCCCTTGAAGTTCCGGCTTTGCTTTGAGTTATCCGCTTTTGCTGCTTTATTACTGTCTTCGGTTCAGGCGCATGCACAACAGCCTGTCCAAACACTGCACGGTCACGTGCGCCCCGCGGTCGCCAGCGGGCAGGCGAAAAGGGTTGGCGACCTGCCGGCCGCCCAGCGCCTGAATGTTTCAATAGTGCTGGCGCCTCGCAATCAAGCTGAACTAACCGGTCTATTGGGCGAACTCTACGATTCAAATAGTCCTGCATATCACAAGTTTCTCAGCGTATCGCAATTTGCGGAGCAGTTTTCCCCTTCTGCGGAAGACTATGAGGCAGTGGTCGATTTTGCGGGTGCGCACCGTCTTGTTGTCGCAGGCACGCCAGCCAATCGGCTGGTTGTGCCGGTTACCGGAACCGTGGAGCAGATTGAAAGTGCCTTCAACGTAAGGCTGGGAGTCTATCAGCATCCTACGGAGCCGCGGACATTCTACTCGCCTGACCGGGAGCCGTCGCTTGACCTGGCGGTGCCTGTGGCTCACATTGTGGGGCTCAATGATTTCTCGATTCCGAAGCCGATGGTAACGCGATCGACCGCAGTCGAGGGCGCGGCTACCGCGGCTACGGGCGCGGGACCAGGGGGTTCCTACCTTGGCAGTGACATGCGCGCCGCCTATTACGGCGGAACTACACTGACCGGAGCGGGCCAGTCGGTTGGGCTGGCGGAGTTCGATGGCTACGACCTGAGCGATGTGAGTCTGACGTTCAGTAATTCGGGGCAGTCCTACAGTGTGCCGATCAACAACGTATTGCTCGATGGGGCCACTGGGGCGGCCTGTCAGTTCATCCCCGCTAACTGCAGCGATGCCGAACAGGTCCTTGACGTCGCACAGGCCATCTGGATGGCTCCGGATCTGAGTCAGGTGCGGGTATACATTGGCGACAGCGATCCGGACATTCTGAATGCTATCGCCGCGGACGACATCGCTCAGCAAGTGAGTATTTCCTGGACCTGGCTGCCCGACGACCCTTCCACCGACGACATTTTCTTTCAGGAAATGGCAGCACAGGGCCAGAGCGTGTTCGCCGCGTCGGGAGACTATGGCGAGTTCGATCCTCTGATCAACAATTTCTACCCTGCTGAGGATGCATGGGTAACCTCGGTTGGAGGGACGGATCTCGTTACTACGGGAGCGGGTGGGGCATGGAGTTCGGAGACTGCGTGGAGCAACAGCGGCGGGGGAATCAGCCCGGACGGGACACCGCTGCCCATCTGGCAGGCGGGCGTCGCAGATGCATCCAACGGCGGCTCGAATACGCTGCGCAACGTGCCCGATGTGGCCATGGAGGCAAATACCGACAATTACGATTGCAACCTGGGCGCGTGTACAGGAACCTGGGGTGGCACCAGCTTTGCAGCTCCGCGCTGGGCAGCCTTTATGGCGCTGGTAAATGAGCAGGCCGCGACGACTGGAGATCCTCAAGTTGGGTTCGCCAATCCCGCTCTGTATGCCATTGGCCAGAGTTCGAGTTACAGCAGCGACTTCCACGACATCACTGTCGGGAACAATGACAACGAGGGTAACTGCTGCGGTCAGGCCTACTACAATGCGGTGCCGGGATACGATCTGGTAACGGGATGGGGCAGTCCAACCGGACAGGATCTGATCAACAACCTGGCGCCGGCGGTTGCACCCGGATTTCAGCTCTCCCCATCGACGAAGAGTCTGATTATCAATCCAGGAAGCTCCGGCAAGACGACCATCACCGTCAAGGATCTGGGTGGATTCACCGGCAGCATCGAACTTTCGGTCTCCGGCCTACCCAGCGGCGTTACCGCCTCGTGGGGGAGCAATCCAACATCCTCGAGCAGCGCGCTTACGCTGACGGTCGGCACTTCCGCGGTCCGTGGGTCGTACCTCGTGACCGTCACGGGAACATCGGGCTCTGTAACGGCGACCACCAGCGTCGCGCTGGAAGTCAACGCTCCGGGCTTTACAGTCGAGGCGTCGCCCGCGACGCTGCGTCTCGAGCCGGGGCAGTCAACGTCGACGACCGTGATACTTACCGATGAAGCGGGGTTTAATGGCAGCGTTAACCTGGCTGTCACCTCCGCACTGCCCAGTGGAGTAACCGCGACCTGGAATCCGGACCCAACAACAGGAACAAGCGTGCTGACGCTAACCGCCAGCAGTTCCGCGACGCCCGACCTCCGCGGCATGGTGACGATCGAAGGATCTTCCGGCAGCGCGACTGCCAGCGCCACCGTGGCGCTGAACATGAGCGGGCCTATATTCCTGCTGGGCATTTCGCCTGAACCAGCCAATATTGTTCGAGGCAGTTCCACAACATCTACAGTTACCGTGCTTCCCGCCGGCGGGTTCACTGGTTCTGTCACACTTTCTGCCACACAGTTGCCTGCGGGAGTAACTGCGACTTTCAACCCGGTGACGACAACCGGAACGAGCACGCTCACGATGACGGCCAGCAGCTCGGCGGCTCTGGGAACTTCGTCCGTCCAGATAATGGGGACTAATGCGAGTTGCTGCGCGAGCTACACCAATTTCAGCCAGACAGTAACTGCATCGCCGACATTCAATCTCAGCGCATCGAGTCTCAGCCTCAACGTTACTCAGGGGGGAACGGCTTCGGATACCATCACGGTCAATCCACTGAACGGATTCACGGGAAGCGTGAATCTGGCTGCGGCGAACCTGCCCAGCGGCATCAGCGCGTCGTGGGGTACCAATCCGACCTCGGGGACAAGCGTGCTCACAATTTCAGCGGTGGCGAACGCCGTCGTTGGCGGGCAGTATCTTGTTGTCGTTACAGGATCCTCCGGGAATCAAACGTCACAAAATGTCCTCGATGTAACGGTCAACCCGCCGCCAGGGTTCACGTTGAGCCCGTCGTCGGCATCGGTATCTGTAACGGCGGGATCATCGGTTACCGATAAGATCACCGTTACGCCGCAGACAGGATTCAGCGGCAGTGTGAATCTGGCCGTAACTTCGGCGCTGCCCAGCGGCGCGAGTGCTTCGTTCGGTACGAATCCGACGACAGGAAGCAGCGTACTTACGCTCGTGACCAGTAGCTCGACGGTTCCGGGTAGTTATCCCGTCATTATCGCGGGCACATCGAATGGCAGAACCGTCACAACAAACTTCGTGCTGAGCGTCGAAGACCCTGTTGGCACGAGCACAGTTCTTTCCATCAGCCCCACCGGCAATTTGGCTGCGGGCGCGGCCTATACGCTGACGGCTACGGTGACACCAGCAACGGGGACGGTAACGCCAACCGGTAACGTCACGTTCAATATTGGTTCCGGGACGCAGACGGTGGCGCTGAATTCGGCGGGTGTGGCCACTTACGCGGGCACAGCTCCGGCCTCGGCGGGACCGCTGACGATCTCAGCGACTTATCAGGGGTCGACGAGCTTCGTGGGAAGCACATCGAACACGCTGAACGAAACGGTGGTGGCCATCGGAACTACCTCGGCGCTGGGAATCAGTCCAAGCGGCGGATCTCTGACCGCCGGCGCGGCCTATACGCTGACGGCGACGGTGACCCCGGCAAGCGGGACGGTAACGCCCACCGGCAATGTCACATTTAATATTGGTTCCGGGACGCAGACGGTGGCGCTGAATTCGGCGGGTGTGGCCACTTACGCGGGCACAGCTCCGGCCTCGGCGGGACCGCTGACGATC
>Ga0182018_10000591_pt1 | contig 46116 bp, 43 predicted proteins | sample 812P2MmetaG_FD_120490 | JGI IMG/M metagenome (GOLD analysis project Ga0182018, IMG submission 120490) | Permafrost microbial communities from Stordalen Mire, Sweden - 812P2M metaG | ecosystem: Environmental > Terrestrial > Soil > Wetlands > Permafrost | place: Sweden: Stordalen | collected... | reverse complement strand
GCGTTGTCCAGGACCTCGTTGAGCTGCTTGTAGAAGGGGTGACCGGGCGCTGTGGGCAACTCGCCGCCGTACCACAAGTCCTCTTGTCTCTCTCGCCTCTTCCGCGTGCCCATCGCCATAGTTCGGTTGTAAGGTCAAAACAGTTTCAGTGCTGCATGTTTTGGACTTTAAACACGGACTGTTAGGTCTGTCAAGCCGCCGGCCACAATCCGATATGTCGACTTCCCGGCCAAGTGGATTCTGAACTGGCAATCCAGCAGGAGCGCGGACACTAACTCCTCTTCACCGACGCCCCAGGACGCGATCATTTCGTCCGGATCCTTCGCGGCGGCTCGCATGGCGTCCACTTCGGCCTTCCGGCTTCGCTTCTGCGCGGGGATGTAGTACCCGAGCGTTTCGCCGTGGCGCATGATGGCCGGTGGCATACCGGATTCGCCGTGTGGAGTAAATGCTCTTGCCGTCCGGGGTTGTCAGAGCGGTAGGAAGCGGCTGGAGCTGTCGTTCGGGCGGGCGTGGAGATAACGGCCCGTAGTGTTGATGCTGGCGTGGCCAAGCGTGGCTTGCACCAGATGAATGGGAGCGCCCCGGTCGAGAGCGTGCGAGGCGTGCGCGTGGCGGAGCCAGTGGGGCGATACCGCCGCTTCGATGCCCGCCCGCTGGGCCGCCGCACGCACAATCCGCAACACCGCCAGCGGCTGCAGGCCGCCGGCCTTCTTCTTCCGTGAGCGAAAGACGGCATCTCCGACGTCCATGTCGGCCGGCTTCAGGCCAATCACCAGCCGCCAGACCGAAGCCGGGATCCGGATCGAGCGGGTGACACTTCCCTTCCCCAATACCGTAATTTGCCCGCCGTCTCCGTTGGCTTGCAGATCGCGCCAGCAAAGGCCGCACAACTCGCTGACCCGCACGCCGGAAGCATACAACAGAGTCAATATCGCCCGGTTGCGCGTATTCCGCTCCAGGCTCAGAATCCGATGGAGATCACCTTCCGGCAAAATTCGTTCGGCCAGACGGTTGCTGACCGCCGGTAATCGCAGCACGCGGCCGACATCGACCGGCAGATAGCCGATCCGGTGACCAAAACTCAGCAAGGATTTTACCGACGAGAGAGCCCGGTAGCGGCTCGCGGGCGCCAGGTACGCCAGCGAGTTGGCGAACTCCTGCAACTCCGGCAGGGTGAGGAGCGCCAGCGGCTTCCCTGCCCCGCGCTTCCCACTGCCAAACCGGAGCCGCGCGATATCTGTGCGATACGCGCGCTGCGTATGCGGCGACCGGCCGTGAAGCCAGATGTCAATCAGTTGGTCGTCCGATGAGGCGTGGCGGGCAACTTCAGTAGCGGAAGATGTCATCCACCTTCACCGTGGCCTCGGCGCCGAACAACGGAAGCGGGATTTCCTGGCCTTCCCGCCAAGTCAGCGTCTTGCCGTCAGGAGTCGATACCTTGACTTGGCTACGATCCGGGTCGACCACCCAGAATTCCTTCGCGCCGTTCTCCAGACAGAGCTTCTCTCTGTCGTACATCTCGGCCACCGTATTGGAGGGCGACAAAACCTCAATCACCATATCCGGGGCGCCGTGGAAGTTGTCCTCAGGATCGGCCTGTTGAAACCGCGCAGCGGACAGGTGCGCCACGTCGGCCACCCATAGCTCGTGCTCCGCTAAAGGGCGGAACGCAATCTCGATTTGGGTATAACTTCCCAACGGCGAGATCCGCTTGAGGTAATCACACAGATGGCCTTGAATGAGAGAATGCTTCAACTTAGGGCGAGTCACTGGAACCAGTTCACCGTGGCGGAGTTCATGATAGACGGGACCTTGGTCTTCGGGGAGTTTGCGGAACTCCTCGACCGTCATAAAGCGGGTGGTAGCTGCCATAATTGTTTTCGATTTTAGGGCAATTCCAGCCTGAAGTCCACTGAAAGACTGATAATTGTACTTATCAGTCTTTCCTTATCGTGCACGTGGCACAACTGTGCCGCTACCTCGCCTATCGTGATATTCTGCTTCCGAAGGCCATGCCCCAACTGCCGCTCTGGTATCGACGCGTTCCCGAAATGTTGGAGCAATTGCGCGCACCCGGCGCACCTCCTTTCTTGGACCGTCCCGCCATCGAAACCCTCTTTCGGGTCAGCCGGCGCCAAGCTATCCGGTTGCTCGCCACATCTCCCGGTTATCAGGTGGGCAAGACGTTCCTGGTGGAACGGACATCGTTGATCGAATTTCTGGAAGGTCACGAGAATTCCGGCGCGGCGCCCGCGGCTCGAGCGCGCCGGCTGCGCGTGGCCGCGGCCATGAACGAAGTGGCCAATTACGCCACGGCGCAGCGCTTCCAGGTTCCTACCAGTCCCGATGTCTTCCGCCGGCGTCCATCCGGTCTCCCGGCCGCCATTGAACTGGTCGCTCCCGGCAAATTGCAGATTTCCTACCACGGCGCAGAGGACTTGCTGGCGCACCTTGTCGAACTCGCGGCGGCGGCGACGAACGACTTCCCGGCCTTCCGGAAACTCTACGAGGGGCAGTCATGAGCACGGCCCCCGACATTTCCCTGCCCCGCTTCGAAGGCCCGCTCGATCTGCTGCTATCGCTCGTTCGCAAGAACCAGGTCGACATTGCCAACATTCCCATCGCCGAAATCACCCGGCAGTACCTCGACTACCTGCATCGGGCCGACGCGCCCAATATCGGTCTCGGCTCCGAGTTCGTCTACACGGCGGCGCTGCTCATCCACATAAAATCGCGGTGCCTGCTGGCGCCCGACCCAGTGCTGGCGGCAGACGAAGAAGATCCGCGCGCCGAACTGGTGCGGCAGTTGCTCGATCATGACCGGGTTCGGCGGGGAGCCGAATTCCTGAAGCAAAAACTGGAGCTTTCCGAGGGTTCCTGGTCCAGATCGTCCGAGGAGGAATTCCGGCTTGCCACCCTGGGAGATTCGGCTGAGCCGCACGGAATGCTGAACCTCTTACAGGTGCTGCGGCTCGCCCAGCAAGCCTTGGCCAAGGCTCGCGCCTACGAACTGGTTCGGCCGGTCGAGTCCGTGACCGTAGAAGAGATGATGGGTTGGCTTGAACAACGCTTGGCCCAAGCCTCGCATTCTTTAGACGCCGCGGTCTTACTAGCCGAACAGCCCGACGTTTCCCACCGATCGGCATTATTTCTGGCAATGCTCGAGATGGCCAATGTGTCCCGGATCCACTTGGAACAACAGGAATGCTTTGGACCGATTGCCATAGCGACCGTGATAGATGGCACACCTGTGCCATGACGTCGAGTAGGTGACGGGCGGTGGATTTTGTGGAGAAGCTCAATAATACCAGCAACATAGGCCATTGGCAAGGCCAAAGGCGTCGCTGTCTTCTGAACAATTAACCAAGAGCAGTATTGTTGGTACTGGGACTCCCGCCTATGCTTGGTTCCTGTCCTGGGGTCCAAGTAAATGAGAGGCTTGCGGGTTTGGCATCACTCTTGTTAGGGATTCCGGGAACGGCCGGAGAGGAAATGACATGCACGACCTTCACCTTGTGCTGAAGTTCAGACTAGCTGGCGACAACCAGTTTCAGATCCGTGGCGCTTCCAGAATCAAAGTGGATGGCCGCGGTGGGCTGATGTTCTACGATGTCCAAAGGGGTAGAACGGAGAGGATTGAGGTCGGCCAGTTGCAGTCTTTCACTCTTCTGCCGATGAACCCGGTCCGGGGTGCCACGCCCGAGCCTTTGCCCAACTGAGACATCCTAACTCTCGTGGCTGTTTTCCCTCCTCAGGAACGCTCTTCTGCAGTGCATTGAAACTAGGGAAGTTACATGTTGAGAGATGGTATTTCCCGGAGGAACTCCGTTGGAACGTCATTTCCGCTAGGAGGCTCAAGGGGTGTGTATTTATTTCCATGAGTGGGGAAATTATACGGATCAACCATGTATTGCTTTCTACACTTCACAGCCGCCTTTGGATCGCCGACTCTAAGCCGCCCCTTGTGTAGCTAATAGTTCTACGGTGGCACCATCAGTGAGCCGCTTGCTTTTCCCCATAGCGAACCGCCATCCGCGGGAGAACCAGTTTGCGAGCACCGATTCCGCTTTCGGCACCACGTAAGCACTGGTCTGTAGACGGTGATGCCCGGGCGCCGTATGCAGCCGGATGACCGCCTTTTCCTGAAGTTCTCCGATTACGTTCTGAATTCCCCTCTTGCTGAGACCGGTGAGCTGCCCAATGTCCGCATATCCGCCCCGATACAACCGTTCCCCGCCCTCTTCTCCTTCGCTATTGGCGAACATCAAGCTGTAGACCGCATATTGGCCAGGCGTAAGTCCATCGGTGATGCGCCGTAATGGGCGAAATTTCCATGCGCGGGACGAATGATTTGCCACTGTGGCATTTTGTGCTACTGGAATTTCGGTGATCGGCTCGACTGTGAATGGCGCACTCTCTGCCACACCAGCATTTTCTGCGACTGATGCAGTTTCGACTACTGATGGACTGTCTTCCGCTGTAGCCGACGATGTGCCTGTAGCATTATTGATATCGGGCGGAAAAAAAGGGGCTGGGCGTCCGGGCAGGGAAGACGGTCCCATGACGGCGTCGACCCAGTCGCTGCTGATGTCGAATTCGCTCCGGTCAACTGTAAAATTCAGTTTGGGCTTCGACGGACTCGGTTTTTTCGGTTTCATTTCCAAACCTCCTCAGCAGGTACCCCACCAGTTTCGCATAATCTTCGGCCGCCCGGGTTCGCGCGTCATACTCCCATATGGAGCGCTTCGACGCAGCCGCGTAACTCAGTTTCACATCTTGCCGGATCACTAGCGGGATCAGATAGGGCCCCAGGTCCGGATCCTCCTGGAGCGCCGTCATGGTTTCCTTCGATCCATTGGTTGACGCATTGTAGAGCGTCGGAAGAACCAGAATCTCCTTGGTGGGCGACTCAAACGCGGAAAGGATCCGCTTCAGCCCAGCCAGACTCTGCACGGCGCCGATAATCGCCATCTGGTCCATGGAGACCACCAGGACTACGACGTCGACGTAGAGCAGGGTATTGACGGTCAGCAGGCTCATGGCGGGACTCGTGTCGACCACCACGAAGTCATAGGCCGTGACCGTTTTCATCCGCCGCGAGAAAATCTTCTCCCGCAGCGTCTCGCCGGCCAAGCGGTTTTCCAGCCCAAACGCCACATTGCTGCTCGGAATCACGTCCAGGTTCTCGCGGATTCCCGTGCGGATAATCTGATCGATGAGGATGTCGTCGGCCAGGAGATCGTAAATCGTATTCTGGTGCGCCCGGATTTTCAGCGAGTGGGCAACGTTGCCCTGCGGGTCCATATCCACCAGCAACACCTTACGCCCGCGATTTGCCATTCCGATCGCCAGGTTGACGCTGGTGGTGGTTTTTCCAACCCCGCCCTTCATGTTCACGATGGCGATGCGTACCACTCACTCCCTCCCTTTAGCCCGCAATTCTCCATCTTCATGGAGCTTATGAACAACTACCTGTGCGTGCCGGACATCCGCGCTGTTCCACAGGCGCGCCTTTCCGTGCATCTGGGGTTCAGGAATTTTTTTCTGTTTCAATAATTTCAGCAACGTAGGGTGACTGACGCCAAGGACGGTAGCAACTTCCTGCGTTGATAACGAACCTCCCGGATTGACCCCTTTCTTGCCCGCTTTCGCCATCTGATCGTCTAGCCCGCCCTTCAGCTTGCCTCACAAGATCCGCATTCCTTAATAGATTACTCACAAGTGATTGACAAATCAATCCCTACGCCATATGCTAACGCCAGGGTGTTGGATTACACGTACAGTAACTGCCTGCCTTTTCACCTGCTTACCCTTGCCTCGCACGTTTCCATATTGGCGGTCACGGCCACCCGGACGCCGCTGCACGGTTTGGGGAGACAAACTTTCGATAGTATGGTCTACTCCTGCACGGTTTGGGGAGACAACCCGCACGATTTGGGGAGACAGGGTGCACGATTTGGGGAGACGCCTCGCACGGCTTGGGGATACGGACCGCACGGTTTGGAGAGACGAGTTGCACGGTTTCGGGAGACGATGAGACCGGATTTCAGCAGTAAAATCAGTGACTTAACGGTCGCTGACAAGTACACATTAGGACAATGAAGAGACTACTAACAACACCAGCACGCGATGCTGCTGTGCCTGGCGATCCGGCGCCTTCAGCCCAGGCTACGCTCGATCTGTCTCTTCCAACCGATACCGGGCAACTTGCGCCTCTCCAAATCATCCGCACGGAAACAGTCCTATCGAAACTGCCGATCCACAATCTCTCCAAAACAGGCAATTTTGAAATCCAGATCATCCGCAAGAACGATCACGGCGAAGTGGAACTGCGCTGGGAAGTCTCCTACAACTCGCGGTACGGCCCTCCCCGTCAATTGGCATACAAGATCGACACGATCGTCATCAACCGGAAAATCGACGAATTGGGCCGTCCCGTCCCTAAAGTCATTCGCCTGGGAAGCCTTCGGGACATCGCACGTGAACTCGGGCTCGGCGGGGATACCAATAATGCCAGGAAGGCGCTCCGGCAAAATGCCTTTACCGGAATCGTGGCCCGCCTGAGCTATCGCGGTACCGATGGCAGCGAACGAAAGGTGGAAGCCGATTTCACCCGCTACAACGTGGTCTTTGCCGGTGAGAAGCTTCCGGATGGCCGCAGCGCCGATTGCGTGTATCTGATCCTGAACGAGCCGTATCTGGAAGTTCTCAACAGCGCACCCATGCGGCCGCTGAACTACGAATATCTCAAGATTCTGCCGCCGGCCGCGCAGCGATTTTACGAAATCGTCAGCTACAAGATTTTCGCCGCTCTCAAACACCAGCACCCGCAAGCCAAACTGCACTACTCGGATTTCTGTACCTGCTCGGCGGTCCAGCGCTATTTCGACTACGACCACTTCAAAAAGCAGATGTACAAGATTCATAAACCGCATTTGGATTCCGGTTACCTCGCCAAGATCAAGTATCAGCAAACCATCGACGGGGCAGGGAATCCGGACTGGGCCATGTTGTACGACCCTGGGCCCCGGGCCCGTGCCGAGTTTGCCACCTTCCAAAAGCGCACCGGAGTTTCGGTACCCACTAATCCAGTCGTGGAGGAAGCCGTTACAAGCGACCCAGCCGAGTTCCAGGTGATCACCATGCACGATCTGCCTGCAGCCGGTCTCGAGCAGGAGTTGATGCGCCGTGGCGTATCGCAACACCAGGCCCGGAAACTTCTCAACGCAACAGCCTCGGGGCAACTGGTAGCCGAACAAATCCATTGGGGCGACCACCTGGTTCGGGAGAACCGCGGTCGCATTTACAACCCGCCAGGTTTTTACATTTACCTGATCCGGGAAAATGTTCTGCCGCCGGCCGAATTTCTGGCCGAACAGCACAAGACTCCGAACGCCGCAGGCGCTGACGCGACCGAGACCAAAGGGGCCGATCCGGAACAACTCCACGCTTACGAAGAATACCGCCGACAAGAAATCCAGCACTACATCGATCTTCACTACCCGCCGGACAAGTACCAAGAGACGCTTACCCAAATCGAGAAGCGGGTGCAAAAACAATATCGCTCAGCGGCGCTTTGGAGGCCTGAGAATCTCCGCGAAGTCGCGGCAGGGCTACTGCGGCACGAGGTTGCCGGACTCATCCCATTCGTTTCTTTTGAAGACTTTACAGGAACAGTGCCACAGTAGCAGAGCGTCTCCCGCTCAAACTCTCCGTAAGTGGAGATTGAGCGCGGAGTTTCACTTCTTCCCAGACTCTTTGTTTGGTGGCGTCGTCGTAGTGTTGGGGGTCGGACCCAGCGGGCTTCGACGTGGTTCCACAACTCCGGCCCCCCTTCCAGTACTTTCGGGATAAACTCTGTCGGCGAGTTTCGGATGCCGCGCAGGCCAACTCCGCCGGATGTACACCACCTTGCCCCGATTGTCTCTGTCGCGGTACAGCTTGCTGCAAGTTGAGCGGGCGGGTGTTGCGGGCGATTTTCTCGCTGCGGTGACGATTGAACTCTCACTAGCCCTGGCACAAACGCAAAGGCACGAAGATTGCAATATTTGTTTTGGCTGGCGCCCACGCGGCTTGCCCCGCGCATTTCTTCAGAACACTTCCTCAAGAAGTTGGTTCTATTGAAACAGTTTTGGAAGGCTTAGCGCCCCCGAAGCAGGGGTAGATTTTATAAATAGAGTGAAATCAAGCTCTTGTTAACCGATTCGGAACTGGCTATGCGATTGCTTAAAACCCTGCCGCGGCGCCAATGTTGTGTATCGGCGTCAAGCGAACAGTTTAAAACCGGAGGGACTTAATGAACGTGACGAAACTTGTGTTATTGTTCGGAGTAGCTGCCGTGGCATCGGCGGGTAGTTTTACTTTTAACTTCAATAGCCTAACTCCGGGCCAGAGCGATGCCTCAATGTCGAGTACCTTGACATCGCTTCTCGTGGGAGCTGGATGCACCGGATGTTCGGTTAGCATCACTGGCGCTTACGCCGACACCACCTATAATGCAGACGGCAACACCACAGGCCCCGGGTCGAGCGGATTGTATCCGGCGCCGACTTCGCTCACTCTTGGCGATAGCAATGGCGCCACAGCCAGCAATTCGAATTCGACTGTGAGTGGCTCGTACGATACCTTTCTCGCCACCACTAACCAAAGCAATACGGCGAACAGCGACGACCAAATCACGATGACGTTTAGCGGGTTCACCATCAACGGCGCCGTGAGCTTCGATTACGAGATTTTTCCCGATATCAATTGCACTGCCCTTACCAGGTCGGGCTGCGGAGGCGCCGCCAATGGGCAAGGGATTTATCCGGACCAGCCGGATTTCAAGTTCGCCACGAATAACAACTCGGATGTGTTCACCACGTACGGTGTTGCGCCGGGCACGACTAACGGTAGCGCACTGTATTCGCCGAATAGCTTCTACGCTAATTCCAGTTATGTCGAGACGGCGCCTCAATATATTGGAACCTGGAGCGGAACTCTCAGCAACACCAGCACACTGGATTTCGTCGATTGGCCTGCCACGATCGGTGTGGACAATCTCTCGATCAGCTGGAACTCTCCGGACCCTGTTCCCGACCCATCCAGCATCTTTCTCCTCGGCACGGTCGCGGCTGGAATTGTCCTTCGGAAGAAGCTCTGGAAAACCACCTAGCCTAGTCGTTGTCTTCCTGTCCCTCCGCCGGAGAGGGTTCCAGAACCTCTCCGGTACTCTTGTTACTCGTCTTTGGCCGCGTGGGTATGAGAGAATTCAAGTCCGGTCGCCGTACGACCGGAGAATCTGGAAATGTTCAGACACCTGCACCCTCGCTCGCTCTGTCTCACCTTGGTCTTGGGGATTCTCTTCACAGCCTGCAATCGGGACCCGCAAGTTCAAAAGCAAAAATTTTATAACAAGGGCCTTGAGTACCTGAAAAAAGGCCGAGTGAACGATGCGCGGCTTCAATTTCTCAATGCGCTGAAGATCGATCCGAAGTTTCCCGAAGCAGCCAGCACCCTAGCGGAAATTCAATTTCGCGCGAAGGACTACCGGCAGGCGTACTCGTTGCTCCAGCAGGCAGTGCATGCCAAGGCCGATTTCCTGCCGGCCCACAAAGGCCTGGCGCAACTGTACAAGCTCACAGGCAAACTTCCAGAGGCGCAAAAGGAGCTTGAGATTGTTCTCCAGCATTCTCCCGACGATATCGATACTCTGATGAACCTGGGCACGATCCAGACTCTGCAAAATCGGCCGAAAGACGCCGAGGGCTCCTTCAACCGGGTTCTCGAGCTTCAGCCCGACCATGTCGGCGCGCTTTTGGCTCTGGCTTCCGTCAGCCGGGAAACCAAGGATTTGCCGTCGGCTGAGCGGTTTTTGAAACTGGCTCTTGAGAAGAACGCGGCTTCGGTTCCGGTCTACCTGGCGCTCTTCAAGTTCTATATCACCACCGGCCGCTCGGCCGAGGCTGAGGCGCTGTTTCCGCGGGCCCTCGCGAATACCAACAACAGCGTTCAGATCCTGGAGGCGCAAGACGGCTATTACGAGGGGTCCACTCGTTTGCCGGAAGCCGAAGCGGTAGTGGTGAAGATCCAAGCCTCTCATTCCCACGAACCCGCGTATTGGGGGGCATTGGCCGGTTTTTACGTCAGGACTAATAATTTGACCAAGGCCAAGGCGGAGTTGGAGCGCGTCCTGCAACAACATAAAGACGACGTCGACGACTTACACAAGTTGATTGAGGTGAACCTTGATATGAACGGCCGGCAAGAGGCCGAATCGTTGAACAACGCTCTTTTGAAGAAGTACCCCCAGGACAGCTACGCTCACCTTCTGAAAGGCAGACTGGCGCTTTCCCGGGGAAATGTCGATGCGGCCGTTCTCGAGTTCAATACGGCGAGGAAATACCGGCCGGCCTGGTCAGCCCTGCATTTGTGGATGGGCCTGGCGGATATTCGTCTGGGTCAACTCCAGCAAGCCAGACAGGAACTGGAGACCGCACTAACGTACGATCCCGATTACCGGATGGCGCGCCTTGCCCTGGCGGGTCTTCAGAACCGCACGGGCGCCGTGGACGCCGCCCTGGTAAATGGCGTCAGGCTCTTGCAGTCCAATCGGCGCGACGTACCGGCGCTGCTAGTCTATAGCGAATCCCTGATTTCCAAGAAAGACTACGAACGGGCCGCGAAGGTTTTGAAACTGGCCGCGGAGAACAGCCCCAATGGAGTGGATGTCCATCGCCAATTGGGAATCCTGAATCTCGCAAAGAAGAATCTCCCCGCCGCGCGAAAGGAGTTTCGGCTGGCCTGGGACCTGCAGCCGGCCTCATGGGTTCTCACGGAAGGCATCGTTCAAAATTATGTGACGCAGAGCCAGACCGCCTCGGGGATTGAGTTCTTGCAGGAAGCGATCGCCAACCGGCCGGAGGACGCCATGCTGCGTGTGGAGTTGGCCAAGATGTATTTGTGGCGCGACCAGCGTGCGGATGCGATTTCCGCGCTGCAGGCGGCCATGAAACTGGCGCCTTCCAACCCCGAAAGCGACATCCTGCTGGCGTATGTCTATGCTGCCGGTAACAATGCCGGTAACAAGGGGCAGCAGGCGCTAGAGTTGTTGACAGCCGCCACCCGCAAATCAGGGGCAAATGCGGCACTGCTGGTTAGCGCGGGTATGGTCTTTGAGAGCCTGCGGCACTGGGATGAGGCGCGCGATGCCTATGAACGTTCGCTCCAATTGGACGCCTCGAATGCCATCGCCGAAAACAACCTCGCCTCTGTGCTGGCGGACCATGGCGGCGATTTGAATAGGGCGTTAACCCTGGCCCAGCAGGCCAAGGAAAAGTTGAGGGATAGCCCGGAAATTACCAGTACGTTAGGCTGGATTTACTACAAGAAACAGCTTTATCCCATGGCGCTCAAATACCTTGAGGATTCCGCGGCAAGGGACCAGAACAACGCCATGTTTCAGTACGAGCTCGGCATGACGCAATGGAAGCTGGGGAACACGGGTGAAGCTCGCCGATTGCTGGCGAAAGCACTGCAACTGGACGCACACTTCCCCGAAGCGGCCTCGGCATCCGCGGCTCTCTCCCAAATAGGAGAACGCCCCTCTTGAGTGGAGTTGCCGTTTATGTGGACACACTGTCCTAAACTAAATCCGAACTGCGGCAAACTCAGCGAATAGAGACCGTGACACCAGGCTGAGTGGTGGCCGATCCGATAGTCAGCAGAATAGGGGTATACGGGTTGGTCGGCAAACCCTCCGGCAGGCGCACGTTGATTTGCACAATGCCCGCGACCAGTGTAGGAGCCGCGCCGCTATAGGTGCATTCGGCAGGCATACCGCCGATTGTGGCCGTAACTGTCAAAGCCAGGGGCGCCGGGCCACTGGCGATCTGGCCATCGCTCACCGGCGATTGCATGAGGCCGAAGCCGGTACCGTACACCATCAAGATGGAACCGGCTGCAGCCGGATTGGAAAAGGAGTTCAGGCTGTAGTCCTCATTGAGGGCCGCGCCTGGCCCGGCGCCGCCGCCGGCCTGCGTGAAAATGGCGGGGGCGGCCGCGGCTACCGGAAGCGATCCTTCGGCAACCGTTTGGTTCCGGCTGCTGATCCGGAGGTCGACTGGGCCGTTCAAATTGAGTCCGAAGGGAACGATCGCGTTTACCTGTTCGGTTCCTGCGTAAAGCAACGGGGCGGGGATACCATTGAACAGAACAGACTGCGAAGCCGGCGGAAAAGAACCCAGTACCGTGACGATTTCCCCGGGAGCAACGGAGCCAGGCAGCAGGCTGGCCCCATTCAGCACGCTTTCGGCGGCAAGAGCGAGAGTTTGAGTAGCTCCGTTTTGAGTAGTCCCGATTTGAATCTGAACGCTCGCGGAGACGGGCTGGAGCGGTACGGCGTCACCGGTTGGGCCGGCGCCGAGGACGTTCGTCAAGCTCACCCGCGCGACGCCCGGAACCGCGCCGTCGCCGACGGTGATGAAGAGCTCGAGTAAGGCTCCGTCTGCGAGGGAGTTCAGATTGGCGCCAACGATCAGGTATCGCAATGGGCCGGGGGTGGGCGACGCGCTGTAGAGAACCTTGGAGGATTGGCCAAGAGCAGCGCCTGGAGTAACCTGGACGGCTAATGCTGGGTCCCATTGCAAATCGAACTGGATTCCGGCAATGGCTTGTCCGGCCGTGGCGAGCAAGGCCGGTACCGCCACCGTCTGGCCCGGGATGGCAGTCTGGTTGGAAATAGAAAGCGCCGCGGAAAAGCCGCAAGGACAGACCGTGAGGAACATCGCTGCGAGCCATTTCCGGGAATCGCACTTAGGCAATCCGAGATTCAATCAGCTATAGTAACCGGTAATGAGGTTCTTGGCTACTCTCTTATTTTGTTCCCCTCTGGCCGCACAAACTTTCGAGATTGTGCCGTCGACGGCGTCCCGTGGCGAAGCGGGTTCGCTCCAGGTCAAATGGATTTCCCCGGCCGGGAAGGAACCGGTCGCCTTACAATGGAAGATCAACCTGGGGGTCGCGGTGACGGCAGCGGCGGAAGATATCGTAGCGGGGGACGCCGCAACCATGGCCGATAAGGCCGTAACGTGCGCCGCCGTGACCAAGCCGGTGCAGGACAACGTAACCTTCAACTGTATCCTCGCGGGAGGACAGAAGCAGATCGCCAATGGCACTATCTTTCTCGTCAAGTACAAGGTCAAACCGAAGGTGACTCCGCAGACTCGGGTGGTTCGCGTCTCCGACGGCATCGCCGTGCTCGATCACTCGAAGCAGTTGCAAAAGATGGATATTCCGACGGCCGAAGGCGCCATTACCATTCGTTAGCACAACCCGATTCGTGGTACGCCACGTGCTCTAGCAGGTTCTCCGATGACTCGTACCTCTGAAATTACGATTTTGCGCGGCTTCCGCATGCTCGCCGCCGCAGCCATGCTGGTTCTCTACGGTATGTCCATGGCGTGCAGTTCTCCCCAAGCCAAGGAAGCGAAGTACCTGCGCAGAGGAGAGGCGTTGCGCGACAAGAAAGACTATTCGCGAGCGCTTCTGGAATTCAAGAATGCCTCGCTCGCCATGCCGAAGGACGCCGAGCCTTACTATCAGACCGGCATCACGTACTTGGCGGCGGGAAACCCGGCTAATGGAATTACATACCTCCGAAAAGCGACGGAGTTGAATCCAAAGCACCAGAACGCCCAGTTGAAATTGGCCGAACTGATGACCACCAGCCGCAACAAAGACGTGCTGCAGCAGGCCGCCAGCCGGTTGGAGGCAGTGCTTGCCGCATCGCCCGACAATTCCGAGGCGAGCGATGCTCTGGCGTTTGCCGAGTGGGAATTGGGCAAAACCGATGAAGCCGTCGGCAGGCTGGAAGATACATTGCGGAAGGCCCCATCGCGGCTGCAAACATCTATGGAACTGGCGCGCCTCAAACTGAGGCAAAAGGACCTGGACGGCGCGGAGCAGGTATTGAAGCAGGCCGTAGCAAGCGCACCCCAATCTTCGCCGGCGGAGTTGGCGCTAGGGCAACTCTACATGCTCACCAACCAGCCGGCGAAAGCGGAAGTCGAGCTGCGCAAGGCCATTCAATTGGATCCCAAGAACGGCTCGTCGCTGCTGGCGCTTGGCGCTATCCAGATCGCCGGTAAGCGCATGGACGAGGCCGAGCAAACGTACCGTCAGGTGTCTTCGCTTCCCGGCGCCGAATTCAAGCCGTTGCACGCTTTGTTTCTCTACAAGCAGGGCAAACGGGATGCGGCGTTGGCCGAGTTCGAAAAGCTGTTCAAGGACGACCCGAACGACCGTACCGCCCGGAGCCGCCTGTTCGCCGCATACGTGGCGATGGGAAAAAGCCAGGCCGCGCAGAATCTGGTCGCCGCCGCCTTGAAGAAAAATCCGAAAGACACCGACGCCCTGTTTGAGCGGGCCAGCCTTTGGCTGCGGGCTGGAAACGCGGTGGAGGCCGAGAAGGATCTCAAGGAAGTGTTGCGCGCTAAGCCGGAATTTGCCGAGGGCCACCTGGTGATGGCGGAAATTTACAAAGCGCAAAGGATGAGAGGGAGCGAACGGCAGGAGTTGAACGAAGCGTTAAAGATCAAGCCGGCACTGCTCCAGGCGCGCCTGGCCTTGGCTCGGAGCTTTACCTCGTCGAATGAAGCCAAATCGGCGATTGAACTCCTGAACAATACCCCCGCGCAACAGAAACACACGCTGGGTGTAGTGACGGAACGCAATTGGGCGCTGTTGACGACCGGCGAAACCAAGGAGTTGCGCTCCATACTGGACCAGGCCTTGCGCGGCAAGCATTTTCCGGAACTCGTCCTTCAGGATGCTCTTCTCCGTCTTCGGGAAGGCGATTACGTCGGCGCCAGGGCCGATGCCGAGGAAGCCGTTACCAATAATCCCGAGGACGTCCGCGGATCGAGACTTCTGGTGGATAGTTATTTAGCCCAGAAGCAGCCCGCGAAGGCGGAACAGAGGCTCAAGGCGATCGTCGCGGAGCATCCGCAATCGGCGCCATTGGAAAATTTGCTGGGACAGTGGTACCTGAACGCCAAAAACCTTCCCGCGGCGCGAAAAGCGTTCGAGGCGGCACTGGCCGCCGATCCCAAGTTGCAGGCTGCCGGCTTAGCTCTGGCCGGAGTCGATTACCAGGAAAAACACCTGGATGCCGCCCGCCAGCGTCTGCTTGGAATGGTAGCCGCCGATCCCAAAAATGTGCCGGCCCTGATTATGCTGGGCACATTAGCCGGAGAGATGAACAACCGGGAGGAAGCCATCGGCCGTTATCGCACCGTGCTTGAGGTGGATAGCTCCAACATTATGGCGTTGAACAACCTGGCCTACACGCTGGCGCCTTCCAACCCGGATGAAGCTTTGAAATACGCTCAGCAGGCGGCGGAACAGGCTCCCGAAAGCGCCGCGGTCGAGGACACTCTCGGCTGGATTTACTACAAGAAAGCGATCTATAGCGAGGCCGTCCACTACCTGGAGACGGCGGTGGCAAAGGAGCCGACTCCGCGCCGGCAGTTTCACCTTGCGCTGTCGTACCTGAAAGCGGGCAATCGCGATCTGGGCCAGAAAACACTTCAGTTGGCGCTTCAGCAGGACCCCAAACTGGTGGAAACCGAGAAGGGTTGGTAGGCGCGGCGAAAGCGCGCTTGTCTTCAGGCGCGATTCCGCACGCGGCGTCTGGCGCAAAAGCCCAAGGCCAGCAACCCGCCACCCAGCAGAGAAACCGTGCCCGGTTCGGGTGTTGAGGATGCAGAGGTGTCAAATGTCAGATTGTCGATCGCGAAGTTGACGACCGCTTCATCTTCACTGTCCACCGTATTGGGAAATGTGATGGTTGCAAAATCGATGGCCGCCCCGGAGTAACTGAAAACATCTTCAGCGTAGGCCACTATGGGGCTCAGGTTGAATTCTTGTGACGAGACGGGGTTGCTTTGGTCGGTCAAGGCAACCTGGTACCCATCTGTAATACTATTGGTCGTCGACAGCGCAATATCGAAGGACAAAACCGTGGTGGGCGCCGCGAAGGCCAGGGTGAGGGTGCCCGAAGTGTCCCCTAAAAGCACGGGATCAGTCAAGTTCTCAGTAAGAACGTTAACGCCCGCTGTGGCGCCGTATGTGGCAGTGGCTCCATCAGGGCCGCTATAGCCAAAGGTCACTCCATCGATCGAGACGCCATTCACCGGGGTCGGGGGGAGTTCGTTGAACTGAAGTGTTATGGTTCCGGCGGAACAGCACACCGGCATTGCCAAGCCGAGAATGCAGGCGATCGCGAAAAACCCAAGTTTCATAAATACGCCTCAAGTCCTTTCCAATTATAGCCGTGTTGCAAGACTAATCGTAGTGTTGTTGCTTGTTATCTTTTGTCCATCGCCTTGTAAAAATTGGAGTGTGGCCGGGACGGCGTCTCCGGTACCGCCGAATGGAACCGCGACCTGGATTTCGCAGAGTCCGGCATGTCCGGCCAGCAGTTTCACGCCGGTAACCGGAAGCACGTCCGAGCCTAGATGTACGCTCAAATTTACGGCAGTTTCCGGAGAACAGTCGATGCCGGTTGCCAGGAACGACAGACTGTCGCCCGGCAAGGCTGCCTTTCCACTAAATCGTGCATTTGGAATAGCGGCAAGATCGAGTGTGCCGGATCGTACGGCCATCGCCTGCCCGGCGCCGGAATCGTCGGCCGTGAAGAGCCCGGGAACGCTTGTCCGCATTACATTGTCCAACTCCTTGGATTGGCCGGCGGCCGTCTCCACGGTGATGGCCAGCCGGGTTCCGGCGGCGGCGGCTGGACAGAGCAAATCCACGCGGTTGGCCGATGCATACAAAACAGCGGCATAGGAGCCATTGACCAGAACGCGTGTTCCACCCAGTTCGGCACTGGCCCCGGACCTATCGGAAGCGGGGATTGTGCCCGCGAATAAGGAACGGCCCCGAAGCGTTGCCACAGACCCCGGACTGCAGCCGGCGGGGGCGCTGCTTCCAGCGCCGTTCTCCAATTTTGTGACGACGGGAAGACCGGAATCGACATACAGCTTCACGGTCCTTGTAGTGGCGGCGCCCAGCGTGTTGGTAGCGGTGAAGGCGATTTCATGAACCCCCAGATCTTTATCCGTGGGCTCCCACTGCAATACGCCGCTGGCTCGATCGAAATTCGCACCGGCGGGTAAGCCTGAGGCGGCCAGAGTTACACCCAGGCCTCGGGCGTCGCTGGCCGTGGCCGTGAACCGGATGGGGCTTTGCGGCGTGCCGGCCGGGTCGGTTGGGACAACCAGGTCCGGCGTATCGGCTGGCTCGATGGTTATGGAAGACTGCACGGATTCGGACCCGATGCGAGCCTCCAGAACGGCAGTGCCCTGCGTGGCTGCCCGATCGGCGCCAATTTCAAAACGGATACGGCTCTGTCCGGTCCGCGCTCCAACCATTGCGGGCGCCGTCAGGCTGCTGGTATCGCTGGTGATGGAAACTTCCATCGATTCGGAAACGCTCGCGGCATTGAGCTGCAGTTCACAGCCCATTCTGTGGCCGCCGGCGAGGAAAGGCTGGTCACAGGACAGAGCGGCCGGTGTAATGGGCGCGCTCGCAGGGGTCGTGCCGGAAGGCTTAGCCTGAGGAGCGGATGACACAGGGGCTACGACGGCGATTACCAGGCTCTTACTGACACCGCCGAATGCGGCTTTGAGAACCACCCAGCCAGTAACGGTTGTGCTGGCTGTGTAAGTGAAGGTGGCCGCGGTTGCGCCGCTCGAAATCGTTACGGCCGGCGGTAGCGACAAACCCGTGTTAGAGACTGTCAATACCACAGTCAAGGATGACGGACTAGAGGTGTTGACGGTAACCGAGCAACTCCCGGAGCCGCCTGCCGCGACGCTTGCGGGTGTACAAATAAGCGACGATAGCGAGAGAAGCGACAATGAGATCGAAAATGACTGAGAAACCCCATTCAGCGACGCGGTAACGGTGGCGGCGCCACCGGCTGAAAAAGCCCCTGCCTGCGCTGTGAACGTAACCGAAGACAAGCCGCTCGAAATCGTCAGAGCCGAGTTGGGGACCGTGAGAGACCCGCTGCTGCTCGATACGGCAATCGAAACGGAACTGCCCGCTGGAACCGGATTCGTCAGGCTCACGGTGCAGGATGCGGATGACTGAGGCACTAGGGCGCTAGCGCTGCACGCGATTGCGGATATTGTTGCCGGAGCGGTGAGCGAAATAGTCGCGGCGGCGGAGACGTTGTTGGTTGAGGCGGTAAGGGTAACCGTCTGATTGGCGGAGAGGGCGCCGGTCCAAATGCTAAAAGTGGCCGAGGAGGTGTTGGCCGGGACGGTGACGGAAGCCGGCGCGGTCAAGGCTGCGGCTGCGGAGTTCAATAACGTCACCACGGCGCCGCCCGAAGGCGCCGCTTGAGATAGGGTAACGCTGCAGGAGGCCGTGGTGTTTGAGCTCAGCGTATTGGGCGTGCACTGTAAGGACGATACGACGCCCGCCGCCTGCAGTGAAACGATCGTGGATACCGAGTTGGGGGCGCCCGTCTGATTACCTGTCGAACTGCCGGTCGTAATGGTCCCGGACGTGTTGAGCGAGGCGGTGAGGGTAGCCGTCTGATTGGCGGAGAGGGTGCCGGTCGAAATGCCAAAGCTAGCCGAGAATGCGTTCGCCGGGACGGTGACCGAAGCCGGCGCGATCAAAACCGAAGGCGCCGTGTCCGATAACGTCACCACGGCGCCGCCGGAGGGCGCCGCTTGGGAAAGCGTAACGGTGCAGGTGGCAGTGGCGTTTGAGCTCAGAGTATTAGGCACGCACTGCAAAGACGATACGAAGATCTGGGTCTGCAGCGAAACGGCCGCGCTGGCGGAAGAGCCACTGAGCGAGGCGGTGACGGTAGCCGTCTGATTGGCGGAGACGGTACCGATCGAAATGCCAAAGGTAGCTGAGGAGGCATTGGCCGCGACGGTGACCGAAGCCGGCGCAGTCAATGTAGGAGCCGCGCTGTTCGATAGCGTCACGACGGAACCGCCGGAAGGCGCCGTGTGGGACAGAGTGACAGTGCAGAGGCCAGTGCCATTTGAGCTCAGGGCATTGGGCGAGCACTGTAAGGACGATACCAGGATTGCCGCCGCTTGCAGGGAGACGGTCGTGGATGCGGAAGATCCGCTGAGCGAAGCGATGAGGGTCGCGGTCTCATTTGTCGAGAGGCTGCCGGTCGAGACGCCAAAGGTAGCCGAGGAGGCATTGGCCGCGACGGTGACCGAAGCCGGCGCAGTCAAAGTGGGCGCCGCGCTGTTCGATAGCGTCACGACGGAGCCGCCGGAGGGCGCCGCATTGGAGAGGGTAACCGTGCAGGAGGCAGTGCTGTTTGAGCTCAGAGCATTGGGCGAGCACTGTACGGACGATACCAGGGCTGCCGCTTGAAGAGAAATTGTCGTAGACGCGGAAGAACCGCTGAGCGAGGCGGTGAGGGTTGCGGTCTGACTTGTCGAGAGGCTGCCGGTCGAAATGTTGAAGGTAGCCGAGGAGGCATTGGTCGCGACGGCGACCGAAGCCGGCGCAGTCAAAGTGGGAGCCGCGCTGTTCGATAGCGTCACTATGGAGCCGCCGAAGGGCGCCGTGTGGGACAGAGTGATGGTGCAGGAGGCCGCGCCGTTAGAGCTCAGAGTACCGGGCGTGCATTGTAAGGACGATACCAGACCGTCGGCTATCAGAGAAACTGTCGTAGATGCGGAGGAGTCAATGAGCGAGGCGATCAGGATTGCCGTCCGGGTCGTCGAGAGGACGCCGGTCGAAATGCCAAAGGTAGCCGAGGACGCGTTGGCCGGAACGGTGACAGAAGCCGGCGCAGTCAAAGTGGGAGCCGCGCTGTTCGATAGCGTCACTACCGAACCGCCCGCGGGCGCCGCATTGGATAGGGTAACCGCGCAGGAGGCAGCGCCATTGGAACTTAGAGCATTCGGCGTACACTGTAAGGACGAGACGCTGCCTGGCGTCTGCAGAGAAACTGTCGTGGACGCGGAGGACCCGTTGAGCGAGGCGGTGAGGGTGGCGATCTGACTGGCCAAAAGCGCGCCGGTCGAAACGTTGAAGGTAGCCGAGGAGGCGTTGGCCGGAACCGTGACGGAAGTCGGCGAAGTCAACAAGAGAGCCAGGCTGTTGGAAAGCGTTACTACCGAGCCGCCGGCCGGAGCGGCGTTGGACAGGGTGACGGTGCAGGAGGAACTGGCGTTCACGCCAAGAATGTTCGCTGTACAACTGAGCGCGGCGAGGGTCGGCGGTGAATTGGTCAGACTCGCGGAGCCACCGGTGGCGGAAAGGGGAAGAGCCTCTCCAGCCAGGGAGGCGCTCACCGGGTTGCCGACCCCAATCGCCGCGGTAGTGGCTCCGGATGCGAGCACCACCGAGACTGTCGCGACAACCCCGTTAGGAATGGTGTCGGTAGTCATTCCCGTAGCTAGACAAGTGTAGGACTGCGCGCTCCCAGCGCACGTGAGCGACTTGTTGGCTGTTGCCAGAACCGGTCCCGCGGCAACCGAAAAAATCGAAACCTCCGCGGTTGGATAGCTGAACGTCCACTGGATTCCGGCGGGTTGCGCCGTGCCGGAGGGCGTATTCAAGGAAAGATTTAGGAGAATACTACTGCCTATTGGCGCACTCCCTGAAGAGAGCACGACAGACTGCGCGGAAAGGATGCTGGTTCCAGCTAAGAGGCCTGCAATAAATAATAACCGACGTCCATAATGCCAAGCCGAAAGGGTAACGCGCGTTAGCATAGGGGGAGTGTACCAGTCGGACCCCTGGTACTATGCCGTTGTAAATAGTTGAGTCCAAAGGACTAACTAAAGCCAACAGCGGTTTGCTATCCGGGCTGGATCAAGGCGAAGAGAGGTCCAGTCCGGGCTGCGGAATCTGGGGTTAACCCCTCAGGCAGGAAATGAGCCGGCCGGAATGGGCGCCACAGTCCGCACCGTGCCGACGGGGTCATTGCCGTCTCGGATCGACCTGGTCTTTAGGCTGTGCCTTCGACGCCGGTTCCCTGCGAGACCCATCACCACACAGCCCAAACCGATCAGGAACATCGTTCCCGGCTCTGCGGTGTTGAACGTCAGGTTGTCCAGTCCAAATGCCCCAACTGTATTACCAGAGGTATCCTGGCCGTCGAAGAATGACACTGTGGCGCTCGTAATCGGTGCGCCCTGGTAGGAGAATTGGTCTTCTGAATAGAGCCCATTTGGCTGAGGCGCCGCAGCCTCGTTAAACACCGAGCCAGTAGAAAGAGAAACGGTGTAAGCGGGACCGCTGTCTGGTGAGTCGCTGGAATCGCCGATCGGCACGATACTCTGCAAAACCACGTCAAATTGGAGCAGCGTCGTGGGAACGTCGAAGGTCAAAGTCAGCAGGCCGGAAGCCGGACCGGTCAAGAGAGGGTCGTCGCTGAAAACGGCGTTGCCCTCAGTCCCTACCGCTCCATTGTACAGAGCGACTCCAGGCAAGAAACCGAACGTCAAACCAAACACGTGAAGGTCGTTTACATAGATAGGGGTATCAGTTCCGAATTCGTCGAAAGTAAGCGTGGTGGCAACCGAGCATACCGGAGTTAGCAGAGCCAGTATGCCTGCAAAGGTGACAGTGAAGCGATTCATGTTATTGTTCTATCGATTGCCTTCCACGGACTGCGTTGCACTACCTTCACTAGTGGTCAAGAAGTTGTGGAATTCTCAGCAAAACGACATGTGACACTGGTTCGACTAAGTAACTTGCAACGGTCGGATGGAATGCGAATGCGCGGCTCGCGCCAACCGGGGAACCAGCCGCGCCTTTACTTCAATCCCGGCTGCCGATCGCAACCGTAGCGGTGTTACTGAACAGGAGCTGTCCGTTGCCGCGCGTCACTTCAAGCACCAGGGGCACAGCGTCGCCGGAGCTATTGGGCGTTGTAATCGCTATCTCGCAGACGCCTGCATAGTGAGCTGCCGGGCGCAGAGAATCGATTGGAACCTCCTGCTGGCCGACTTTCAGCCGCAGCCGCGTGGTGGAAGCCGCACCGCAATCGATTCCCGTGGCCCTGACGGTGAGGGCTGCACCTGGAAGAACCGGGCGCCCCGGCTGCAGGAAGTTCGGGACAAGGGACAGGTCGCCGGAATCGGCCGATGTCGCCGCCGCTTCGCTCCCTTTGGAACTGTCGATGGTGAAGAGACCGGGAGCCGTTTCGGCTATCGGGCTCCGTATTGCGTTTGACGTTCCGGCCGGAGTTTCTACCGCGATCCGCAGCGATTCGCCAAGTTCTGCAGCCGGGCAAAGGAACGTCAGCCGGTCCGCGGACGCGTACAGCAATGGCGCTGGAATCCCGTTGACCAGCACCTGTGTTCCGTTGAGTTCCGTAACTGCGCCCGAGTACTCTGACAGCGGCGCCGTTCCTGTAAAGAGAGAGTGTCCGGCAATAGCCGCCACCGAACCGGGACTGCATACGGCGGCCGCGGAGGAATTAGCGGCATTTTCGAGTGCTGTTATCACTGGCAAGCCCGTACCGACATACAGTGCGACGGTTTTCCTGCTGCTCCCACCCGTTGGAGCAGTTGCCGCAAAAGTGATGTCCCGGTGGCCGAGGTCTGTTTCCGCGGGTTGCCATTCAAAGATTCCGGTGGCGGCGTCGAAGTGAGATCCCGATGGCAGGTTCGTTGCGGAGACCGGAAGGCTTAGGTTATTGCTGTCGCTTGCGGTCACGGTAAAGCTGAACGCGGATCCAGGTTTACCCGTCTGCTTCCCCGGAACAATCAGCGTGGGGACGTCCGTGGCCTGCAATATCACGGTGGTTTGCACCACGGCGCCGCCAGTTTGGGCCGACAGTACGGCTGTCGATTGGGTGACCGTTGGGGCGACTACTGCTTCGAAACGAATCCTGCTTTGGCCGGCGTATGCACCAGCCACGGCCGGTATCTTGAGACTGCCGGTGTCGCTCGAAAGTGAAACCGTCGTGGAGTCGTCGGATGCGGCGCCGTTAAGGCGGATCTCGCAGACCGCGTTCTGGCCAGCCACAATATAGCCGGGCTGGCATGAAAGAGCGACCGGCTTGAGTGCCGCAATGGCAATCGTTGTCGCGGCCGTGGAGCCATCGACCGTGGCGCGAAGCGAAGCCTGCTCATCCTGGTTCGCGGCAGTGACATCGACGCGGAACTGCGCGCTTCTTTCGCCAGCCGCGACGCGGACGCTTGCCGGAAGGCGAAGATGCGAACTCGAAGATGTCAGGCCCAAAACCACCTCGCCGGCAGGTGCGCCTTGCGGCAGAGTGACGGTACACTGCGCGGACCCGCCGCTGATAATTGTGCCCGAGGAGCAGGACAACTGCGGCTGTGGGGCGGTGAGCTGAGTCGTAATGGTAATACTTCTCGTAACACCTTCAGCCTTTGCAGAGAGAATCACCCATCCCATTAGGGTGCTGGTGCTCGAGTATGTAAAGGTTGCACTGCTGGATGCGCTTGGAACCGTAACGGAAGCCGGAACGGAAAATCCTGCATTGGTGGATGTTAGGGTGACGAGTGTCGCTGCGGATCCGGCGCTGGCCAACGAAACGGTGCATGTTCCGGATTGCCCCGGCGTCACGGGTAAGGGAGCGCAAACCAAAGAAACCGGGCCGGCGGCTGCGGTCATGGTAGTTACCGCGGACGAAGATCCGAGCGTCGCCGTCAACGTCACCGGCTGCGAGCCAGTGCATGTACCTGTGCTGGCTGCGAACGTTGCGGAGGTCAGGTTGGCTGCCACTGTGACAGTGGGGGGCATGGTCAGCACCGAGGGAGCATTGTTCGATAGGGTAACTATCGATCCGCCGGCAGGCGCCGCGTTGGACAAGGTGACGGTGCAGGAGGCAGTTCCGTTAAGGCCAATAGTTTTGAGTGCGCACTGTAAGGACGATACCAGCGCTGGGGCCTGCAGAGAGACTGTCGTGGAAGCAGAGGAGCCGTTGAGCGAAGCGGAAAGGGTCGATGTCTGATTGGCCGGGAGGGTACCGGTTGAAACAGTGAAAGTGGCGGAAGAGGCGGTAGCCGGGACAGTCACGGAAGCCGGCGCAGTCAGTACACTCGCCGCGGTGTTCGATAACGTCACAAGCGAGCCGCCCGTGGGCGCCGCTTGGGACAGGGTGATGGAGCAGGATGCCGTGCCGTTTGAGCTAAGAGTATTGGGGGTGCACTGCAGGGCCGATACCAGGACGGGAGCCAGGAGAGAAACAGTGGCGGATGCAGAGATGCCGCTGACTGAGGCGGTGAGCGTAGCGGACTGATTACTCGCAATAGTGCCGGCGGTTGCGGCAAACGTGGTCGAAGTGGCGGCTGCGGGTACCGTAACGGATGGAGTCACGGGGAGCAGGGCGTTGCTGCTGGAGAGAGAAACAGTGGCGCCGCCGGCGGGAGCGGCGTTGGTAAGGGTGACCGTGCAGGCGCTGGCAGCGCCTGAGGCCAGACTGGCGGGGCTGCATGCCAGTGAGGAGAGCGTCACCGGGGCCAGCAGACTGACAGCGGCAGTTCGTGAAACGCCGCTGAGAGTGGCTGTCAGGGTAGCGGACTGATTACTCGGAACGGTCCCAGCAGTGGCCGTAAAGGTGGCGGAAGCGGCGGCCGCGGGTACGGTGACGGAGGCGGCCACTGGGAGCAGGGCGTTACTGCTGGAGAGGGAAACGGTGGCGCCGCCGGTAGGAGCGGCGTTGGTGAGAGTGACCGTGCAGGTGCTGGCAGCGCCTGAGGCGAGACTGGTGGGGTTGCATGCCAGTGAGGAGAGGGTCACCGGGGCCAGCAGGCTGATAGCGGCAGTTCGTGAAACGCCGCTGAGAGTGGCTGTCAGGGTAGCGGACTGATTACTCGGGATGGCGCCGGCAGTGGCCGTAAAAGTAGCTGTAGCGGCGGCCGCGGGTACGGTGACGGTAGCGGCCACGGGGAGCAGGGCGTTACTGCTGGAGAGAGAAACAGTGGCGCCGCCGGTAGGAGCGGCGTTGGTAAGGGTGACCGTGCAGGCGCTGACAGATGCGGAGGCGAGACTGGTGGGGCTGCATGCCAGTGAGGAGAGAGTCACCGGGGCCAGCAGGCTGATAAGAGCGGTCTTGGAAACGCCGCTGAGAGTAGCGGTGAGAGTAGCGGACTGATTACTCGGAACGGTCCCGGCAGTGGCCGTAAAGGTGGCGGAAGTGGCGGCCGCGGGTACGGTGACGGTAGCGGCCACGGGGAGCAGGGCGTTACTGCTGGAGAGGGAAACGGTGGCGCCGCCGGTGGGAGCGGCGTTGGTGAGAGTGACCGTGCAGGTGCTGACAGCGCCTGAGGCCAGACTGGCGGGGCTGCATGCCAGTGAGGAGAGAGTCACCGGGACCACTAGTGAAATCGTTGCCGTGGACAGACCATTGAGAGAAGCCGTAATTGTTGCGGTCTCACTGCCGATAAAGTTGTCGGCTGTCGCCACAAATGTTGCGCTGCTGGCATTAGCCGGGATCGTGAGCGAAGAAGGAACTGTGAGATCGGGGATACTGGAGGTGATGCCGACGGTCGCGCCACCTGTCCCTGCTGTGCCGTTGAGAGTAACACTGCAAGTGGAAGAACCGGCGGGGCTCAGGGAACCCGGGCCGCAACTCAGGGAGCTGACGCTCAAAATCGTCTGGACGGTCCCACTGATAGCAGACGTTGCGATGGCTTGCCCGGCCATGGATGCGCCCATGGCATTGCTGACCGTAATGGGGGCGGACGTGACATTCGGCGCCAGTGTCACCAGTACGGTCGCCGCTATTCCGTTGGAGATCGTATTGGTATTCAGTCCCGTCGCAAGGCATGTGTAGCTGCCGGCGCTAGAAGCGCATGTTACTGTCTTACTCGCCGCGGTCAATGCAGGCCCGGCGGTGACAGATAGCGATGTTATACCCGTGGAATATCCCAACGTCCATTGAATACCTGCCGGTTCACTGCCAGACACCGATGTCAGTGTTAGGTTGAGCGGAACCGCCGCGCCCGGCGTCCCAAGTCCCGAGCTCAGAACTAGGGACGACTGAGCCTTCAGAACGCCACAGAATGAGGATAAAAGGACCGCACCAACCAGACAGCCACGGGAAAACACATGCGTTGTTATCAAATAGACCTCCAATATTACGAGTTTAGGTCCGTAAACTCTGTAACTGAAGGTCGTCAATAGTAAGAGGAATTGATGCGACAAAAGTTGACTGCCGCACTACCCACTATTGCTCTCGGGAGTGCCCTCGCTTTGGACTCCAGAAACACGAGTGGGCCACGGTCCGACGGAGTTTGGGCTACCGGCAAACCGTACGGGTCGGGGAATGGGATCGCCCGGATTGCTCTGGCGGTTTCGGGCCGGACGCCGGTGCAGCGGCCAGAAATCGCAATGGCCGCACGGACTACTTCAGACGATCGATGAAAATCAGGCCGCAGTGGTCTGCATGAACGCCCAAATCGCGAGTTCTGTGCGGTTCTTTACGCCCAGTTTTCGGAAAATGCGATTGAGGTACTCTTTGATGGTCCCCTCGGTGAGGTGCAGTTCGTAGGCTATTTCTTTATTGAGTTTTGCCTGTTGAACCAACTTGACGATCTGCTTTTCCCGGAAGCTGAGACTCCGGCTCACACACGCTTTCGGTTCTGGCGGTTTACGGCACGCCTCGCAGATGCGTTCCGTGTCATTGGCGCGGAACTCTTTACCACATCGAAAGCAGTTCCGTGGGACCGGAACGGTCAAATAATCGGTGGTCATTACCATAGGGGTTTCCTGAGTACCTTTGGGTTGGAGACGAATGCTAGCAATCCATGGCCCATCAGATAGTGACTGCAAGATCAATGAGTTACGGCTGTTTCCTGGGGGGCCGTATTTCGTTCCTACACTGTAAAATGTGCCCCGACCGCGTAATTATTCTTACGTTTTTCAGGTGGTTTCCCCGACCAAGGATCGATCCGTCAAGGTAACTGTTGACTGGCGACCACCGAGGGCCGCTCCAACCATCGGCAGCGGCACTACGTCCGCGGTGTCGCCTGCGGGCGAAGAAGCCAGAATATCGAACCGCACAGAAAGAGTGTCTCGAAGAAGGCGGGAATGGAGGTGGAAATCGGTTCCCGCGGGAGCCGGCAACCATCAGAATACCGCCCATCAGAGCTGCCAGCACGAGAGCCCTTCGAGGCAACCGGCTCAACCCCAGATTCCACGCAAGGATGCCTATGAGGAGACCGGCCACTTCTGTCCAGGAAAGGAGAACCCCGTCAATCAGATCCCGGGCGAACAGGATACCGGCGGCGAAAAGTAAGATGAGATCGCCGTTCGCGCTGACACCGGGCAATCGCTGTAGGATGGCGGACACAGCCATCCACTCTACGGCGTTACGGTAGAGTTCCGCTGCGGAAAGGCGGGGAGCCGAGGTGAGCGGCCGCACGGCGTGCCAGTATTTGTGGAGATCGATGACGGGGGCATACGGAAACAACCGGAACCCAAGCCAGCAGAAATAACAGAGACTTGGAACCCGCTAACCTCGCAAAAATGCTTTCCTCAAATGCGCCGCCGACCATGCACCCAGCCACGGCGCCACAGCAGAGGATTCAGTTGGCGGTAGTGCGGAATTCCGGTTGGGACATTCGGGCTACCATAAGGCAGCCTTCGCCGCGAATAATCGTTCCGGCCGCGGATAGCTTTATAGAACTCCCGTTGCCATTGACTGCCGGCCAGGAAAGTTCCAACTCGATGTTTGCACCCGGAGGAAGGGTATGCCGGGATTCGAACGACACGCCGATACTGGAAAGATCCACTGTTTTTCCGCTACCGGTTTTCACAATTTGCCCGCGTTTGATCACGCAATAGTTCAACTCAACGCTCACGGGATAGCGGCGATCTGTCCGGCGGTCTGTGCTCATGGAAGTCATTACCTTATCGAGTATGCACCGAATGCTCCATTAGTTCCAGTACTACCGGTTTGCCAATTTCCCGATGTAGTTCTATTTAAGATTTTTTGGTTCGAAGTACCAATGGTTTGGGCTTCGACCTCCCAATGTGGATGTAACCCCTGTCAAATCAGCGATTTTTTATTGGGTTATCAATTGCTAGAAGGTCGCCATGCGCTGGAAAGACCGGTAGTACGAGGCTGTGAAAACTATTCTAGTAGTAGATAACGACTTGGGATTCGTCTTCTGGTTGGGCCAGATACTGGATCTGGCTGGATATGAAGCGTACCCCGCCAAGAGTGCTCACGATGCCACTCTTTTTATGGCGCAGTTCCGCCCGTTGGTCAATCTGTTGATTATCAACTCCGCTCTTGACGGCGCGGCTGATTTCGTTGCGGGCCTGCGCCAGGCCCAGCCGGAGGCCAAAATCATGGCGATTTCCGGCGCCGGCGAGTCTGAGCCATACGAACTGCCCGGTACAGACGCCGTTTACGAAAAAATGGACTGGGTAGATCAGAGCGCGAAAAATATGTGGGTGGAGAGGGTTGAGCGCACGCTTCTCGGCCACAAGATCGAAAAGATGTGTGGGAATCCGTAAGCGAATTGCCTGCGCCGCGCACTCGCCCTGTGGTACGTAGTCTCCTCTTACATCTGAGCCATGGACGCGTAAATTGTCTGAGCCTCCGAAGCGCCCGGTTTCAGACTGAGCGCCTGTAGAAAATGTCTCCGGGCTTCGTCCCGGTCTCCGAGTTTCAGGTATACCATCCCTAATTGATACTGATACGTTGGGTTGGCATGGTCCTTGTCGGCGCACTCCTGCAGATACTGGACCGCTGTTTTGTAGATCCCTTTCTTGTAGTACAGCCAACCAATCGTGTCTGTCACCTGCAGGTCGCCGGGCAATTTTTCCTTTGCCTGTTGGGCCAGTTGTAGAGCCCGATCGGTGTCACCGCCATATTCCGACAAGAGCCATGCCAGGTTGTTCTGCGCAATGGCATTGTTACTATCCAGTTGTAGAGCCCGTTCATATGCCGTGCGCGCGTCCTCCCAACGTTGGAGCTTTGCCAAAATCATGGCGCCGTGCAGAACAACACTCATGTCCTTTGGGTTCTTCCGCATCGACTCCGTGATCAACCGGACTGCTGCGTCGGAATTCTGTCCCTCAGTGTAAAGGTCGGCCAGGAGGAGGGCGCTCCCGTTCCTATTCGGCGCCAGAAGGACGGCTTTCTCTAATGCGCCCACGGCCTCCTTATGCTTGTTCTGCAGAAGGTAAAGCTGAGCGAGTTCGTGGTATAGCAGAGCGTCCCGCGGGTGATCCGGGATCGCCTTCTGCAACAGGTCGACGGCCGCATCGATCTGCTTGGCCTCCACGTAGGTCTTCAGAAACTCTTCCAGGAGCGATTGGGAGCCCGGCTGGAGCTTCCATGCCTCTCCGAATTCCTTGCGGGCCGCGGGGATGTTGTGGTCCACGAGGTCCAGCACGGCTAACTGACGATGCACTTCCGGGCTGTTGGGATCGTGGGAAGCGGCCAGTTGAACAACTCTGCCCGCGCGGGCGAATTCTCTCTTAGAAATAAGCGCTCTACTATAAATCAGCATGGCCCGCAGATCGCTGGGGCTGCGCATCAGCGCCGTTCTGGCGTTGCTCAGTGCGGCATCCGGGGCGCCAGTCTGGTTTTGCAGTTCGGCCAACTGCAAACGGGCTGTCCGATAATTCGGATTGACTTTCACAGCCGTTTCCAGCGACTGCTTTGCAAGCTCAAGCCGCCCTTGCATCATGTATGCCCGGGCATACCAGTAGTAAAGCGCGGCTATATCGGGAAGGTAATGCTGCGCCTCGCTGAATTCCTGCACTGCCTTGTCCGCATCGCCACCGATGAGGTACAGCCGCCCTTTCACCAGATGGGCGTGAGCATCTCTCGGATTCTTCTTCAGAATCCCTTCGTTCAGCGTTTCCGCCGTCCGGAGATCGTTCAGATTCAAGTAAACTTGAATCAACTTGCCCAGGATGGCGGCATCGTCCTTGTGTTGATGGAGCGCCCGTTCAAGCTCGACTTTAGCCTTTTGCCAGTCGTCGACCTGGACATAAAAGTCCCCCAGCACTCCCCAGTACTTGGGATTGTTGGCATGCGTGGACTGGATCTTCCGCGCCGATTCTTCCGCCTTCACCAGATCCTTCCGCCCGAGGTAATAATCGGTCTGGAGCTGTAAGACCGTGGTGTCGTTGTTGCTGACCTCGAGCGCTTCGGAAAACAGCGGCTCGGCCTCCTCGGCCCTGTCAATACCGATATAAAAAGCAATGAGTGTCAGATATACGGGAACCGAACGGGGATTTTTCGCCTTGGCTAACTTCAGATAGCGCTCGGCGCCCGCGATGTCGTTTTGGGCATGTTTGATGGCGGCGAGCGCCAGGAGGGCATTCACCTGGTTGGGATGAACCTCCAGAACATGGTTAAACGTGCCCTCGGCATCCGCCAGTTTTCCCTGTGCCTTCTGGCATGCGCCAAGGATCGAGAGGGCGTCCGGATCGTCAGGAGACTGCTGCAGGATGTACTGTGCCTGGGCTTCCGCCTCCGGAAACTTGCCGCCTAAACGGTATAGCTGGGCCAATCCCTTATGCGCCGCCATGTACGCCGGATTGGACGTCACGGCCTGCTGCAGCAGCATGTAAGCTTCCTGGTAACCACCATGCTGAAACCGAACTTCTGCCAGAGCGCTAGCCGCTTCCGCGTATCCAGGGTCAATCTGCAGAGCATTGCGAAGCTCAAGTTCAGCCCGTGTGGCATTCCCCTTCTTCAAGTACTCCATTGCCGAGTTGTAGAACTTCTGTTTCCGCACGGTAGGGTCGCGGGTGCATGCCATTGGCAGAAGCGCGCAAAACGCCACCAGCAGGAGCAGGGGAGTCCGTGAGCCGACTAATCTTGAATGCATTCCTTATACCCTATGCGCGTTTGGTTCCAAAGCACCAACCGCAATTCAATCAGCCAGCCTAACCGATGAAGAGGAAAAACTCAGGGATTAAGTCTGAACTTTGAGGCTGAGTGGGATACTGCTCTCGAAGCGGTATGACTTATACGCAACCCTTGATCCTGGTTTTCCTGCTGATTGGCGCCGCCGGTCTGGTGCGCCTTCGGGACAGTAAAAACAAATGGCTGGTGACGGCGAGCTTAGCCGGCCTCTTTCTGCTGTCATGGCCTCCGGCAGATTGGTTGTTTTCGCGACCTCTGGAAGCGCGGTATCCGGTACGGCCCTTCTCGCCATCTCTCTCCCCGCAAGGCGTTGTGGTGCTGTCCGAAGTTGTGGAACCGCCGCAGTTCGAGCATCCCTACCCACTGCCGGGCGAAAAGACCTATGAACGGTGCAAGTACGCAGCCTGGATTTACAGCCGCTACGGACCTCTGCCTGTACTGGCGTCCGGAGGGTCCGGCAACGAAGCGGGTCCTCCCCTCTCCGCCGCCATGCGGGACCTCTTGGTCCAGGAAGGCGTACCGAAAGGCCTCATATGGACCGAAGAGCGCTCTCACTCCACGCGCGAAAATGCCTTCTACAGCACAGTGATTTTGCGAGAGCGTGCGCTCTCTCGTGTGGCCTTGGTTGTCGATGCGAATAGTATGCCGAGAGCGGCAGAATGCTTTCGCAAACTAGGCATCGAAGTTATATCCGCGCCGTGCAGTATCCGCGAGTTTGGAGCTCTTCAAGACGAGCTGCTGCCCAGTTGGAAGGCCATTCGCAGAAACGAGGACACGTTGCACGAAATCCTCGGGCTTGTGTGGTACCGGCTGCGGGGATGGATCTGAGCGCTCGCTTACGCGCCGCGGCGGCGCGATTTCCGTAATGCCAGCGCCAATCCCCCCAGGACTGTGGCTAGCAGAACAATAGAGGACGGTTCCGGGACCGAAGGAGGATCAACCAGAAACTCTTGTGCGCTATTCGGCAATCCCGGGATGGTCGGGGTGAGGATGTCCCACCCGGTTGGCGTATAGCCATCCGCCACCGCGGTTTGGGCATCCTCAAAGGCGGTAGCGATGTCGGAGGAGAAGGAGGGGACGCCAACAGCATTCACCGAGGCGTTGTAGGCTCCCTGGTTAGACGGTTCCAGAAATATCTCCCAGGCCGCGTACTGATAGACTGCCTGTTCGTAAACCGTGCTGGCATTCGTTAGCTGAGTGATCAGCCAAGCTGCCATGGAGTAATCGGTCACCAGTTGGTCCTCGGTATAGCCGGCACTGCCGTATTGCAGATTCCCCACATCGGCGGCATCGAGCACGGTTTGGTTCACTGTCCACTCGTCTCCAACCCAAACCTCGTGATTGAAATCAATGCAGTAGACCGTGAGAACCTGTCCGGTCCCCTGGACAGTAACCGTGTAGGGGCTGATGTAGTAATTTCCAGCAGCGTTGTCCACACCTGTAAACTGGAGAGTCAACGTGTCGGCGAAGAGACTGCCGCAAGCAAAGGCCAAGAATAATGGCGTCAGTATAAGAATCCTGTTTCGCATATGTGTTTACCATAAGCATTCAGGAGCCCATCGAGGCTATTTTGCGGAAGTTTTAGCCAAGATAGAGTACTGAATATGTCTCAATAGGTAACAAAGTACCGAAGGTTCCCGACTGGCAACTTGACAAATGCAGCAACATACCGAGAATAAAATTGGTAAAGCGTCGCTCCTTGTGGTGGTTCGCAACAGAAAGGCACGAATCCGCCAACTAACCTGCCTCTGAATATCCGAATCGAGCACGCATTGGCGTCTGGCAGCCCGCCGTGAAAAGAAGTCGAGATTGCCAGTGTCGATGGCAGCTCGACCTTCAAAAGCCGCTGGCATCCGAAACGCTGGGATTCTGTGCCATTTTTCGGGACTGCGTGCAACCCTTCTGGTTCTAAAAAGATTTCAAGCCCATGGCCGACTTCGATTGGTCCTGGCCCGCTAAGATCGAACGCGACATCATCGAACGCGCGCTGACGCTGGATTTTCTGGGTGAAACCCGCAATCTCATCCTGGTGGGCCGCAACGGTTTGGGCAAGACGATGATCGCTCAGAATATCGCCCACGCCGCGGCGCTCGCCGGACATACCGTGCTGTTTCGTTCCGCGGCGGCGCTGCTCGAAGAGTTGCACCGACAGTCTCCGGACGGCCGCCGCCGCAAACTGCGCGGCTACGCCAATGTCGGACTGTTGTGCATCGATGAGGTCCGGTATTTATCCTTTCAATGACAAGGCCGCCGATCTACTCTACGAAGTCGTCAACCGGCGTTATGAACGCAAGCCAGTCATCCTGACTACGAATCGGCCATTCAAAGAATGGAACGAAGTCTTTCCCGATGCCACGTGTATCGTCACGTTGCTGGATCGTTTGCTCCATCACGCTGACGTCACCGCCATTGAGGGCGACAGTTATCGGATGCGCGAAAGCGAGCAGGAAACCACTGCGCGTCGGAGAAAGAAATGACTCCCGCCGCAACCATCTTGGAACCAAACTCCAATCCCGCGCTGTACGTCGCTGCGGTGCTGATCCTCTACGGAGACCTGCCCGACACACCGTTGCGCGCCAGCGTTCCGGACCAGCGCTAGGCCCGCATCTGGTTTGACCGCGGCGTTCCCATTGAGGTGGTTGAGACAGCACTCTTGCTCGCCTGTCTCCGTCGCACGGTACGACCTGCCGAGGTGCCTCCCCTGCCCCGAATTCGTTCCCTGGCCTACTTCCAGCCCGTCATCGAAGAACTCTGCGAACATCCTACTCCCGCCGGCTATCTCCAGTACCTGCGCCTCAAACTCCGTGGCATCCTCGACAACCCTGGCCCGGCCAAAGTCCAAAACTCTACGTTTTCAGACGATCGCTAACAGCTCGAGCCGCCCTTGCGCGATGTAAACCTGCGCCAACCAGTAATACAGAGCAGGCATTTCAGCCAGGTAGTGCTGAGCCTCGCTGAATTCCTGGAGCGCCTTGTTCTGATCGCCGAGGATGAGAGACAACCGCCCTTTCACCAGGTGAGCGTGAGCGTCTTTCGGGTTCTTATTCAAAATTCCGTCCTTCAGCTTTTCCGCGGTCCGCAAATCATTCAGATTCAGGTACACCCGGATCAACTTCCCCAGAATACCTGTATCGTCAGGATGCTCATGGTGCGCTCGTTCGAGCTCGCGTTTCGCCTTTTGCCAGTCACCGACCTGGACATAAAAATCCCCCAGCACTCCCCAATACTTGGGATTATTGGATCTAACCCTTTGCCGATGCAGAGCGGCGCGATTTTCGTAACGCCAGCGCCAATCCCCCAAGAACGGTACCTAACATAACAAGATCATGAACGACGGTTCCGGGACCGGGGGCGAATCAACCAGAAACTCTTGCGCGCTATTCGTCTGTCCAGGAGTGGTCGGGGTGAAGACGTCCCACCCGGTTGGCGTATGGCCGTCTGCCACTGCGGTTTGGGCATCCTGAAAGGCAGTCGCGATATCGGAGGCTAAGGTGGGGACGCCCACAGCGTTCACCGAGGAGTTGTAGGCTCCTTGGTTAGACGGTTCCAGGAAAATCTCCCAGGCCGCGTACTGATAAACCGCCTGTTCGTAGACCGTGTTGGCATTCGTTAGCTGAGTGAAGTAGTCGGTTCACAGGTTGGTCCGTAGTATAGCCGGCATTACCGTATTGGAGATTGCCCACGTCCGAGGCGCTGAGAACGGTTTCGTTCACTGTCCACTCGTCTCCAACCCAAACGTCGTGATTGAAATCGATACAGTAAACCGAGACGAGTCTCCGGCGCCTGGTCCCTGTATTACTGTGGCAGTGTAGGGGCTGATGTAGTAGTCCTCGGGGGTCACTTCAAAACCGGCCAGTCGGGGTCACTTCAAAACCGGCCAGTTGAGCGCATCCAGGACAGCCATAGTTTTATCTTACGGGTGACACTTTCGGCAAGAGTGTTTCAAGTTGAGTCGCCATTCGGCGCGCAACTCGGTTTATACTGACCTCACCTGGGCGGAGGATAGGGCTCCGTCAATTTGCCTTCCAAAAATGCCTCTGAATATCCGAATTGGGCACCCGATAGGCAGTGGTCGGCGGGCGTCAAAGGACTCGTGAGGAGCAGGGCCGAAGGTTACCAGAGCGCCGAAGAAGCTCCAATACCCGAATCGCCGGGATTTTGTGCCACTTTTCAGGAATTATCGGTAACCCGTCTGATTTCTATACGGATGCCGCCATTTGACGGGCCAGGATTGTCACGATCCGGGCGCTTGCCTGCCCATCCCACAATTCCGGTACACGTGCGGGCCTGTCGGCTCCTTCCAGCAATTCGATGGCGGCAGTTAGCGCTCTTGCTGGATCCGTGCCTACCAATTGGTTGGTGCCCACTTCAATGGTCACGGGACGTTCGGTGTTGTCGCGAAGGGTCAGGCACGGCACATTGAGAACCGTAGTTTCTTCCTGAATGCCCCCTGAATCCGTGAGCACCAGGCGGGCGTCGGCCATAAGCCGGAGAAAATCCAGATAGGGCAGCGGCGGAGTGAGGATCAGGCCACCGGTCGCGACGCCGGCTTCTTCGATACGGCGTTGTGTGCGGGGGTGGACGGGGAAAACAACGTGAAGGCGTTTACCGATCTCGCCCAACATTTCGATCAGCCGTCGAAGTTGGATAGGTTCGTCGACGTTGGCCGGTCGATGAAGTGTGGCGAGGGCGTAAGATCCAGGCTGCACGGCAAGCTGTGTCAGGATAGTGGATTGCAACGCTTGTTCACGAAAGCGCAGCAACGTGTCGATCATGACGTTGCCCACGAAGAATATCTTGTTTTCCGCCACACCCTCGGTATGGAGATTCCGCAATCCGCTCGGCTCCGTCACAAATAGATAATCGGAGAGCGCGTCGGTCACTATCCGATTGATTTCTTCCGGCATGCCACGGTCAAAACTGCGCAGGCCGGCCTCAATGTGTGCGAGCGGTATTTCCAATTTTGAGGCAACGAGTGCAGCTGCCAACGTTGAGGTGACATCGCCAACCACCAGCACCAAATCTGGGCGATTCTTGAAGAACGCCTTCTCTAGGGCGACCATGATCGCCGCGCCTTGCTCAATCTGTGTACCCGAACCAATACCCAAATTTTCGTTCGGCTCCGGCATTCCGAGATCGCGAAAAAAAGAGGCGGACATTTCCGGAGAGAAGTGCTGCCCCGTGTGAATCAAGCGGGCTTGGAAACAAGGCCAGCGGCGTAATTCCTCCATGATGGGAGCGATCTTCATGAAGTTTGGGCGGGCGCCTACGATGCACGCGATAGAGTTGGTTTTCATTAAAGTTCCAGCAGAACGGCACGTTGCTTGCCATCAAATCCACCCGTGGGCCCGGTAGTAAACAATCTTGCTCGTTTCGGTGAGCAGATCGAGGAACGCCGGCCAGCGGGACCTCCAGTTGGCATCTCGTTTGATGGCGTCGGGAAAAGGCCTGGGGATGACGTCCAAACCCGCCTTGCGAAAGGCGCGGTATGCCCGGTACATGTGGTAATCACTAGTCAGCAGGACCTTTGTTCCAGGTACGTCTCGCAATAATTCCGCGCTAAATATCGCGTTTTCCCGGGTATTTGTAGAGCGGCGTTCCAGTAACATACTCGACTTTGGCACGTCCTCACAGGCCAGAAACCCCGCGATGGCATCGCTGGCGGCCGCGCCGGGAATGTCGGGGCCGCCGCTGATGAGAACCCGATGAAACTTGCCGCTCCGGTACGCGCGCATGCCATAGACGCTTCGCCAATACGAACTACCGCCCACCGTGCCATAGTCCAGGGTGTCCGAACCAAGTACAATCAGCGTGTCTCCCGTTGGATCGTTAAAGGGGCCAGATAGCGCCTTGGCCCACCACCGCACAACCGGCGTTGCGGTCACCAGGAGCATGAGCAGTCCCAAACCCGCCAACGTAAAAATTAGAATGCGGAGAGCCGATCGCAAACCGCTATTCTAGCGGAGGGCCGCCCTGCCCTGTAAATGGACTTTGAATTGCTCACGGATCATATTTCATGAATCGCTCTACGGGGGTCGGATGGCGCACTCGCCCGGGGTTCTAATCTTCGTCCTGGCGGTAGGGTTTATTCTCTACGTGCTCTTCGGTTACCCACTCTGCCTGGCTTGGCTGGCTCGTAGAAGGCCCCGTCCCGTTCAAGTACGTCCTTCTCTGAAAACAGTTTCCATTCTGCTTCCCGTGCGCAACGGAGAGCCTTGGCTGCGTCAGAAGCTGAAGTCCATCTGCGAGCTGGAATATCCGCGCCACTTGCTCCAGATTCTGGTGATTTCCGATGGCTCAACCGATCAGACGGATGGAATCGCGACGGAGTTTGCCTCCGAAGGTGTCCGGCTGCTTCGGATTGAGCAATCCGGGAAAGCCGTCGCCATCAATCATGGATTGGAGCAAGCCACCGGCGAGATTGTGTTTTTTACGGACGTGCGGCAGAATCTGGAGCCGAACAGCCTTCGCTTCCTGGTGGAATGCTTTGAAGACGCCACCGTGGGCGTAGTGAGCGGAGAGTTGGTGATCGTCGACGGCGCCAATAGGGAGCAGGCCAATGTAGGTCTGTATTGGAAATACGAGAAGTGGATACGGAACCATCTCAGCCAGTTGGATTCGGTGCTTGGCGCGACCGGCTGTATTTATGCCATTCGACGAAGTTTGGCGGTGCCGCTTCCAGCCGGCGTCCTGCTGGACGATGTCTACGAGCCAATGGCCGCCTTTTTTCGCGGCTACCGGGCCGTATTGGACATGCGAGCAAAAGCCTACGACTACCCGACCGCGCTATCCAGTGAATTCCGGCGAAAAGTTCGGACCTTGGCGGGAGTATTCCAGATCATCCGTTGTTATCCCCGGCTGATCTTGCCTTCGAACCGGATGTGGTTTCATTTCATGTCGTATAAATTGGGCCGGCTGCTGCTTCCGTACGCGCTTCTAACGGTTGCGGCCAGTAGTTTTCTGCTCCCCTCGCCGCTGCGGGAATGCGCGCTGGCGGGTCAGATTGGCTTCTACACGCTCGCGCTGATTGACCGTTGGGTACCTGAGCGGTCCAAACTGAAACGGCTGTCCTCGCCCATTTGCGTCTTCGTCGTGCTGATGGCGGCGGCCATCTGCGCCGCTTCCATTCTGTTCCGCAGCAGCGAATCGCTATGGAAGAAGACGGATGTGGGTGCCCCTGCCGGGCATATGGGCGTGGTTGCCTGATGGAACAATTTCGAGCGGCAGGTAAAATTCGAAAATGATCTTCAATTATCATCAGATCACTCCCGGCCGCGATGCCTATCTGTATGCCATCAGTACGGATCTGCTGGAGGAACATCTGGCCGCGGTTACCGCGCAACAGCCGGAGCGGCCCTTTCAGATCACCTTCGATGACGGACACCTCACACAATTGCGGTATGGAGTTCCGGTGTTGCGGAAGTTCAACCAGCCGGCCATCTTTTTTTGTACGGTTGGATGGATGGGTGTCGATCCCGAGTATTTTACCTGGGACGATGTCCGGGAAGTGCACCGGCTGGGATATGCAGTGGGCGCGCACGGCTGGTCGCATAAATTTCTGACGCAGTGTTCGCCCCAAGAGCTGGATAAGGAACTGGTGAGTTCGAAGAAGACGCTGGAGGACCAGCTCGGCGCCCCGGTAACCACCATCTCGTTTCCGGGCGGCCGCTATAACAAGGCCGTCTTGCAGGCTTGCGCGGACGCCGGATACACGTCTCTGTACACATCGGACGCATGGGCCAGCAACACGGCCGCCACAGTAAAGGTTTATGGCCGGATGACCACGACCAGGAATATGCGCGGCGAGGACCTGGTGCGTGTCCTGCAATGCGGCGGAAAGCCACCCCTGGCCACCCGGCTGACGGTATCGGCCAAATCGACCGCAAAAAAGCTGTTGGGAGACAACCTGTACTATCGGCTCTGGAGCGTCCTGGCTCGCAGCCGCCGCCGTGAGGGAATGGGGTAACCTTACCGGGGCTGGCCGTAAGCGGCGTACAGCCGGGCGTAGTCGGCGATCATCCTCGCGATACTGAACCGCTCTACCACTTTTTGACGCGCCGCGTCGCCCAAAGCCATCCGGCGTGGTGTATCGTTTGCCAATGCAACCAATACCCCAGCCAGGTTCTCAGCCGTGCAAGGGGCAACGGTAACACCTTCGCGGCCCGGCTCGAAAACTTCATAATGGCTGGGCAGATCGCTACACACCACGGGCGCCCCGCATGCCATGGCCTCCAGGACGACGTTGGACATGCCTTCACTCTTGGATGGCAGCACAAACAGATCCAGGGCGAGCAAAAAGTTCTCCGGATCGCTCCGCCGGCCGAGCCAGCAGACACGGTCCGCGACCCCCAGGTTCTCCGCTTCTTTCTTCAGCTCCGCTTCACAAGGGCCATCTCCCAGAAACGCGAGGTGCGCATCTGGAAAATCGCGGCTCACTTGTGCGAACGCGGCTATCAGCACCCCGTAATTCTTAACCGGATCGAATCGGCCAACGCTGCCGAAGAGCAACCCCCGTTCCGGCAAACCGAGCCGCCGGCGATACGGAAGAGGATCGCTATCGGGATGGAATCGCACGGTATCCACTCCGTTGGGGATGCATTGTATGCGGTCCTTCGGGACCCCATAATCGGCCCATTCCGTGGCGATCGTCTGGCTGACGGTAAGAACCGAATCGACCCGCCGTCCCAAGATGCGTTTGGCCCAGAACTTCGGCCGGTTGCGCTCCCGCAATTCGGCGTCATTCTTCCCATGCTCCCCATGGATAATCGGCACGCCTGCCCATTTTGCTGCCAGCACGGCGTACAAGAAGGTCCCCCAGTTGTGGGAATGGAGCACATCGACCTGGGCGCTGCGGAGCAATCGCCGGAAGTGTCCGATCAACCGCCAGTCGATACCGCCTCCGGCCTTCGGAAGCAGGTGGTATTGAGCATCCGGGCTGCGGATGAATTTAGAAAATGTCTCGCTGGAATCGAGCGCGCAAACCGAGACCCGAAAGTGGTCGCTGGGAAGGCCGTTCGCGACATTGATGATGCCGTTTTCCATGCCGCCCGCGGCCAGTCCATGCCGGACCACATGCATGATGTGAATGCGATCGGAAGACATGTTCATGTCCGCCTGGTAATGCTCAGCCAGAGATCTCGAGCGGCCTGGCGAACAAACGCACGCAGCAGTTCACCGGTGAACATCCAGATACGCCGGTCATAACCAAGACGGGGCAGGCAGAACCGGTCGGTTTGCTTGGTGATCAGGCCATAGTTCGTCGAGATGGCGCAGTCGAAACCCGCGTCAATGACGCTCTGCCGTGAGCTTTGGGACATGTGCTCCTCATGGCCGTATGGATACGTGAATAATGGGATGCGCCTTCCCAAGTGATCTTCCAGCGCTTTTTTCGACGTCAAGAGCTGGGTCCGTTGCTGGGATGGGCTCTCAGCGGCCATATTGCAGTGCGTATGGGTATGGGAACCGAAGTCCGCACCGTTGCTTGCCAGGCTGCGGATCTCATCCCAACTCAACATCGCGAACCCTTCCTCGGCGCCGGCCCGCGGCGCGGACGCGGGTTTTTGGCGCAGCGCCTCGATTTCCTCGCGGACTTCTTCCCATGGGCATCCCCGCACCCGCTGCCGCAAGGCCGCCATTTGCTCCGAAGACAATTCCCCCAATGACCAACGCCAATAAATTTCGTTGAGTGGCAGCCAGTCCGCGGCCTCCATATAGGCAGTGGCCACAAAAATCGTATAAGGCAATCCCAGGCGTTGCAGAATGGGCGCTGCGTGGCGGGCATTGTTCCGATAGCCGTCGTCGAAGGTCAGCACAATCGACTTATTCAGCGGCTTGCTTTCGACCAGAGCGGTCACTACATCCGCCAGCGGAACCACTGGGTAGCGCCGCGCCAAAGCGCGCATCTGGCGCTCAAATACCGATTCCTCCAGATGAAAATTAATGTGGTCCGGAATCGCCGCGTGGTCGCAGACGCCATGGTACATGAGGACCGCCACGCCCTTCGGCCGAACCAGGCGGGCCAGCACCCACTCAACGCCGGAATAGTAAAAGACAAAAAACAGGGCCGACTTGATGCGCTCTTTGGCGGACTTCGGGGGAGATGGCGGATCAGGCTGCAAATTTTTCATACCATAGCAGGAAGCAGAGGATGGACCACAGTTTGCGCTCGATGCCCCCGGGCTCCCCATGAGCGTGTCTTTCCATAAGCTGCATGCAATACTCCGCGCGCACGATGGGGTTCGGACGGCTGGATGCCAGCCGTTCCTTGAGGTAGGGCTGAAGTTCGCCGCGAAACCAGCTATCGATGGGCAGTACAAATCCCTGTTTGCGGCGCCCCAGAACCGATGGGGGAACTATGCTTCGAGCGGCCCGTTTCAGGATGCGCTTGCCGCTGCGGCGCGTCCATTTCCATTCACGCGGCAGGCTGGCGGCGAATTCCGCTACCCGGTAGTCCAGCAGCGGAGCGCGCATCTCGATGGAATTCGCCATCGACATGCGGTCGACTTTTACAAGGATGTCGCCGGGCAGGTAGCTTTCATAATCGACGTGGTTGAGGATCTCCATGTCCGGAGCGCCGGCCCCGAAATTCAGGAAGGCGTCGCGCAGTTGAAAGCCTCGCTCGGCAAGCTCGACGCGGCTGGCAAAATCGGGTGTATAGAGTTGTCCTAGCTCGGAGTCGCTGAAGATACTGCGGGAGTGTCTCCATGCCTGCTCCACCGGCAACTCGGATTGATCGACGAATCGCCGCACGCGGCGTCCTAGATTTCCGCCGGAGTCGTTTGCGCCGTGGGCCAGGGTCCGCGCTACCGAACGGACCGGACCGGGCACGCTTCGCCAGCCGGCAGCCATAGCATGATATTGGTAGGAAACATAACCACCGAAAACTTCGTCTCCGCCATCGCCGCTCAGCGCCATGGTGACGTGCTTGCGGGCGATTTCCGAAACCAGATACGTGGGTATCGCGGACGCGTCGGCAAACGGTTCTCCAAAATGCGTCGTCAGTTTATCGACCAGCTCGATGACCGAATGTTCATTGGCAATTAGCTCGTGATGCTCCGCGCCGAAATATGCCGCAGTCTCCCGGGCATAGCGCGATTCATCGAGAGTCTTATCCAAAAATCCGATGGTGAACGTTTGCACGGGGCGATCCATGAGTTGGCTCATGAGCCCCACCATCAGGCTGGAATCGACGCCGCCGCTCAGTAAAGCGCCGAAGGGAACATCGCTACAGAGGCGAATGCGCACGGCGTCGCGCAGAAGTTGCAGCAGTTCGGCAGCGGCCTCTTTTTCGGAGGAGCGATGGACTGGCTGGGGTTGCAACCTCCAGTAGCGGCTGATGTGGGCGACGCCGTTTTTCCACAAAAGCGAATGCCCCGGCGCTACCTGTTTCACCTGCCGAAAAATGGTCCGCGGACCGGGCACGTACCCCAGACAGAAGTAGTTGTCGAGCGAGACGGTATCGATTTCCCGGGAGATCGCGGGAAATTCCAGCAGGCTAGCCATCTCGGAACTGAAAACAAGCTTTCCGTTTACCTCCGCGTAGTAGAGCGGCTTCTTTCCAACGCGGTCCCGGGCGAGCAGGAGTTGCTGTTGCGGTTCGTCCCAAATGGCGATTGCGAACATGCCATTGAGGCGATTCAATCCCTCGGGGCCATACTGTTCATACAGATGAACGATTGCTTCGGTATCGCAATGCGATCGGAAACGGTGACCTGCTCTTTCCAGGAGATCACGCAGCTCCGGGAAATTGTAGATTTCACCGTTGAAGACAATCGCAATGCTGCCATCTTCATTGAACATGGGCTGATGCCCGCCGGCCAAATCGATAATAGCGAGGCGCCGCATGGCCAGGCCGGCCGATCCCTGTATCCATTCGCCGCCCTCGTCGGGCCCGCGGTGCAGGAGCCGGTTGTTCAATCGGGTAAGCAGACCGGCCTCGGGAGAGGCGCCTGGATGTTCGATAATGCCGCAAATCCCGCACATATGGTTAGGTCTGGACCGGTCTCAGTACAGCGGCAAATTCAGCCGCCAGACGCTGCCGCTCATAATACCGGATGGCCTCTTGATTCGGATGGAAGCGCGTAGCCAGTTCACCGCTTGCCAATGCTTCCATGCACTGGCGAATCCCGGCTTGGTCGTCGAATTCGAGGCACCAGCCGCCGCCCGTCTCGGCCAAAGTGCGCGCCACCTCGCTGGTTTTCGGCGCAAAAGCCAGCACCGGCTTTCCTGTCGCGAGGTATTCGTATAACTTTCCGGGCACGTGGGAAGGATCTGTCATGATCAGCAGCAGGTAATCGGTTTCCTCCATATGCCGCAAGGCCACAGCTTGCGGCGTGACGCCGAATGATTTGACATCGGGACGCGACTCCACAAGTTCCTTCTGATCGCTCGCAATCCTCCCTACGAAGCGGGTTTCCACGCGGGAGCGCAGCGATTCGGGCAGGGAGTCCAGCGCTTCGAAATAGCAGCTCGGCGAAGTCGTGCTATAGACGGTTCCCACATAGGACACAATCACCTTTGCGCTGCCGGACGGACGAGCGTGAAAATCGGCAAATGCGGCCGGATCGTAGCCATTCGGTACACAGATGAATTTGGCGGCCGGCTGGTCCGCATAGCGAGTACTGAGTTCGCCCACCAGCGACGGGGTGACGGTCACCACGGCGTCGGATCCATGGACGGTGGCCCGTTCGATCAATTCGGCGCGTTGCCGAATATGCGGGTCCTGTTGAAACTCGAAGGTAGCCAGGAAAAAGCGGAGCCATTCATCGCGGAAATCGCTCACCAGGCGCAGGGCCGGCATCCAGCGCTTCAAAGCGTTACCAACCATGAATGCGGAAAAAGGCGGAGCCGTCACAACCACCGTATCGATTCCGTACTTTTTGATAATCCCGCGAGCGCGACGAATCGCAAATGGCACCCAGACCACTTCCGGATCGGGACAAAGCACCCGGCGCACTAACTTAGCCATTCTCCCGCCGCTGACCCCGTTCTTCTGTACAGCGCCCGCCGTCGCAGCCCGCCGTCGCGAAAACAGCCCCCATAGCCGCTTTCTGAACGACGATTGCGGCATGGGATTCCAGACGCGGTGTACCTTCACTTCGGCCGGCACGCGGCTGAGCAGCGCGGGATCCAGCGCCGGCGCCGGCGGATTCTTCGGCGTAAGCACATGCACTTCAAAACCGAGATCCGGCAGGTAGCGGGTAAGGCTAAGCGCTCGTTGGACGGCAATTCCACCAGCCGGAGGAAACCAGTAGGAAACGATCAATACGCGCCCGGAACTCACAGAGAAGACCTCTTCTCCCGGGCGGCCTGACTCCGATACCACTCGACAAACCTGGCGATCCCCGCCGGAAATGTCGTTTTGGGATGGAAGTTTAGAACCCGAGCGGCTTTCGCGGTATCGGCAAAGGTAATGGGGACGTCCCCGGGTTGATCCGGTTGACGGTCCAGAATGGCCTTCTTGCCCAGCGCGGATTCCAGAGTCTCCACCAGTTCGGTCAATCGGACCGGGTGCGAATTGCCTAGGTTGAACACGTCAAACGGACCGTCGTACCGGAGCGCCGCCATGAACCCATCCACGATGTCTTCGACAAAAGTATAGTCGCGCCCGCTCGATCCGTCTCCGAAGAAGGGAAGAGGTTTTCCGGCTTCAATCAGCCGTGTGAATTTGTGAATCGCCAGGTCCGGCCGCTGCCGTGGACCGTAGACCGTGAACAGGCGCAGGCAGACGGCCGCGACGCCGTACAGATGCGACCAGGTGAAGCAAAGCTTTTCGCCGGCAATCTTGGTGGCGGCATAGGGCGACACCGGCAGATTGACGTTATCCTCTTCGCTGAACGGGACGCGGTTGGCTATCCCATAAATCGAGCTGGAGGAGGCGAACAGAAACTTCCGCGCGCCATGCCGCCGCGCCGCTTCCAGCAGCAGCACTGTGCCCCGCACGTTGGTCTCTTCGTAGAGCACCGGTTGTTCCAGAGAGGGCCGTACGCCGGCACGGGCCGCCAGATGAAACACAACCTCCGGCTTGTGAGCGGCGAATACACCTTCGACAGCGCTCTCTTCCCGGATATCGCCTTCATAAAACGAGGCCGGCCCGGCCGCTTGCACGGCCACCAGGTTGGCCCGTTTGCGATCTGGGGAATAGAAATCGTTGAGATCGTCGATGACCGCGACGGCGTGCCCTTCGCGCAGCAGCTGCTCCGTAAGGTGGGAACCGATAAAACCCGCGCCACCGGTTACAAGAATTCGCATGACAAAGGACCTCGTTCGAAAGGCAGTATGGTTCGGTAGCGCACGGGCATCATTCTCAATAATAACGGCCCAGCTTGGCAAGTACTCATTTTTCTAAAGAGCCGCTGTTGACCGTGGTTAACATGGCGGTGCGTTTGTCGACGACCTCCGCGAACAACTCCAGGACCTCCTGTGCCACTTTATGCCAGGACCGGCTCTGGCCCCACTGCGCAATCCGGCGCCGGTCCCACTGCGTAGTGAGCGCTTCCGCCAGCGCCTCTTCCAGAGCCTTCTGATCCCCCGCGGGAATGACGAAGCCGTATTCCCGCGACGGGATCATTTCGGGAACCCCGCCAATGTCGGTCGCGACCACCGGCGCTCCACAAGCCTGCGCCTCGTGCACGACATTCGGCCACCCTTCGCGCGAAGATGCCAGGCAGAAGACCCCCGCCTCCGACATCAGCTTCGCCAGCCGCGCCGGCGGTACCGCTCCCAGAAAGTGGACGGACTCCTCCAGGCCAAATTCAGTCACCAGGCGATGAAGCTCGGCTTCATATGCCGTTTCCCCCCCTGTACCGCCGGCAATCCTCAACTCGCATTCGATACCGTGATCGCGCAGCGCCGCTACCGCGCGAATCAACCGGTCGTATCCTTTGCGCTGAATCAGGTAGCCGGCCGAGAAAATCACCCGCGGGAGAGCGATTGCGCCTTCCGGCCGCGTATGGAAAATAGAGACATCCACGCCGTTCGGAATAGTCTTCACGCGATCCGGAGCGCAGCCGAGCGAAATCGCATACTGGCGGAGCGCCTCCGATACAGTGATCACGCGAGCCGCCCGCCGCAACGCCCACGCCATGGCGGCGCGTCGCAAGCGGAAGCTTCCATGGAGGGTTTCATTGCCGCGCAAAGTGACTGTAAACGGCAGGTGCAACACCAGAGCCAGCAGCGCGGCGGCAATACCATCGGGATGCGCAAAGTGAGAATCAATAATGTCGACCGGCGCCTCCCGGTTCAGACGTAACGCGATCCCCAGCGTT
>Ga0182018_10000590_pt1 | contig 46128 bp, 37 predicted proteins | sample 812P2MmetaG_FD_120490 | JGI IMG/M metagenome (GOLD analysis project Ga0182018, IMG submission 120490) | Permafrost microbial communities from Stordalen Mire, Sweden - 812P2M metaG | ecosystem: Environmental > Terrestrial > Soil > Wetlands > Permafrost | place: Sweden: Stordalen | collected... | reverse complement strand
GCCGTGAACGTGAGACCGGAGCTGGACAGCGTGAAGACGCCGAGGTCGACACCAGGAGCGGTGCCGCTTGAGGTCGGAAGCAGCTGGTACAGCGTCAACGTCGACGTCCCTGCGGTCGGTTTGAACACCGATGACGAGAAGTAGGAGAAGTTGAGCGATGTAGTAGCCAATTGAGCGAGGCCGCCACCGGCCGAGCCAGTAGGACTGCTCCCGGAATCGTTGGAGGCGTAGGCAGAGCCGTTGAGCGTAAACCCACCGCCATTTCCGAATCCGTTTACGCCAGAGTTCAAGAACGTGTCAAACGCACCCGAAGTCGCCCCCTGAGCCGTGGCTGTCTTCGCCTGCAGGGCAGTTGAATTGACCGATGTCGCCCAGATCGTGCTGGTAGGCGTCGAGCCCGGGCCACCCGCAAGACCATTGCCGCCAAAAACGGTCCAGTTCGTTGTCGAGCTGAATGCGTTGGCCCCATAAGTCGAGGTCAAGTCCGCAGCATTGAACGCCGCCACGGTATATGTACCCGCAGTAAGACCCGTGTATTGGCTGGCTGATCCGATGTCGACATCGAGGTCTCCGGCACTCGGCGGGCTCGCCGAATTCACAAAGCCCAGGATGAGATCTCCATCGGTTGCCGTATTGAGGTTGGTAGGCCCATTTATTGTTTGCGCATGGGCGACACTCGCCATGGCTGCCATGGCGAGTGCGAGTGAGGGTATGATTACCTTGATTTTCATGTTTTTGATTTCTCGATTAGCTATGAATCGATTTGCGGATAAATGCCGGTTGCCTAGATCAGTTGATATACGTTCCGGCCGCGGCAGAGCGCGACGTGAAGCTCAGCGAGTTGTAGGGGACACCAGCGGCGCCGAGCTGCGACTGCGTTAGGCCGAGGAGCGACGTTGCGATCGCATCGGCTGCTGACTGGGCCTCCGTGCCGACTCCGACCACATTTTGCGAGCCGACGGGCGTGCCAATGAGGTAGTACTCGTGCTCGAAGGTGTAGTAGGAATAGTTTCCGGCGATCACGTTCGCCGTGCTGAAGGGAACGCCGTTGTAGGTCATGGCGGTGCCGTTGACAGTGTTGCCGCTCGTGACCTTGTTTCCGTCGGAGACACCCATGCCGGAGATGATGTAGCACTTGCTCGTTCCAACCGTGAATCCGGGAGGAGGGTTGGACACGGTCCAGCCGGTCGTCGCAACGGGATTCGGCGTGCGCAGGATCGTAGCAACGTCGCCGCCGCCGTAATAACCCGAGTGGCCAATGGTCTTCCAATCGAGCGTAGGATCGGTGATAAGCGACCAGCTGTTGCTACCCGAGGTCTTTGGCCAAGCCTGGAAACCGTCGATGCTTGTGTCGACGCTCAGGGCGGTTGAGCTCGAGAACGCATAAGCGTTGTTTGGAGGATAAGGAAAATTCGTCTGCTTGATCATGTACTGAACCGCCGGCTGGCCAAAGCCTGTCTGCGCCTCGGCATAGCATCCAATTCGCGTGCCGGAGTCCTCATTGCGGCCCGTGAACATGACGAAGTTGATCACATCGGACGTGTTGCCGGTAAAGACATTGAGTGGGAGGAATCCATTTTTGACGAGCGCCGCGGCCTGCTGCTGTGTGACGTTTGTGAAGGGAGCCGGATTTCCGTCGCTCTGCACGCCAAGGACCCACTCGAACACCACGGCCGCAACCGGGGTGCCGGGTCCTGCATCGACGAGCGAACCTGAAGAGATTGCCGTTCCAATCTTAGCCGCAAAGGTCGGGCCTTGGGCTCCGCCGGTAATGACCGAGTTTTGGCCATCAAGCGCTTGAGCATCTGTCATGGCCACGGCGGGAGCCGTTCCATCCGCGACTTCTGTTCCTACAGCCAATCCGGCCCCGGAGGTTGTCAGGCTGCCGAGGGTGGAAATAGGAAGCCAAGTAAGCGTGGTGTTGCCGATGGACAAGTCCACGACACCCGCAGCTGATCCGGTCCAATGGTTACGATAGTAGACTTCAGTGCCGTCCTTGAGCCAACCGTGCACGATCGAAATCGTAGCGCCGTTGGTTGCCGTCGAACCGGGAAGTGTGGTGTAGCCACTAACCGGCGTAGCCGGAATGGGACTCCCGGTCGTGCTGCCCGAAGCAAAACTCACCGCGGCGACTTCGCCGTTGACTGCGGCGGTGCGGAATGCGGTTGAGCCGGCTACGTTGATAATTACCTGTGCAGAGGCGAAGCCCCCGAACGAAAGAGCAAGCATGCTCGCTGCGAACACTTTTTTGAACGTTTTCATTTTCCTGATGGGATTCTAGGTCGAACTGTGTCGTTTTAAGAGGAAAGGAATCCACGCGGATTGCGGAGATACCCTAACTCGCCCATAGGTATATACCCTCAGTGTTACGTTTATGCCGCCAGTCGCGTTACTCTTCGGCAACAACTTCCGCCAAACGCTCGAGTCCGCTAGTGGCCCAACGGAATTAAATTTCTGAAGAATATTCATGTTCCCCATTCAAAGTCACAGGGGTGTCTCTTCTATGGTCAAGAAAACGGGCCGGATTGGACCGTGTTGTAACGTTTTTGGCGCAAGTTCGTAACAAACCGGCGATCCAGCATGCCGAGATCGACTCGGTCGCGCAAAATCCATCAACGGGCTCTGGCAGTATCGCCGGCGACGTATTCAACAGCCCATTACGTCTATCCCCGTAGGCTGGCCACGCCGCAAAACCAGCGGCGCCAGTTTGAAGGGCGCAGGAGCGGCAAAAGGCAGAACAATCCGACGCAGGTCAGGCCCAGGACGATCCAGCCCGTGGCGTCGTGGAGATTCCCCTCGATTGCCTCGCTTCCATAGGCATAGGCCCAGCCGGTGAGGAAGAGGCTCCTGAGCAAATTCGTAAAAAAGGCCAGGCCCAGGGCCGCGACAACAAGCAGAATCTTTTGCCAAAAACGTTCCAGAAACACTGCCGCCAGAAACGATCCCGCAAAAAGGCAGCCCGTGAGGGAGCGAATGCCGGAACATGCGTCGGCCACGCCCACCTGCCCATGGGGCAGCACGAGCACATTGCCCTCCTGGATCAATGGATAGCCGAGCAGTCCAAATATAGAGAACACGACGGACACAACCCTCCTCAGCAGAAAAAGACTGATGGAGTTTTCCACCGCGGACACGAGGGGCGCCGAAAGCATCCAAATAAGCGCAGGAAAAAGAAACAAGGCTACGGCCCTCAGGCGAGCGTCGGCCCGCAGCGCACGCCAACCAGACCCATTGTCCTCCCCCACCCGTCCCTGCGGGACGTTGAAATAGATGAGGCCGAGCAGGACGCCGGAGAATCCGAACGCCATAGCGAGTGAACCGGGCTGCGTCGAACCAGCTCCGGCCCGGTAAACTGCACCGAGGAGAAATATCGCAAGGCCGGTTCCAAAAGTGAGGCCTGCAACGACGTTGAGCGCGCCGCGAAGGCCATTGGAAAGCGGGCTTCCGCCGCCGGCTCGGAAAATCGCGGCGAGCTTCGGCCAGCGCTCGACGATGACAAATATGACGAGTCCAGGAACAAGCCAGCCGAAGGCATAGTCGGAACGCAGCTGCCACCAATGGGTCTGGTCTGCTGCAAGGAACACCGCGAACGCCGCGGCGAGGACCAGAGCCGCAAGAAAGCGGTCGGGGGCTTCCCGCCTTAGCCGGCTGAAGTAATTCCGCATTTTTTGAAAAAGATGAGCTCCTTCTCTCACGGGCAAGAGGATTCGGCTCTAGGCGTCAAATCACTCTCGACCCAGGCCCTGGTCCCCGCTTCTGATCAAAGCGTGAGCGCCTTCAAACTCGCCGTCCGGCCCACCGCATTCTGGAACCTCGGGCAGCCCCGGACGGACTCCAATAGCTTGCCTCTTCCGCGGAGGGAAGCCGCATTGGTCCACCTTACTGCGTTGCATATGGTATTTCTGCCCTGGGCGCTAGGGACCGTTCACCCTTGGAGCGAGTTTGTCAGTCTGGGTCTCTCGATCGCAGGTTTCATCATCGCATTGTGGCCTGAGAGCACAATCGCCGGCTCGCCCGTGAAACAGCCTGTAGCGAGGCTTATCCGATGGCCTTTTTTCTGGGCCGGCATCGCGATGCTCGCGTATATTGCCGTTCAGGGGTCTAACCCTACGTGGAGGTTCGTGAGTGGGGCTCATTCCTGGATACTCGTACCCGTTCAACATGTCGATTGGCTGCCGACGGGGGTCGCGGCGCCGTTTTCGCGCTCGAATCCATGGAGGGAATTACTTGTGTTCGGATCCCTTTGGTTTCTCGTCTGTTCGGTAAGGATCGGCTTTCTGCGGAGAAGAAGCCTTCATATTCTTTTTGCCCTCCTCGTTGCCAATGCGGGCCTCCTCGGGATTCTAGGGATGGCCGAGCAGCTTTCGGAGGCGACTAAGATCTTCTGGTCGTACCTTCCAAGCAACGCGCAGTTCGTTGCCAGCTTTATCTACCGCAACCACGCGGGAGCCTATTTTGATCTAATGGTGACGTTGGCAACCGGTCTCGCATGGTGGCACTTTCGGAAATACAAACGCCTTCAGGAAAGCCCGGCCCAAACAGTCCTTTTCGCTTTTCTTGCCGCCTTTGTCGCCCTGATGGTGGTTTTTTCCGCATCGAGAATGGCGACGTTCTTGCTTGTCGTTTTTGCTGTTGTCAGTGCTGGCCTATTTTTTGCTCAATTTTTCCGCGGCGAGGGTGTTCAAGGGCGTGATATTGCGCCTGTTGCGTTTGCGCTCGTTTGCTGCGTTGCAGTTGGACTCATTGCGATACGTGCTGACGCGGTATGGGGTCGATACGCCGACCTAGCGAATGATCCACATGCTTCGATGGAAGATCGCATGATCGCGCGCGAGGCCGCTGGCAAGATGCTGCGCGACCACTGGTTTTTCGGCTGGGGCGCCGGCTGTTTCCGCTACGGGTTTCCGATATACGCTCAACACTACCCCGCCATTTATGAATTCCCGGATGGTCTGCGCAAGTATTGGGAGCACGCGCACGACGATCTATTGGAAATTCCCATTGATTTGGGCGCGGCCGGACTATTGCCCATCGCTGTGGCGTTCGGGATGGGCACGCCCTTTCTCTGGCGCCGAAGATTCTGGCGCAATCCCCTATCGTTCTGCCTTATTCTGGGCTGCGCGTTGACAGTCGCACATGCGTGGCTCGATTTCGTGTTTCAATGCCCGGCCGTCCTGTTGACCTGGAGCGTCCTAGTTGTCGGCGCGACCCGCTGGTTGGAGCTCGATTCGTTCGCAGCCCGGCGGCGCATCAATCCGCAAACGGCGAGTACTCGGGTACGAGGCCCCGCATCGCCTGCTTGATTTCCCGAGGCCCGCCGGCGTTCACAGCTGCGTCGAGCTCCGCGCGCCACGCTAGGGCATCCGTGAAAACGTGCTCGGCACGAAGCCTGAAGATGCGTGGATGCTCTGTGGGCTCGTGGGTCTCCTCCGTGTGTCGCAGCTCCTCAAAAAGCTTTTCTCCCGGGCGTATGCCCGTGATCTGGATCTCGATATCGACATCTGGCTTATAGCCGCTCAGCTCGATCATCTGGCGGGCCAAGTCGACGATCTTAATCGGTAGGCCCATATCGAGGATGAACAACTGACCGCCGCGACCGACCGTCGCGGTCTGAAGCACCAGGCCCACTGCCTCAGGAATGGTCATGAAATAGCGTGTCATTTCCCGATGGGTCACGGTTACAGGTCCACCCTCGGCGATCTGACTTCGAAAAGTCGGGATAACGCTTCCGCTAGACCCAAGTACATTGCCAAACCTCACCGCTAGAAATTCTGTGGTATTGCCCGGGACATTTTGCCGGGCTTGGATCGCCTTCTCAGCCAGCCGCTTGCTGCAGCCCATTACGCTCGTGGGGTTGATTGCTTTGTCGGTCGATATGAAGATAAAGCGCTCGGTTCCGGATTCGCTGGCGAGACGTGCCAACTGGTCGGTCGCGATGGCGTTATTTTTCAACGCTTCGATGGGTTGGCGCTCCATGAGCGGAACGTGCTTGTGCGCCGCCGCATGAAAGACGATCTCAGGACGGTGGCTGGCAAAGATCGGACGCATCGCCCCCTCGTCAGCGACGTCGGCAATGAGCGGAAGTATGCGGCGCGAATGCTCGCCAGATACCAACTCCCTCTCAATTTCAAAGAGGGCAATTTCCACCTGGTCAATCATCACAAGCCGTTGCGGCCGACAGGCGAGGATTTGTCGGCACAGCTCACTGCCTATGCTGCCGCCAGCACCCGTAACCAGAACAACTCGGTCCTCAAGGAGACGGCCAATGCCGGCCGAATCTAGGTCTACCTGAGTGCGGCCGAGGAGATCCTCGATAGCGACCGGCCGGGCACGCTCAACCTTGACCTTGCCTGAGGCCAGTTGGACAAAGGACGGTACGATCTGGGTTTTGGCCCCAATTCGACGGCCAAGTTCGACGATCTCCTTCAACCTTCTAGGGGAAACATCAGGCAATGTTACCACTAATTCGTCGATTCTTGCCACCGGTCCAAGATGAGCAATGCGCTCAAGCGGGCCGCGTACGGGTAAGCCGTGGATACTGCGACCGATAATCTCGGGATTGTCGTCTATGAAAAGCACCGGCCGCAAACCGCTGCCGCGTCGTTGAAGGAGATCCTTAACGAGCGCCTCGCCGACATCGCCGGCGCCAATAATCGCAACACGCCTTTCAGCCGCTTCGGGAGAGAACCGACCAATGCTGCACCACGTGCGAGCGACGCGGAGTGTCAACCGGAACGCCGATATCACGCCGACACTGAGTACAAAATCCGTCACGATAACGCCCCGCGGCGGCGCTGCGCTAATAGCGGAAAAATACCATAGAGCCAACATGCTGCTCGATACGATGCTCATCGCGAGGACGACGCCGCCCAGGTCAGCAAGACCGAAATAGCTCATGATACTGCGGAATTGGCCGAAGGAGTGCAGCAGCAGGAGCTTGCAGAGGACAATCGGGAAAATCAGCTCGAGCCACTGCAGCTGAAAATCAGCAGGAATTGCAAAGTCCCAACGCAACAAGTAAGCCAGATAGAACACTAGGCAAAGGTCCGCCGCGTAGACAAACAGAATGGAGACAAATCGGAAGACCCTGTTGCCGGACAAGCTCCTGTCGCTCAATCCGAACAGGGCGCGCAACCCGTTCAAAGCAAGCTCGCGCAGCGTACGTCCAAGTGAGGCGGCGGTGCGCTGGTTTGGCTGAAACGGAGCGAGTTCCGCAGCCAATCCTGGAACCGTGTACGATTTATCTGGCATCGAAAACTCCCCGAACACACTCAACGACCCGATTCAAATCGTCTTCCGACATTGCCGATCCCGAGGGCAGGCATAGTCCACGGGAGAAAAGTTCATCTGCCACCGAACCGTCGAAACGTCCCGCTGCCGAGTAGAACGGCTGGCGGTGAAGCGGCTTCCAGAGAGGGCGCGCCTCGATATCGTCGGCGGCAAGTGCAGCAAGCACGGCTTGCGGCCGGACATCAGAATAGGCCGGATCGATCGTCATGCACGTGAGCCAGCGATTGCCCGAGGCCTGTGGCAACTCAGGCATAAAACCAACTCCCTCAAGGTCTCCAAGAGCTAGCCTGTAATAATCGAATATTTGCCGGCGGCGGCGGATCCGTTGCGGCAATGATTTCAGTTGTCCGCGACCGATTCCAGCAAGGACATTGCTCATTCGGTAATTAAAGCCCAACTCGCGATGCTCATAATGCGGTGCCGGTTCGCGTGCCTGCGTGGCCAACTTTTTTGCATGCTCGATCAGTGCCTTATCGGATGAGACGAGCATGCCGCCACTGCTCGTAGTCATGATTTTGTTGCCGTTGAAGGAATAAACTCCAATTAGGCCGAAGCGGCCCGCCCATTTGCCCCGGTAGGTCGCTCCCACCGCCTCTGCTGCATCCTCGATTACGGGAACGCCATATTCCGCCGCTGATTCGCAAATCTCATCCCAATCCGCACACTGCCCGTAGATGTCTGTCACGATGATTGCGCGAGGTAGCCTTCCCTGCTTTGCCCGGAGTGCCAGGGCCTCGGCCAAAAGCCCCGGATTCATGTTCCAAGAGCGGCGGTCTGCGTCGATAAAGACCGGCTGCGCCCCTTCGTAGACGATAGGATTCGCGCTCGCGGCGAATGTGAACGTGGAGCAAAATACCTCGTCGCCAGGACGCACACCGGCGAGCCTCACCGCAAGGTGCAAGGCGGCTGTGCCCGAGGAAAGGCACACCGCAGCGGCGGCTCCACTAACGATACACATTTCCTGCTCAAGAGCGTCGAGATGCGGACCCGCAGGCGCGATCCAATTGCTTTCAAAGGCCTCCTCGACGTAACGCCGTTCCGCGGCACCGACGTGCGGCGGCGAAAGATAAATACGCGACTTGGTCTGGCGCCGCTTTGCATCCGCGATGCCTGCAGATTCGCCCTCCAACGTGGAATTCAGCAATATTTGGGGCATATCCGGTGTCTCAGGCCCCTTCGGAAGTCCGGTACCAGCCGGCAAAGCAATGCATTTCATGGACGAGGACAGATATATTTTTCGGGTTGGAGCCGATACCACTAACCACGCTGCTCCCATTGTAAACCAGTGAGGTTAAGATTCCGGCTATTCACGGTTACAAATGGGAAACAAATGTATAACACGGCCCAAAACGTCCCCCCAATAGGCGGCGACGAGGCCAAGCCGCCGCCTCGGAAACTCTTCTATCTATTCAAAACAGCTTCGCTCGGCCCGGCCACACCGATCGTGTTTAACAATGCCAAAGCCTGAGGGTACTCTAGCTCGTCCTTTGCATAGCGGACATAAGTCGCGAGCGCCTCGGCCGCCGCGGCATCTCGGCCCAGATGATGAAGAGCCAAGCCGCGAAACCAATAAAACGAATAGCGGGTCGGAAAATCCCGATTGATTGCGGCAGCGGCGCTCTCGACAGATGTCCAGTCGGAATGAAGGTAGGCGTCCACGAGCAAGACTCTTTCCTGCAACATCGGATTGTCCGAATTCCTCTCAAGTTCGGCCACCCATGCCGGCGGAAGCGCCGCCGGGTCGTGAAGGACCAAAGCGAGGTCGAGGGCCGCGTCGGCGTCCGAAGCGTCGCCTAGAACCCACGACTCCGAAACGTCCTCGCGAAGAATTCGGCGAGCGGCTTCGCGAGCCGTGCCGAGTTCCGCGTCCATCCCGAGTGAGGCAAAGGCCGGAATGGCCTGGGCCACGAATCCCGGACTCAGGAGCGTTCCTGAGTCGATGCCTTCGATCGCGCGGCGCAGGGAACCTTGATCGCCCAGCTGCGTATAATACCGCAGGCTATCTCGCTCCCGCACCGAACTCACTCTCGGATCACTCAAATCGTCATAGGCAGTCTGCAACGCAACCGGCTCGCCAAGGCGGAGAGAACGGTGAATTTCGTAGAGCCTTATGACCAAATAGCTTGACGGAAAGTCGCTCGGCTTACGGTAGTCGGCGAATACCCGCTCCGCAGCCTGCCGGACCGTCGGGTCATCTATATCGGCCGCCGAGAAGAATCGTACGATTAATTCCGAACGGACTCCGTCGTCGGCCGCCGCCGCCAGTCCGGCCCGGAGCAGTTCGCTCGTCGCGGCAGACGCCTCCTGACCCCGCGGGAACGCGCCGAACACGGTTCCCCAGAACGACAAATCCGCGCGGTCGAACTGGCGACTCTCGGCCAAATATAGGCAGGCTTGAAACACGGCCTCACGCCGGCGAGGCGGGATTCGGCCGGCAACCCGGGCATCGGCATATTCCGGGGGGAGACTGACGGGCGCACCGGGAAAGTTATGGAGAAGACTCGCCGACATTGCCTCGTGGACAGGGTTGATGGCCCGTGCGATCCGGAGTTGCCGGCTAAAGTCGAGTCGAACTGCGTCGACCCGAAACGCCGCGTCGGCCGAAAGCTTCCACGACGATGACCCTGCAGCCAACGAATCCGCCTTCTCGATCTCGCCCCGACGAAGCAGGTACCCAAAAAGGTCGTTCATCGTCTGCACCCCGGCCCATGTCAGCTCTTGAGCACCGAGCGTAGTGGCAAGTTCAACAATGGCTTCCGGCGATTTCCGGTCGAGTCCGGCCTCAAGGTCCAGCAGCGCCAACTGCCTTTGGAGGTCGGGACTGAAATGCTCGCAGATCGGATTCTTTCGCAAGGCATTATAATCCGTCTGCCTGCCGTCTTCGGAAAGCGCGGCGAGCACGGTCCAAAGAATCCGCATTCGGCTTTCGTCGTCAAAGGCGGGACTATCTATAGCCGAATGGGCTATTGCCGCCATCCGCTGGTAGCTTGGGTCCGACAACACGAGGCGAACAGCGGCCTCAGTGAGTGCCAATTGCCGTTCACCGGGTGAAAAACGAGGATCGCGGGCCGCAAGAAGCAGGAATTTAATTTGCCCGGCGGGTGGATAGATTCGGCCGGGATCCCTTAACTCGGTGTCCAAGTCTTTCAGACTAGAATCGTCCAATTTTTGAGGCTCGACGTAATCTAACCACGCAAGGGACAGCGAACTTATCCACTCCGCCGCATGCGACGCAGACGCTGCGTCAGATGGGTTGTTTGCATTGTTTGTGCCTCCGACTTTTGCGTTTCCGGAGGGGCTCGCGCTCGCCTCGGCCGGACCGGTCAGCCGCGCGTATCGCGCTGCCAGATCGGCATGCCCTGCTCCGTCGGCAACGATACTTGGATTTTCGAGCTCATGGCTCAAAAGTTGGCGCGCGTCCTGATCGCGCCCGAGGCGATGGTAGAGGTCCGAAAGGATTCCAACGGTCATGGCCCTCTGGACGCCGGTTCGGGAGTCCGAAAGGTCCGATTCCAAGTCGGCGGCCGCCGCTGCATAGTCGCGTCCCGCCCCTATCGCGGCCAAACCACGAATTTGGTGCATCGCCGGTCCGAAATCGTCGTTTGGACTCCCGCCAGTATTGAAATCGGCCGCAACGACCAGGGCTTGTTCCGGCAATCGGGCATTGAGGTAGTTGGAGGCGAGGAAGAGCCTCCGCTTTCTGAAATTTGGAATCTCCGGCGGATGCGGGGCCTCAAGGACGTTAATAAGGAGACCGCGGAGTTCATTGATTCGGTCGGGGGCAAAGTGGAAAGCCGGAGCGCTGATCGCGGCAACCTCTGGGCCAATCGATGGTTGCCAGCGCGCCGCGCTCATCAGCACAGCGTAGTTGCGAAAATAGGCCTTCTCGTCGCGCGCATCCGCCGCATTTCGGATTTCATCAAGGAGACGCGCTAGGTTGTGAATCTCGGGAATCCGCTCCTCAAAACTACCGGGCATTCCGACAAGGCCGCTCTCGATTTTCTGCCAAACAGGCCACCAGATCCGGCCCGCCTCCCAGCATTCCGTAGCGTGTCCGGTTCGAACCAAGGCGGTGAGTTCGCCAATCTGCTCCGGTGAGGATGAGTCGCGGATAACCGCAACCGGCGATTTTTGGAGTATTCCGATGAGGCGCTTTGCCTCTTCATCATTGCCCAGCCGTAAATTAATGAGCGCCGCGCGAAACACACAATCGGCACCGCTGGCATAGGTGGCCGCCGTAGATTCTGCGAGCTGGTAGGTCTCCAACGCCTTCTGGTCTTCATTTCCCGCCTCCAGGCTCGCGCCCAGCCTTTTGCAGGCCGGCGCCAAGTACGCCGCTCGGAGCTCGCTCACGGAGATCACCACGCTAAGCAACGCCTGTTCGCCTGACCGATCTCCCTCGCGTGCCCTGCGCTCGGCTTGAAGAAATTTTCCTTCGAGCCAAAAATCCTGACCAGTGGGCAGTTGATCGCAAAGGTCGAGCAGGACGTCGCAAACCCGGCCGTCAAACTCGCGGCCAAGGGTTCGCTCGGCCCAGACGGCAGAACTCGCGGCCTGCCAGAGCCGGCGCGGAAAACTGGCGTCGCTGCCGAAGGCGACCAATGACTGAAGGTTCAGGCGCAGGCAACGCCTGGAATCGCCCTGCCGTGATGCATGGTCAATCGCTCGTTGAAATCCGGGCAATGTCGAAGGACTTCCTTTGGCTGCGGCCTCGTAGACGGCGGAAAGTGGCGGGGCTGCAATAAGTTCAAGAATGCGATTGTGGATTAGCCGACAGGCTGCGACCAGCCGGAGTTGGCTGGCGGCATCATCAAGGGACTTCCCGGGTGCCGGCCTTATGACTGCGATCAAATCTGCAAGATGAACCATCCTTTTTTCGTCACCTGGCAGGTTCCAAGCATTCGCGGCCTTGAAAAGGCGCGTGAATTGATCGTCGCCGGCGTCCCCGTTTCCCGGCTCGGCAAGCGAAGAAAGCTCGGACTTGAGCTCGTCTTCCCGGCCGGCGACAAGCAGGGTATGAATAATTTCATCGTTCACGTCCGCAGTGGCTCCCCCCGGGAGTGCCGCTATTGTGCGAAGCAAAGTGAGTGTCTCGTCCGGCGAGCGCGCGACGATCAGACGGGCGGCGTCTGAAGCGGCCATCGCCCGCCTGGCCGCCGAAAGCCGGTCATTCCCCGCAACCCGTTCGAATATTGCCAGGGATTCCGGAATCCGTCGGAGTTCTCGCAACACGCGTGCGTCCAGAATCTCGGCCCAAGCATATATGTCCGGGTCTATCCCATCGGCGCCATTTTGGATCAGGCGGTCCAGTCGATCCTGGGCTGCCTCCAAGCGCCGGGAATTCCAATCGATCACGGCAAGCCGGGCCTCGGCTCGAAAAACGGTTTGGGTATCCCCCGGAAAATAGAGCAGAGCCGCCTCCAGAGCGCGGCGCCGGAGCTCTTGGTCGCCTGTTTCGGGATCGTGTTCGTCAATCCATTGAAGCTCAAGGCGGCCCGTAACCAGTCTGGGTGGATCCTCCGGCGCTTTGGTAGAAGTCTGCCCCAAAAGGGGTTCGTCAGAGATGGCAACAAGCGCAAAAGCCGCCAAGAGAGCCCGCGCTGATCCACCTCGGCTGGAAAAATGGTTAAGTGCGACGCTCACGAAATTAAATTGGATCCTCCGTGCCTGCGTAAAAAAAGGTCAACCGCGATGCGATTTCTCGCGCGTTTCACAATCGTAACGGAAGACGAGACTCTTCCCTTGCAATCCATGTCACTCAATTGTCACGGAGGAAGACTTGCCGCGCCCACGGGTCTGCACTTTGCTGAGCCTCCTTGCTCCGCGACCTTACATTTTAATACTTAAGCCAATGAAATATAAGCACTTATTCATCATGGCGGCGTCCGTGTTTTGCACCTCCGCCCTCAGGGCCGAATTCAACACCAGCTCAATCGTCATCAATGCGAAAAGCGATCCGAGAAACGCTCCGGCGATCATCGCGATGGCGGCAATTGAGAATCCCAAATATACTCTGAGTATCGTTCGCGCCGCCGCGAAGGCGATGCCGAACCTAACGGTCTACATCGTTAAGGCTGTCCTCAAGGTGGACCCGAAGGACGCGCCGGAAATCGTTCGCCAGGCAATTCTCGCGCAGCCGAGCCTGGCGGTCGAGATCACCACGGCCGCTGTGGCGCTGCTGCCTGACCAAGCGCAGGCGATCACGACGGTTGCGGCCGAAGCTTCGCCTGCGAGTCTGCGAGACGCCGTTTCAGCGCTTTCAGGAACTGATAGCGGCCCCAGCCTCGGGAATGGAAATGTCAGCGGCGGCGCTCCGGTGTCGCCCTCCTTCCCTTCACAGCCGGTCGACGCGGGCTTGATCAGCCCTGCAAGCTGATCCAAAACGAACTGGGGACATGAATCGGCTCGTTTCCCGGATTGCTGTGGCGGCGCTCCTCTTGCTGCCGGCGGTCTCCGAGGCGGATCCGCTTCTTTCCTTCGGACCCGATGTTCCTATGTTTATCACGGTCGCCGCTTCTGTTCGACGCGAGAACAACGTTTTCCTGTCCTCGCAAGACCAGCAGGCTGACACGATCTATGTCTTAGTTCCCGGCATAAACCTTCAATGGACCGGCGGCAAATCCTCGCTGGGAATCGCCTTGAGTGAGCAATTCAGCCGCTACTCGACCAACCGTGAGCTCGACGACCATTTGTTGAATTTTGCGAGCAACCTCGCGTACAAGGGCGCCAATTCCAGCCTGGGCCTCGCCGCTTCGTACCAACAAGATGACCAGACAAGCCTCAGCATTCAAAGCAGCGATCAGACGGTTAAACATAGCCTGGCGGACGTGACCGCTAACGGCGAGATGCAGGTAGGGGGAAAAACAAGCATTGGAGTGGGCGTCCAGTTCGATCGAACGATCTATCCCGAGGTTGGATACATCGACACCGACGTTTGGAATTTTCCGGTCAACGTTTACTATGCTGTGACCCCAAAGACAGACCTTAGTTTGGGGTATCAGAATACCCGCACGCGACTGGCTACCGGCACCGGAAATTCGGAGGATAATTTCTACAATGTCGGAGCCCGCGGGCAGTTCACCGCAAAATTGAGCGGGCAGGTCCGGGTAGGTGTAACCGATCACAAGCCGGAAGTGGGAGCCAAAAGCTCGGACCTAGGCCTGAGCGCAAACGTGGACTATGTCGCCACGCCCAAGACAACATTCGACCTCGCCGCCGGGAGCGGATACAGTACGTCTCCCTTGGGTACCGGCGAAAAAGTATTCTCAATGGGCTTGACGGGCCGCTCCCAGCTTAGCGAGGCATGGCTGGCAACCTTGGGAGCAACCTACGATTCCACTAATTATCTGTCTACTCTGGGCCGAGTGGATGGATTTTGGGTCGCTAATATCGGCCTCAGCTACATCTGGACAAGCACCACGAATTTTGAGGTGGACTACGTTTATCGTAAGAACAGCTCCAATGTAGCCGCGGACGCATTCAACGATAACGTGCTGACCTTCACCGTGGCGTCCCGCTTTTAATTCCGATTAAGGAGGTTGTCATGCGTTCATCACTTTTCATCAGTGTCGCCGTAATGGCCACGTGCTCGCTGTTTGCCGACGCACCTTCAGATGCGACGGTTACCGCACAGACCGACACCGACGGCGATTACCGGCTTCAGCCGGGAGACACCGTGCGGGTCCAGATCTACCAGGAGCCCGACTTGGAGCGGGAAATCAGCGTATCCAAAGAAGGGGAGATTTTTCTGCCACTCATTGGACGATTGGTCGTGAAGGACGAGACCGTGTGGCGGGTCGAGCAGGTCGTGCATATCCTTTACGACCGCAAGTACTTGGTAAATCCCCAGGTTAACATCACTGTCATAAAGTACCGCCAACGCACCGTCAATGTCATGGGAGCCGTCAATTCGCCCCAAGCGATCGAATACCCGCCGGAACAACCGTTGACCCTATTAGATGCAATCGCCCGAGCAGGTGGATTCAACCGCTACGCCAATCATAAGACGGTGAGATTGACGCGAACCTTCAGCGACGGACACAAGGAAACCTTCACGATCAACGCGGACCAGTTGATTTCGGGCAGCAAAGCCGATCGTTGGGTCCTTTTGTCCGACGATGTAATCTACGTTCCGGAGAGCATCCTTTGATCACAGGCCCAAACGGTTCGTCCGGCGGAATGAGCAACGCCGACTACAATCGGATGCCGTCCGCCGAAGACGGGTTGGTGCAGCGCACCTTGCGCGACTACATCATGATCTTGCGCGAGCGCCTTTGGTACGTGGTCATCGTGTTCCTCGTCGTACTTCTCGCCAGTGTCGCCTATACGCTGAGTAGCACCAAACTCTATACTGCGGTCGCCTCGATCGAGATTCTCCCGCGCGACGCCGTCGTGATGAAGGTACAGGAGGTGCGTGACGGCGACCTGCGCGGCCCGGAGGACCTGAACACCCAAGTCAAGATTCTCGAAAGCTCCGCGATTGTGGAAATGGTTGCTGCGCGCCTGAGTGCCGATGAGGCAAAGGCATTGCTCGCCCCCTACGAAAAGGGAGGAGGAGGGGATCCGCTCGTGCCCGAGGACATACTCACGCCGAACCGGAAGGTGCTGCCCATTCGGCAAACTCGGATACTGCAAATCGCTTTCACCCATCCAGACCCCGAAGTCGCTGCCAAGATCTCCAACCTCTTCGTGGAAGAATACATGAATTACAATGTTCGCTGGCGAGTCGACGAGTCGATGCGAGCTGTGGAGGATTTGAAGGTGCGGGCCGATGAGCAGTCCAAGAAGGTCCAGGAACTGGGCAACGCCCTCCAGGAATACCGGGAAAGCCACAACATGGTCTCGCTTGACCAGCGCAAGGATATCGTGACGGAAAAGCTGAAGGCCCTTAATACGTTCCTTACTCAATCCAATTCGCGGGTCGCAGAGGCTGAAGTTCAATGGAACCAGGTAGTCGATTGCCGAAATAAAGGCGGCAACCTCGCTGATCTGGCTTTTATCGCGGCAATACCTCAGGTCCAAGCGCTGCTTCATCAGATTGATTCCCAGAATGTGGACCTCGCCGACCTCCGCCAGCGTTACCGTTCGGAGCATCCAAAGATGCTCGCCGCCAACCAATCGCTTGCCCAATCCCAGTCCGAACTTCACCAGGCTCTGGACAATGCGGCAGAGACCATTCGCAATGCTAATGAGACTGCGCGACGCGACGACTCACAGGCTAAGACCGATCTCGCCGCACAGGAGACCGAGGCACTCAAGCTCGACCGGCTTTCCGTGGACTACAGCACCCAACAGAATGAACTGAACGTCAACCAGGAGCTGCTCTCCACCATTGTCTCCCGTATGCGCGAGACCTCGATGAACGCTACAATCGAGGAACACAATGCCCGTATTGTGGATCCGGCTGTCCGTCCCCGGAAGTACTCCTCGCCCAATGTAGCCCTCGACCTCGCCTGTGGGACGGTCGGGGGACTCGCCTTGGGTCTCTCCCTCGCCTTCCTAGTCGCCTTTATCGATGACCGGGTCAAAACCAACCATCAGATTGAATCGGTTATCGGGCTCCCGCTGATCGGGATTGTACCACGCACGCGGAAGATGGATACCTCAAAACGAGCGCAACTTGTGCACAATTTCGCGGACCCGCTCGCCGGCGAGGCATTCCTGACCATTCACTCAAATCTTCGCCTAAAGAACGAATCGAAGAATTCAAAGGTTATTCTAGTCACCAGTACGAGGCCGGGCGAGGGAAAGTCATTCGTTACTTCGAATCTCGCACTGACGTTTGCCGAGCATGGAGAGCGGACGATCCTCATCGATTGCGACCTCCGCAAACCCAATGTGCACAATCTCTTTGGCATTGCCAACACCAAGGGTGTCATCGACTTCTGCACTTCGACTGAGCCGCTCGAAAGCTTTACCGTAAAGAATCACCTTCCGAACCTCGATCTTCTTCTCGCTGGCGGTCGCGCGGTAAATCCAACGCATATCCTCAATCATGAAAGTTTCGCGAGGCTTATCGGGGAGCTTCGCAAGAAGTATGATCGCGTTTTCATCGATACCCCGCCTCTGGCGCCGGTGAGCGATGCAATGATCGTGCTCCAGCACGTGGACGGGGCGATTTTCACAATCCGATTTAATCACGTCCGCACCCGCGGCGCAAAGTTCTGCGCACGTCGTATTCTGGAATCCAAGGTTCCTTGTTTCGGGGCGGTTCTAAACGGGCTAGATCTGGCCCTAAGCGATTACTATTATGCGGAATATTACGACAAGTCGTATCGGAGCTACGTTCGCGATGCGGGCGCGCTAGTCGGTCAAAGGACCTAGCGAACCAAGGTGGGAATAATTCCCTCGCCCGCTGAAGCCGGATTGAACGACACGGTTGTCGCCAAATTGTAACCAAAGCGACGCGGCACGGGCAATTTTAGTAGGTACAATGCCCCGTAAATAGCGTTTAAATCGCCCATAAATAAAAAGCGCACTGCTTTCGCGGCGCCAAGCCCGTTGACCATTTCTCGACCCATGCTTCCATGAATTTAGATTACGTCCTTATGCCGGCAGGTATTCTCTGCTTGGGCATTCCCACGACGATCTTCTCCACGGCGAAGCTTCGTGAAAAGTTGCGCCAGAGCGCTCGACGCCACGAGTCCGGCATGACCTCGCTCGCACGTTCCTCAGTCAATTGGATCGACCTGCTCCGCGCCGGTATGGGTGCCTGGATTATCCAGAAAGTGCTTCCGACGTCTAGTGCAGGGCAAGACGATCTCGCCCTCACGTTCCTAGTCGCGCAAGTCGCAATCTTCACCTTTGCTGTCGTTGCACAGACAATTTGGATTCAACGACCAATATGCGTGATAGGACCGTTGTTCTTCCTAAGCGGCCTGGCGTTCATTCTTTGCGGGCCGATCGTGGCGGGGTTCGCTTTGGCGCTCAGCTTGGGTTGCGCGCTTATGCTGCGGCGTCTCAGCTTAGCTTTCTTATTTGTGCCAGCCTCACTCTTAATCTTCGCCGCGCTCTTTGGCCGGATAGGCATCATGACGATCGTAACCGCCGGCGCGTTCGCGCTTCCTGCGTTTCTCTCCTTTGCCTTCCACACCCGCATCGCTTTTGCGCGTCGGCCGATCACGGTATCGCACTCAGCCCTACGCCCGGCTCCGATGGATTCCGAGGCCGAAGCCGGAATTGTCATCACACCCGACTTTACGGCCGCGCGCATCGAGGTAGCCAATGAATCCCTCGCGTGAATCAAGCTTTTCACTTGGTTCTTAATATTAGCGGAATGGGTTAGGTTCCGAAGGTACTGTCTTTCGCATCGGTCACGGCCATTCCGGTGCATCTGCGACGGCGGAGCTGGGCCCTGCTGACCAGTTTGACCACTTTTCATGCGAAGCTTTTGACGGTGACGGATATTCGCGTAATTCATCGGTCTGAGGGCGCTTCCGAAGCCGACCTCGTTGTTCATTGACCAATGGAAACTGCGGCGCCAGATGGATCGGACGAAGCACCCGGACATACGTCTCCGGCCAGGGCTTGGTTATTCAATTCATGCCCTGCGTTTTGATCATGCGCGCCCTCAGGGGTCGGCCGCCGCTTTCCGCCTAGATATCCGGGGCGCTGGCGATCGTCTGCGCCTGAAACGGAAGCGTTACGCTCGCGTGACATGAGCGTTACGCCGGTTAAATTGATTTGAAGCAGGCGCTCTGGGGTGGCCCGATCCAAGGCGCCGCCGTTGCAGTCTAGCCTCGCGTCCCGATGACAAATTTCTCTAACGCATTGAATTCGGATTTCCACACGGTTCGCCGGGTGCACGGGACCCTGGCTTTCCTGTCCCTCAGCTTTGTACTCTTTTTGTTGCCCGAAGGCTCCCACGCGCAGCAGTCGATAAGCATCAGCCTGCCAAACCCAACCGCCGAGCAGCTGGGACAACAGGAATTGACGCAGCTTTTGCTGAAAAAACTGCCGAAGCTGCAGCCCGAGGCGATCGAGCGAATTGGTCGGGAATTTCAAGAACATTTGCACGAGACTTCTCCCATCATTTCAGAGAACTTTACCGCGGGCAGAATGAGCGAGGATGACCTCGCCTCGAGCCTCGACATCTTTATCGGAGACCATCCTGAATACACGGGGCAAGCGTCGGGTTTGTCGAAGGCGGACCCCGTGCAGCGCGTGGCAGAGCTCCTCAAGGACTCACCTGATTTGGCCCGAACCGACAGCGACCGACGGTCGCTGGCCGACCGCTTCGTTGAACAGCTCGGGAATTTGAGCGGAACGGCGCGAAACGATCTCATTGCCGGCCGGATGTCGCAGGACGAACTCCAATCCCGCGTTTCGGTCTTTGTCGCCGATACGCGGGCGGAAGCCGCCCATGTAGCTGCCGATCCCGCAGTGGAAGCCGTGCCCCCCATTGTGGACGCCTACATCAAGGCGAATTTCGGCAGCGCCTCGGAACAAATAAACTCGATCATCTACCGTGGGTTCGTCGAGGAGAACTCCGTCAAACGCGAATTTGTCATGTTCAAGATGCGTCCGCGATTGCTTCGCATCCACGTCGTCGATAACGGGAGGGTCATAGGAGTAATGGGGTTCGACGGAAGGACGCCGTGGGCCGAGTCTCCGGGCAAGCTGCCGATTCCCGTCACAGGTCATGAAGCGGAAGTCCTCGCCGCCACATCGCGATTCGACGACCCGCTCGTTGGCTACAAAGAGCGCGGCGCCCGTGTGCGCCTTTTGGACCGGCCATCTAGCGGCCCCATCCAACTGCAGATCCTCGAATCCGACGGCACAGAAATGGTCGCATCCATCGATCCCGTCACGTCCATTGAACAATCATTTCGCACCCGTCGATCTGACGGACGTTGGAACGAGATGCGCTTCAGAGACTACCGACGGGAGGGATCAATCAATGTCGCCCATGTAACGGAGGAATGGACCGATGGCGTGCTGCACTCGACGACGCGGTACTCGGAGGTGCGCTTAGACCCCGGACTTGTCGATCGCTTTTTTGTGCGACCCTCGAGCTTAGCTTTCGACTACATGGACTTTATGGGTGGTCTAGCGGTCTTGGAGTCTCGAGAAAAGCAGGCGGCAGGGATTGCGCCGCTGAAGATCGCGCCCGTTCAATGAACTCGTCGCCATCCAAACCGCTGCAGCCGTTGCGCATCGATCCCAACCTTCTCCCGCCGCCCAAATGGTGGGGGAAATTCATTCTTGAGGGAAGCCCACCACAGCGTCGGTTCGTGGTTCGCTGGGGCCGGCTCCTGTCCGTCCTGGGATCGCTGTGTCTCGCCCTCTATCTTGCGCTCGCGACGGCCTTATGGGCTTATTATACGGTCGATCGTCAGATACCTGACGTCAAATGGATCGACATCGTTGTACTTCCACGTTTTCAGCGTGTGCAGGCGGCCATAGGCGACAGCTATTTTTCCGACGCCAAAGCGGCGTGGGCCAGGAAGGATTTTGTCCATGCGATCTTTACTGCGCGCGCGGCAGTGCAAAAATCGCCAACCAATTTGGATGCACGCCTTTTTCTGGCAGACTGCTGGCGCGAAGTCGGCCGCAACGAGGAAGCGATTCGAACACTGCGTGATGGCATCGAATACGATGCAGCCGATATCCGGCTGCAGCAGACGGCGGTGGAAACCTGTCTGGAGACCGCGCGCTTCCGCGACGCACTCAAGCTGCTGCGCGAAGATTTTCCTTCCCGAGGGGTGCACCTTCTTGACCGCCACGATTGGACATATGACCTGGCGGAGGTGAAAGCCGTCCTGGAAACCGAAGGCGCGGCCCAGGCGGCTACGGTCGCCGAGGGACATCCCGAGCTCTCGACGCTGCCACAGGCAGCACCGCTTCTCGCGGCCGTCGATGCCGAATTGGGTCATCAAACGGCGGCACTGGAGCGATTGCGAGTGGCGATCAAAAGCGCTCCGTCCGACGCTGCCATTCTCGGCGCCTACGCAAATACAGAAAAGAGGCTGGGAAGAATCGATGATGCCAAGGAGGCTGCGCGCAGGTATCTCGCTGCGTATCCCTCACAAGTTGACGCGCAGTTGTGTTACCTGGAAATGTACGGATCACGCGTAGGCGACGATCAAACTCGTTGGACGGCCGAATGCATGACTTTTCTGAGGCAGCATCGCCACGAGGCCGATGCCATGCAAAGATTTGGCAGCCTGGCAGCGTCGGAGGGATGGGCCGATATCGCATTCCTCCTTTATGAGAACTCGCTGCAAGAAAATCTGACCGGAATGCCGTTTGCCATTTATTACGCTGCCAGTCTGGTCAAGGAGGGCAATGTTGCTGCGGCCGACTCGGTCTGGCATCAACTGGCGTTGCGAAACGACGCGCAACTGTCCTCGGCCTCGTATGTCGAGGCGATGGTGGCCTGGGGATCAGGCCGCGAGTCCGAAGCAATGCAAATCATCGAACGTCTGCGGTCCGAGACATCAGACGACCCTTCGCGCCGACGCAGCTTGGAGTCGTTGTTTCGCACCTTCGGCTACCCAAAGATTGCCGACGCGTTGGCGGCGAATCGCGCCTGAAATTATTTCTGGAAGGTGGGCTGCGTCGCTTTTGGGCCAATTGTTTACGGTTTCGACCGTTTGCGCATAAGCGCTCTATCAAATAGACCCTTTCGACGCCTATTATTGCTCCAGAACTCTTCGGCGGAATCCGGAGAACGAGAGTTCGGTTCGATTTAACATGACCGTAACCAATCTAACTGGTTTTGGGGTGATTTCGCCTTGAGTGGACCGACGCCCCTTTGAGAATTTTGGAGTGAATCTCTTCTCCCAGCGCGCCTCGGGTAAAGGGGGAATCGAGGCTGCATGCCCTCTTCATTGGACGGACCGGTCCGGGATATCAGTAAGGGAATCCTCGAGCACCTTCCGGGCTTGTCCCCTCTTCCCACTGGCCGACCTGTTCGCTAAGGCCTCCATAACTCGCTGGTTTCCGCGTGAGCACATCGAGTGGACGCGACCCATCTTCTCCGGCGATTGCCTAATTGCGGGCGGATTAGCAAGCATCGCTGTCGCTGCGGCTTCTCGTTCCATAGGCATTGGGTTGTCGGCAAGAATGCCGGCCTACCACGAGGTCGATGGGAGCGGAACAGGTGAGCTGCCGTGCTGCCGTTTTGGGGTGACGATCGCCCGGCCACCGAACCGAAGAGCTTTTCTCGAAAAATTTCGCGGAGCATGAGCAGAACTGCACGTGCCTTTCGTACCACGTTGGTGGTCTCCGCCTTCGGCTATGCGGCTCAAGGTCTTTCGCTGATCGCAATTCCCCTCTTTCTAAGCACGGTCGGCGTGGGTGCCTATGGACTGATGGTGACCGTAATGGCCTTCTGCGGCTATTTAAATTTTGCCGACGCCGGCTTGAGCTGGGGTTCGATGATCCTGATCGCACAGGCCCACGGCCGCGGGAATAATGTCCAGATTGCCCATGTGATCCGGCACGCCATCGTGCTGGCGGCCGCGTCCGGAATAGTCGTCGTGCTGGCCGTGGGGTCGGTGCTGTTCGCCGCGTCGGCGGGTTGGCGCCTTCCGATGTTCGCCCATCACCCCGAAGCGGACCGGCTGATCGTGATTGCCGGGGTACAATTGCTGCTGACCCTTCAATTCAGCGTATTCTACAACCTGTTCCATGGCCTTCAGCACGGCTATTGGACGGGATTCTACCAAGGACTGGGGCGCCTCATCGCCCTATGCGGAGCGATGGCGGCCGCCTGGCTTACGCACAGCATTGCGGCAGTCATGTTCGTCCAGCTCGCCATGACGGCGTTGAGCGGCGCGGCGGCCGCAATTCACGCGTGGCGCAAATACCCGTGGGCCTTTTCGAGGGGTTCCTGGTTCGACACGTCACAGTACCGAGCGCAGTTGCGCATCGGGGCGAAGAATTTCCTGCTCCAGATTGGCCGGACGTTGAGCGGCACGGCACCCACCTTGGCCATCAGCTCTATCCTGGGTCCGGCCGCGGTTCCGCTCTATACCGTGCCGACGACGCTGCTGGGACTATTTTTCACCCCAATCAACTCGTGGAACGCAAGCATGCAAAGCGCCTACGGAGAGGCGTGGACATCGGGTGCGGCCGAATGGACCCGCAACGCGTTCCGCCAATCTCTCGAGCGAGCGCTTCTGGTTGGAGGCCTTGGCATTGCAATGTTCATAGCATTGGGAGACTCCTTTATCCGACTCTGGACGCACGGCCGACTCTGGATGGAACCGGCAATGACCGCGTCAGTCAGCTGCATTGTTTTTTCGGGGGCGCTAATTGCTGCCGGGGAATACCTTCTTACAGGCCTTAACCGGCATCGTAGTGCAGCCGTAGCCGAGCTGGCTAACGGGGCTTTGGCTATCGCTTCGATTCCACTGCTTGTGCGTTGGCTCGGGCTTGGATCGGTCGGAATTGGCTGGGTAGCGGCAGCCGCAGCCACGTCAGGATGGATCCTTCGTCGCGAAATCCGCTTCCAGTTGGGACCCAATTGCTTTCCCTCTCCATACTTTGTCGTGCGTTTAGCCTTGGCGGTCGCTTCGGGCGCGGTTGCGGCAGTTTCGATAGCCGGCCTCGGGGAGCACCATGATATTCACCTTGTTGCGCTGCACATGGTCCTAGGATGCGTTGCCGGCGTCGTTGCCTTCGCCGGCGTTACTGTGGCCCTCGGACTTGTCGATTCGGGCGAGGCCGCGGCCTTCGGACGCCGTCTCAGAGAAAGCTTCGCTGCCTCGCCGACATGAATTCTCAGCAGATCCTTCTTCCAGTCTATCGCGCTTTGCGTCCCATCGTGGATCGCTGCCACCTGAATGCGCTTGCGCGTCCGGTTTGGGCGGCGGTCTGGAAAAAACGTTCCGACCAGCTGGTCCGGGCGCAGCAGAATGGACGAACATGGTGGCTGGACCCAGAGGTCGCTTTGCGGGGTTCAGAGCAGGAAATGGAGACGATCCGATGGTTGCGGTCGGTCATCCAGCCCGGGACGACCGCGATCGATGTGGGAGCCAACGTGGGACAGATGACCTTGGAAATGGCGCAATTGACCGGGCCGCGGGGCCGCATCATCGCGATCGAACCCGGTCCGGGCAATCTGGCAGTCTTGCGCAAGCACATCGAGGCCAATGGCTTCTCGGATAGAGTTACGGTGGTCGACGCAGCCTGTTGTGCCGCGCACGGCGAAGAAATGGATCTGGAAATACCGGCTGCAAATGTCGACGAGGTGGGAAGCGGATTCCAACTGGCCGGAATCGGAACAGTCCCCAATCCGATGGACCGAGGTTCGCCGCGCGTTCGGCTGAAGGTGGCCACGGTAACTCTCGACCAGCTTATGGCGGATTTGAAGGTTCAGCCGGCCGTGCTGAAGATCGACGTCGAGGGAGCCGAACTCGAAGTGTTGCGGGGCGCGAGAGGTCTCCTGCACACATGCAGACCCGAAGTATCGGTCGGATTTCATCCTTTCGCTTTCGATCTACCAGCCGCTGCGCAGTCGACAATAATATCACTTCTTGGCGATGCAGGACTCACTTTTGGAAAATCTGAAGCAGCGGCCTGGACCCTCGGAGAATACTTTGCTTCCCGAGTAGACGCGGAAAAACGCCGATGATGCAATCGACCACGGAACCTGAAACCATGAACGTGGACGTCGGGCGCCGAAAGCTGCGCATCCTCATGACCGCCGATTTGACGCTGTTTCCGGTTCCTCCGCTTCGCTATGGCGGCGCGGAGCGGGCGGTGGAGACCTTCTCGCGCGCGCTCTGCGAACGCGGACACACCATAGACCTCATAGCTAAAAGCGGATCAACCCGCTTCAATGGAGAACTCTATACGCCTCCCGCGCCGGCTTCGTCTTACGTGAGTCGAGCGGCCTGCAAGATCCTATACCAGCCGCTCAGCCTTTGGGCCGCCCGGCACGCGGACGTCGTGCACTGCCATTCCCGGCTCGACTACCTGTTCTCCCTATTCAGGACATCCAAGCCGATCGTAATCCATTTTCACAATGAGATAACGCAGGATCACGTGGATTGGCTTCTGAGCCAACGTCGCCGCCGGATCCGTCTCGTGGCAATCAGCCGTTCCCAGATCGACCACATAGCACAAAAGGAGTTCTTTGACGTGGTTCACAGCGTTCCTGCAATAGGAAGCTTTCCCTTTCGTGCATCGGGGGACAAGCCGCCCTATTTGGTCTATCTAGGTCGCTTGAACCGGGAAAAAGGGGCGGATATCGCGATCCAAGTCGCAAGGCGCACAGGCCTTCCACTTAGGATCGTCGGGCCGCTTAGGGACGAACCGGGCAATGCAGCATTCTACCGCGAAAAAATCGCGCCCTACCTTGGGCCCAACTGCATCCACATGGGAGAGGTTACTGAGGAGGAAAAGCTGCGCATTTTATCGGGAGCCACCGCCCTCGTTTTTCCAATCCGGTGGAACGAGCCGATGGGCATTGTTATGATCGAAAGCCTCGCTTGTGGAACACCCGTCATCGTTTCAAACCGCGCAGCCGCCCCGGAATTGGTGTCTCACGGCAAGACCGGCTTTCTTTGCGATGATTTCGAGGGTTTCGTCGCGGCAGTGGGTCAGGTCGGCAGCATCAATCGGCTGGCTTGCCGGCTCGAGGCCGAGCGGCGATTCGACGTCCCAGAAATGATAAACCGGGTTGAGGAGATCTATCACCGCGCAGGGACCGCCTGATCGCCCGAGGAGAGCTGCTTCATGACCGCGACGAAAAAGAGCATGCTGCATCTCACCCCTCTGGCCGAATGCGGCGGCTGCGAGGTCAATTGCCTGCGCATCATCGAGGCGCTTCGTGATTTCGAGCACCGAGTCGTCGTATTCGGCGAACCGGGTCCGATGTCGGCAGCATGGGAGCGGGCTGGAGCCCAAGTTGAGCATCTACGTGCCTGGCAACGCGGCCCTACAGAATTTGCCGCGGCGTTCACGAGATGGAGGGAGGCACGGACGGTTCCCAGTGCGGTGATATATTGGAGCTCAAGTCGCCTTCCGACGGTGCTGAGGGTCCTTCGGCGCTGGGATACGGCATGGGCCGTGCATCTCGGCAATCCATTGCACCCGGGAATAGTCCCGAGAATCCGGCGCAGGGTCTATGATTGGATCTATCCCGCACCTTCCGCGGTAACTCTGGTCGCTTGCTCTAACCACGTTGCCGAGAGTCATCGGCAAGCCGGCTATTTCCGGAGGTTTGCAACGGAAGTGGTCTACAATCCGGTGGACCCCGCCCTTGATCAGGAACATTCCCACCGGCCTCTGCCTCCGGGCAGCGCACCGCGTGTCGGCATGGTTGCGCGCCTGGATAAAATCAAGGACCAGCGCACGGTAATCCGGGCCTTGGCCGAAGCCACCTTGCGCCGCCCGGATATTGTCATCGAGTTTGCGGGCGACGGCCCGCTTCTCGAGGAGCTCCGGCGGGAGGCGGCCGCGCTTAAGGTCGGAGGCCGGGTGCGATTCCTTGGATTCAGACCGGTTGGATCACTGCTAGCGCAGTGGGACATTTACGTACACTCGACAACGGAATCGGAGGGTATGGGGACGGCTCTGGCCGAAGCGATGATGGCCGGCTTGCCCTGCCTCGTGAGCGATCTATCGGTAATGCGAGAAGTATGCGGACCGGAGGGAGCCGTATACGTGCAGGCAGGGAACGCGTCGAGCTTAGCCCGTGCCCTGATCGAATTGGTCGAGGACCGGGCGATGCGGGAAGCGTTCGGCCACGCCGCACAGAATCGCGCGCGCCGCTTGTTCGGATTGTCCCGAGCTGCGTCCGCATACGTGAACGCGGCATTCCCCGGTACTTCCCACGGCACCCGATGAAAACCCCCAAGGCTTCCAATGGCATGGGTGCGGACGGAACTACGGGCCGATCGATAGCCGCGCTAGGTGACGTAATGGATCCCAATTGCTTCGGGGGAGCTCCGTGGCAGCTCTTGCAGGAGAGTCGTCGCCAAGGATTCGCCCGACACGGTTGGAGCGTAGACATCCGGCGGTTGCGCGTTCCCCGCATCCGTTGGAATGCGACACAACTCCTGAAGGGTCGCGCCAGTCGGGGGTTTCAGTTCTCCGAGGCCTGCCGCAGAGCTGCGCTCGCGCAGATTCCGCCGGATATTCTTGGCACCGAGGTGATATCGTTCCACCAAAACTTCCCTGCGCCCGGACAGGTCGCCAGGGCCGGAGGACAGGTCAGCTATTACCTGGACGCGACGTATAGCCAATTGTTTCCCGCCTATGGCTACGACCGGTACCTCGATCGTCAGAAAATGAGGGACGCGGTGGCCTATGAAAGGGAGGTGTTCGCGGACGCACGGCGCGTAATTGCCAACCAATCATGGGCGTTTCGCTCGCTCCTCTCGGACTACGGCCTAAACCCCGAAAAATGCTCGATGATCCTGCCCGGCGCCAACTATCCCGTGTACCCTGGACTCCGTCCATTGCGATCCGAGGGCCGCGCGGGCCGCGACCGGCCTTTCGTCATGGGATTCATTGGAAAGGATTGGCGGAGAAAAGGACTGTTGTTTCTAGGCGAGGTAGGCGCCCGCCTTCGTTCAAGAGGCTGGAAGGTAAAGGTGCGCGCCATTGGCTTTCATCTGAAACAGGCACCGCGCGGCGCCGGCATCGAATGCCTGGGCTTCATCGACAAGCGGCTCCAATTTGGCCCGTTTCTGCATAGTTGCGACGTCGGCTGCCTATTCTCCAGTGCGGAAGCCGCTGGGACTGCCGTGTTGGAATTCCTTGGGGTTGGCATTCCGGTCGCGGGGTTCACGGTCAATGGGCTCGCCGATCTTCTCCCGACGGAGGCTGGCTTTCGTTTTCCCCCTACGGCGAAGCCCGACAATGTCGCAGACGTCTTCGATGCCTATCTTCGAGACGAAGAGTTGCAGGAACGGTACCGGGCGGCCGCTCGGCGGCTAGCTCCCTTAGTTTCGTGGGAGCGGTGCGTTCGCGAATTCAGGGAGTTGTGGGAAACCGGGGCGGTCGCTTCGCCTTTTCGGCTAACCAAGGAGGAGGTCCGAGCGTGAATCCCCCATCAAACCTCGATCTTATCCCGGGACCTCAGACAAAGAGGCAATACGTCACGGCGTTCCCCGGCGGGCGCGATCACTACCAAATGCCATTGGCCCTGTCGGAAAACGGGCGGCTGGCCGGATTTGCCACATGCTTCTATCGCGGCCGTGGCGTCATGGCTCGCCTACCCTTGGCAGCCTCACGCCTGCGCAACCGCCACTGCGACGGCATCGACGAATCAGCCGTGGAAAGCATGGAGCTGACCCACCTTGCAGCGCGCATCGCCAAGCGGGCAGTCCAAGCCTCGAGGGTCGGCGTATGGGAGGACTTGGCCTTTGCCCGCAGGGCTGTGGCTCTCGCCAAAAAGCGGAGAGCCAGCATGATCCTCTACGAATTTCAGGCTGAATGGGCCTTTCGCCAGCCTATGCGGCACGACGCCGCAAGAATACTCTTTCAATTCCATCCTCATCCGGACCTGGAGCACCCCCTGCTCCTTTCGGACGGCGAGCGCTATCCGCAATTTCTAAATGGAATCCGCCGAAACACGCGGATGAACCTGTCGGGCTTCTATCGCCAGCACACCCGGGAAGCTTGGAAGGACGCCGATCACGTGATTGTAGCCAGTCACTTCACCGCCTCCTCGCTTTTCGTCGCAGGTTGCCCGAAAGACCGAATCTCCGTCGTCCCGTACGGCTGCAGCTTGGGCACGCTGGCCGATGCCCTGCCCCGACAACCGTCTCCGATCGAGCGGCCCTATTTTCTGTTTGTCGGAAGCGGCACCCATCGAAAAGGGCTGCACCACCTCCTCGAAGCTTGGTCGGGGTCGCGCCTGTCCGCGAGCCATGAGCTCGTCGTGATCGCCCGCGTCATTGATCCCGAAATACGGGTCTCGTTGGCGACGGCGCGATCGGTGCGCCACATCCAGGGCGTGGGCGCCCTGGAGCTGCCGCGCTGGTATGCGTCGGCCAAGGCGTTTGTGCTTCCATCCCTGGCCGAAGGATTCGGCCACGTGTACCTTGAGGCCCTTGCCTGCGGTTGTCCCGTGATCGGCACTCGAAATTCCATGCTCCCGGACTTCGCCGGCGCGCAATCCCACATTAGGTACGCGGAGCCGGGAGAACCCGAAAGCATCCGGACGGAGATGAACCGAGTCGCAGACCTGGATCCAGGCGATCTGTTTTTCTGCACCGGGGCCGTCCGAGAAAGCGTCAAGGAATGGACCTGGAAGCGATTCCGGAACGGCATCGAATCCGTGCTCGCGCGCTTCGACCGATGAACATGGGCATCCCGAAGATTCTCCATGTCCTGCGCTCCCCGCGGGCGGAAGGGACCGTGAAGCTCGCCGTCGACTTGATGCGGACCACCGAGGCCCACCACGAAATGCTGGTTCTGGAGGCCGAACCCGCCGAAATGATCGGGGTTCTTCGCCAGACGGCGCGTTGGATACGGATCGAGCCGGCGCTTCCCCGAGGCGCGAAAAAATTTCCGTGGATTGTGCTGAAAGTCTGGAAGGCATGCAGGGAACGAAAGCCGGACATCGTGGTGTGCTGGCCCAACGGCTTCGGCGCCTTTGTTCTGCTGGGAGCCGCATTCGCGGGCGTCAGGGGACTCATTACGCACGCGGGCAATCCCCCGACGCCGACCGGGGCGGGCCGGGCTCACACCGTAATGACCACCGGGATCGTCTGGGTTCTCGGCGGCCGCATGGTCTGCTGCTCACACTATGTAGCCGACCAATTCGCCCGCACATCCGGCGCGTTCACCTCTATCCTGCGGGTAGTCTATAACTGCGCTCCTCTTGCCGAGATTCGCGAAGCCGCCGCGACCGCGCGAGCCCAGCGCTCGGATCGAGAACATAGGCTCATCATGGTCGCCACCCTCGAATCACATAAGGATCACGCCACCTTGCTCCAGGCGATGCCGGAGGTTGTCGCGGCTGTTCCAAATGCCCGGCTTTGGCTGGTTGGCGAAGGGTCGCTGCGCGAAGCCCTGCAGAAGGAATGTCTATCCCTGGATCTCAATGGAACCGTCACCTTTCTCGGCTCGCGTCGGGACGTTCCGGCATTGTTGGGCCAATGCGACGTCTTTGTTTTTTCCACCACCGAACAGGAGGGCATGGGCACGGTTTTGATCGAGGCGATGGCGGCCGGCATGGCGGTCGTCGCCAGTGATGTTCCGGCGTGCCGGGAAGTATTGGCCGACGGACGATGGGGAAGGCTCTCAGTGGCAGGCAATAGCTCGTCCCTTGCTAATGAGTTGGTATTTAGTCTTTTAAATCACGACAAGGCCGATTCCGATGACCGGCGCGACTCGTTGCATAAATACCTTCCGGCCCGAATGATGGCCGCCTATTTGGCAGCAGTCTCGTGAAAACATGAAGACCCAGTTCCACCTGCTCTATATAGCCGGATCCGTGGCAGCGGCTCTGATCGCTGGCATCGGAATCGTCATACACGCTCCGTTTGTCTACGGAGTCATCCCGGGAATCATCGGGGGACTGTTTGCCGGGATGGCCGCGGTGCAATTTTTCCGCAATAGGGAGGATTTGGCGGGATTCATCGCTACGACCTGCGGCTTTGTCTTTTACCAGGCCTTTCAGGCAAATCCTGTCATCCTCCCCGAATTCACCGCTTATATCGCAGTCATTCCTGAACAGGACCAACTGGTTGGGATCGTCCTAAGCAATCTCACGACCGCGATGCTGTTGGTCTCATACCACGCAGTTTCCAAACTCTTTGGGCGCACGATCGATCGCTGGCTGCCGAAGCCGGCTGCAACCACGCGCAAACGCTGCGACGGTTTGATGCTTATCGGCTTTAGCCTGCTATTTGTAATAGTGGCGCTTCCCAACATTCTTTTCGGAAAGGTGATCGTCGGCCCGATTCAAACCATCATCTATCAACGGGCGGCGTGGAGCGATGCCAGTCTCAGCGGATATGAGGTATTCGGCGGAGCGGTTGGCGGCAGTTTTTCCAATGTAGGACTGTGGGCCTACAGTCTGTTCCTTGTTTGGCTGTATTTGCTGGGTTCGCGATTCCGTTGGCTCATGTGGCTGCTGTCGCCGTTGGTCCTGATTTGGACCGCAGCCATCGCCCTTCAGGGTTCCCGGACCTACCTCGTCACCCTCGCGATGGCACTCATGGTTTACGTCTTGGGGAATCCCAAAATCGGCCGGCGCGTTTTCTTTCACTTCCTTTGGGTCGCCCCCTTAGTCTTTGTACTTGTGCAGGTCTCGACCATTTTCAGGGTTTCCGGCCTGCAGACATTCGATATCGGAGAGTTCGCATCGCACGCCTTTGAGATCCGAGGCAATGAGGGCGCTTCCTCCGAAATGGACGGAATCGAATATTTTCGGACCGAATTGTTCAACCGCGACATTGCTCCAAATCCCTTGACCGGATTCTTTCGCGGACTCTTCGAACGACCGATCGAGGGAGCGATGATGATCCTGCCGCGATCGGTGTTCCCGTGGAAAATCGACGACAAGTCAGCGATTGAGTATGACCTTTTCTTCGAGAACGTTCGGTTGGGTGTGCCGTCGGAAGAGGTGTTCCTCGGCGCTTCGCCGGGTATGATTGGGCGCGAATTGATCCACTATGGCATATTGGGGCCTTTCACCCTGCTGTTCTGGATGGGCCTGATCATGGCGCTGGCCAACCGACTCTTCGTTGCCGATCCAAACTCGGATTTCCATCGGATCTGCGCCGCGTCCCTCGTCGCCTTTTTTATCGCTCAATCACGCGATTTTGTGCCGGTTTGGTTCATCCCCGTGCTCCCGGTAGCGCTGATTTTGACCGGAGTGGCCCTGCGCTCCCGGAAGTGGAACAAGGTGACTGCCATCGTGTCGCGACCGCGCGAAGGGTTCCCCGCTCAGCCCTCCCACGGCAAATAGGCTCCTATGCCAGCGGTTGTTTTCCTTGTTCAGCGAATTGGGCCTTATCACCACGCCCGCCTAAGCGCGTTCGCCGCCAGGGCAACGATATCGCTGACCGTGGTCGAATTTCGCCCGCACGATGAGGTATATGAATGGAGCCCGGTGCCGACTGAAGGGGGATATCTGCGGATTCAGGCCCATTCGCGATATGACCTCTGCCGTATCCTTGACGAGCTCGGGGCGGAGGTTGTTGTTTGCACGGGCTACTCGGATCCTGAGGTACATCATGCGGTGGCCTGGGCGCTTAACCGAGGTATTCCTCTCGTCACCTGCAGCGATAGCACGTTTCAAGCCGAACCCCGCCTCTGGCTCAGAGAAGCGTTCAAGCGGCGCGTGGTCGCCGCCTTTGATTCCGCGCTCGTCGCCGGTCGAAGGGCCCAGGATTATATAGGCACGCTGGGTATAAGGGAGGACCGCTGTTTCAAACCATGGGATGTGGTCGACAATGCCCATTTCGAACGCGGAGCCGACTTGACCCGCGCTAATGCCGACGCGGCGCGTCAGAAACTAGGGCTGCCGAGGCACTACTTCCTTTGTGTCGCCCGTTTTCTCTGGATGAAGAACCTGGCGACCCTGATCGACGCCTTTGCGCTCTATTCACAGCGAGTCGGGCACGGTGCTTGGTCGCTGGTGCTTTCGGGCTCCGGTCCGCTGGAGGCCGAGCTGCGCGCACAGGCTTCGAAGGCAGGAGTCGCGGACCGGGTTTATTTTCCTGGATTCCTTCAATATGAAGACTTGCCCGCGTGCTACGGCCTCGCTGGGACCTTAGTCCTGCCGAGCACATCGGATACGTGGGGATTGGTCGTGAATGAGGCAATGGCGGCAGGTCTGCCCGTACTCGTGTCCTCCCTTTGCGGCTGTGCGCCGGATCTCGTCCGGGAGGGAGACAATGGTTTCACCTTTGATGCCAAAGATACCCGTGATCTCGAGGCCTGTCTGACGCGGACGGCCGCAATGGAACCGTCGGATCGAGAGCGGATGGGAGAACGGTCACGTCAAATTATAGCCGCCTACACGCCCGAGGCTTTCGCGGACGGATTGGGCGCCGCGGTTGCCTGCGCGCTTTCTCGGAAGCGGGGACGGTCGCCGTGGCACACTCGCACCCTCCTCCACCTGCTCGGCAAACGGGCGACCGGACGCTCATGAGGAGTGCTCGTTCTGTGGGCCACGGCCCCGTCTATTTCTGTTTTGCCAACCCGGCGGGTTTTTCCGGACAGAAGGCGGCCACTGAACTCGTGATCAAAGGTCTTACCCGGCGCAAATGGACGTGCCGTCGCCTGGCCCAGCCCGTTTTGGAACGCGGCGAGGGGGTCCTGAATGCGCTCCCGCGGTATCTTGTCGCGCTGCTCGTGGCTTGGATTCGCGCCCTTTTCCATTTGATGACGAAGGGCTTCATATGCGTGGAACTGGGACAGACGCGTGCTTCATTTGTCCGGGACTCGGTTCCTCTGCTCCTGGGTTGGGCACGCCTGGGTCGCAAGCGGGTTGTTGTTTCGCTTCACGGCAGCCTCTTCATGAATTGGGCGGAACGATCGTTCGATGTTCGCGCATTTCGCTTTCTGCTTAACAGGGCGGGCACCATAACCGTCCTCGGAGAACGCCAGAGGGCGCGCCTGATCGATCTCGGACTTCCCGACCATCGCGTGGTGATCGTTGTCAATTCATGCGAGGTGGAGCCCGCGACGGCCGAGGAAGTTGCCGCAAAGCATCAATTGGAACGAGTTCCCGGCCAGACCGTGCGTCTGCTCCATCTGGGAAGCCTAATCGACACCAAAGGGTTTCCTGAATACTTGGAGGCGCTGCTCCGCATTTCCCGGTTGGACGGCCCAAATATTGACGCCGTACTTTGCGGCCCATTGGCCGCCAGCCAATTTTCAAGCCGCTTTTCCAGCCTCCTCTCCGCCGAAGCATGGATTGACCAGCAGATTGCGGCCATCAATTCGAGCCCCCGCGTGCATTCCCGTTGGATCAAGGGCGCCGTCGGAGTCGAGAAGACTTCGCTGTTTCGCGAAGCTGACATCTTTGTCCTGCCGACCCGGTATCCCGTGGAGGCACAACCCCTTGTTCTGCTTGAGGCTATGGCGTCGGGATGCGCTATCATTACGACGAGGATAGGCGAGATCCCGACCATTTTGGACGATCAAAGCGCCGTCTTCATCGCCGAACCCGTCAACAACGCGCTCGCGCCCGTCTTGCAGGTGCTAATCGGGAATGCGCAGGCCCGATCGCGGCTGGCGGCGGCGGCCCATAGCCGTTTTGTTGCCCAATACGGCATCGAGCGCCACATCGACCAATGGGAAATGTTGCTGGAGGCCTCAGAATCCGAAACGAGAGGCGCCGCGTGAATGCTACCCGGGCGCAACCAAGTCCACATCCGCTTCGGGTCTCGTTTATCTTTGAATACGCGCGGCCCGCAGACGACTGGATGATGCGCTCGCTGATCGAGAGCCTACAGACAAAGCTACCCGGGCTTCGAGCCACATGCATTCATGGCGTGTTTGCAACCTACCGTCCAGGGGGCCTCCGTCCGAAACGCCTGGCAAACCTGGCTTGGGTCTACATGTGTACGGCGTTTCATCTGACGCTGCTCCGCCCGGATGCCGTCCTCGTTCGCAGCAGCCCCCCGGGAATACAGATCTGGACGGTTTGGTGGGCCGGTCTGCGTGGAGTTCCCGTGATTTGCTGGCTGATGGACTACCATCCGGAGATTGAGGCACGCCAATTGGAAAGGCGCGGACTCAATGGCATTGCCCGTCTTGTACGACGCATTGATGCTAGATCCATGCGCCGTTTTTCAGCGGTCGTGGCGTTGGACCGGTCCATGTCCAACGTCGCAAGAGAACGCGCTGCGGGCGTTGAGGTCCTGGAGCACCCCACCTGGGGAGGCGACGCAATGTTGCTCACCCCGGTCTCCTATCAGCCGGGCAACGGCCGCGGTCCCCTCCATCTCGCGTATTCAGGAAACCTTGGAGCGGCGCACGATCTGACCACCCTCGGCCCCCTGCTGGAGCGACTGGTCCAGCGCCGCCCGGTCGAACTTCTGGTGATCGGCGCATCGCCCGACGGGATTGAGCGGTTTCGAATCCTGGGCGAGAGCATGGGCGTTGCGATCGTGAACCGACCGAGGGTCCCCTTCGCGGAACTGCGCGAAATTTACAATGAGGCGCGGATAGATGCCGGCATCGTACTCCTGTCAGAGGGATTCGCCGGCCTCTTGTCACCCAGCAAATTCTCCGGATATATTAATTTTGGAGTACCCATTGTCTATATCGGGCCGCCCGACACGAATGCCGCGGACGTCTGTACCCGTTTTGAGGGTGGCTTCTGGCTTCAAAACCATGCGTCCGATAGCGAGATCCGGAATGTCGTAAATTCCCTACTGGACGAAGGCCAAATGGAAAAGGCAGCTCGCGGGGCCCGGACAGCAGCGGGGCATTTCGCCACGTTGAACCACGAATCGCTGGCTGCGCTCCTCGCTCCACGACTTCGGAATCGGGTGCCGAGATGAAGCGAGGATTTGACATGATCGTTTCGTTGCCGGCGCTGATCCTAGTCTCGCCGCTCCTGCTGGTGATCGCCGTCCTCGTGCGCCTTAAGCTGGGTTCACCGATCCTTTTTAAGCAGGTTAGACCCGGTATAAAGGGAAGGCCTTTCACGATGTGGAAATTCCGCACGATGACTGATGTCCGAGGCCCGGGAGGCCGAATGCTGCCGGACGCCGACCGGTTGACCCGTTTCGGCCGTTGGCTCCGGGCAAGCAGCCTCGATGAATTGCCTGAACTCTGGAATGTGCTGCGCGGCGACATGAGCCTCGTTGGGCCCCGACCGCTCCTGACCCAGTACCTCGAGCGCTACACGCCAGCTGAGGCGCGCCGTCACGAGGTTCGCCCAGGGCTGACGGGATGGGCCCAGATCAATGGACGAAACGCGTCAACTTGGGAAGAGAGGCTTCGACTCGACGTCTGGTATGTGGACCATCGGAGCTTTCTGCTCGATCTGCGGATTCTTTTCAAAACGGTGACGATTGTGTTACGAAAAGAAGGCATAAATTCGGCCGACACCGCCACGATGCCCGAGTTCCGCCCTCCTTCGTAACACTCCGGTGAAGCTGGGGCAAAAGCCTCGACACGGGGGTGGCGATCCCGATAACCGCAGGCTATGGGCACGTCCGCCACCGCTAACGCCGATTCCATACGGAAATTGATTGTCGACACCTTGCCGCCCGGCACGGGAGAGCACAGCCGTCTGTTCGGAGGCGACGCGCCCCTCGACAGCCTCGGACTGGTGAATTTCCTGGCCGATTTGGAGTATCGCCTGTCGGAGGAGTTTGGTTGCGACGTGGTGCTCGCGAGCGAGCTGGCCATGAGTCGTCAACGCTCGCCATTCCGCGACGTCCCTGCCCTGACGGAGTACGTGCTCGAGCTCATGGGCGTGTGAATGTGCAACGCGTCCTCCTTATCACCGGCACCAGCCGGGGCATCGGGCTCGAACTTGCACGGCACTATCTGCAGCTGGGTGAAATCGTCTGCGGCTGCAGCCGCGCGCCGAGCTCGATCCACGACGACCGCTATTCCCATTTCGAGCTCGACGTTGCAGACGAGCCTGCGGTCGTTGCCATGGTTCGTTCCGTCGTCCGCCGTCACGGCCGAATCGACGTCCTGCTGAACAACGCAGGCATCGCCTCGATGAACCACGCCCTGCTTTCGACAGGGGCGACGGCACGGTCCATTTTCGCCACCAATTTCCACGGGACCTTCCTTTTTTGCCGGGAGGCGGGCAAGGTGATGGTGCGCCGAAAGGGGGGCCGCATCGTCAATTTTGCAACGGTGGCCACGCCTTTGCGCCTCGATGGCGAGTCGCTCTATGCGGCGAGCAAGGCGGCCGTGGAGTCCTTCACCGAGATCCTGGCGCGGGAGCTGGGCGCCACGGGCGTCACCGTCAACGCCATAGGCCCGACGCCAGTGCCGACCGACCTGGTGAAGAACGTGCCCAAGGCCAAGATGGACGCCCTTCTGGCGCGCCAGTCAATCCGCAGGTTCGGCACCGTCGACGATCTGATCAATGTGATCGATTTTTTCCTGTCCCCCAGGAGCAAGTTCATCACGGGACAAATTGTCTATCTCGGTGGCGTCGTCGGTTGAATCCAAAGACCGCCGCGAGCTTACGAGCAAAATGATTGTTGAATCGAAACACCTCGCAGTGGCCGATATCGTCACCCTGGCGCAGAAGCGGGGCCTGCACGAGATTTGGGTGAACGATGTCGGGGCGGTCACGTGGGCCCAATTTGGGATAGCCGTTGCCGCGGCCCGGCTGGAATGCGAGGGCAACGGCGTCGTCGCCGGATCCGTCGTGGAGGTGGCGGCCGAGGAAAGACTCGGATTCATCGCCTGGCTATTCGGCGCGGCGTCCGTCGGCGCCGTGGTCGCTCCCGTTCGCCGTGGAAACGCGTCCTTCTCCCCCTTGGAGCAATTCGTGCGGATCGACTGGCGGGTTGTGGATGGGAGGCTTTCGCGCGCCGGATCCGGGACGATGGCGCCCGCATCGCAGAAGCTTCTCGCCGTGCTGCAAGGACGACGCCACCCAGGGCTGATCCTGGCGACTGGAGGCACGACCGGGACGCCCAAGGTCGTGCTTCATGACCTCACTGCGCTCCTGGCCACGGTACCCGTGAAGGACGGCCACCCTTGGCGGACGCTGGCCCTGATGCGCTTCGATCACATCGGCGGTCTCGATTCGGCATGGCGGGCGCTCGGCGGGAGGCAGGTCCTCGTTGCGCCCCCAGGAGAGATCACGCCCGAGAAGGTTGCGGCGACGATTGAGCGGCACCGGGTCGAGGTGCTTCCGGCCACGCCCAGTTTCCTCAATCTCCTGCTGATGGCGGATGCCCATCGGTCGCGGAATCTGAGTTCACTGCGTGTCGTGCCCTATGGGGCTGAGCCGATGCCGCCTTCCCTGCTCGAACGGCTCAAACTCGCGTTGCCGCACGTCGAATTTGTGCAGCGATTCGGAACGAGCGAAACCGGCTCCCTGCCGGTGCGCGGCGTCGGAGGCAGCCTGTCCCTCAGTGAAAAGAAGGAGGGATTCTCGTGGAAAATAGTTGAAGGAGAGCTCTGGGTGCGCAGCCCGGCCAGGGCGCTCGGATACCTTTCCGGCGACACCGGTGGATTCGACGAAGCAGGCTGGTTCCATACCGGTGACGTCGCGGATATGCTGCCCGACGGGTCGATGCGCATCCTGGGGCGCCGCACGGAACTCATCAATGTGGGAGGCGAAAAAGTGCTGCCGGCCGAGGTGGAAAACGCGCTGCTTCGCCATCCGCTCATCGCGGACTGCCGCGTAGGCCAATGGCCCAACGCCCTGCTTGGCCAAGTCGTGTCCGCGGAAATCGTGTGGCGCGGACCGGAGCAGGATGCAATTTCGGTAAAACGCCAAGTCCATGAATTTGCCCGCGATCTGATCGCTCGCCACAAGCTCCCTGTCGTTGTGCAATTGGTGAAGTCCATCGAATCCACGCGTTCTCTGAAAAAATCTAGGAACGTTCGGTCATGAAGCGCCTCGTGATCATTGGCGCAGGCGGTTTTGGCAGGGAAATGCTGGCCTGGGCGCGGCAGGCGACCTCCCTATTCCACGTAATTGGGTTCCTGGACGACAACCTGACGGCGCTGGCGAAATTTCCCAAGGACGTGCCGGTGCTGGGTCGAGTCGAAGACTACAAGCCGAAAGCCAGCGATGTGTTTGTTTGCGCTATGGGCCAAATCGAGACTAAACGCCGCTGCGTGGAGCGTATTCTCGAACGCGGAGGGGTGTTTGTGAACGTGATTCATACCTCCGCCGTGATTGGCGAAAATGTGACGTTCGGCCGGGGCGTCATTCTGTGCCCGTACGCTGCCGTCTCCTCAGACGTCAAACTCGGTGATTTCGTGTCGGTCAACCTGCATTCGACGGTGGCCCACGATTCCATCGTCGGCAAATGGAGCCAGCTGCATTGCCACGTCGACGTAACGGGAGGGGTTGTTCTGGGCGAAGGGGTGCTCGTAGGAAGCCATGCCTCGATTCTTCCGGGAATCAAAGTCGGCGATAACGCCATTGTGGGCGCTGGATCCATTGTCACTCGAGACGTGGCGCCCGGCGTGACCGTTTTCGGCGCACCGGCGCGGCCCGTTGCCCGACGGGAGCCGATCCATGAGTAAGCCCTCCCCTTCTGCGGAGACGGAGTCGGTGGGTTCCGGGTCCAAACTCGAACCGGTGACGCCCGCGTGCCGCGCCCGCGGCGGATGGTTCTCGTGGTCGCTGGCCGTACCGGCGGCCGTGCTCGTGGCATCCGTGGGCGTCCAGGGAATCCATGTCTTCCAACAGACGCATCGGGGCCTGCCTCCCCACTTGGCCCGCGCGTTGCCGACCGATCTTCCCGGGTGGACGGCCCGCGAGCTGCCCCTGGGCCCAAACGAATTCCTGAGCGGTGAGGTGGAAAAAGTGCTCAATTTCGACGATGTCGTCTATCGCGAGTTCCGACGCGGGGACGAAAGCTTTGAGGTCTACGTGGCCTACTGGGGCGCGGGCAAAATGCCCACGCGAATGGTCGCCTCCCACACGCCCGATCGCTGCTGGACGGAGAACGGCTGGCAATGTGTGGCGATGAGGTTCAAGCAGCCCGAGACCCTGGACAATTCGCCCTTGCAACCAGCCGAATGGAGGGAGTTCGTGCCGCCCACCGGCGGCAGGCCCATCTACGTCATGTACTGGCACCTGGTCGAAGGCCATCTTTACGACTACGGCAGCCGCTTCAACGCGGTGCCCGATCCCGTGCTCTGGTGGAAGGACGCCGTGCAGCAGGCGTTTCTTGGCAGCCGGGAGCAGTATTTCATCCGGATCAACAGCGACGAACCGCTAGAAGATCTCTGGAACGACCCTGGATTCACCGACGTGCTGCGAAGCTTGGCAGGGCTCGGTCTGTCCCAGTCACAAACCAAGGGTTGATCTTCGCCCGCCCTGCAGAGGCGTCGGCCGCATCGCGGGCCCCCTAACACTGGGTTTCGATGAGCGAAGGACGAGATGTCACGAGGGACGGCTCATTCAGCCTGGAGCAGGGTCAGTTCCGTCTGGTTTTTCCCAATTATGCGGTAAAGGCGATTAATTTCGACCATTTCGGCCTCGGTGAGCTTCTTCTTCGGTACGGAGCGATCCGTATAGAAGAACTTTGTCATCGAATTGAACTCCAGTTCGCTCCCCGGAAACGCAATGGTCGGAGTGAAGTTCGAGGAGACAAACTCATATTTGGAATAGGGGGTCTCCTGCGTCTTCCTTATATCCACATTGTTGAAGTCGGGGGTCCCAGCGCCCGGGTGAAACCACATGTCGCCGTACCACGAAACCTTCATCTCCGGTGTTATCGGCACGGAAGGCGCCGGCTGGTTCACGATCTCTTTGACACTCTCGATGGCATCCGCGATCGCCTGCTCATTCTTCGCAATCTGCTGCTGCTTCGTCAACCGGACCTCGGGCTCGTGAAAGGCGGGGATTGGGGTCGGGCTCGGTCCGACCGCCAGAACCCTGATCGAGACGACCACATCGTCCTTCAGCCTAATCGCGACTCCCGGATAATTGAGTAGCCGGTTGGCTCCCGCTTGCATCTGGCTCTTGGGTGGTCCTTTTTCCGCCAGGACCTGCTCGTAGGTGTCTCCAACGTCCACGGCTCGGGCTGAGACGCCAATGAGCAGAAAAAGAAGGACCAGGAATCGTGCGGGGAGCCTCGTCTCTCGGTGTTTCCGGACACCCGTGCAATGGGAATTGGGCGCCATGGTGACCGAGTTACGTTGTGCTGCCCCAAGCGGCGCCAGCGCGGTAGTGCATCCGGCGAACGGGCGCCAGATGGGCTTCCCCGCAACGAACGCGGTACATCCTAAGTGCAACGCTTTGGGCGCTTTGACGAAGTCGATTGCCGGCTGGCATAGCGACGGATTTAAGCACCGCGAATTGGCGCCCACAAGCCCTCTAAAGTAAATAAGAGATCAATCCGCACCGGACGCACCGGCCCCTGAGCCCAACTTAGGGCGGATCCAGGCGCCCGCCCCCGTTGGGGTCGATTCCGCAATCGACGCCTTCTGCGCCGACGCAAAGCCGGAAGGATTCGATGGGGGGAAATTGATCGTCCCCTACTCGCCAAGCCAGCCGAAGTCGGAGGACTCGACCAACAGTTTGACCGCTTTGCCTAGCCCCCGGCTATCCTCCCTGTCGAATCGGGATAATTTGGGACTATCGAGATCGAGAACCCCAAGGAGCCGTCCCTTCTGGAGCAAGGGAACCACAATCTCCGAGCGCGAGGACGCGTCGCAGGCGATGTGCCCCGGAAACAGGCTCACATCGGGAACGATGACCGTCTTAAGGGCCTTTGCGGCCGTCCCGCAGACGCCCCGGCCAAGGGCAATCCGCGCGCAGGCGACCTTCCCCTGAAAGGGCCCGAGGACGAGTCCGCCTTCCTGCACGAAATAAAATCCAGCCCAGTTCAAATCCGGCAGGGATTGGTAAAGAAGCGCGGCCATGTTTCCCGCGTTGGCCACGCCGCTGCGCTCATCGGCGAACAGGGCCGCCAGCTGACCCTTCAACTCGCGGTACACGTCGACCTTCGGAAGGGCCCCATTGTTTTTGAAGACGTGCATGCGATTGACTCTAAGTTCCTGGAATTCTATTACCCGCAGGATTTCGGGGCAACGTCTGGGCCTTCGCCCCGGATCCCGCCGGCAACGGCTTCAACCGCGTCAAGCCTAGCTGGGTTCGAAGCAAAGCGGCGAGTCCGGAATCCGCATCGAGTTGCGCTCGTTCCAAAGGCCCATACATCTGGGTATCATGGCTGATTCGCTAAATCAAAGGGTCAAAGTGGCCGTCATCACCGGTTCAAGTCGCGGCCTCGGAGCCGCCGCCGCCCAGCGCCTCGCGCGGGACGGTTTCTTCGTCATCGTGAACTATCTTCGCTCCAAAAAGGATGGTGAAGAAACGTTGCGAGCCCTGGAGGAGGCGGGTGGCCGGGGCGCGCTCGTTCAAGGCGACGTGGGCCGCTTGGAAGGGATTGATTCCTTCTTTGCCGGAGTCGACGCGGCGCTTGCAAGCCATGGCCTGCCCATATCAATCGATGTTTTGGTGGCCAATGCGGGAATACTCATTTCAAAGCCGTTCCTGCAGATGACCGAGGTCGAGTTCGACTCCCTCTTCGACACCAATGTTAAAGGCGTCTTTTTCCTGATCCAAAGGGCAATCCCCCGGCTGAGGGACCATGGGCGGATCATCACCTTGAGCTCGGGACTCAGCCGCTATGCCAACACGATGTTGACCGCCTATTCTGCCACGAAAGGCGCGATCGACGTGATGACCCGAAATCTCGCCCAGGAACTGGGACCCCGGGGAATTACGGTGAACGCCATCGCGCCGGGGGCAATCGACACGGACATGAATTCAAGTTGGCTTCGTTCGGAGGCCGGCCGGACGATGCTGATGGCGCGCCAGGCATTGAAGCAAGTGGGGTTGGCCCCTGAAATCGCGGATGCGATCGCCTTCCTCGCCGGCCCGGACAGCCGGTGGATCACCGGCCAGAGGATAGAGGCGAGCGGCGGCTCGTCCCTTTGAGCACTCGGACTACCATTTGATCCGGACGACCGGAACGTCGATGGGATTGTCGAGGCCCGCCAGCAAACTGGAGTCGTTCTGAACTTGCCCCACTCGAAATCGGTTGGTTGAAAGCGGGTCGGTGTCACTTTCGTTTTCGCCCTTCATGGTCGTATCCTCGTCGTTGACCGCGGTGAGAATCTGCCGCCCCTCGCTCCGGTCGCCGCCCATCGTCATAGCGTGCGCTATGTCCCAATAGTCGCCCTTGGTCCGGCGCCAGTCGTCCTCCAGGAACATTTCATAGGCCTTGTTCGCATTGAGATCGAATACATTGCCGACGTGGAGGCCGGGATGCGCACTGAACGACAGATCGATCATTCCCTCCTTCGTGTATAAGTCGCGGTCTCGAAAAAAGAAAACATGAGAACCACGCACCGTATACGTCGGCAATTTTGGCACCGGCGAGCGAGCTAGTCCGCTGGCCCCCGGCCCGCCAGGTTGCTGGGCCGTCGCTTCGATGATTCCCTGAGGGCCGGGCGCAAGGGCCCTGAACCCGTCGATGATATTGGCCGAGACGGCGGCTGGGGTCTCGGGAGGAGCGAACAGGGCGCTTCCGTCTCCATTGGACGTCAGAGTGGGCGTCGGCTCTGGAGCGCCTTCCGGGAGAAATGAATTTGCCTGGGGGATAGCCGTTCCTGCGCCGCCGGCGCTCCCTTCGTCTCCGGACGCAAAAAGCGGGCCGGACCATGCGACACCCGTCGTCGCCAGGGCCGCCAATGCTAGGATCTTGAAGGAGTGGTCTGTCATGGCTACCTGCATCAGTACCGATGCCTGCCAGTGCAAAGGGTTCCTCGTCGGAGCAGCGCATTGAGCCAATCGGCATACGCTAATCACCCCATGGGCCCAAACTGAAAGGGCGCGTCAACCCGAGGGGCTCGGAAGGTTCTCGACTAACTCGATCGGGGCAATCCGTTGACGCCAACGGGGATATCGCAGGCGACCTCCCGGACGGGAGCCATTCGCCGGGCTCCCGAATCGAGGTGGCTGCGCCGTTGGACCGATCGAGACGCAACCTTGAGCGCCTGCCACACCCAGCCATTCGGCAAACCGCCCATCGGGATGGCTCCGAGCGTGAGACAACGCCGCAGGGTCTCCGGGCGTGCCCGGAACCGCTCGGCATAGCAACAGGCGTTTCGGTACGTGAAGAACCGGGCCACCCAGCGACTGGCACGCGGATATTCGGGAAACTGTTCGCGGGCGATTTTCAGCCTCAGAAGATGGGCGAGACCGAGCATCCTGCCCCAAATCCGTTCCGTCCATTGCCCGGGCGCGACGCGGTAGAACGCCCCGATCACCCGTACGACGTCGATCGGGCCGGTGCAGGCAAGCCGGTACCAGAACTCATAGTCGGCCAGCGGGCCCCACGCCTCGTCGAACCCCCCCAGGCGGAGGGCCAGGTCACGCCGAATGAGCACGCCGGGAAACGGGGTCATCGAGCTTTTCAGGAAGTAGCGAGGCTGATAGCGCACGACGGACGGGGACGCATGGGGGCGCCGAACCATCGGAACAACCGGACCCCGTGAGGTCATCGTGCACACCGCGGCCGACCGGGTGTTCAGGTGGGGCATCACACTCTCCAAGTACCAAGGATAGAGGGTGTCGTCCTCATGGAGCACCATCACCCATTTGCCCCGGGCCATCCTCAGGCACTCATTCCAATTGCCGATCGCACCAAGGGTAAAAGGGTTAGAAGAATAGCGGAAGGACTCGCTCGCATACTGCCTAACCAGGGCCTCAGTCTCGCTCATTCGGCCGTCGTCGCAAACCACCACCTCGAGTGGCACCCGCAAAGTCTGGGCGGCGATGCTGGCCAGGGTCTCGGCGAGAAGAGCCGGCCTATTGAAGGCCGGAATCGCAATCGTGATTTCCGGCGATTCCGCGCTTCGATGCAAAGCCCGGATCGCATGGGTCGTCCCAGCCGGATGGGGTACACTTCGCATCCTCAATCATGACGTTCCCGTTCCAAAAAAGATTCCGATAATTGTTATTTATTCAAAATTTCGCCGCTAGGCCATGAGCTCGCGATAAAACTGTTCGTCGTTTTTGACCTTCTCAAAGAACTGTTCGGACAGGATCCCATTGCGCCTGATTGCCTTCTGCAATGAGGTCACGGTCCTAAGGCTTCTTATCGGGCTCTTGCTGAGTCCGTAGTCGAAAAGTCTCGCCGCACCCCTCCTCAAGGACGACCAGCCAGAGCGGGCGTCTGCCAGCGCCTTCAGATCCGCCCTCGAAAGCTTGGCGTCCCGAAAGCCGGCGCCGTGATGGTACACCCGGTCGCCATAGATTCCAAACCAGAGCGGATGGAGATTGGTCCTATTCGACCTGTGTAGGGGAACCCAGGCAATTTTTCGGTCCTCGAGAATTCCAAGGAGGTTGCCCCCGACGTCGGTGGTCGGGTTTCCAGCCGCGTCGTTCCACGCGTACCCTTCCCTCCAGTCGCCGCCGATCGCCTTCCAAAAGCCCACGGTCGTGACGCAAAAACAGGGATGGGGTTGCTTGTCGCCGTTGTTCTCGAGGCGCTGGACCGCAACCAAGGGATGCGTTGAAAGCGTTTCGACCAGCGTAGGCATGATGCCGCTGATCGGGAAAGCATCCCCATCGAGGAACATCACCAGGTCATTGTCGTCGCTGGTGGACGATTGGATGACCTCCGCGAGAAGGTTCAGCTTTACGGCGTGATCCTTGATCGGTTCCGTGGACGAATAATAGAACCCGCCGCGATACGACTCGGGTATGCCATTGAGGAAGGCGTAGATGCGGAACGGCTCCCGAATATGCTTCTTTAGGTACCTTTGCTGGATGTCGATCCAGGCTTCATTTTGCCAGTGAACAGTCGCAATGTGCAGCATCGCCGTGTGATTTGGCTAGGACGTACGGGTTCCCATTCGGATTCGGCCTCATTTGTCCCCAGGTTGCCTCGTGCCGTTGGTTCCTTTGGGCTATTGGATCGGGTTGAAATTGTCGACTTCCGGGAAATCGATTGCGGAAATCGCACCCATTCGAAGAATCGCCCGCCGACCGTCCGAAAGATTCATGCGCTATCCCGAGAACCTTCCAAGGCGCAGTTCGTCATTACTCTAGAGATTGACATCCTCCCGGCCCTGAAGGGCCGAGATTCCTGAATACAATGATTACCGTCTCAGAGCAGAGCAGGTTGGTTCACGTTTCACAGGAGCATTGCCTAGGGAGACCTGTGTCGCCTTTGGTCTTACACGCCCTCCACGCGCCGTCACGGAGTGTCCCTCCGCCGAAAGAACATC
>Ga0182018_10000589_pt1 | contig 46161 bp, 47 predicted proteins | sample 812P2MmetaG_FD_120490 | JGI IMG/M metagenome (GOLD analysis project Ga0182018, IMG submission 120490) | Permafrost microbial communities from Stordalen Mire, Sweden - 812P2M metaG | ecosystem: Environmental > Terrestrial > Soil > Wetlands > Permafrost | place: Sweden: Stordalen | collected... | reverse complement strand
CATCGAGACCGGAGAGCTGCAAGTGGTCGGGGTCAACTGCTTCACCGAGACGGCCGACTCGCCGCTGGCGCCCGACGCGGCCCGGGCCGGGACCGGCGGGCCGGAGTCGGGGGGTTCGATCCTGCGGGTCGATCCGGCGGTGGAGTCGGAACTGCGCGCCGACGTGGACGCGTGGCGGTCGGCCCGGGACGGGGACGCGGTGCAGCGGGCCCTGGACGACCTCAAACGGGCGGCCGAGGGGTCGGACAACATCATGCCGGCCACCATCGTCCTCGCTCATGCCGGGGGGACAACCGGTGAGTGGGCCGGTGCATTGCGAGTGGTGTTCGGCGAGTACCGGGCCCCGACCGGCGTGGCCGGTGGCGTGGGGCATCGAGGAGCGGAGTTCCGGGCGGTGCTGATCCGGTCGCAGGCCATGGCCGCCCGCTCCGGCGGGCCGCCCAAGCTCCTGGTCGCCAAACCCGGCCTCGACGGTCACTCCAACGGCGCCGAGCAGATCGCGGTGGCCGCCCGTGACGCCGGGTTCGAGGTCGTCTACCAGGGCATCCGCTTGTCACCGGCCGAGATCGCCGCCGCCGCCCGCGACGAGGACGTCGACGTGGTCGGGATCTCCATCCTCTCGGGGAGCCACCTCGAGCTGGTACCCGAGGTGGTCGATCGGCTTCGGGCCGCCGGGGTGGAGGCTCCGGTGGTGGTCGGGGGGATCATCCCCCCCGAGGACGCCGACATCCTGCTGGGCAAAGGGGTGTCGCGCGTGTACACCCCCAAGGACTTCGAGATCGGCCGGATGATGGACGACCTGGTGGGGTTGGCCGAGTCCCACCGGACCGGACTCGTCGCCTGAGCGGGTAGTGGCTCAGGCCCAGGGCCGCACCCGACGGGTTGGCGCCGGTCTCGACCACCACCTCCCGCTGAACCTCCACGCCGGCGCCTTGCTCGGCTCCTCGGCACGGGCCAGCCGGGGCCGGGGCCACGCTTGATCGACGGCGGCGGCCAGCACCGCCATCACCACGGGGTCCACCTCGGGCCGAGGGGCGATGCCCCCGGCGGTGGCAGTGGCGGCAACCGCGGTCTCCGCCCCGACCGGGGGGCCCGGGTGGGCCCCGACCGGAGGGCCCGGTTGGTCGCTCACAGCGGCATGTTCCCGTGCTTGCGCTTGGGCAGGTCCTCTCGCTTGGAGACCAGCAGCGCCAGGCTCCTCACCAGCACCCTGCGTGTCTCGGCGGGGTCGATCACGTCGTCCACATACCCCCGCTCGGCAGCGGCGTACGGATTGGCGTAGCGCTCGGTGTACTCCTCCACCAGCTCCTTGCGTCTCCCCACCGGATCGACAGCTTCGGCCAAGTCCCGCCGGTAGACGATCTCCACCGCACCCTCGGGCCCCATGACGGCGAGCTCGGCCGACGGCCACGCATAGGCGAGGTCGGCGCCGATGGACTTGGAATTCATAACCACGTAGGCACCGCCATAGGCCTTGCGGGTGATGATCTGCACCCGGGGAACCGTCGACTCGCAGTAGGCGTAGAGAAGCTTGGCTCCGTGGCGGATGATTCCGCCGTACTCCTGGTCGGTGCCCGGCATGAACCCGGGGACGTCGACGAACGTGATCAGGGGGACGTTGAAGGCATCGCACGTGCGCACGAAGCGCGCCCCCTTCTCCGAGGCGTCGATATTCAGCACTCCGGCCAGCATCTGGGGCTGGTTCCCCACGATCCCGACGGTCCGCCCGTCGATCCGGGCGAACCCGCACACCAGGTTCATGGCCCAGTGGTGGTTGACCTCGAAGAAGTCACCGTCATCGACCACCGCCTCGATGACTTTCTTCATGTCGTAGGGCTGATTGGGTGACGCCGGCATCAGGTCCACCAGCTCAGGGGTGAGACGATCGGGATCGTCGCCCGAGACGACCAGCGGGGCCTCCTCCAGGTTGTTGGAGGGCAGGAAACCCAGCAGGTAGCGGACGTCGTCGAGGCACGACTTCTCATCCGGTGCCACGAACGCCGCCACCCCCGACTTGGTGGCATGGCTCATCGCCCCACCGAGCTCTTCGAGGGTCACGTCCTCGCCGGTCACCGTCTTGACCACGTCGGGACCGGTGATGAACATGTGACTGGTTCCCTGGACCATGAAGATGAAGTCGGTCATGGCCGGGCTGTAGACCGCGCCTCCAGCGCAGGGGCCGAGGATGACGCTGATCTGGGGGATGACCCCCGACGCCTGGGCGTTGCGGTGGAAGATGCCGCCGTAGGAGTGGAGCGAGACCACGCCCTCTTGGATGCGGGCGCCCGCCCCGTCGTTGAGCCCGATCATCGGCACCCCGATCGACGAGGCCAGGTCCATCACCTTGTGGATCTTTTCGGCGAAGACCTCGCCGAGTGCCCCACCGAACACGGTGAAGTCCTGGCTGAACACGCACACCCGGCGGCCATCGATGGTGCCGAAGCCGGTGATCACACCGTCGGTGTAGGGCCGGTTCTCCTCCAGCCCCATGCCATAGGCACGATGCCGGGCCAGCATGTCCAGCTCCTGGAAGGAACCGTCATCCACCAGGTAGTCGATGCGCTCACGGGCGGTCATCTTCCCCTTGGCATGGTGCTTCTCCACGGCGCGTGGGGACCCGGCGTTGCGGGCCATTTCACGACGCTCGGCCAATTCCTCGAGCCGCTGGGTCATCGGGTGATCCATGAACAGTGAGGCTATCGGACCGGCCGTCGGAACCCCGTCCCCGGGCCGGTCACCGGGCCGGTCCCCGGGCCGGTCACCGGGCGGTGTTCACCCAATGGGGCCCGCACCGTACGTAGGTCACCGGGCTCGGGGAGCCATCGCCCAGGTAGGCGGCCACGCTCTTGCCCACGTAGCGGTCCTCAAGCGCAGGATCGGGCGACCCGACCAGTGAGTACCGGCCGATCGGGGCGGCGGCGCGCCGACCCCGCCCGGACAGCGCGACGGGGGTCGGCTCCCACCGTTCGATCCGATAGACCGCGGTGATCATGTCGGCCACCACCACCACGGCCCACTGCGGCGAGCGGGGAGAGCCGGGGTCGGTCCAGCGACGCCCAACTCGCCAGCCGTGGCGGGCACGTTCGTAGGTGGGGTCGACGCCGGTGCCACCGACCCGCAACAGCACCACCTGGTGCTCGCGCTTGAATTTGGCCCGCTTGGCCAGCAACGAGGCCACCTCGGTGACCGGGCGGCGTTGGCTGCCGAGCCTGGGGTCCACCGGCAGCCCGAGCGCTTCACTGACGGAGGCCGCCACCAGTGACGCCTCCGAGGCGCTGAGCCCGTAGCGCAGGATGTCGATGCGCACGGGACGACCGTCGTCCTCGATCTGCCGGATCCGGTCGAGCATGGCGAATTTCGGGAGCCGACCCGGGGTGTCGGCCAGGTACCCCTGAGGGCCGCCCCTGGCCGCGGCGACGTGGCGAAAGCACCGGTCGTCCCGGCCCCGGGCAACGCAGAAGGCCCGCCCGCTCCGGGGATCGACCAGCAGGTAGACGTAGGACCGCAGCTTGGCGGCGACGTGCGGTGAGAAGCCGGACTGGTCGGGTGAGGTCTGGTCGGGTGGCGCCAGGTCGGGTGGGGTCTGGTCGGGTGGGGTCTGGTCGGGTGGGGTCTGGTCTGACCGGGTCGGGTCCGGTGAGGTCATTTCGGGTGATTCTGTAACGCCGTTACAGGCCGCTGGTGACTCCCGAGGCGAAGACGCCGGAACAGGCGCGATCCGAATCGACGTGGTCGGGAGCGACGGGGCTGGCACCGTCATCGAAGGGACGGCCACCGGCGGTCGGCTCAGGTCGGTGGTGACCGGGATACTGGGAACCCGGATCGACGGCGGGTCGCCGACCACGGCATCCTCGGGAGCGTCAGTGGACGTCGGGGTGGCGATGTCCATTTGCGCGGCCGCTCACTCTTGGACGAGTTCGATCAACGTGCCGAATGCCCCTTTGGGATGGACGAAGGCCACCGTGGTCCCCCGCGACCCCGGCCTCGGTACCTGGTCGATGACCTGGCCCCCGTGGTCCTTGACCGACCGGAGGACCTCGGCGCAGTCGGCCACCCGATACCCGACATGATGGAGACCTTCGCCTCTGTTGGCCAGGTATTTCGCCACCGGAGAATCCTCACGGGTGGGCGTCAGCAGTTGAACGTAGCTGTCCGCCACCTTCAACAGCGCTTCCTCGACACCATCGTGCTCGACCCGCTCGCGATGGGTGACGGTGGCTCCGAAGGTGTCGGCGTAGTAGGCGATGGCCGCATCGAGGTCGTGGACGGCGATGGCCACATGATCGATCTCGGTCAGTTGGGGAGCCGTCATGCCGTGTGCAGCTTCATGCCCCGTGCCGACGGAACAGCGTGATCCGATCCTCGCCGACCTCAGCGCGGAATTCGGGGTCGTCGATTCCCTGACCTTCCTCCGGGGCGAGACACAGCACACCGATCTTCCCTTCGTGGAGGTTCTGGTGCACCTGGTAGGCGGCGTCACCGACTCCCTCGAGCGTGTGCACTGCCGAGAGCGGCGGAAGGATCTTTCCCTCGCACACCAGCTGGTTGGCGTCCCACGCTTCGCGGTAGTTGGCGAAGTGCGATCCCTTGATGGTCTTGAGCTTCATCCACAGGTGGCGGTTGTCATACTCGATCATGTAGCCCGACGTTGCCGCGCAGGTCACGATGATGCCGCCCCGTTTGGCCGCGAACACCGAGGCACCCATGGTCTGGCGTCCGGGATGCTCGAAGACGATGTCCACGTCGTCACCCACCAGGGCACGGATGTCCTTGCCCAGCCGACGCCATTCCGATTCGTCCTGGGTGTGCTCGTCCTTCCAGAAGCGGTAGTTGGCCACCTTGCGGTCGATGACCGCTTCCACCCCTAGGTCGTGGAGGAGCTCGACCTTGGAAGGGGAGGACACCACCCCGACCGGCGTCCCCCCGCCATTGAGCACGTACTGGACGGCGTAGGCGCCGAGGCCGCCCGAGGCCCCCCACACCAGGACCTTGTCCCCCTGCTTCATGCGGGCGCCGTTCTTCGACACCAGCATCCGGTACGACGTCGAGTTGCACAGGGCGTTGGCTGCAGCCTCCTCCCAGGTCAGGTGCCTGGGCTTGGGCATCAGTTGGTTGGCCTTGACCACGGCCAGGTCGGCCAGGCCGCCGAAGTTGGTCTCGAACCCCCAGATGCGTTCGTTGTCGGCCAGGATCGAATCGTCGTGTGCGCTCGGGCTCTGGTCATCCACGTAGTTGCAGTGGACGGTGACCCGGTCTCCTGGCTTCCAAAGGCGGACGGCCGAGCCGGTGCGCAGCACCACGCCGGAGGCGTCCGATCCGACCACGTGGTAGTCGAGGGCGTGCCTCTTTCCCCACTTGCTCTCCTTGCCCAGCCGGTCGAGGAACCCGAAGGTGGGCAACGGCTCGAAGATCGAGGTCCATACCGTGTTGAAGTTGATGGCGCTGGCCATCACCGCGATATAGGCCTCGTCGGGGGCCAGCTCGGGGACGGCCACGTCACTCACATGGAGTGACTTCCGAGGGTCCTTATCCGCGGATGCGAGGCCGTCGAACATCCCCACCTCGTCGCGGCGCACGAATGCAGCGCGGTAGGAGTCGGGAAGCGGGATTGCCGATAGCTCGTCGCCGGAGGCGCCAGCCTGGATGGCGGAAAGGAACTCCTGCATGGGAAGCGAGGATAGTCCGCTCGCCGCTACCGGGTCCGGGGCTCCGGGTCCCTTGATCGCTCTCCGGAGAGCCACGCCGGCCTCGTGTGGTCACCAGGCCCGGAGAGGTCATATCATGGGTCAGTCATTGTGGCGGCCCATGGGGGATCGCCGCCTGAGCAGGCCAGTAGGCCGCGGAGGTCGTCATGCCCGGAACCGTCATCGTCGCAGGTGCCCGCACTCCGATCGGCAAGCTCTCCGGTGCCCTCGGTGGTTTTGCGGCCACCGAGCTCGGTGGGTTTGCCATCGCCGGCGCCCTCGAGCGTGCCGGGGTGGCACCCGACCAGGTCGACTACGTGTTCATGGGGCAGGTGATCCAGGCCGGGGCGGGCCAGATCACCGCCCGTCAAGCGGCGGCGAACGCGGGCATCCCGATGAGTGTGGCCGCTACTACGGTGAACAAGGTCTGCCTGTCCGGTCTCAACGCCATCTACCTGGCCGACCTGATGATCAACGCCGGCGAAGCCGACATCGTGGTCGCCGGTGGCATGGAGTCGATGACCCAGGCCCCCTATCTGCTACCCGGTGCTCGTGCCGGGTACCGGATCGGGGATGCCACCATGGTCGACTCGATGATGTACGACGGCCTGTTCTGCGCCTTCGACAACTGCGCCATGGGCCTGGGGACCGAGCGCTACAACGGTGCCGACGGCGTTTCACGCGAACGCCAGGACGCCTTTGCCGCCCTCTCCCACGAACGAGCGGCAGCCGCCATCAAGGACGGGAAGTTCGCCGAGGAGATCATTCCGGTCAACGTCCCCCAGCGCAAGGGAGACCCCCTGGTGGTCGACACCGACGAGGGTGTCCGCCCCGAGACCACGGCCGAGTCGCTGGGCAAGCTGCGACCGGCGTTCGACAAGAGCGGCACCATCACCGCCGGCAACGCCTCCCAGATCTCCGACGGCGGCGCCGCGGTCATCGTGATGTCCAAGGCCAAGGCCGAGGAGTTGGGGTGCTCCCCCCTCGGGGAGCTGCTCGGCTATGGCCAGGTGGCCGGTCCCGATCCGTCGTTGCTGCACCAGCCGTCCCACGCCACGTCGGTGGCTCTGGCCAAGGCCGGCTTGGCCGTCAAGGACATCGACCTCTTCGAGATCAACGAGGCCTTTGCCGCAGTGGGGTGCGCTTCGCGCGACGATCTCGGCATCAGCGAGGACATTGTCAACGTCAACGGTGGTGCCATCGCCCTCGGCCACCCGGTGGGCATGTCGGGCACCCGGGTGGCCCTCACCGCCCTCTTGGAGCTCAAGCGTCGCGGTGGAGGAACCGCTGCGGTGAGCTTGTGCGGTGGTGGTGGCCAGGGCGACGCCGCCATCCTGCGCACGCTCTGATCCACAACGGACAGCGATCGCGCTGGGAGCTCAGTACGGCGGTTTGAAGATGCCGGCCAGCGCACCGCACCCAGGGGTGATGTCCTCCCATGCCTGCACGTCGAGGGTGAGCACGGCCAGGGCGCAGGTGGGGAATCGGTGAGACTCGAGGGCGGCCCGATCCGCGGCCGACCGGTCGTCGTCCCCGTCGCCCACCAGCTCGAAGGCCACCTGGTACATGGTCGGGTTGTGTCCCACCACCAGCGCGCTCTCGACCGCATTGTCGATCTCGCACACATACCCGAGGACGACATCGGTACCGGCGTCATAGAGGGAGCGATAGGTGTCGACCGGAAGACGCCCGCCCATGGCCTTGGCCACCAGGTCGGCAGTCTGGCGGGTCCGCACTGCGGCCGAGCAGATGGCCAACGCGGGCCGTGGAACCCCCTCGAGGGCGAGCACTGGCTGCTCCGTGGCCAGTCGTCTGCCGAGGGCGGAGGCGTCACGCCGGCCTCGAGCAGTCAGCGGACGCTCCCGGTCGCTCCCGCCCCACGGGGCGTCCGACGCCGCTTTTCCGTGCCGTAGGAGCCACAGGTGACGAACGGGAGCCCGGCCGGATTTCGGCATCCCCTCATCGTGCCCCACGCGGGCCGGACGCGCCGACTACGCCTCCACTTCGCGCCGACCCTCGAGCGCCCTGCCCAGCGTCAACTCATCGGCGTACTCGAGGTCGCCGCCCACCGGGAGACCACTGGCGATACGGGTAACCGACAAACCCATGGGCTTCAACAATCGGGCCAGGTACATGGCGGTGGCCTCGCCCTCGAGGTTGGGATTGGTGCACAAGATGACCTCGGCGATGCCCTCCTTCTCCACCCGAACCAACAGTTCGCGAACCCGCAGTTGGTCGGGCCCGATGCCCTCGATCGGGTTGAGGGCGCCCTGCAGGACGTGGTAGCGCCCCGAGAACTCGCCAGTCTTCTCCACCGAGACGATGTCGCGCGGATCCTCCACCACGCAGACCGAGGTGGCGTCACGCCGGTCGTCGAGGCAGATGGCACAGAGGCCACCTTCGGCGACGTTGAAACAGGTTGGGCACAGGGTGATGCGCTCCTTGACCGCGATGATCGCCTCGGCCAGGCGGAGCGCGTCTTCAGGGGCCACCTTGAGGAGGTGGAAGGTGATGCGCTGAGCCGACTTGGGCCCGACCCCGGGGAGGCGGCCCAGTTCGTCGATGAGTGACTGCAGGGGCCCGGAGAAGATCGCCACCTAGCCGACCTCCTCGGCGCCCGGAAAGGCCTGCAGGACCCGGGACGTCGCCGAGTTGTCCACCTGGGCGATCTCCCCGAGCTCGGACTCGTCGAACGCCGAGAGATCCTCGATCTCGTCGGCTGCTCTCGCCTCGGGGTGACCCGGGGAGGGGGTCGAGGAGCGGGGAGGCGGTGCCCCGGCATCGGGCGGCCCCGGAGGGGAGGCCGACGGCGAGCCGGCCACGGCACTCGGCGACGCCACGGGATCGCTACCGCCGGCAGGGGTCCCCGAATCGACGATCAGAACCAACCCCACCTGACGGCCGAAGTGACCGGACAGCGCAGCCTCGATCTCTCCCCGCACCTCCTCGCAGCGGGTCCGGTGGATCTCGTTGGGCAGTCCGAAGACGGCCTTGTCGTCCGCCACCCCCACGAACCGGCCCGCCTGGAACAATGCCTTCGCCTTGGGCCGCAGGCCACCGATGACGTGATCGCCCCAGGCCTGGACCAGCTGGTCGCGCGAGGGGAAGGGGGCCGACCCGGCGTCGTCGACGACAGGGGGCGGGGGGACCGGGTCCGGGGTCGGCGCGCTCGGTGCGGCATCTGCCGGTGCCGATGCCGACTGGCGCCGGACCGCACCCACCGTCCTGCGAGTAGTCGCCGTTGGCGGGTCGGCATTGTCGTCGAGCGCCACCGGACCAGGGCCGGCCGGAGCACGAGCGGCGTCGGGAGGCGAGGGAGCGGCGCGGTCCGTCGCCTCCAGTCGCTCGATGCGGACCAACAGGGCCTCGGGTGAATCGTCAGCCTCGGGATGGGCCAGCCGGACCAGGGCCACCTCGAGGGTGACCCGGGGGTCGGGCGCGTCCCGCATGGAGACCTGGGCCTCTCCGAGCACCTCCATGGCGCGGACCAGCGCGGCCAGTCCCACCCGTTCCGCTTGTGAGGAGAGCGCATTCTGCTCCGTGTCCGATATCGCCACCAGATCGGGGGCCACCAGGGTCAAGAATCCCTGACGGAGATGGTCGACCAGGTCCCCGGCCAGTTGCTGCGGGCTGTACCCGGCCGACGTCAGGTGGGCCACCGCCACCAGGGCCCGCCCGACGTCCCGCTCGGCCAGGGCCTCGACCACCTCGTCCAGCTCGGGCAGATCGTCGTCGACGGAGTCGGAGGCCACCACCTGGTCGAGCACGGACAGCGCGTCGCGGGCCGATCCCCTCCCCCGCCGCACGGCCAGGTCCAGCGCCTCGTCGGGCACGTCGAGGTGGGCCTGCCGGCGAACGTCGTTGAGCAGGTCTCCGAGTGTCTCCGGTCCGAGCAGGCGGAACTCGAAATGCTGGGTTCGGCTACGGATGGTGGGCAACACTTTTTGGGGGTCGGTGGTGGCCAGCACGAAGACCACGTGTGCGGGAGGCTCCTCCAGGGTCTTCAGCAGGGCGTTCGATGCCGGCGTCGACAACATGTGGACCTCGTCCACGATGTAGACCTTCTGGCGACCTGGTGTCCCGAGGGCAGCCCGGGACACCAGGTCGCGCATGGCCTCCACGCCGTTGGTGGAGGCCGCGTCGAGCTCGTGGACGTCAAGTGAGGTGCCCTTGGCGATCTCGACACAGGAGGCGCAGGCGCCGCACGGTTCGCCGTCATGCAGGTCGGTGCAGTTGAGTGCCTTGGCCAGTATCCGGGCCGTGGACGTCTTGCCGGTGCCACGGGGGCCACTGAACAGGTAGGCATGGGCCACCCGACCGTCCCGCACCGCGTTGCGGAGCGCCAGCACCACGTGGTCCTGGCCACGCACCTCGCCGAATGTGGACGGCCGGAATCGCCGGTAGAGCGACTGGTAGGGAGCGTCGTCGGGGGTGTCGGGCACATCGGGGGAGCCTATCGGCCACCGTGCTCCCGCTCCCCAGGGAGACCCTCTCGCCCGCCGGGACGCCGCCACTGCCGGCCCCGGCATTCAGTGCGGCGGCCAGATTGGCTGCGGCACACGGCCTGACCCGCTGAGAGCTGCTGCCTTCCGACCCTGACTCGATTCACAGGAGATCGTTGCGCAGGACCCAGCCGCCGCACTGAACACCGGGGCGCCACCGATGTTAGCCGCGGCGCTGTGCGGTCATCGAGCCGGCAGCCGGTGCCAGCGGGCGTTGTAGCCTGTCGACGCTGTTCCGGTCCCTCAGCCAACTCCGGGCGGAAACCGGCGCCCGGAGGCGTGCGAGAGCGGCCGAATCGGCACGATTGGAAATCGTGTGTGGGGAAACTCACCGTGGGTTCAAATCCCACCGCCTCCGCCACATGGACACCGACGCGAACATCCCACGAGCGGCGCCGGGGAGCGACCACGACGACGGTGGGCGACCCCTCGACGACGAGTCGGCGATGGGATTGGCACTGGAGGAGGCCGCGACCGCGGCCCGCCATGGGGACGTGCCGGTGGGGGCAGTCGCCGTCGTTGGCGGCCGGGCCATCTCGTCCCGCCACAACGAGCGGGAACTGCGGGGGGATCCGACCGCACACGCCGAGATGCTGGCTCTCTCGGACGCCGCCGCCGTGCTGGGTAGCTGGCGGTTGTCGGAAGTGACGCTGGTGGTCACCCTGGAGCCCTGCCCCATGTGCGCCGGAGCCCTGGTCGCCGCCCGGCTCGGCCGCCTGGTCTTCGGGGCGGCCGATCTGAAGGGGGGCGCATGCGGCTCGCTCTACAACCTGTGTGCCGACCCCCGATTGAACCACGAGGTGCCCGTGACCGCCGGCGTGCGGGCCGAGGAGGCATCGGCCCAGCTGACCGGCTTCTTCGATGACCGCCGCCGGAGTGGCGGTACCACGGGCGGCCAGGAGTAGAACTCCGACCCCAACGGTTGGCACCCATCGATGGCAGCGCCGTGCCGGCGAGTGCCTATGCGACGATGGGGCCATGGCCGCTGAGCGAGTGATCTTCGAGGGCTTCGAGGGACTGCACCTGGTCGCCGACGTGCGCGGCAACCCCGACGGGTGGCCGGTGCTCTTCCTCCACGGGGGAGGTCAGACCCGGCACGCATGGGGCTCGACGGCGGATACCGTGGCCGCCCAGGGGTGGCGGACCGTTGCCCTCGACCTGCGCGGCCACGGCGACAGCGACTGGGCACCGAACGGCGACTACTCGTTCACCGCGTTCTGTGCGGACTGCGTGGCCGTCTGCGACCAATTGGGGAAGCCTCCCGTACTGGTGGGGGCCTCCCTGGGTGGCATGTCAGCCATGCTCGCCGAGGGGACGAGCGACCGACCGGTCTCCTCCGGCCTGGTCCTGGTGGACATCACTCCCAAAACCAACGCCGCGGGGATCAAGCGCATCACAGAATTCATGCGGTCGGGATTCGACGGATTCGACTCGCTGGAGGCGGCGGCCGAGGCGATTGCGGCCTACACCCCCCATCGACCCAGGAGGGTGAACCCCCAGGGACTTCGAAAAGTCCTGCGCCAGCGCGGTGACCGGTGGTACTGGCACTGGGATCCCCAGGTGATCGCCCAGGATCGCACCGAGGTCGTACCCGATCGGCTGATCGGGCTCCTCAATGTGGCCCTCAGCAACATCCACGTTCCCACCATGCTGGTGTGGGGGCTGCTCAGCGACGTGGTAACCCGGGAGGGCGTCGACGAGCTGCTGGCTCGGATCCCCGATGCCACCGTCGTCGAGGTCGACGGCGCAGCCCACATGATCGCGGGTGACCGAAATGACGCGTTCTCCGAGGCAGTGATCACCTTCCTCGACCAGCAGATCCGGCCGGTGATCTGACCATCCGATGCAAGCAGGCCGCCGCCGAGCCCGGGGGCAGCCGATGCTCCGATGCAAGACTTGGCCCATGGAGGCGACCATCGACGGGTGGTGCGACGATGCGTTCGTCGAGGTACGGGAAGCGTTCGCCGGCAATTTCGCCGAGCGGGGTGAGGTCGGTGCCGCCGTCTCCGTCATGGTGGGCGGGCAAGAGGTCGTGAATCTGTTCGGTGGATGGGCCAACCCGGCGGCGGATCTTCCGTGGCGGTCGGACACGCTGGTCAACTTCTATTCGGTGGGGAAACCGATCGTGGGACTGCTCGCCCTGCAGCTGGTCGACGGCGGGCTGATCGGGCTGGATGATCCGATCACCTCGGTGTGGCCCGGGTACGGAACGGGAGGCAAGGAGACCACAACGCTTCGTCATGCGCTGTGCCACCGAGCTGGTGTACCGGCCATCCGCGAGCCGCTCTCCAACGACGATTTGTGGGACTGGGAGCGCATGACGTCGGCGCTGGCAGCGACGGAGGCGTGGTGGGTGCCGGGAACTCGGCACGCCTATCACACCAACACCTACGGACACCTGATCGGCGAGATCATCCGACGCGTCTCCGGTGAGATGCCCGGGGCCCGGTTGCGCTCGGTCACCACCCCACTTGAGGCCGACGTGTGGTTCGGGCTTCCCAAACTCGAACAGCACCGGTGCGCGGAGATCATCATGGGCTCCGGAGGCACCCGCAGTGGAAGCTCGATCGGCATCGGGTCCGATCCGGAGGGAATGGTCTCACTCGGGTACTTCAACCCTCCCGGGTACTCCAGCATGGGGGTGGTCAACTCGGTACCGTGGCGCAGTGCCCAAGTCCCCTCAACCAACGGGCACGGCACCGCCACGGGGATCGCCCGCATCTACGCCGCCCTGCTCGAGCCGGGCCGGCTCCTGTCACCGGACCTTCTCCACGAGGCCACCCGCATCCAGTCCCAGGGCTTCTGTCCCGTGCTCGGGGAGGAGACCTCGTTCGGACTGGGATTCAAGCCCACAACTCCGCGCCGTCCCTTTGGGCCGCACCCCCGGAGTTTCGGCCACTTCGGGACCGGGGGCGCCGTAGGGTTCGCCGATCCCGACGCTGGCGTGGCCTTCGGCTATGCCATGAACCACGTCATCCCGAGGTGGCAGAGCAGCCGCAACCGGGCGCTCATCGATGCGGTCTACCGTGCGCTGTGATCACTGACCGGACACGCGTGCGATCCTCACCCAATTCCAGGTAGGCGCCGCCTGGCGGCGCACGCATCATCGTCATCTGCCGTCCCGAGAGAGTCCACATGGAGCGCCGGCCACTGCAGCCAACCTTCCGTTATCCCGAATATTTCGGAAAGTTCATCTACCAACCTTCCGTTATGGCGCCCATTACGGAAAGCAGCGAGCCGATCCTCTAACGAGGCACCGAAGGCTTAGTCGTCGGCCACCTACGAACACAGCGGCGGCCTCCGTGACGATTGGCTCAGGCTTCGAGGTCGACCCGGATAGTTGCGAGGTCGCGGGCGGCGATGGCAATGAACAACGTGTTGAGTGGGTTGAGTCGCCACCCCAAGGGCCTGGGATCCTCATTGTCGAGCAGATGCGCCGTGCCCTGGCGCCAGCGACCATGGACCTTCACCCGGACGCGGGGGTTGGTTTCAATGTTCTCGACGTACCGGGCCTCGTGACGCTTCTTGCAAATCAGCCAGAAGCTACCGTCGCCGCGCAAGCGTCCACCGACCGGCGTCTGGCGGAGCAGCCCGCTCTTGCGACCGGTGGTCTCGATTACCGCCCAGCAAGGCATGAGCCCCCAGAGCGCGAGCGACTTCTGGTTGGCGAACCGCTGCCAGGCCGTGCGCCAGAGCTTCGGTATCACCCGTTCGAGGGTGGCGATAGCGAAATAGACCCCGAGCAATCCCGCAAGGGATCTGAAGAGCCACTTCATCATCGAGATTCGATGTTACAAGCGAGGTTCGCTGGAGCATGAAGACGGAGCGATCGCTAGAAACCGAGGTGCCACGGTGAGTTCCTTGGCCCATCCCTCTGGCGGGGGCCATGGTCGGCTCCGGTGCGCGCATGATGTTGAGGTCGCTTGACGAGTTGTTCGGGGCCCAGATTGCCAGGAGGAATCCGAAGGCGGCGACGGGCCGAAGCGCGTACATTGTCGGTGATTTTCCGAGGGCTCCATCGGGCTTTCATTCGGGTCGTCTTGGTCACCGATCGGCTATCGGGTTTCACAGGGCCTCGGTGTTCTGGGAACCTGGTACATGGTCACCATTGGGATCATCGGGGACTACGACGCAGCGCGGGAGACCCACCAGGCCACCGTTCCCGCTGTCGAACACGCCGCTCTGGCTCTCGGTGTGGGCATCACGGCGACATGGATCCCCACCGAACGGGTCGAATCCGAGGTCGTTGGCGTTCTCGACTCTCTCGATGCCCTGGTGATTGCCCCAGGGAGTCCTTACCGGAGCCTCGATGGGGCGCTGTCGGCGATCGAGCACGCACGGGTCCACGACATTCCCTTGCTCGGCACCTGTGGTGGATTCCAACACGTGGTTCTGGAGTTCGCCCGGGACGTACTCGGCTTTGACGATGCTCAGCACGCCGAGTACGACCCCTATGCCTCGATGCTGTTCATCACGGCCCTCTCATGCTCGCCCGCCGGTAAGACCATGACGGTGCACCTGAGGGAGGGAACGAAGGCAGCGCTGGCATACGGTGCGCAGACGACCAAGGAGCGCTACTACTGCAACTTCGGGCTCAATCCCGAGTACGTCCATGCGATCGCAGACGGCGGTCTCCTGATGTCCGGCGTGGACCAAGACGACGAAGAGCGAATTGTAGAGCTACCCGACCACCCATTCTTCCTTGCCAGTCTTTTCGTCCCGCAGACATCGAGTGCTCCCGGTGCACCGCATCCGCTGTTCACGGCGCTCGTGGCCGCCGCCGCTGGAGGGTGAGGCAACGAGATGCGCATTGGGGTGATCGGAGTCGGCATCGTCGGCGCCAGCGTCGGCTGGCACCTGGCCAGGCACGGTGTCGAGGTCGTGATGATCGACGCCGGGCAGCCCGGCGAGGGGGTCACCAACTGGACCTTCTCTTGGGTCAACGCCTCTAACAAGACCGAGACCAGGGAGTACTTCGAACTCAACGTTGCCGGGATGGCTGCCCACCGGGACCTCGCGGCAGCCCTCCCTCCCGGGGAGTGGTGGCACCCGAGCGGACACATGCGGTGGTTCGAGGATCCCGACGGAGCAGAGGGACTCCAGCGCCTGGTCCACCTCCTCGGGTCTTGGGGATATGACGCGACAATCTGGGATGGGGAGCGGGCCCGGCGTCTCCTCGAACCTGAAGTCGAGTTCCCCTCGGGCAACACGCCAGTAGCCGTATTCCGCGATGAGGGCTGGGTCCACGGCCGATCACTCGTCGACCGCCTTGCCGCTGACGCCGAGGACCTCGGAGCCGAACTGTGGGTCAGGAGCACCGTGGTCGGCATAACCCTTCGAGATGGCCAGGCCAGCCAGATCGCGCTGACCGACGGGCGGAGGTTGGAGGTCGATGGAGTGGTCAACCCCGCTGGTCCGGCGGGCGACCGGATTGCCGCCCTTGTCGGACGAGGTCTGCCCGTGCAGGACGAACCGGGGATGGTGGCCAGGCTGCGGTGCGAACGGGTGCCGATCCGTCGGGCCATGCACGGCCCGCACGTCGAGTTGCGTCCTGATGGTAACGACCTCGTGGCGATCCACAGCCGGGAGATCGATACGCTTATCGACCGCGACATTGAGCGGCAAGAACTTGCGATGCGTCTCCGACGGCTCGCTGTCGACGTGGTTCCGGCTCTGGGAACGTCAGAGCTGGTTGCCTCGAACGTAGCGGCGCGTCCGATACCTGGCGACGGCTTCCCGTCCATCGGCGCCGTAGAGGGGCTCGATGGGTACTACGAGGCGATCACCCACAGCGGCATCACTCTCGGGATCATCATTGGCCGCTTGCTCTCAAAGGAGATACTGGAGGGCACCGTCGATGATCGGCTCAGGCCTTTCCGACCAGGGCGTTTCTGAGGATGCTGCACTAGATTCGGGGTGAGCGGCCGGAGACAAGACAGCGCCCGATCAACGATCAGGCCACCGACAGGTCGGCGGCCTGATCGGATGGTGGCTTGTGATGCCCGTAGGGCGATCGGCCTCTGGGTAATGATTTGTCGCGGCAATGCCATCGGACACCGCCGGTGGCCGGTCCGGAGACAGAAGGATCGGCTAGCGGCGCGGGTACTTGATTTGGGACGATGGCGATATGTCTGCCTTCGAGTTCCCGAGGAACCTGGTGGAGGCGGCTGGGAGCGGAGATGACATCGCTCTGGTCGATCGAGGAGTCGCTGCCGTAACACGTCGGACGTGGATGGCTGAATTGCCGAGTGTGGTTGACGAACTGGCACGACGGTGGTCACTCGAGTTGGGCCGACCTTTCCAGCCTGGTGGCCAAGCCTCGTGGGTCGCCCGGGCGCGTATGAAATCCGGCACACAGGTTGTACTCAAGGTCGCATGGCGCCACGACGAAGCGTTGCACGAAGCTGACGGTCTCCGGGCGTGGAACGGCGAAGGTACCGTGCGGCTCCTCGACTCCCTGGCGAGCAACGAGACCACTGCTCTACTCCTCGAGTCCTGCCAGCCCGGCAGCACACTGTCGCAGATGCTCCCCCCACTGGAACAAGACGTGATCCTGACCGGTCTGTTACGCCGGCTGTGGATCGAACCTCCGTCGGCGCATCCATTTCGCCCGCTCCAGGCCATGTGCGATTGGTGGGCCGATGAGTACGAGGAGAAGGCCGCCGCCGTCGACCAGGGGCCCTGCCTCGACCGGGGCCTGTCCAGGGCAGGCATCGAACTGTTCCGAAGCTTGCCAGGTACGGCTGAGCAATCCGTAGTGCTGTTCACGGATCTGCATCCGGACAACGTACTGGCGGCGATTCGGGAGCCTTGGTTGGCGATCGACCCCAAGCCCTACGTGGGCGACCCGACGTACGACCCGCTCCAGCACATGCTCAACTTCCCCGACCGACTTGCCGCCGACCCAGCTGGTTTCGTCCTGCGAATGCCGCGCTTGCTCGACCTCGATGATGAGCGACTCAGGCAGTGGCTCTTCGCTCGCTGCGTTCAGGAGTCAATAGATCAGCCGCACCTGCTCAGTGCGATCATCAAGATCGCGCCCTGATCCCAGTCACGTCCCGTAGGAGGATCCCGCTTACGGTGCGTGGACTCGGTCGCATGCCACTAGAAACCTTGCCGTTGAAGCCGCGATACATCCGATGGGATCATAGAGGCGATGCTTGCTCCGTCATCGGCGGTTCTCGACGCATTCGCGATCGATGGTGATCCCCTCGCGCTTCCTGGTGGGGAGGGTATGAGCTTCCGTGTAGGCGACTTTGTCGTAAAGCGGGTTCACGATGCCGGCGAAGCCGAGTGGTCACAAGCACTTCTGTGTCGGACGGAGCAAGTGGGCTTCAGGATCCCCGAGCCCGTCCACTCAACTAGCGGTCATTGGGTATACGACGGTTGGTCAGCATCACGATTTATCCCTGGTCTTCGGTCTGCCGTGCCACGGTGGAACGAAATAGCCACCGCTGGACTGCTCTTTGCCGACGCCGTCGAATGCGTTCGTGATGGTGGAGCAGACGTTCTTGCACGTCGGTCACATCGTTGGGCATTTGCCGACCGGGTGGCGTGGGAAGAAGCAAAACCGGACCTAAACACCGAGGCAACAGAAGTCTACCTAGCGATAACGCATCTATTGACCGACCAAGTAATCGGAGATCAGATTGTGCACGGCGATCTGACCGGCAACGTGTATTTCGACCCTTCTGGCGTTCCGGTCATTCTCGACTTCTCGCCGTATCTCCGCCCGCGTCGGTGGGCCGTCGCGATCGTGTTCGCAGACGCAGTGCTGTGGAACGCCGCTGATCTGTCGTTAGCCAGGTCATTTGCAACAGATCCAAATGACCGCGATCTATTCTGTCGCGCGCTGATCTTCCGTTTGGTGGCCGAACAAGTCGCAGAACGTCCTAGGCACGGGGCCCATCTCCGGCCATATTTGGAGGTACTTTCCGTTCTCAGTTGAGGATCGGCCTGTGGTGACGTTCACATCATGACCGTGACGCTGGTGAAGAGCCCGGAGGCCGTCAGCGCGGCGACGACTGCGTCTCCATCGGCCGCCGTCCCCACAATGGTGATGTCGTAGGTGGTGGGAACGTTGTCGTAAGTGGCGGCCGAGTCTCCGTTGCCGACCAGGAACGGGTTCACGACGGTGGACACCTGTGGGTCCGTCGTGGTCGCTTTTGCCACGGCCTCGATGATGTGGAACGTATTGGCCCAACTCGGCAGGGCGCTTTGCCCGATGACACTCGGGGGGGCCACCGGGTCGATCCATTCGGTGGTAATCCCGTAGCTGACGCCTTCGGTGTACACAGGTGCCGAGAGGCTTCCGACGAAGTGTTGAGCGGCCGTTTGAAGCACGGGGATGTCGAAGTTGCGAGCTTCGAGAAGCGCACCGGTCTGCGCGTCGAGGACGACCGTCGGGCCCGACCACTTCGATGTCACGGCTCCGGTCTGCGGGTTCAGCGTCACCTGTTGTCCGGTGGAAAAGCCGATGCCGGTCTTCCCGGAGTGAGATGTCGTCGGTCCCAGTGAGACGACCCCGGGTAGAAGCGCCATCGTCCGGAGCATCTCCTGACCGAACCCGGGCCACCCTCCGCTGATCGGGCCGACCAGGAGGACCGTCAGTCGAACAAACCCGGCCACGTTTGCGGGGTCCCCCATGGCGTCGTGGTCAATCGTGGAAATACCGGTGGTGCCCCCCTGGAGTTGTTCGGCGAGTGTCGCGGGGTCGTGCGTGAGGTGCGACACATCGATGGCAGTAAGGTCCGATTCGGCACCGTCGGAAGCCTCCACGCCACCAGCGCAGCCGGTGACCGGCTGATGGGCCGGTGTGTCGAGCAGGCCGATGGCGTGCCACGCCTGGGCGTTCACCGGGCTGGCAAACGATGCCGTACCGAACTGTTGCGAGGCGCATGTGGCATTTGTCGAGTTCGACCACACCTCGGACGCAATCGGGATCGACGCCTGCGCGTCCGGAGTGGGCGTCTCGCCGACCATGCTGACATCGGCGGAGAGGGCTCCCTGCATTTGATAGGTGGACCATTGACCCGCCTGCAGCGCTGGCAAAGGCCGTACCGAGTCCGCCAGTTGAGAGATCTGTGCGGCGGCAGCGATCGACGTGGCGGTCTTCGAAGTCGGGAGGACCTGGAGAACCAAGACAGCACACGCCGCTGCGGCGGCTGCGACACCCACTGGCCTGCGGGCAAACCGGCTATACCTTCCGCCGTGCTTCCGGCTCGCACGTACGAGTGCGTCGCCTCGGTCATCCAGTCCGATCTCGGACGCAATAGCCTTATCCAGGATTCTACGAGCAATCAGAAGCTCGCTTGCCGGCGCGTCCTCACCATTCACGTAGTACTGGACGAATTCTAGTTCGATGCTCATGGCGAGCCTTCCGTTGAGATTGAAGCCTGATCCACTGGCGACTCTTCATCTACGTATTGCCTTGGGTCGCCCAGTAGTTCCCGAAGCCGACTCCGAGCACGGGACAAACGTGATCGGACAGTGCCAACGGGGATCCCCAGCGCAATGGAGACCTCCTCGTAACTGAAGCCCGACCCCACCACCAAGAGGAATACGTCGAGGTAGACATCGTCGAGCTGTCCGAGTGCCTGGGCAATCCGCTCCGACTGACCTTGGAAGAACACCTTTGAGAGCGTCTCCTCGGTAGGGTCTCCACAAGACTCGACAGCAGAAGCTATTGCGCAAGCCCTCCGCAGTCTGCGACCTTCAGCGCGCCAGTGGTGACGTGCATGATTTGTAGCGATGCCGAAGAGCCACGGGCGGGCGTTAGGGTAGCTGAGGTCATAAGTCCTCCGAGAACGGAATGCTGTGGCGAACGTCTCGCCGACGAGGTCCTCGGCATCACGTGGACCGGCTCGCTTGACGATGTACCTGTGTACCGGCCCCGCGTGCCGCTCGAAGAGGGCTGTGAACGCGTCGGGGTTAGTGAGAGAAGCCTCGATCAGTTGAGCGTCCGTTCTCTCAACGGCCTCATTGGTCCCCATACAATGAGTATTGCCCGGCGGCGAAAGTTGGTTCCCAACGCTGGCCTGGCCTCGCCCAGGTTACGGTGGTCGCCGATGCGTCTGTGGCAGTGAGATTCGTCGCAATGGGACTCCCGGTCTAGTGAACCCATCAGTCCTCGATTTGGTGAGGGTCAGATTGATCAACTCTCCGGAGGGCCTCGTGATAGCCGTCTTTTGCCCGGTCGAACTCGCGAAACAGAGCCTCAACCACTTCTGATCGTCGAGGCGTGAAACTAACTCCTTCCTCGACGAATGGCTGCATGGCGTGCACGAGGGCGCGGGCACTCTCCAAGAGTTGCCTCAGGGCCTCCTCAATGCCCTCCTGCGCACCTGCCATCTTGACTCCGACACCATCGAAGAGAACAGCGGGGAGCGCCGAGCCGCCGCAAGGCAGGAGTCAACCCGGGCCGCGGCTGGCGCTACTACCCAACTCGATTGTTCTACCAGTGGCCCCGTGACCGAACTGTTACAGCAAGCTGAACTTCGAGTAAACGGAACGTGACGTGCGGCTATCAGGTGAGGTGTTCGAGACTCGGCGTGAACTCGATCGTTACGTCAAACGAATGCTCCTCGACATCGAGTACCGCTGCGATGACCTCTCGAGCCGCAGGTTCTGCGTCCAGGAATGACGGCGCCCACGCGTATAGGGCGAGTGATGGCACGTCGATGTACCATCTGTCGCCGGACTTCCTCACCACAACGTCAAGTCTCTTGCGTTTGGACACCAGTCGGCACTTTCTTCCCAGTGCTGGGGTCGCGGCCCTCACGTGGCCAGTGGAACCACTGCGAAAAGCCTTGACACCAGAGGGAGGTCGGCAGAACGGACTCTCGACTACCGCCGTTCTAACAGTCGGATGGCCAACGAGGCGCTACGGGATCCTGAAATGTGGATGAACATTCGGTGGCAGGTCGCTCCGTTTCCGATCCCCGAGACCGGCGTTCCCCTTTCATTGCCGGCAAGCCGATCGACCTACGGCGACGACAGGTCCAGCGCAACACAGTTGGATCGTCACCGGTAGCACAGGAACTTGTTCAGGGCATGGCCCGCTCGATGGCAGCTGCCCCGAGCGGTCACACTGCTGGATTGGCAGTGGTGTGGCCGAGCCGCTCAGCTTTGACTCTCAAGTAGCGTTCGTTGTGCGGGTTCGGATCCATAACGATCGGCAGTTGGGATGTAACCGAAAGGCCGAATCCTTGCATGCCGTGGATCTTCTTCGGATTGTTGGTGAGGAGGCGCATGCTGGTTAGCCCAAGGTCAGCGAGGATCTGCGCGCCGATTCCATAGTCACGAAGATCGGCCGGGAGGCCCAGCTCAAGGTTGGCATCGACGGTGTCGAGGCCCCCGTCTTGAAGTTGGTACGCCTTCAGCTTGTTCAGCAGACCGATCCCTCGCCCTTCTTGGGCCAAGTAGAGAAGGACGCCCTGGCCTTCCGCTTCGATCTTGGCCAGGGAGTACTCGAGCTGCTCTCCGCAGTCGCAACGCAAGGAGTGAAACGTGTCGCCGGTCATGCATTCGGAATGGACCCGGACCAGCACATCCTTCTTACCGGCGACTTCGCCCTTGACGAGCGCTACATGATGTCTATCGTCGAGGAGCGATCGGTAGCCGACGATGGTGAATTCGCCGAATTGAGTGGGAAGCGCCGTCTCCACCACCCGCTCGATCAGCACGTCGTGGGCACGACGGTAAGCGATGAGATCGGCGATGGTGATCATCTTGAGACCGTGGCGGGCACAGTACGAGACGAGATCAGGCACTCGGGCCATGGTTCCGTCGTCGTTCATCACCTCGCAGATAACCCCGGCGGGGCCCAGCCCGGCGAGGGATGCGAGGTCGACGGCAGCTTCCGTCTGACCCGCTCGTTCGAGTACGCCACCGCCCTTTGCCTTCAAGGGGAATACGTGGCCGGGCTGAACCAGATCCCGTGGGCGCGTATCGGGGTCGACGGCAACCTGGATGGTACGGGCGCGGTCGGCGGCGGAGATGCCCGTTGTGACTCCGTCTCGGGCCTCGATGGACACGGTGAATGCAGTCTCGAAGCGGGACTCGTTCTTGGCCGCCATGAGATCCAGTCCAAGTTCGTCGCAGCGTCGGGCGGTCAGCGCCAAACAGATCAGGCCCCGTCCCTCTTTAGCCATGAAGTTGATGGCGTCGGGAGTAGCGAACTGTGCGGCCAAGGTCAGATCACCCTCGTTCTCCCTGTCTTCGTCATCGCACACAACAATCATTCGGCCCTGGCGGGAGTCCGCCAGGGCCTCTTCGATCGAGGCGAACGGGCGCTTCGTCATTTTAGGTCCTCCAGGTCACTCGATAGATGGCCAACACCATGACAGCCATCAACATTCGCAATTTGTCCGGGTTGCAGCTGGTCCAAGCACCTCTTACGAGCCTTCAGCGGAAGCGACCGCGAGTGCCCGCCATATCCCGTCGGTGAGCTCTCGGCACCCTTCGTCAATTGGCCCAGTGGTTTGGTTGTGAACCTGTCTTCGCCCGTATTCGAGCAACGGCCCGATGAGCAAAGCTGCATACATATCGGGCGTCATCGAGCGGATCGCTCCCGAGCCGATTGCTTCCTTCAGCCACTGACCCAGCTCTACGCCGAATCGTCGAGTCTCCTCGCTGAGCATTGCCCGGCCCATCGCGGAGAGCTCGGATTCGTCCCAGCGCAACATGATCCGGGCAAGAGCACGGTGCGAGTCGATCCATTGCACGTGGAAGTCGACGGCGGCCCGGAGCCCGCTCTTCGGATTCTCTTGTGAACGCAAGGCCCCCGTCAGCCCAGCCCGATACTTGAAAACCGCTTCGCAGTAGATGTGGGCGAGGATCTCGTCCTTCGAGCCGAATTGGTGGTAAATGCTGCCGATGCTGGCTCCCGATTCAGCGCGGATGTCCTCGATGGTGGTTGAAGTGATGCCCTGGTGATCAAAGCACCGGAGGGCAGCGTCAAGGATCTCGGTTCGACGACGCTCTCCTGACAATGTCGCTGACTTTGGCATGCGAACTCTGTGGACGCTCGGTGGATAGAGGACTATTCTAGAAATATATTCTAACACCTGGGAGCAGCGATGCCAGATACCCGCCAGTTCACCGAGATGGAGTGGATCAAGTTCCTCGGCATCGAACCCCTCTCATCGGAACCAGGACGCGTCGTAATCCGTCTTCAGCCCCGATCGGTTCACCTCAACCACAACGGCACGGTGAACGCCCCCATTCTTTACGCCGTCGCCGAGGTCGCCGGCGCCGGTGCCGTGGTGGCGGGAATGCTCGAACAAGCGGCGGCCAGCTACACAGTCGTGAAGAAGGCGGGCATCGAATACGTGGCCCCCGCCCGAGGCGATGTGGTCGCCGAAGGGGTCATCGAGCTTCCCGTATTCACGCAGGCAGTCACCGACGTAAACGCAGGTCGGCCATGCAATGTAGAGGTACCTGTGACTGTATGCGATGCCGATGGTTCCACGGTGGTGACCGCACAGTTCACCATCGCCATTCGCCCTCGACGTTCAAGGGAGTAAGCCATGATCCATGTCATCTACCGATGGCAGATCGTCCCCGGAACGGAATCCGAGTTCTGCGCGTGGTGGCACGAGGGAACCCAGAGCATTCGGCGAGAGCAGCGCGGATCCTTGGGCAGCGTTTTGCTCCGACCTCACGGCACCACATCGACGTTTGTCGGAGTCGCGCGGTGGCAGACAAAGGAGGCCGTTGAGGCCTTTTGGAAATCAGCGGAATCGCGAAGCAATCCGTATGGCGATCTCGTTGCAGTTGAGATCCTCGATGAGATCGATGACCTTGACGTGAAGGTTTCTGTTCCCTCGGATCCGTGATTGGGGCCCGGTCAGGGGCTCCGTTCCGTGGACTGACAAGCTCAAAGGAACGCGACACGCGTGGTCAGCGCTCCATCCTCGCCCGTTCCGCGCTCAACCAGCTACGAGTCGGATTCTTGCGATGCACCGTTATGGCGCAGGGGTAAGCACCGAATGGTCTCGCTACAGACCATGTGACCTTCCCCTGCGGACAGACATCGGGACACTGCCCCAAAGGAAGAGTCGGTCAGTGCCGGATGCCGTTGGTGGACTGGATATTCGTTGAGATTGCACAGCGAGATCGGTATGCTTGCAGTCGTCATGAGCTGACCAGATGGGAAGAGTCAGAGGGCTCCGGCTCGTGTCGAAGGGAAACCATTCTTCGGCGCGCCAAGGAGCCAGCATGCAACTCTCGTCCGTTCCCAAAATCGAACTACACGTCCACCTGGAGGCGACCGTCCGTCCGAAGGACCTCTTTGAGATGGCGTCTCGCAACGGCTATGCCTTGCCTGCAGACAATGCGGAGGAGCTTGCCGAGCTATACCGGTTCCGCGACTTCGAGCATTTTCTCGGCCTGTGGATTTGACGACGCCGGCGATCCAAAGATATCGAGATTTCCGGGAGGTGGTCGTTGCCTATGCCAAAGAGGCTGTTTCCCACGGAGCGTTGTATATCGAAGGCATTTTCACCCCGATAGAACGGATCACTGGAGGTGCTTCGTGGGACGAAGTGTTCTCCGGCTTCTGTGATGGTGCCGTTGAAGCAAGAGAGCTATTCGGCGTTGAAGTCCGATTGACGACTGACATTCCTCGCATCCTCGGCCTGGACGCAGCGTTGGAGACGGCTCGCTACGCACTCAAATACCGAGATCGAGGAATCGTCGGTGTCGGACTTGGGGGGCCAGAAGCTTCATTTCCACCCGAACCCTTCGAGAAGGCGTTTCGGCTCGTCAAGGACGCGGGTCTCGGCTCGGTTCCACACGCCGGTGAAGCAGCTGGGCCGGAATCAATACGAGGCGCCATGGACGTTCTTCTAGCCGATCGGATCAGACATGGTATCCGGGCCGTGGAGGATGAAGGGTTGCTGCGAGAGCTCGCTGCCAGGTCCATCGTCTGCGACGTGTGCCCCGTGTCCAACCTGCGTACGCGGGTGGTCGAGTCCCCGGAGTCACACCCACTTCCTCGGATGTTGGAGGCGGGCGTCCTCTGCTCGATTAGTACCGACGATCCGGCGATGTTCGATACCGATCTCACCCGTGACTACAGAGTCGCTGCCCAACTTGGTTGCTCACCAGAACAAGCATTCCGAGCCGGAGTGGTTGGTGCACTTTGCGACGCCGAGACGCGCTCACGGCTTCGAATTGTCCAGGACTCGTTCCCATGGGCCGACGATCCCAATTCTCCTAGAGCTAATTGACCACGGCACTGATCCGGACATCTTCAGCCCGGAGATTGACCCTAAAGGGATGGCCGACCAATCCGAGGGATCCTTCACCCGTTAGCCTGGCGCAATGCGCCTCGTATTCCGGCACGCGTTTCCGTTGAATGGGTCTATGTGGACAAGTGAGACGCAGATTGAGGGTTGATTGCGGCGTCCGCTCCGAGGGCGGAATTCCGCCTCGTTAAAGACGCTGGCCACCACGCCACCCTGGAGCAACCGTCCCAGTTTGCGGAGATTCTGCGACAAACGTTGATCGACGTTAGAGGAGAGCACAATCACTGTGGTGGTACCCAGTGGGAACGACACCTTCGTGAAAAGCGTGTCTCATCGCGCGCCTGCCTCCAGCTGGCTGGATCCCGACAGAAGTCCCAGTTAGCGATGGTCCATCGGAACGTCTGGGATTGACCGATCGCCGATGCACGCCCTATCCGGCGCGAAGGGCGGCTACCACTTGGCTGGGGGCTGGGTTGACGATGGGGTGCCCGTCCACGACGACGGTTGGGACCGTCTCGTTGCCGTCAGCCACCGACCGGACGAAAGCGGCTGCGTCGGGGTCTGCCCAGATGTTGACCTGGTCGACTGAGAGATGATGCCACCGCAAGACAAGGCGCAGCCGCAGGCAGAACACGCAGCCCGGTCGCCAATACAACGTGACCTTCGGACCGGCGCGGTGCGGCTCGGCGGGACCGTTCACGGGAACCAGTCAACCACGGGTCTGCGGCTTTGCCTGACGGCCGCCACGCAGAACTCCCCGTAGACGGCCACCGAAGTTCCCCCTGATGGGACGGGTTCCCGGGGAGTCCGTCGGTTGCCACGCGGACGGGACACAGGGGTTCGGGGTGTCCGGTTGACATCCGCTGATGACACCCGACCCTGCCCAGAAGAATGAGCTGGCAATCGGCAGAAGACGTTGTTTCAAAGCGACGCTCGTCCTGCGATGGGTGGGATACTCAGCACGTGGCCGGGGTCGACGTTCAGCTTCGTGATCAACCAATCGGTTCCGGCTCGGTCTGCCGGACGATTCTTGGCACCATGCCCACCTGGTTCGGGATTCAAGAGTCCGTCGAGGACTACGTGTCCGCGGCCGACCGGTCCCCTACGGTGATCGCTTCGATTGACGGCGAAGATGTCGGACTCCTGACTCTTGTTCATCACAGTCCGTACGCCTCCGAGGTGTACGTAATGGCCATCTTGCCTGACCACCACCGTCGTGGCATCGGTCGGATGATGCTGAAGCATGCCGAAGACACCCTCGGCCGCGCTGGCGTCGAGTTTCTTCAGGTGAAGACCTTGAGTGCCAAGCACCCCGACGAAGGATACGAGAGGACCAGAGCGTTCTATCTGGCCTACGGCTTCCGGCCTCTCGAGGAGTTCCCCAACCTATGGGGTCCGGAAAATCCTGCCCTGCAGTTGATCAAGGTTGTCGCAGAGTAGTGAACTCGTTACTGCCAACTGGATGGGTGTCGGGTAGGTCCCGGCCAGCCAAGGACACGGCCGCCGACAGGCCCCAGCCGGGTCCGCGGGGGCATCGCCGTCCTTGATACCTCACCGCATGTTCCGACACCGGCTGGATGACGACCTCCGACAGGAAGTTCGGCAGTGACGGGCACCGTAGGCAAGATTGCCCGGGTCGGGACGTGGCCCATGTGGGTCCTCGGCTTCGCCGCGATGATCGACAATGTCGACCAGTACATCGTCCGAGGAACTTCGAATCAGATCGAGAAGGCCTTCGGTGTCGGTGACTTCGCAATCGGCGTGCTGTTCTCAGCATTCATCGTGATCAATGGTATTGCCACGATGCCGGCCAGCTACCTGGGCGATCGCTGGAACCGGACCAAGATCATGGCGGTCACGATCACCGCATGGTCGTTGATCAGCGCGTTGGGCGGTGTGGTCCCCGTCGGGGCGTTCGGACTGCTCGTGGTGCTGCGAGGAGCCCTGGGTTTTGGCCAAGCCGTGACCGACCCTTCGGGCTCGAGCCTGTTAGCCGATTACTACGGGATCGAACGTCGCGGCCAGGCGTTCTCGATCCAGCAGTGTCTCAACTACGTCGGTCTCGGTCTGGGGTTGGCGATTGGCTCCTTCTTCGGCACCCACTTCGGCAATTACGGGTGGCGTCTTGCCTTCGGGGTCTCGATCTTCCCCGGTCTCCTCATCGCCTATCTCTGTTGGCGTCTTCCCGAGCCCTCCAGAGGCACCGCCGACCGGTCTCACGTCACCCATGAAAGTGGGATGGAGCTAGCCACCGAACATGAGCCTCTGTTTCCCGAAGGGTTCTCACGATTCATTGGGGACATGGTCACCGGACTCCGAGCAGATGTACGGACGATTCTGGCCATCCCCACCATGCGTTACGCACTGGTCGGAGTATCCAGCATTCTGTTCGTTGTGACTGCGGTCTCGACGTGGATGCCCACGTTTTACGAGCGCCAGTTTCACCTCGCCCAGGGGTCGGCGAATCTTGCCTTCGGTGCGCTCGTAGTAGTGGCCGGCATCCCCGGAACGCTGGTGGGCGGAATGATGGCCGACCGTTGGATCAACCGATTCCTCGGGGCCCGTGTCGTCATCCCTGGTGTGTGCCTAATGATCAGCGGGGCGCTCTTCATGCTCTCGTTCATACCGATGCCTTTCACCAGTGTCTTCATCCTGCAGCTCCTGGCCTTCCTTGTCGCCGCTGCATCGGTTCCAGCACTGCGGGCTGGACTCTCAGATGCCGTACCTGCGCACATACGCGGGACCGGCTTCGGCGCCTTCAACGTGGCCTCGATCGTGTTCGGCGCGGCAGCGGCACCGGTCGTCACTGCAGCTGTTGCCACCCGGTTCGAGGGCAACTATCGGGTGGCGTTCTCACTCCTCATGCCGATCACCTTCGTCGGTTCGTTCTTTCTACTTGCCGCACGACGTCATATCGAGAAGGACACGGCCAAGATCTTCGAGTCAATAGCGGTGGCGGTGGAAGATGACAAAGCCAGACACAAACGGAACCACTGATCTCCCGAGCTACCCGACGGATCTACTGTGCCGAGACATGGATCCATGCCTTCATCAGCTGGGGCGTCAATACTGTGACAAGAGAATCAAAAGCAGCGGCAGTTGACAGAACGGCGTCTAAGTCGCTGCAACGCGCGAGACCCATGGAGGTCAGGGAATGACGCTGCAGAGCAAAGGCACTGGCGACAGGGGATACAACCCGTTCGATGGGTTCAACGATGTGATCGCGGGAGATGTCAGAGATCCTTATCCCGAATTCGCAAAGAAACGTCTGGAGGAGCCCGTTTGGACGGGCAGCTTCATGAACCCCGAGCTGCTGCCGCCGGGTATCGAATTCTCCGACGAGTGGGTTCTGTTTCGCTACGACGACTGTTCCCGCGTGCTCCGCGATCCGAAGACATTCACCTCAACTGGCTACGACGCCACCATAGGCGTCGTGATGGGCCACATGATCCTGGGAATGGACGACCCCGAGCACCGCCAGAATCGGAATCTCGTAGCCGAAGCCTTTCGAGAGAAGTCGCTCGCTCGCTGGGAACCTGAGTTCATTGGCCCCATCGTCGACGAGATGATCGACCGGTTCATACAGCGGGGTCACGCCGATCTGGTTCGAGAACTAACGTTTGAATTTCCCGTTCGGGTGATCTCGCGGATCCTCGGGTTACCCGAGGAAGACTTTGCCCAGTTCCAACGGTGGTCCATCGAGCTCATCAGCCTGGGTGCCGACATTGATCGCGGTCTTGCGGCATCAGAAAGTCTGCGCGAGTACTTTGCCGGCATTGTCTCCGATCGTCGGCACCAACCCAGAGATGACGTCATCAGCGACCTCGTTCGGGCGCAGGTGGACGGGGAGATGCTTGACGACGAAGCCATTTACGCCTTTTTGCGACTCTTGCTCCCTGCCGGGGCGGAGACCACCTATCGATCATCGGGCAATCTGATCTACCTGCTGCTTACCCATAAGGATCAGCTTGATGCGGTAGTCAAGGACCGATCGTTGCTGCCTCAGGCCATCGAGGAGGCCCTCCGTTACGAGCCCCCCCTCCTGCAGATCAATCGGACGGCAACACGCGAGGTGGAGATTGCCGGCGTAATGATCCCTGAGGGTGCCAGCGTCACAACTTGCCTGGGTTCGGCGAATCACGACGAGACGAGGTGGGAGAACGCGGAGGAGTTCAACATTTTTCGGCCCGCCATCCCCCACTTGGCCTTTGCCCATGGACCCCACATGTGCCTGGGTATGCACTTGGCCCGGCTCGAGACCCGCACACTGATGAACAAGGTCCTCGATCGGCTTCACAACATCGCACTCGATCCCGGTGACACCGATCCCCACATCCACGGAGTGATCTTCCGCTCTCCCACCTCACTCCCGGTGCGCTTCGACAAGCCCTAGGAAGACTCACTGCGAGGCACCGCCGGGCAAATGGTGCCGGGCTCTTGTATGAACAGACCTGACCACCCGCTCAATCGGAGCCCCAAGGCGTTCCCTCTGTCCTCCCCTTCAAGTCAGCCTCCCAAGTTGCCGATATCTGCCCCATGGAACCAGCCGCGGCCGAAGACGACCAGTTCGCGCCGAGGCACTTCTTGGCACGGCTGCGGACGAATGCCCTTGACCCCACCGTGCTCGCCCTCCCTCTTGTCGCTGCAATCCTCTGTCTGTTCCGCTCGCTTCATCTCATTGCCCTCGAGCCCTACTGGCTCTACATAGCAGTCTTGATTGGCAGTGGAACCATCCGCGTCATCTACTCCGCCTTATGGTCAGAATCCGATCATCGGTGGTACCGGAGTGGTTACATCGGCATCTATATGGTGGTCATCGCCCTGGTCGCCTACACCACAGGGTGGGGCCCAATCCTGTCCATCGGATTCCTCTTCGGGGCCGCTGCAGCATTTCAGCTTTTCGGATCAAAGGCGACGGTGCCCTGCCTCGTCTGGACGACCATCGCCATGGCTCTCGGCCAGCTGGCCATTGGCCTGCATCTCGCGCCGACAATCATTCGCGAGCCGATCGTGCAGGGCGTCGCAGCACTTGGTCTTCTCGGAGCGTTGCTCGTGATCGAGCTGCTTGGAGCGGCCGCCGCCGGACGTGAAGCGCTTGAAGCCGATCTGCGCCAGTCCGAACAGCGCTTCTCAGCGCTCGTCACCAGCTCGAGCGATATCGTGATCATCGCCGGAGCTGACGGGATACTTCAGTACGCCAGCCCAGCCTTCGAATCAGTTCTCGGATATCCAAGCGCCGACGTCGTAAGCATTCTTGGCGAGACCTTGATCCACCCTGATGACCGGGCGGGGCTCCACGCTGCCATGGCCGCCGCCGGCGTTCCCGGTTCCGTCATCCACAAGGAGGTCCGCCTCCGGCGCTCCGACGGTGACTGGCTGTGGTTCGAGGCCGCCATCACCAATCTGACAGCCGACCCCAACGTAAATGGCTTTGTCGCCGACCTCCGTGACATCACTCGTCGCAAGAACGCCGAGGATCAACTGGCCCACGCGGCCCTCCATGATGCTCTCACCGGGCTTCCCAACCGCACGTTGATCCTCAACCGGGCCGAACAGATGCTGGCGCGCTCCCGACGCCAGCACACCCCACTGGCAGCGCTGTTTCTCGACCTCGACAACTTCAAGGACATCAACGACACCCTGGGCCATGAGGCTGGAGATCAGCTGCTCGCCGGTGTTGCCGCCAGACTTACCGGTGCTCTCCGTGAAGGGGACACGGTGGGTCGGCTTGGGGGCGACGAGTTCGTCGTACTTGTCGAGGGAGCCTCGCTCGCCGCCGGGTCAGAGGTGGTGGCAGAGCGAATCCGCGACGTCCTGGCTACCCCGTTTTCGATCGCAGCAAGCGACACCCCCTTGGAGGTGACCGCAAGTATTGGCATTGCCGAGGGCGACCGGGCGCAACCCGGGGAACTTCTGCGAGACGCAGACATCGCCCTCTATCGGGCCAAGGCCAGAGGAAAGCATTGCTCGGTGGCCTTTTCGCCCTCGATGCAAACAGCCATCGACAACCACCGCAATATCGAGGTTGACCTCCATCATGCCCTGGACAATGGCGAGTTCTTTCTGCTCTACCAGCCGACCGTCGATCTTTCCACTGGAACATTCATCGGCGTGGAAGCACTGTTGCGCTGGCGACACCCGCAACGTGGGGTCGTGCAGCCCAATCACTTCATCCCGGCACTCGAATCCAGCGGGTTGATCGTCCCAGTCGGCCGGTGGGTACTGGACGAGGCATGCCGCCAGGGTGCGGAGTGGCACCGTCAGGGGCATCACATCGCCATGTCGGTGAATATCTCGGGCATCCAACTCGAACGCGATCGGATCATCGACGACGTCCACGGTGCCCTCTCGGCGAGCGGTTTCGATCCCAGCGAGTTGATCCTGGAGCTAACCGAGACCACCCTGATGCACGACGTCGAGGCGACCATCATCCGGCTCAACCTGCTAAAAGCACTCGGGGTGAGCCTCGCCATCGATGACTTCGGTACGGGGTACTCGTCGCTCGCCTACCTGCGACAGTTCCCGATCGACGTATTGAAGATCGACCAGTCCTTCGTGTCCGGAGTTGCGAAGACGAAGGAATCTGCAGCGATCGTCCACACGCTCGTCCAACTTGGGAAGGTGCTCGACCTCGAAACTGTGGCCGAGGGGATCGAGAGCAACGATCAACGCATGCTGCTCCAGGCAGAGGATGTGAACATCGGGCAGGGCTACCTGTTCGCCCGTCCGCTTGAAGTGGAGGCCGTGGACCAGCTTCTGAAGGGTGCGATCGTCAAACCCGAGGTCGCCGGAGCTGTGAACTGAAGCGTCCGGATCCTCGATGGGCGAGGCGGCACAGGTTCGACTCGCCTGTACGAGGAGGACCGGTGAAGAGCTTCTGCGATGACGACCGTGATTGATCTTGGAGCTCATCCGCGAGTCGATGACCGACGAGCAGCCGATCATGATGTTGGGTCACCGGCCGCCACTCTTGGCCGAAGCCTTGCGGGATACGGCGGTACGGCATTTGAGACCTTCATCGGGGAGGTTCGCAGCATTTCTTAGACACGCGCCGTGCCAGAGACTCCGCTGTCTTGGACCGACCTGAACCTGGGGGTAGAACCGAGCTCCTGACCTGCACTATCGACGGCACCAACGTCGGTCCGCGGACACCCATGATCCTCGAGGGGATCCATTCGGATGATCCGGAGGCGATCATGGCAGCGGACCGGGGTCCACAAGCCGATACCGTCGTGGAGGTTGCCTGGAGTTCACCGGTGAGGCGTTTCGGCAACTACGAGGAGATGGAGCGATCGATGACCGAGATCATGAACCCAGCATTCATCGACCCGGCGCTCGAGGCGCGGGCCATCACCTTCGAGAATCCGACCGGAGCCCGTGGCGCGGGCGGCCAGGTCGCCGGCGGTCGCAAGGGCGCGCCCAGCAGGGTGATCGGCGCCGGCGAGCGGGTGGTGCTCGCCGACCTGGAGGGTCCCGGGGTGCTCCGTCACCTGTGGATGACCGTGCTCCCTGCCCCTCCAGAGCGGCTCCGGGCCCTCTGGATCGAGGTGTTCTACGACGGCGCCGACGAGCCGAGCGTTTCCGTGCCCTTGCTCGACTTCTTCTGCCTGCCACACGGGCGGGCCGCGCCGTTCGCCTCGTCCCTGGTGGCCGTCAACGAGGGACGAGGGTTCAACAGCACGATTCCCGTGCCCTTCGCCCGTCACGTCCGAGTCGAGCTCGAGAACGGCTCTGATGCTCCGACCGTTCTCTACTACCAGATCGACTACACGCTGGAGCCAGTCATGCCCACCGGAAGTGGGTATCTCCACGTTTCGTTCCATCGGGAAAACCCGACGAGGCTGAAGTCAGATCTGGTCATCACCGAGGGTATGGCCGGACCGGGACGCTTCCTCGGCTGCAGCCTGGGCATCCGGGTCCTCGGCGAAGGCATCTGGTACGGGGAGGGCGAGGTGAAGATGTACCTCGACGGGGACTCGACCCACCCCACTATCTGCGGCACCGGGCTCGAGGACTACGTCGGGAGCGCCTGGGGCATGGGCCGCCACGCCACTCCGTACGGCGGGTGCACCCTCGATGTCCGGGCTCCTGACGCCGCCGATCCGCTCTCCCAACCGGACTTCGTCGGAATGTACCGATGGCACCTTCCCGATCCGGTCATGTACGCCTCGGGCCTCAAGGTGACCGTGCAGCAGATCGGAGGGGTGCTCTACCCTCCCGGGCACGAGGCCGAAATGGCGGCGATCGAGGAGAGCGGGCGGCTGGCCGGTGACGGCTGGCAGCGAATCGGCGGCGGGATGTTCACCTTCGGCATCGTGGAGCGCGTGGACGATGTCTGCGCCACGGCGTACGTCTATTGCCGTGAGCCACAGCGAGTGCAGCGCGTTGACCTGGTCGGAGCGGTGGCCGATCTCGAACGCCGACCGTACGAGACGGTAGATCCGATGGAAACGCTGGTCGTTCCGGCCCAGTGACGTTGCGGAGAAACGCTCCACGTCCAATTCTTGTTCCACGGTCCGGACCATGTGAGTCCAGAACGCAGCTCCGGAAAACCCCTTGCAATATCGAGGTAATAGTGACCGCCATGTCAATGACCGGATTCGATCGGTCGGCGTGGGTACTTTCCCATGGCGGCGACGCACATCTCGACCAGCCACGCTTCTGTCTTGGCGACCGACCAGCCCCTTCCTTCGGTCAGATACATAAAAACCGGCTCGGGGGCGCGAAGGCGTGGCCAGGTCGGTTTCCGTAGCGGGATCACTACATGGGCGCGCCGGGCGGACATGGCTGCGAGACGGCGATGGCGCAGGACGGGTCCGGCCGGTCCGTCGCAACGACCCGGACTCAGGAATGGAGCGCGGCGCACACCCCGAGGCCGTCGACGGCACGGAGTTGAGTGAACACCGGTGTGACCGGGTTGTCGTTGAGCTGCTCGTTGACGATCACGGTGATCGAGCGGGACCCGTCCGCTGTCGCCGCCGCGAAGATGGTGTAGCCAGGGAAGTTCCCGGTGTGGCCGTAGACCGTGCCGCAGGTCGTCCGGTACCGGAAGATGGCCAGCCCGGCGGAGTTCGCGCCCGGCCCGGGCGGGCCGGAGCTGCCCGGTACGAACTGGAATTGCTGTCTTCGTGTGGTCCGGTCGGTGAACCTGCCGCGGACGTACGCCCTCATGAACTGGTTGAGCTCGGCGGGCGTGGACAACATCCCCCCGGAAGCCCAGGCAAGGCCGGGGTTGAGGTAGGTGCTGATGTCCTCGGGCGGAGCGCCGGGCTCGATGGCGTAGCCGTGGACGTACGGCTCGGTCAGTTCGGGGTTGTCTGGCAGCGTGGTCCCGGTCAGGTCTAGGGGACCTGTCACCTCCTGCGCCAACGCCGCCTCGTAGCTCTCCTGCGTGACCGTCTCGACCATCAGACCGACCACGATGTTGTCGGTGTCGGAATAGCCGTACCGGGACCCCGGCGTGAAAAGCGGGCACTGGTGGGTCACGTAGCTCAGCAGTTGGAGCGGGGTGAGCTCGGCGTGGGGATCGGCCTTGAGCAGGTCCAAGAAGGCGAGGCTGTGGATGTAGTCCGGTAGACCGCTGGTGTGGTGGAGCAGCTCGGCCAAGGTAACCGGGGCCCACGACCTGGGCAGGAAGGGAAGACGCCGGCCGATGGTGTCGGTGAGGCTCAGCTTCTTGTGGGTAACCAGGGAGAGAGCCACCGCCCCGTTGAAGGCCTTGGACACGCTGGCGATCCGCACCGCGTCGCCCGGGGCGATGGGTCGTCCGGTGGCCACGTCGCCCACACCGGCGGAGTCCACGGTGATCTGGCTTCCGGTCTGGACCAGTGCGATGGCCCCTGGAGGTCCGCCCGGCATCGACACCAGCGTCTGGAGGCCCTCGAAGAGCGGGGACGAGCGGTGCGAGGAGGTCCGATCTGTCCGTGGCCGACCTGTCCGCACCGAACGATCGTTGTGGGCGGCCCCGGCCGGCGCGGCCGCCGCGACCAGGAGGCACATCGTCAGCAGGCCGACGGTGGCCAGCCTCCATTCGCCTCCCGGACCCCGGCTCATGGCTGGAGAGTAGTGGGCGGTGCCGGAGCGCGTCGACGAGGCCCCATCCACGGAACCGGCAGGTGTCCGTGCCGAATACTCATTCGACGAGGCACTGGAGTAATCGAGAACGTCATGGAGTGGAGTCGACCCACTCCTCTCGATACATCAGCATCACCAGTTCGTTTCGAGTGACGAACGGAAAAACGGGAGAAGGCTGGCGACGCTCTGAGCAGGTACGATCGTGGGTCCAGAAGATTCATACGGCAGCAAAATGGTGCGGTTGTTGGACATTTTGTAGGACAGCGTTCCCAAAGATGAAGCTTGGCCCACCCCGTTGAAGCAGAACAACGCTCCTGTCGGCAGCGGGCATCTATCATCGCCAATCGCCGTCTCAGTGGCCGAAACCAAACAGTGAAGAATTAGGACAGGAAATGCCAGTGAGACGCGAAGGTCCAGCTGGAGGGATGCGAGAGCCTGGGGCAGACCACTGCCCGCTTGGCCACCTTTGATGAGATGTTGTCCGGGGTCCCGTTCGGGACTTCGACTGCCCGTGACCTGGCCGAGGCCTATACACATCTCGACGATGGTTGCCGAGAGAAGTTGGCGCGCCAAAAGGACCTGATCGGGCTGCCCCGTCGTCTGGATCAGTCCCCCTATGCCGTCGACCTCGGGGTAGGGATGCCAGTGCGAGTCTTCAACAAGACCGGCGTAGGCCCCACTAACTTCATCGATTCTGGGCTGTTCGAAACCGACTCCGCTCCCTGGATCGCAGCAGCCATGGCCTCAGATCTTCTTCTTCGGACTACTCGCCCGGACGAGGCCCCGACGGATGGAGACGCAGGGCTTGGTCGGTAATCAGGAGCCACGAAGAGCACGCCAACCGCCGGATCGGGCCACCGTTGCGGCCTCGGATGAGGAACCGCCTACGGCGACGCGGAGAGGCCCAGCAGACAACGGTGACCGTCATCGGAAGCAGATCGACTTGTGGTTTCTCTAGATCGTCGGGGCTGGCCACTGATGCTCTCAGCTCCGAAGTCACGTTCCTTGGGGTAGTCCTTTTTCTGCAACGGCATCGGCGATTTGTCAGATCTACTGTTGGTCGCTTGGTTCATCGGGACTGTAAGAAGGGAACGGAAGTGGGGCGTCTTGGGTGATGATTCGCTAGCGTTCTTCCCGAGGTGTGCTACGGGCACATCGAAGTCGAGGCTGACACCCATCTCCCTCGCGAGAGCACGAAACCCTTCGAGAATCTGCGGTTCCGGGTCGATCACAGTCATATCGAGGTCGGATCCGGCGCCCCCGGAGAGCGATGGCCCTTTGCTCAGCGCCTGGGTGCTGATCAATTTCAGGAATCATTCGACTGAGCCGAACGGCGAGGGTCGTGAACTGGCCTTATGTGCAGCAATCAAGAAGGCGCTCGCACTAGTCGATAATCAAATCGATGGTGGAAAGCACAGGTCAGGCTGCACGTAGTAGCGAGGGGGCGGGCTCGAGTGACGAGACTTGGTTCGGTTCGATAGCCAACCAGCAAGGACGCGGCCATACGGCTCTCGCTGGATGGCATCCAGGTGTGCGGCTCATCCTGGTGCTGGTCGTTGTGTTCCCACTTCTCGCTACGGGTGTCTTCACCGAATCCGGAGTGCTTACGAGCTGGTCGTTTCGCCAGCACGCACAGGTGGTAGCCAACGATGCCGCTCGATTGCAAACCGTTGCGTCCGCCAGGGCGGAGATGAATCCCCTGTCGGTACCGCTCTTGGCGGTGTCCTACGCGTCCCAGCTCGGCATCAGCGAACCCGTCCTCGACTCTCTTCTCAAGCCGGCTGTTCCATTTCGCACTCAGCTAGCTCAGGGAACGGCTCGGATCGCCGGATTTCCGACATTCTCATCGACGCCGACCCTGAGGGCAGACGTGGCGGAGTTGCAGGCCCTGATCCCGAAGGTAATGGACAACACTGTTTCGTTCGCCGTCGCTCAGGCTTTCATGGCCAAAATGTCGACCGATATCGACAATATCTGGTACCAGGATTTCAATCGCCTAGAGAACGACATCTCGACATGGCAGGCGCCGGGATCCTTCGAGGTACACGCGGCGACGCTCCGCCAGGCCTACGAAGCGTTTCTCGCCGGAGGCCACGAGGTCGAAGGAGCGATCTATGTGCTCGAAGGGACCGGACCCACCACCGCCAAACAGGAACTGATCCAGGCCTCCGGTGACTTCAACGTGGCCACCACGGAGTTTGCCGGTCACTTGAGTCCGATGGCGCAAACCGTCTGGAGCCAAATCCAGCAGAGCCCTGCCGACCAACACTTCGCCGGGACGATCCAGCAAGGGCTGAACGTCGCCCTTAACGGTTCACCCCCGCCGTTTGCCGGTAACACCGCCTTCGCCGGCAGCTCCATGACCCCGGGCCTTCACTACCTAGCTAACCTAAACTCCCTGGTGATCGCTGCGTCCCAGGACCTTCATAACACGGCCCTGGCCCTGGCATCTGGCGCCACCCACCGGCTGATCGGTGAGATCGTCTTTCTGGCCGCACTGATTCTCCTCAGTATCGGTGGGATCATCATCGCCGGTCGCGTGCTGACCCGTCCGCTCAAACGACTGGCCACAACCGCGTTCCAGGTCCACAGCGGGGATTTCGCGGTGTCACCGCTTCCCGAAACCGGCCCTCAGGAGGTCGTGACCACTACAGCCGCATTCAACGACATGAGCTCTACGTTGAAGGCGGTGGAAACGACGGCCGTGGCACTTGCCGACGAAGACCTCTCACACCTGGAGCAACTCACCCCGCTGCCCGGGAGGACGGGCCGTGCCTTACAAGCTTCCGTCGATACGCTCTCCGGCCGGATTCGCGATCGCGAGCTGCAACGTCAGCTGCTGCACGAGGCAGCCACGCACGACCAACTCACTGGCCTATTGAATCGGGCCGCAGTGCTCGATCATCTCAATAGTGATGTGAGCAGACGTCGAGAGGCGGGCGAGACGGTGGCAGTCTTGTTCATCGACCTCGACGGCCTGAAGCCGCTCAACGACACCTTCGGCCACGGGGTGGGCGACGCGGCCATTGTGAGCACCGGACGGGCGCTGTTGGAAGCCACCCACCAATGCGATGTGGTCGGCCGTCTCGGGGGCGACGAATTCCTCGTCGTGCTGTGTCACGAGCACAGCTGCGATGGTGACACAGCATCAGAGATGATTTATCGCAGCGTGTCACGACAGTCAATACGTGTGGACGGTCGAGTCGTCCCTCTCAAGGCAAGTGTGGGCGTTGCCCTGGCCCAATGCGATTCGGACACCGATCCGATGACGTTGGTTCGCCAGGCCGACGAGGCCATGTACGAAGCAAAGAAGGTGGCCCGTGCCGTTCGCGATCGAGCGGCCGCCTTCCCTGGCTAATGGATGGGGGAAAGTGACCGTCATCTGCTGGCTTCTCGAGGATCCGACATCTCCCTCGGAAGTCGATTCGACTGTCCGTTGGACGATCGATATATGGGACGGTACGGGTTCGCGATGGTGCTCTGTGCTCGCGAAAGTTGACTGCTGCAGAATGGCACGTGTGGGTGTGTGGACAACTAGCCGATCGTTCAGTCGCCTTCGTAGAGCGCCCACGAGTATTTGGCCGATGGGGCCGATGGGGCCGATGGGGTCGAGACGGCGAGCGCGACCTCTGTCCTTACGGATGGGCCAAGGCGGCGGTAGCGTTAGCACTTATGCGGCGGAAGCGGAATCGTCCCAGTGGTGATGCTCAGGCGGTGTGGGACCACGGGATGTCGGAACTGAACCAGGCGGTCGGCCCAATCATGGACATGATGGAGGGATTGAAGGCAGGGTTCGACAGCACCAGGTTGCTTTCACGACCTTGGCCGCTGGCAACGTCAGTGTGCAATGGACCGGACCGCTGTCCGATGGAATCTCCGACATCATCAACGGCTTGGAAGGTCACGGTAACCCGCTGTTTCAGCAGGGCTACGACCAGATCAAAACCGTGCTGGCGGAGGTGCTTCCGTAGTCATCAGGCGGGCCAGCGTTCCACGCCATCGACGCCTGCCCCACAACCAGGCACTTCGGGGGCATGCTCCACCTTGCCAGACAACACTGTCAAAGTGGGATGCCTCGAATCGGTCCCAGAATATTGAAATTCTGACCGATGAATGAATTTGCGGGACCTGCAGCGTCCAACTGTATGAACTGCTGGGGTGTGCTCGGTAGGGCAGGCGCAAGGCACCAGAGAGGACTGAACCATGACAGAGGAAAGCAAGCCGGTCGAAGTGTCACGCAGGATCGAGGCACCGGCAGCCCTCATCTTCGAGATCCTGGCGAATCCGCAACGTCACGTGGATTTCGACGGATCCGACATGCTCCGGGGAGCCGTCCTCGACCGTCCCATCTCCGACGTCGGCGACACCTTCACCATGAAGATGCATCGGCTCGGAGACGACTACCTCATGCTCAACTACGTGGTGGAGTTCGAGCCAGATCGGCGCATATTTTGGGAACCGGCTCCCGGAGACCCTTCTCGGGCTGAGGGTGATGATCCATCCAAGGTCGGCATTCCTGCGGGCTACCGCTGGGGCTACATCCTCACTCCAGACGGTGACGACGCCACCGTCGTCACCGAGGTCTTTGACTACGGCCCCTTGCCGGAGGACCTTCTACGTGATGGCGGGGCGTGGATCAACGGGACCAATTCGGTGCTTGAGTCCATGACGGCCAGCCTGGAGAGGCTCGAGAAGATCAGTACCGAGTAGGACCGCTGCCGGAGCGTATGTTCTCGCTCCATGGAGCAGGCCGTCGCTGATCTGGTCGGTCCGGATCTGCGTCGGGTGTCAGTGCGGGGCACGTTCAATCTGACACTCCAGGGTGCCCTCAAACGCCGGGAGGGTGGGACACTCCATCACTTATGGGGCAGTCTGGATCGACCGTCTCTGACTGGTCCTGAGCGCCAGCTCTCAGCCCTCTGTGATCACAGATCCTCTGCGCGAATCGGACCGATCGAAGACTGGCACGCCTTGTTCGTCTGACATCAAGCGCCTGTACGCGCTTGGTTTCCGGTATGCGTCTCCCATCGTCTCACGCCTTCGGTACTCCCTGAGTGCGTCCAGATCAATCGTGGCAAGGTAGACGTCCTCACCATCGCCTGCCTCGAAAATGAGCTGCTCACGAGGTTGACCATTCGGTTGACCATTCTGTTCGAAGACCATTCCGTCAACAACGCTGGAATGGCCATCTTGATCGGGAGCCGAATAGTTCACCGTTGCGATCGCGGTCATATTTTCGAAGGCTCGGGACCGAAGCTGATAGGTCCGCTCGCCAGCCATGGGACAAGCGTTTGGAACCAGAATTAGTTCAGCGCCGCCAAGCATCAGTTCACGCGCTGACTCAGGGAACTCTCGGTCAGCGCAGATCATGATGCCGACGTCGACGAACCCGCCCTCAATGTCGAGCCGAGCGACCTCAAAGGATTCTCCAGGTGTTAGGGCTTTCTCCATCCCCCAGTCACACGTATGAACCTTGGCGTAGCAAAGAACATCTTGCCCATGCCGGTCGATTAGCAGGGCGGTGTTCCGAGGGGAACCAGGCCACCGTTCCAAAAATGTCGCCAAAATCGCCAAGTTGAGGTCGGACGCAGCCTTTCTGAATGCGCTCACCCATGGATCGTGACGGGCAATGGCCCTCGCCTGCCACCTCGCCCGTCCAGCCTCGTCATCAGGGCAAGGGGTGTAGCCGATGTGCCACATCTCTGGCAGGAGTGCAATGTCCGCCCCCTCTTCGGCGGCCCTCGAACAGACGGCCAATCCCTTGTCGAGGTTGGCCTGTGGATCACCACTGGAGGCGGATTGACAGAGAGCTAGCCGTAGGTCGGTCACCACTCCATTATGCGGCCCGATGGCTGGCACCGGTTTCTCTTGGGGTGCCCCGGTACGCCGGGACGTTGGGGCAGTCCGGACGACGGGGACACCCGTCCCCATGCGGTAGCCCATACCGGGCGGGCATTAGGTATCCCATACACCGGGAGCGGGTCAGTAGTGGAGCGTGGCTGGCCTTGGGCCGATCCTAGAGCTGGGACGAACGAACCACCTCTAGGTGATGTTGAGCATGGCTCTTCATATCAGAACCGCGGTCAAGTCCTTCCCAGCACCACGCTGAGGTCGCCGCACTGACCATCACTCGACACAGAGCCAAGACCTGATGGTCGAACTCGCCCGGATAAAGGTCAGCGACCTCAGGTTCCAGATGGGCCAGGTCCCATTCAAGCGGTCCGAGCTCCACGGTCTCGAAATCGATGAACTTTGGAACTTCGTCAACGACGAGGATATTGAATCTGTGCGGCGAGCCATGGATCACCTGTTCGCTGCCGGTCATGTTCGCCAGCCGAGCAATCCCATCGATCAATGTCTTGCGCAACCGAGCACGATCAACCTCCGCAAGATCGGGCGCGACACCTGGGCGCTCTAGGACACGCACAGCAGCCATCATCGGCTCCCCGAAGGAGGAAAAGGTCGCTCGATTCCGCATGGAAGCGAGCTTGGAGTGCAGGCGGAAGAGAGACTCAGCGATCTGACCTGCGTTTGGATTGAGGACATCGTCCTGAGGCTCGTACTGCCAGAACGTAACGGCCTTCTCCTCAATGATCACTGGTTGCTCAACACCCAGGTCAACGGGAGGCACCACCGGAGCGGCAAGCTCAACGAGTTCTCTGACGACTCCAAGTTCTCTGCCCGCTCTCTCGTGCTCCCCGGAGATCTTGGCCACGACGGGGCATGGTGAAAGCCACACGACGACGTTATTGGTCGACCTCAGGCTGACAGGCTGATGTACGTCGAATCCGCAGGATCGGACCAGATTGGCCACGGGGGTGATCACGCTCACCCGAACATGGTCGCACCTCCCACTTCGCGGGGTGCCCATCCCACCGGCTCGGGGATCGATATCTGGTACGGCGCCGGGCCACCTGCTCACTCCAGCAAGCGGGCCAGATCGCTCCGTGTGTCCGATCGCCGATCAGTGAGCGGGACGGCCGGTTGAACTCCCGACGGAGCCTTCAAAAAGCGCAGAACGATTCGGTGGCCCTCCGTACGGCCGGCGGCACCCATCCGATGGGCCCTGGGAACCCGGTCTGTTTGTGTCGCAATCCGGTCACACAATCTCGGTATCTCTTTCCATTGCCACGCCCTGAACGACATGTCTAGGAGCGGAGCGCTCTATGCGCGACGCAGAGTGTCGAGCACCAGGTTCGCATCGGGGCCGGACCCGGCTGCTTCGATACGAAGCGAAGGCACTTGCAAGAATATGGTTCCGAGGGAACCGCTGGTGTTACAGGATTCCGAAGCCGGAAGCCGATTGACGATGACATCTGCCTGGCATTCGGGCCCATACATGTCGTCCGGGGGCATAGAAGTCACGGCTACAAAGTTGATCGTGTAGTCGCTCAATGCGCAGTCAAAGGTGTGCATTGGCAGCCCCAGGAGCAAGGTGCCTCGCTTGACGATCTTCGGACACGCTGCGTCGCGAATAACGTCCCAGGTAGAGGGGACCGAGATCTTCGCATCATCGTACGAGTAGGTCTTCCAGCCCCGAGAAACCGACGCAGTATGGATGGTCGGAGTACCCTTGGCGGTCATCGAGGAGGAACAAGCGGCGCACATCGTGCCTGCGGCTAGCAACGAGGCTGCAGCACCTTCAATCCTCCTCATGTTCATAGGTCCACCTCACAAGACGGGTCGGCGAGCGTCTCCAGACGGTCGACACATTTCCCGTCTATCAACTATGACGGGCCACGAGTCCAAAAGGTTGACAGGCGTTGGATTGTCTCCCTATGGGCCCTGGGCAAGACCTCGTCGGTCCGTCCCGCGGCCCCAACCCGTAGCGGACAAGATGGCGGCGTGTACGGGCGTTGGCTCACGGTGTCCGCAGAGGATCGACCTACGGAAACTCGGAGCAATCTGAACCGCTTGCTGGAGTAAACAGGCGTCTGCTGGAACAGGTTGTCCCGCTAACCCGCCGCCCATAGGGACGCTAAACCGGGAGGGTGGGAGATCAGAGCAGATTTCTCCCGGGCGATGAAGTCGGTATGGGCTCGAGCGAGTTGGAGCGTGACATGAGTGCCGGTAAGCCATGCTCAATAGAGGCCACCGAGCCGGCGATCAGAGACGGTCGCACCAACCCGATGTGAGTCCAACCGATAACCTGACGACATGGGCGATGTATCCTTCTTTGTCGATCCAAGTTGCCCATGGGCTTGGGTGGCCTCTCGGTGGATCATCGACGTCGCTCCAGCGCGAGACCTCAACATCACATGGAAGTCGTACTGCATTGAGATCCGAGACGACTATGACCTGGCGCCAGGGTTCCCTGTCGAGCATCGTGCGCTAGGACTGGCGGCCCACGAGCTTTCTCATCGGATGCTTCGGGTCTTTGAAGCGGTCCGGGCTGAAGCAGGTGAACCTGCAGTGGATGCCATGTACACGGCTTGGGGTCCCCGGTACTTCGGATTAGATCACGCAGACCTGATCGCCGCGAGCCTGTCGGTGATCGATGATTGTCTGGCTGCGTGCGGACTGCACCCGTCGCTCGCCGATGTGCAGCACGACGTCAAGTGGGACGCGCCCATTGTCGAGTCGATGCAAATCGCATATAGGTTCGCTGGCCAAAAGACGCAGACTCCGACGATCGTTGTCGAGTCGGACCCACCGTATGGATTCAAGGGCCCGGTCATGTCTCAGGCGCCAACTGGGGAAGCGGCCGTCCGGTTCTGGGATGCGATTCAAGTGATCTCGGAGCAGCAAGGCTTCTTTGAGCTAACGAGACCGCGAACTGCAGCACCGATGCCGTAGTACCACAGCCGGAACTGAGCTCTCCTGGTCTGGCCCGTTTAAGCCGCGGGATCGTGTCCAGCGTTCAAAGCCGGACCACGTTGGCCATCTACCCGGCGGTCTGGAGCAGGGTCGCGTTAGGTCGCCGTCGACTTATTGGGGCACCCCCGAGGAAGCACTAGGTCGCCGGGGTAGGAGCCAACAACAGGCATATCCAGATCGCGATGTCACACCGCTCAGGTGGCTCATGTCGCTCCTCAAAATTGGTTGCGGAAGGGGCCATCTGTTGCTACTACTCTTCCCGGCGGTCTCGACGTGGCCCAGCCTCAATGTCCGAACAGCAGCTAGGCAACTACGGCACTGCCCGAAATGTTCCCGAAGCCTGGAAGGTGTGATCAGAGATGACAGCGACGCAAGAACTCCCGACGCTTGGCCCCATCGCCCGCTACGAGCAGAACATCATCGAACGGATCAGCGACTTCAACGATCCCCGCCAGGAATGGCGTCGCCTCTTCTCCGAGGTGCTCGGTACGTTCTTTCTCGTGTTGGCAGCTGCCGGTGGGGGGATGATGGGGCACGCCTTCCCTGGTGAGATCAGCCGCACCGCCGCTGTTGTGGCACCGGCGCTGACAGTCGTGGCCATCATCTTGTTCATGGGCAAGATCTCCGGTGCCCACTTGAATCCGGCGGTCAGCATCGCCTTTGCCCTGCGCCGGGACTTCCCCTGGCAGCGGGTGCCCGGCTATATCGTCATGCAACTCATCGGGGCTACCCTCGCCGCCCTGTTCCTGCGTTCGATCATCCATGCTTCGGCCATTTACGGGTCCAACTACCCAGCCCATGGCTACTCCGACATAGCTGCATTCTGGATGGAGCTGATTCTGACGCTTGGACTGGTGAGCGTGATACTGGGCACGGCGTCGGGAGCGCAGAACATCGGCCTGTTCGGTGCCTTGGGGGTCGGGGGCTACATCGCCCTGGCCGGATTGTGGGGTAGCCCTATCTCAGGTGCCTCGATGAACCCTGCCCGCACCTTCGGTCCCGATGTGGTCGGCCGCTCCTTCACCGGCTACTGGGTCTACATCGCTGGTCCCATTGCCGGGGCCGTGATCGCCGTCATTATCGCTTTCGTGCTGCGAGGCCCAGGTGGTGGTAAGTCAGGTTCGGGCGCCGCCCAGGGCGACATCTTCACCGAGACCTACGAGGCGGGAAAGTCCTAGCGGCGACTTGCCAACCCCTGGGACGCCTAGCCACTGACTGCCCCCAAACGTACTGGGCATAACCACGTGGGACGCGTGGCGTATCCCCGAGGTCGTTCGTTGCCGTTCTCTGCACGCACAAATGGCGGTGCTGGTCGCTGATGATCCTGGCCAGCACTACCCGAAAAACCTCAACGTCAGCCGGCATGCGGGCGAAGTCACCCTCTGATAGGTCTACATAGAGACCGAGTAGCTGCTCAAGGTCGCGCTCCTCAGCGTCGCGCACTTCGTATGAACTCATCTCGCAAGTCTCTCAGTGTGGCGGGCTTGCGGCGCTCATTTCATGCGGTCGTGGTATTCGGCCACCACAGCGAGAAGCCCGGCGGAAATGCGTGACAGATGGCGATCGGCGTACGGGACCGTGAGAGCCATCGGGATAGGCGCTGTGGTCGCGACAGTTGCCTGGTGCGGAACCAGGCACATGGGCGATGTCCAACCTTGTTCTTCGCTGAGTGGTACGGGACGGTTCGGAGGGCCGAGGTCCTGATCTGGTCGTTGATGTCCCCTCGAGTGGTGTAGTTCCCGGGGATCCACCATTTTGAGGTGGCCACCGGGTGATCTTCGGTTGAACCAGCAAGCTCAACCAAGGAGGCACCCAGTGACCATCACCAATAGT
>Ga0182018_10000588_pt1 | contig 46180 bp, 37 predicted proteins | sample 812P2MmetaG_FD_120490 | JGI IMG/M metagenome (GOLD analysis project Ga0182018, IMG submission 120490) | Permafrost microbial communities from Stordalen Mire, Sweden - 812P2M metaG | ecosystem: Environmental > Terrestrial > Soil > Wetlands > Permafrost | place: Sweden: Stordalen | collected... | reverse complement strand
TCTTCGAGCCGCTCGACGATGGTATCCCAGGTCCAGCCCTGGGGGATGGGAATCGGTGCCATGCCCCCTATCGATTCAAGGTTTTCTCTCCTTGGCAAGGGGTAAAGTTAGCGCGTATGGGGCCGAGCCCGGCCATGACGTGGAAAAAGCGCCAGTCGCCGACACGATATTTAGCCGGACAGCCGTGAGTTCGAATCGGTGTGCGGGCAAGTGCGGCATCCGAAGTATTACAGTTCCCGCGATCTGATCGCGCGAAGGCCATGACGACCCAGGACCGGGACGACCCAGAACCGGCGCCGCGCGTCGATGAGGCTGACGTGACCGCGATCCGTTGACGTGCGAAATTCCTCGCCGCCATGATCCGCCTCGCATCGATCCTTGTTCCGCTCATCGGCCTCGGCCTGCCCGGCGCGCCGGCACAGGCCCGCGACGACACCGCGCTTTGCGAAGGCACCGCCATCGTCACCGGCACCCGCGAGGACACGCGCGCGGAAGGCCTCGCCCATGCGCTGCGCGACGTGCTGGTGAAGCGCTCCGGCGACCCTGCCCTGCTGCACGACCCTCGCGTCGATCCGCTGGGGCCGCAAGCGGCGGACATGGTCGAAGACTATCTCTACCTCGACCGCATGAGCGGCGAGCCAAAGCATGACGAGCAGGGCACGCGCGACCGGCCCTATACGCTGATTGCCCGCTTCGCCCCGGCGAAAATCGATGCCGCTCTGGCGGAACTTGGCGACCGGCCCTGGTTGGCCGAGCGGCCAGAACTGCTGCCGCGGATCATGATCACCGACGCGAAGCGCGCGAGTTTCCCGCTCAGCGCCGACGGCGACAATGACGAGCGGCAGCGCCAGGCCCTGCTCGCCGCCGCGGAGCGTTACGGCATGCGCGTCGTGCTGGAGCCACTGGGCCAGGCAACGACCGACATGCCGGCGAATACCCTGGTCGTGACCGGCACACTGCGATGGAGCGATACCGATCCCGGTTGGGCCGGAACGTGGCGCATCGGCCGCGACCGGGCCTCGACCTGGGGGATCAAGGGCGTTTCGTTCGACGACGCGTTCCGCGATTTGGTGTGGGGCGCGATGGCGGTCGCTTCAGGGCATGAACGACCGCATTGACGCCGTATGGCAGACCAGGGCGCGACCGGCTTCCGTCAGACCTCCGCCAGTTCCCACTCCGGGTTCGGCATTGGATCAGCCGGGCCCTCACGGTCGGCCAAAGAGTCCTTCACACGGAACAGCAGCGCGGCGAAATCACGCTCCGACACCCCGTCGCTCCGCATCATCGCCCGGGTCAGCGGATCGCTGAGCAACGCGGCCAGGGTGAGTGTGCCGAATGTTGTCGTGCACATGTGACTGTCTCCATTCCGTTCGGGCAGAACGCATTAGCCTCCCAAGGAATGGCAATATCATGGTGAATTGTGTCGCAATGATGCCAATGTATTAACAGCGAGAAATCTTTTGGTTTCAGACTGTTGCGGTCTCATCGCCGACCACGTTGACGATCCGCGACGGTGAGGCGTGGATGCCCAGAATCCGCAGCGTCCGGTCGCCAAAAGTGCGAAACACATGCGGCGCGCAAGCCGGCAGAGCAATCATGTCCCCTGGGCCGAGACGCGACGGCGAGGCCTCCTGCCCTTCCAGCCAGGCCTCCATTTCGCCTTCCAGCACGAACAGGCACTCCACATAAGGATGCCAGTGCAGCGGGGTCGAGTATCCGGGCGCGCAGGTCTGCACGCCGGTGAAGATCGGCAGCCCATCCTGACCGGTCATACGCCGGTATTCAGCGAGAGGACCAAAGCTGGCCGGCTCCACATTCGCCGACCGAATGACCTTCGCTTCCGCCTGGGGACGCATGGTTGGTTCCTTGCCTCGCTTCGTTCAGGCTGAGGCCAGGACACGCGCGGTGTCAACGCGGTTCTCGGCCAGCCCGTGCTCATGCCCGAACCGAGCCAGCATCACCTCCGCCAACGGCTGATCCGAAGCAGCGATCGCCCCGCCCGAGCGAACCCGATACGCCTTCGGATGCGCCACGGCCGCGGGCGGTTCACCATTCTGCAATGCTCGCACCGCTCCCAGAATCAGGCGGCGGAAGCGGACGACGCCCATATCGGTTGGACCGAGATGTTCGGTTGTCCGATCGGCGATGAAGCCCTGGCTGTCCTGGATGCAGGCATCCTGTTCCGAGACGCCATCGATCCCGGTGTAGGTCTCGCTCTTCTGCTTCGCGCGGTCGATCAGATAGTCGTTTTCGCGCCGCCGCAGCGGGACGTACTGGGCGTCGACCTCGGCATGCACGCCGGAGCCGGCGGCGAAACGGGCACGTTCCGCCTCGGTCAGCGGGCGGTCAGGGTTCCAGGTATAGTTGTGGATCCAGCACGATGTGTCGTCGATCGGCACCCAGCATTGGCCATGGTAGTTCTCGCCCGGGAACGCGTTTGGCGCGAGGCCGTGATTGGGCATCAGAAACTGGCTGATGCGCCAGTAATTCTGCCCCGGATCGCCGCGGCGGGCGGCGCCAAGCACGAGACCGGCGGCATGTTCGGCGATGGTGAAGCGCGGCACGCCGTCATCGCGCATCCAACGCACCGTGTCGGTGCTGGAGGACACCTTGCTCATCAGCCGGGAGGTGACGTCGGCGGCATCGGACACCGCCATGTGCAGAAAGGAAAAATGCGCGGTGTCGAGCCCGCCCTCGCACGACTGAGCCCAGTTGCATTGTTGGTATTTCTTCGAAACGAAAACGTGGGATTCGGGCAATGTCAGGAACTCGTGTTCCGGTAGTTCCGGCCTATGTTCGCGCGGGCCGAAATAGGCCCAGATGAAACCACCTGCTTCCTTTGTCGGATACGCCAGCAGGTGGACGTTTTGCTCGGCCCGTTCGCGTGCCGGGCCGGGGTCCATTGTTGGCAGAGCGAGGCAGCGTCCGTCGGTGGCGAATTTCCAACCGTGATAGGCGCAGCGGATGCCACCGTCCTCATTGCGGCCGAAGAACAGATCGGCGCCGCGGTGCGGGCAGCGCGGGGAGACGAGGCCGACGGTGCCATCGGTGGCACGGAACGCACGCAGGTCCTCGCCGAGCACAGTGATCCGGACTGGCGCGCCGTCAGGCTCCGGCAGTTCGGCGCTGAGCAGCACCGGATGCCAGAAACGGCGGAACAGATCGCCCATCGGCGTGTTTGGGCCGGTGCGGGTGAGAAGGATGTTATCGGCTTCGGAAAGCATCGTGGGGTTCCTTTGTTGGCTCCGTCATGGCGCGTTATATCGCCTCCGAGCGGCATGGCTAAATACTGTCATGGCGACAACCGTCATGGCCGGGCCATGACGATCCTGGGCGGGCCATGACGGTCGGGGGCAACATAACAAGCCCATGACTGAATTCAGACCGTTTGAAATCGGCCAGGGTCAATCACCGGCACGGCCGCCGCCGCTTCGCCCGGATCGTCGCCCAGTACCAAAGCCGCCGCCAGACGGCCGGCGGCGGGCGCGGTCTGGATGCCATAGCCGCCCTGCCCCACGCACCAGAAGAAGCCCTGTTGGGTCTTGTCCCACCCGAACGCCAGGCTGCCGTCCGGCGTGAACGTGCGCAGACCGGCCCAGGAATGTTCCACCCGGCGAACGTCGATGGCGAGGGCCTGTTGCATGCGGTCGATACCGGTCGCGATGTCGATTTCCTCCGGCTGAACGTCGTGCGGATACGTCGGCGTTTCATCGGCGGGAGACACCATCAGCCTGGTCCTCGCTTCCGGCCGCGCGTACCAGCCTTCGCTGACATCCAGGATCATCGGCCAATGTTCGGCGTCCCACGGCGAGGGGTTGACGATCGCGGCGGTACGTCGTTTCGGAATCAGTCCGATCGGCGCGGCGCCGGCCAGAGCGGCGACCTCATCGCCCCAGGCGCCGGACGCGTTGACCACCACGCCCGCCTGAAACACCGCGCCGGAGGAGGTCTCCACATGCCAGGCCCCATCCGCGCGGGTGATCCGTCCGGCGCGATTGCGTAACGCGAGAATGCCGTCATTCGTGTGCAGCCGCCGCAGAAATCCTTGATGGATCGCACTGACATCCATATCGAACGCGTCATCTTCCACCGCCGCGCCGGACGCGTAGTCCTTGCGCAACGCGGGCAACAGCGTTTCGGCTTCAGTAATGGTGATGTGACGAAGGCCGGCGCCCGCGGCCACGGCGAGGTCCAGTTCCGGCATTTGACCAGCGGTCGCCAGGAACAGCACCGTGCGCTGGCGCAGCAACGGAACGGTCACGAAACCATCTGGCGGGTGTTCGAAAAACGCTCGCGACAGCCGGGTCAGCAACCGCACGTCCGGCGGCCCATAATTCGCGGTCCAAAGCGCGGCGGAGCGGCCCGTGGTGTGATAGCCGGCGGCATCCTCGGCCTCCACCAGCGCCACGCGGCGATGCTCCGACAGGAACGCCGCGATCGAGGCGCCCGCCATGCCCGCGCCAATCACCACCACGTCGAACACGGTGTCCATCTTGCCTCTCTCTTCCGGGCCTGGGATGATCCGGCCGGCTGGTGGAGGGGATATCATGGTCGACATGTTCATTCGAGGCGACACGGTGGTGACCCCGCAAGGTGTCGGTGCCTACGACATCGCGATCACGGGCGAGAAGATCGTTGGCGTCGCGGCGAGCGGGAGTTTCCCCACGCCGCCCGGTGCACGCGTGATCGACGCGACGGGAAAAATCGTGATCCCGGGCGGGATCGATCCGCATGTGCACTGTAAATGGCATTTGCCCAACCCGGACGGCAGCGCCGGGCTGACCGAGCCGCCCGATGTCGTCAGCAAAGCCGCCGTGCATGGCGGCACGACGACGATGATCGACTTCACCCGCGCCTCGCAAGGCGCCAACGTGCTCGACGCGATCGAAAAGCGCGAGGAAGACTGGAAAGGTCATTGCGCCTGCGATTACGCGCAACACCTCATGGTCGAGGGCGCCTTGCCGGTCGATTTGCCCGGCCAGATCGGCGAGGCGATCCAGGCGGGTTTTCCAACGGTGAAGATTTTCACCACCGACATCACGCCAAGCCGCAAAGGCCGCATGGTGGATTTCGGCGACATCTGGGAGATTTTCCAGGTGCTGGCGGCGAACAAGGGTCTCGGTGTCATCCACTCGGAAGACAATGACATCGTTATGCACATGTACGCCAAACTGATCCGCGAGGGCCGTGTCGGATTCGAGAACATGGCCGAGGTGCACAACACGCTGTCGGAAGATATTTCATTCCGGCGCGTGATCCGGCTGGCCGAGAAGATCAAAGGCACCGCGCTTTACATGATGCATGTCTCCGCCGGCACCGGCGTGCAGGCGATCCGCGAGGCTCGGTCGCGCGGCGCGCCGATCTATGGCGAGTCGCTGCACCAGTACATGCTCTACGGCAGCGAGGACTACAAAAAGCCGAACGGACAGATTTACCATACTTATCCGTCACTGAAGTCGCCCGAGGATCACGCGCAGTTATGGGCCGGCACCCTGGATGGCGCGATCAACTGCATCGCCACCGACGAAATCTGCTGTACCCTGGCGAAGAAACTGCAAGGCGCCCGCATCGATGACACCACCGGCGGCAACGCGGGAGTCGAGCCGCGGGTGTCGTTGATGTACACGGAAATGGTGGGTAAGCGCGGCTACTCGCTGTCACGTTATGTCGATCTGGTATCGACCAACGCGGCGAAGATCATGGGGCTGTATCCGCGCAAGGGCGCGATCGCGGCGGGCTCGGACGCGGATATCGTGGTGCTCGACCCGGCGGACAAGCGGGTCATCACGGCATCGGAACTGCATGAGGCGGATTACACGCCTTGGGAAGGCCGGAAGATGGAGGCCTGGCCATGCCTGACCGTGCTGCGCGGCAAGGTCGTGGTCGAGAACGGCGAATTCAAAGGCAGTCTGAGCGACGGAAAGTGGCAGCATCGCAAAATCGCCGGCGACATGTTCGAGGGCGCGCGTTTGTGACGGATGCGGAACTGCGCGGTCTGCTGCTGGATTGCCTGAAACTGTGGGACGTCGAGGCCCGGCTTACCGCTGGCGCGGAAGGTTGGGAGATCGAAACGGCGGAGGGGATGTTTTCGATCGGCCATGCTGACGTGGATCAACGTCCCGCGCGGTGGCTGCTGCAAACGCCGGAACGTCGCGAGGCGGGACGGCCGGCGCGAACCGCACCTTCGATCGTCGCGGCGCTTTCGGCGCTACGGAACAATCTGGGCGCGGCGAGCGGTCCGAAACTGAGGGTCGGTGGGAGTTGAGCTGGGCTGATTCGTCTTGACGCGGTCCGGCCAGTTTGATAGCACTCACGCTATCAAACTGGGCATTCACCATGGGCCAGCTTCTCATTCGCGGTGTCGATGACACCGTCATTCAGTCGTTGAAGGAGCGGGCGGCGAAACATGGCCGGTCCCTGGAAGCGGAATTGCGCCTGGTCCTCACCGAAGCCGCCCGGCCGTCGCGGGCGAAACTGATCAAGGAACTCGCTGAAATTCGCGCCATGACGCCACGCGTTTCAGGACCGCTGGCCGAAGACCTGATACGGGAGAGCCGGGACGAACGGTGATCATCGTCGTCGACGCCAGCGTCGCGGTGAAATGGCTTCACGATGAGGCCGGCTCTCCCGAGGCCGAGGCGCTGTTGACCCGAGGCGACAGCCTGATCGCACCCGACCTGATCGTGCCCGAAGTCTGCAACGTCATCTGGAAAATGGCACGGCGCGGCATGATGAGCCAAACACAACAAATCGTCGCGGCCACGCGCCTCACCTCGATCCTGGACGAACTGGTTCCCACGGGACCGCTTGCCCCGCACGCCCTGTTGATTTCGTCACAACTGGATCATCCCGCGTATGACTGCTTTTATCTCGCGCTGGCTGAACAACGCGGCGGCATCGTGGTCAGCGCGGATCACCGCCTGATCCAGCGCGTGTCCGGAACGGTGTGGCAAGATTTGCTGACCGAGCCTGAGGCACTGGCGCCCGAGTGATAACCAGCGGCCGCTACCCGAACCGCTCCAACCGGTAGTGCGGATCGATCGCCTCGTTACGCAGGATCGCCTCAGCCGTGAGCCGCCCAACGATCGGTCCCAACGTGTAACCATTCGCCGTCACCGTATTGAAGAACCCCTTCAACCCAGGGGCCTCGCCCAGAATGGGGGCGCGATCGATGGCCGGGTTTATTCCGGTCCAGCTACGAATGATCGACAGCCCATGCAATGCCGGCAACACACGGCCGCAGACCCACAGATTGCCTTCAATGCTCCGCCGCAGATTATGCGTCCGCCCGGTCGAGGCATCGAACCCGCCGAACCAGCCACCACCCACCAGAAACCCGCCACTGGCCTGCTGTTTCAGCGACAAGTGCCGATTGGCGACGGCGATCAGATGCCGGGTCTGCATCGGCGCGGGCTCGGTCACGATGACCTGTTGCACCGTTCCGGTCACCGGCAGGTTCAACCCGACCATCCGTCCAATGCGCGCGGCCCAGGGACCGGTGGCGTTGACGACCGTGCCGGCGTCGATACGGCCTCGGGACGTTTCGATGACCCAACGCGAACCATCGCGCTCGATCGCCCTCACCTCCGCCCCGGTCAGCACGCGCGCGCCATACCGCGCCGCCAGGGTTCGCACCGCGAGCGTGCCGCGCAACGGATCGCCATACCCCTCGGCCGGAACAAAATCGGCACCCACCATCTGTTCCGACAACCCAGGAGCAAGCGACGCCAATTCTCCAGCACCAAGCACGCGGCTTTCGATCCCCCAGCGCTGCTCCATCGCGGATTTCCGGCGCAGCCAGTCCATACCGGCCGCGTCCTCGGCCAGCATCAACCCGCCCTCTGTGCGAATACCAAGATCTTCGCCCACCGCCGCGCCGATTTCCTTCCACAGCGCGATGCTGCGCGGCGCCAGAGGCAAGGTATGTGCCGCCGGGCCGCCATCCTCGGGCGTTTCGTTGGTGAAATCATACGACAGCAACTGGACATGCAGACTGCCCGCGTTGGCGGTGCTCGCCGCCATGCCGAGTTCGTCTCGATCGACGATCAATACATCCGCGCCACCGGCGGCCAGGTAATACGCCGTGCACAGACCCGCGAGCCCGCCACCAATCACCGCGACCTGAGCGGTGAACCGATCCGACGGCGTGGCGTCACCCCTCGGCGGAGGCGTCAGATCCTCCAGCAACGGCGCCACGAACTCCGCCGCCTCATGCATCAACGGTGCCGCCGGCACCGGCCGCACCGGCGCCCGCGGTGCCGCGAATCCCTCCGGCTCCGCCTCTCCCGGGCACAACCTCGCCACCGTCGCCGAGCAGAACCGTCCCTGGCACCGCCCCATCCCGGCGCGCGTCGCTTTCTTCAACGCCGGCAGCGACGTCAGTCCCGCCGCCAGTTCGGCGCGCAATCGTCCAGCCGTTACCTCCTCGCAACGGCAAACGATCGTTTCGTCGTCGATCGAAGCAGGATCGATCGGCGGCAGCGGGAACACCCGCCAAAGCGCGTCCTGAAACGCCAGCGCCCGGCGCAACTCGGTGCGCGCCGCGTTGTCCTCGAGCACCGAGTGGCCAAGATCACGCGCGCACGCCAGACCCGCCAACCGGCCGCGCGCCGCCGCCACGCGCGCGCCGCCCAACGCCGCGCCATCGCCGACCGCGAACACCGAACCCAGCGCCGTGCGGCCGTCCTCGCCGGTTTCGGTCGCGAGATGACCCAGACCGCTGTTCACGTAACGATGCGGCACACCCAGAGCACGCGCGAGACCGACCTCCGGCTGGAAACCGGAATTCAAAGCGACGACATCGACCGGAATGGTTTGGTCCGGCAGTACGGCGGCCTCGACGCGTTCGTCTCCGGTCAGGCGCGACAGGCTGGTGGACCACAGCACCGGCACGCCCGCACGCCGCAAAACCCATAACATCCGCACGGCCTCGAGCATCAGGTCCGGAGCCGCGGTCAGCATCTGTGCCGCGTCGCGCCACGATGCCGACCAGGGTGACGGAGCGCTGTCCACCACCGCCACCGGCTTCACGCCGCGGGCGATCAGTTCGCACGCCACCTGCAAATTCAGCGGGCCAGTGCCGGCCAGCAGCACACGCTCGCCCGGACAAACCAACTGCGTGCGAACCAGCGTTTGCAACCCGCCGGTGGTCAGCACGCCAGGCAAGGTCCAGCCTGGCACCGGTACCGGCCGTTCATGCGCGCCGGTCGCCAGGATCAGCCGCCGAGGGCGAAACGTTACGGAAGTGCCGCGCAGCAAGACAGCGATCTCATCCGGCGCGAAGGCACCCCAGACCAGCGCCTCGGTTTCAATCGTCACGCCGGCGCGCACGGCGCGTTCCCTGGTCAACAGCCCCTGACGAAACCTCGCGTCGGGCGCCGCGTCGCGCAAAGCACCACCGGCCGGCTTGGTATATTGCCCACCGGCAGCGCCGCGTTCGTCCAACAGCACCGCGGCGGCGCCCGCCTCGGCCGCGGCGGTCGCGGCCGCCAGACCAGCCGGTCCGCCACCGACCACGAGCACGTCCGGCGACCGCTCCTCCGGCGGACGGGCCGCGTCAACCGGCGCGATCGCCGCCGGCGGTTCGGATTGGATCGTCATGCCCACGCGCACCGGCGTCACGCAGGCACGCTGACCGATACGGCCGTCGATCGTTACGACGCAGTCCTGACAGGCGCCCATGCCACAGTGCAGGCCGCGCGGCGCGCCACCCAACGTGCGGCGGAACGCCAGGATTCCGGCCGCGGATAACGCCGCCGCGATCGTTTCACCCTCCAGCGCCTCGATCTCGCGATCGTCGAAGCGGATGGAGATCGCCGCGCCCACGCGCGTGGTGCCAGGAAGAGCAAGCCTCATGGACCGAACCTTGCCAGCACATCCGGGAGAGGCACCAGCCCCGTCCGGGCGGTATCAACCCGGAACGATTCCCATTCACCGTCATCCCCGCGTGCTACTTCACCGTCATCCCCCGGCTCTACTTCACCGTCATCCCGGCTCCCCCCGTCGTCATCCCCCGGCTTGTCCGGGGGATGACGACGGGGGGATGACGACGGGGATGACGACGGGGGATGACGGTGCGGGCGCGGTGTTCAGAACGTGACCGCCAGCTTGCGTGTCCACAGAGGCGACGCCGCGTCGAGCCAATGTGACATCGTAACATCCAGGCCGGTGATCCCAACGATCGCCACGATCACGAACGTCGCGCCGAGAATTCGCTTGCCGGCCATGCCCTCCAGCCTGCCCGCCGCCACCGGGCGCAGCGAAAATCGCACGATTCGACCAACGGCGATCCAGGGCGCCGCCGCCCCAAGGCCAAACGCGAACAAGATGCCGAACGCCCACAGCGAGTTCCGCGTGCCCGCCGCCATCAGAGAGGCTTTGCCCAGTGTGGGGCCGAGCGGTGGGATCCAGTTGGCGCCAACAAAAAGCGCGAGCAGCACCAACCGAAACGGATTGCCGAGTGGCGACACCGGTATCGCGAACACTCTGCCATGGCCGCCGGTCAGCAACGAAAAGCGCCCAACCAGCGACACACTCATCAGCGCGATGCCTTGCAGCAACAACAACGCGCACACGAAGCGGCGTGGCCAGATCGCATCGACACCGAATGCCGCGGCAAACCACACCGCGAGCATTCCCGTCAGCACCATCGACAGTCCCGACCCGAGTACGATCGAGACAATACCGATACGATCATCGGCGCCGGCGGCGGCGGGGATCAGCGGAAACAGCAGCAATGCCTCGGGGGACACACAGGACACGATCCCCGCCAGAAACCCGAGAGCGATATCGATGGCGTTCATGCCTCGCGCGACGGGTCTTGACCTCGGCCGCCAAAGCCGTGTGCATGGGAATCGTTCATGACCTGATTGAAACAGGTCTGGACCGGCAAAAGCAAGCCACTGACGACCGGAGGAGACCCCATGTTCACGCGCCTCGACGAAGCCAGATCGCTGACCGGCAACCAGATCAAAATTGTCGCCGCCGCGATCATTGGCGACATGCTGGAATTCTTCGACTACTTCCTGATCGCCTTCGTGCTGGCGTTCATCATTAAGCCCTGGCAACTGACCGGCGGCCAGTCCGCGATCATCCTGCTGTCATCCGGCGTCGGTGCCATTCTTGGCGCGTTCATCTGGGGCCGCATCGCCGATCTTTATGGGCGGCGCAAAGTGTTCATCCTGACCGTGCTCAATTTCTCCATCGCCAGCGGGCTGCTGTATTTCACGCCGGACAATGGATGGATCTACCTGTCCGTCATGCGCTTCTTCGTCGGCTTCGGCGTGGGAGGTCTTTACTGCGTCGACCTGCCCTTGGTGCAGGAGTTCGTGCCCGCCCGCATGCGCGGTTTCATCGGCGGCATCGTAACGGTCTTCATTCCGCTCGGCGTCATGATCGCGTCATCCTTCGCCGCGTTCTTCACCAACGCGATCGGCTGGCGCGGCCTGTTCGTGATCGGCCTGCTGCCGGCGGCGTTCACCCTGGTCATCCGCGGCTGGGTGCCGGAATCGCCACACTGGCTCATGTCCCAGGGCCGTCGCGAAGACGCGCGCCGCTCCATCGCCTGGGCCTTGCAGGTCGCGCCGGAGACATTACCTCTCCCGAATGAAGCGCCGAGACAGGAACACGCCGCCTGGACCGATTTGTTCAAACACCCGCGCAGCCTCGCCGTCTCCTGGATGGCGAGCATCGGCGCGCAGACAGCAGGCTACGGCATCATCCTGTGGGCACCAACATTGTTCGTGCTGCAGCTCGGCGTGACACCGGCTTACGCGGCGTATCTGTTCTTGTGGGTCAGCCTGGCGGGCATCGCCGGGCGGATCAGTTTTTCGTTGCTGTCGGAGATCATCGGCCGGCGTCCATCCGGCCTGATCCTGGGGTTCGGCGGGATGATCTGTATCATCGTGGCCGGACTCGGACACAACGTGATGATCGGTTCGGTATCGTTATTCTGGCTGATGATCGTTTGCGCCGATTTCTTCTACGACGGCGGCTTCGCGGTGATCGGACCCTATATGGCCGAGGTGTGGCCGACGCGCCTGCGTACCACCGGCATGGGCTCGGCCTACGGGTTTGGCGGGATCGGCAAGATCATCGGTCCACTGGGCCTCGCGCTGATGATCGGCGCGTCGGACGTGATCAAGCCGCAGGCGACAATCGACGCGATCGTGCCGGGGTTCCTGTATTTCGCGGCCTGGATGGCGGTGTGCGGTTGCGCGTTCCTGTTCTTTGGATTCGAGACGGGACGGCAGTCATTGACCGAGATCGACGCATCGCTGCAGGGGGAGTGACGCGCGCACTCGTCATGGCCCGGCTTGTCCGGGCCACCCTCACCAGCACCATGCCGCGACAGGTGGCCCGGACAAGCCGGGCCATGACGGTGCTTGTTTCACATCCGCATCCCCAGCTCATCCGCCTGGCGCCGCTCGTACTCGCGCCGCGTATCGTCGTACGCCTGACCCATGATCCCGCCGCGCACCGTTCCGGCCTCGACGGAGCCATAAGCCGGACGCCAGCTTTCCGGCAGAGCGGGCCAGTCCGGTGGCGCCAGCCACAGCCGGAACAAACACCGTTTCGCCGCCAGATCATCGTGATCCACGAATTCGGTGCGCGAATGCAACGTGACATGGTTGTTCAACATCTGCATGTCGCCCGGCCGCAAGTACATCCGGTACATCAGGTCTGGCCGGCGCAGGATGGCGTCGAGCGAATCCATCGCCTCTTGCTGCATCGGTACCAGCGCCGGCACCCCTTCCAGCGCCTGCGCCGAGATCACCCGGTTGCGGTTCCATTTGCTGCACAGGATGCCGGAGGCTTCGTCCCAGACCGGGTTCGCGTAGAACGGCGGTTCATCCGGCGCCTGTTCCTGCTGGCGGCTGAAATACAAAGGCCCGTGCAACACCGCGGCGAGATTGGGCCGTTCCTCGACCATAACGTTATGCGCGGCGACCGAACTGGACACCATGCTCTCGCCGCCGGATTTCGCCGCGTTGTAGCAGGTCAGCAGCGCGATATCCGCGCTGTCGGTATGAAAATCCAGTTCCGCCGAGGACGAGTATCCACGGCCTCGTCCACTGCGATACGTCGTGCCGGCATCGCGCACCGCCGACAGGTACTGGCTGGCTTTGCCCTGCGGCCGCGCGACGCCGATGTGCAGGCCGATCGCCCAGGTGAGGAGTTCGAATTCGGCGATCGAGAGGCCGTCGCGGGGCAGGCCGCGCAGCAACGCGAAACCGCGTCCTTCCTTGATCTCCCGCAGGCAGCGCTGGATCGCGGGCCACGCCCGGCCCAGATCGAAGCCGGCACGGCGATAGTCGAACAGGCTCTTGTCCGGGTCGTACGCCGCGCGCACCGCGCCAGTCAGGTCATGCCGCGCGGCGTCGTCCAGCGTCTCGATCCAGCGCGTATCGGCGTCAAGGTCCGCGACCGTCCAGGCGGACGGCGCGTCGACATGGATCAGCCGCATCTGGCTCGCTCCTTCGTTCCGCCGCGCGGGGTTAGGCGACGCGCGAAAATAACCGCTTCAGTTTGGCTTTCCCTCAGTCGTCATCCCCGGACTTGCTCCGGGGATCAATCGCCACGGAGTGCTGGTAGAGATCCCCGGGCCAGGCCCGGGGATGACGTTAACGCGAGCGTTCCACTCGATTCGATTATTGTTCAGCGGAGCCTTACCGGCGCCACCAGCCTCGCTTGCGTTCGACGGGCGGCGCGGACTCCGATCCGATGACGATCGGTTGGACCGCGGGTGAAGGTGCAACGTCGTTGGCGGGAACGGGTTGCGGTTCCGCCTCCGCCGTCACCAGCACGTCCGGCGCGTTGTCCGCGGGTGTGGCCTCCTCGGCTGGCATGGGTTCCGTCAAAGCCAACTCGGCCTGGGGTTCCGCGGGTCTGGCGATCTCGGGTTCCGCCGGCCGCGCGATCACCTCGTCTTGTCGCGCCGTGGCGACGACCAGTTCCGGCATGGCGGCGACGGGTTCCGGCATGGCTGGCTCGGCCATAGGCGAATGCACCGCGGGAGGTGGTCCGGCCTCGATTGGAACCGCCCTCGCCCCTGGCGCGACTGGTTCCGCCCCTGTGTCTGTTGCAGCCGTGCCCGGTGTCCCGGGTTCGGGTGCTCCGCGCGGCGCCCCGCGTTCCCGGGCCCAACGCGGCGCGTGCCGGTCGCGACGCAGCATGAAGGGCCGGGATGGCAATGCCCAGGACTCGACGGCCGGTCCACGATCGGACGCGGTGGTATCGGTGATCAGCATCGACGGCTCCGAGGCGACCGCCCAATGAGGCGGCTGCCAGCGCGAGCGGCCACGTTGCTGTCCGCCACGGTGCGCCGGAGCCCGGTTCGCCTGCGCGGCGTTCAGTTCCGCCTGCTCCATGACATCGAAGATGTCGAAAGCGCCGCCGCCGAATGGATCGGCGGGGGTTGGCCCGGCATAGGCGGGGACAAGGTCGGGCTGCTCGGCACCGGGCACGCCAAACGGCGGCAGATCGCCGTCCGCTCCGCCGCGGCGGCCTCGGCCACGGCCACGGCGGGGCGCTCTCCCGCCTTGGCTTCCCGCCTGGTTCCCCGCCTGGCTTCCCGCCTGGCTTCCCCCGGCGCGCCGCGCGGCATCATCATCCGATTCGGCGACGGGCTCCGGCGCGGCTTCGACAGGCTCGGCCGCCGCGACGGGCTCCGGCGCGACATCCAGGGGCCGGGCTTCGTCTTCCCGGCCACCCCGTCCACGGCGGCGGCGGCGGCGGCGGCGGCGGCGTTCGGCCTCGCGGCTTTCCTCGGTATCCTCCCCACCCGCTGCGACAGCGTCATCGGCGTCGTCGGCATCCGGGTCAGCGATATCCTCGTCATCGTCAGCCTCATCCTCGGCCGGCGGCGCGGCGGCCGCGTGAGCACCCACCACCGCGGAGCGCGGCGCGTCGGGCGTGACGAAACGAGGTTCCTCACCCGGCACCAGCGCGCGCAGCCGCTCGATGCGGAAGCGCGGCGAGATCAACGAATCGTCGGCGGCGATGACCACGCGCATGCCGTATCGGCGTTCGATCTCGTTCAACCGCTCGCGTTTATGATTGAGGATATACAGCGCGATCGCCATCGCCACGTGGACGATGATTTCGGCCGAGCGACGCTTGCCGGCCTCTTCCTCCACCCCGCGCAACACGTGCAGCGCGGCGCTTTCGGTGCCGCGGACATGGCCCGTGCCATTGCAGTGCGGGCAGATGATGAGAGTGGTTTCTTCCAGCGACGGCCGCAGCCGCTGCCGGCTCATTTCCAGCAGGCCGAAATGGCTGATGTGACCCACCTGAATGCGGGCGCGATCGTCTTTCAGCGCCTCCTTCAGGCGGCGCTCGACCATCGCGTTGTGACGTTTCGACTCCATATCGATGAGGTCGATGACGATCAGCCCGGCCAGATCGCGCAGCCGCAACTGCCGAGCCACCTCATCCGCTGCTTCCAGATTAGTGCGTAGCGCGGTTTCCTCAACGTTACGCTCGCGGGTCGAACGGCCGGAGTTGACGTCGATCGCGACCAGCGCCTCGGCCTGGTTGATCACCAGATAACCGCCGGAGCGCAATTGCACCGTCGGTTGCAACATCGCATCGAGTTGCGCTTCCACCTGGTATCGCGCGAACAGCGATTGTCCCTGGTCCGGCCAGAGTTGCACCTTACGCGCGTGCGACGGCATCAGCATCCGCATGAATTCGTGCGCCGCGTGCCAGCCGTCGTCGCCATCGACGGTGATTTCGTCGACGTCGCGGGAATACACGTCGCGGATCGCCCGCTTGATCAGGCTGGCTTCTTCGTAAATCAAAGCGGGCGCGATCGACTTCAGCGTGTGCTCGCGAATATCGTCCCACAACCGCAACAGATACTCGCAGTCGCGCTTGATCTCCGGCTTCGGCCGCTGCGCGCCGGCGGTGCGGACGATCATTCCCATCCCCTTGGGGATGTCGAGCTCCGTCATGATCTCCTTCAACCGGCGGCGATCGGCGGCCGAGGTAATCTTGCGGGATATCCCGCCACCACGGGGCGAATTTGGCATCAGCACGGAGAACCGGCCGGCCAGAGACAGATAGGTCGTCAACGCGGCGCCCTTCGTTCCGCGTTCCTCCTTCACCACCTGCACCAGCAGGATCTGGCGCCGGTGGATGACTTCCTGGATGTGGTAATTGCGCAGGAAGCGCGGCGGGATCCGGCGCTCGGGCCGGTCGTCGGCGCCGCCGGACTCATCGTCAGCGTCGGAGTCGCCACCGAGCGTTTCGGGCGGCGCTTCCTCGGGGATGTGGCCGAAGATGTCGAGGTCGTCGCCGGTATCAGGCTGATCAGTATCGGCCTGGTCGAAGCCGGGTTGGTCGATGTCGGATTGGCCGGCTTCGGTAGGTGCCGTTTCGGCCGCCATGATTGCCGGCCCGGATACGATCAGTGCCGGCACCGCGGCCACGGCCCACGGCTCGGCGGCCGGTTCGGCGAGAGGCTGGGCTACGGCGGGTTCAGCGGCGACGGGTTCTGCCACCACGGCTTCGTGTGCGTCCCGGACGGATCGCGGAGCCGACTCCGTCTCCTCCACCAGCATCGGCTGGTCCGCCAGTGCCCATGGTTCCGCATCGCCAGCCCCGGCATCATCGCGCCCACTACCATGCCCACTACCATGCCCAGTACTATCAGGCCCGGCATCTCCGTGTCCGGCTTCGCCGGGCGCGGGCGCGTCCGCCACCTCGGTCTGGTTCAGCGCCAGTTCAAGATCGTCCTCTTCTTCCTCAAGCCGGGCCTGCTCGGCCTGAAGGTCCAGCAGCCGCTGCCGGTCGGCGATCGGAATTTGATAGTAATCCGGGTGGATTTCGCTGAACGCCAGGAAGCCATGCCGGTTGCCGCCATACTCGACGAAGGCCGCCTGCAAACTCGGTTCCACCCGCACGACCTTGGCGAGGTATATATTGCCTTTGAGTTGGCGTTTCGCCGCCGTCTCGATATCAAAGTCTTCGAGGCGATTCCCGTCCAGAACCACGACGCGGGTTTCTTCCGCGTGCGTGGCATCGATCAACATACGCTTGGGCATCAGGAACAGAACTCCGGTGCGCCAGCCGTCGCGACCCCGGCGCCCCGCTTCCCGGACCAAACGACAGGTCCCTGGGCGGCGGGCTTCCGGGCGATATGCGACTGGCGAGGCTGAAGGCGAAGGCTGGGTCCGCGCCGCCAGGACAAAACGCGCCAGCGACAGTCCGTCGCCAACTTCCACCCCGAGGGATGGTCGCCGGCCTGGGAACTGTTCGAGGCACGCTGTTGGTCATCAGGTCCTGGTGCACGGACGGCGCGCCCGGTAACGGGGCACGGCCCGGTGAAAAGTCATCGTGCCTCCGTCCGAGGCGGACCGTACCGGCGGTTCCCATGTTCCGAACTCGGTAGTTCAGACAGCGCATGGGCCTGCCAGGGACGGACGAGCGGCCGAGGCGGCGCGGACCCTCCCCCCAGCAGGTTGCCTTGTCATGGGAGCAGGCAACCCAGGGGTCACGCATCCACCGGTTCAGGCCATGGCGCGCCGGAGTCCGGCACGCCCGATCGCATCAACGGGGCGAGACCAGGATGAAGCATGTCGGCCCACATCGCAATAGTTTCCATCGCGTCAAGCTGATAAGACGGGGGTATGCTCAACGGAATGCGAATCCGTCGCCGTCTGATTCTACGCCGATTCGCCGGGGGCGGAGCTATTCTTGGGACGCTCCTCGCTAATCTGGACCCTCGCGCGGCGTTGGCGCTGCCGTTTGGCCGTCCCGCGCGGCGGCTCGCGCCATTGATCATTCTCGACGCCGGGCATGGCGGACGCGACCCCGGGGCGATCGGGTCGGCCGGAACCCGGGAAAAGGACGTGACCCTGGCCAACGTGCTGGCGCTGAGAGCCATCATCCGGGCGGAAGGGCGGTATCGCGTGGAGCTGACCCGCACCTCGGACCGGTACGTCAGCCGGGAGGACCGGATCGCCATCGCCAGGGATCTCGGGGCCAGCCTGTTCCTCTCGATGCACGCCGATACCTGGTCGGATCCCGCGGTACGCGGTGCCGCGGTGTATACCCTGGCCAAACGCGCGTCGGACGCCGAGACCGAGGCGCTGGCGGAACGGGAAAACGGGTCCCTGGGCGGGGAAAGCGGCGGTGGGGTGCCGGAGATTTTGGCGAGCCTCGCGGCGCGCGAAACACGGGCGGCCTCGACCCGCATCGCGCACCAACTGGTCAGCGACATGGGACGCGCTTTGCCGGTGCTGCCGCGACCGGAGCGGCACGCGAATTTCACTGTCCTGCACGCGGCGGGTATCCCCAGCGTGCTGATCGAAATGGGCTTTCTGTCCAACCCGGACGATGAGGCGGCGTTGAACGATGCTGGCCACCGCGATTTGGTCGCGCGCTCGGTGACACGGGCGATCGAGGCATGGTTCGCGGCCCCGCGGGAGGGCGGACCGGCCTGAAGGGAATCGTTCACGTATGCTGGCCCATCAGGAAACCGGAGCGTGGACATGAGCGTCCGCGCCGCGGCCTGGGCGCGCCGGTCGCCTGGTAGTGTCTTAATTTTGGATGTCCAGATTGAATGTCTCTAACAAACGTTTCCTGGCCACGACTGCGCAGGTCTCATCTTCGACGTGCCCATCAATCCGCCAGTCCGCCGAAAGGCTGCGGAAGTGGCGTACAGCGTCGCTCAAGGTATCGTAGGGGGTGGCATCTTCTGTCACGGTGCCGTTCTGGTTGGTATACGTGAGATAAAATGGCGTTCGACGATCTCCTGGTTTGTGGTGCGTGCAAGCGCCGGGTCTACGCCGTGCTCGGGATCGGCGCGATCACGACGCCTCCGGACGCGGTGCGGGCGGCGATCGTAGTGGAGCACCGGGACGGCAGAAACGGAGCAAGCCAGATAAACCATCCCACTATCGATCTGTGGTCAGAGATTAAGGCGTGGGTTGAAAATTGGCATTATTGGACGGCCTTCGATTGGACGATGGTAATTGGCATCATAATCTTCGTTCTAGGCTTTGTGGTCGCGCTACCCACCGCTCCGCGCTCTGTTACTACCCATTCAGGGACCACCGCGACGACTACACATTATCGGGGGCACGATCCGTCACCAGGAGAAAAGCGTCCAGGGTTAAAGATGATTTTGATTGGAATTCTCGTGTTCGTGGCTGGCGTGATATTGAAGTTCCGTCTCTGGACGTTAGTGCGTGGCACCCAACACACTAACTACAGGGCAAATAGAGATACTACCGGCCGCCATCCTCTTTGGTCAGTTCTTCTGCTATATCGGTATCCTAATGAACCGTCGTTTGATGCCCGAGGACCTCGCGTACAATCCGTTGTATTGCAGCCCTCTCGTCGCCTTCAAAGATAGGCATGGCCGTTAGGCGATTAGAGGCATGGCGGAGCATCTTCCGACTAATCGATGAGTCCTTTTCCAAGAGGGCTATCACGGAGCAATCGGAAGCCGCCTCATACGTTATCGCCATTTGCGCGACAACCGCCTCAAGTACGCGTTGTTCCGACTGTGCCAAAAATACAGCTACCGGCTTGCGGTTGGGCGCCTCGATCAAGAGGTCCGCGGGGAATTCAATGCCGGAGGCCGGAGACTGATCCTCATTGATGGTAGCCTGCCCTTCCAGGGAACGTGCAATGGCCCTGGCCGCATCCTGTCGAAAGGTACTAGCCACGCGCTCTGGGGTTAGCAGTATGAGGTCCTGAAGACGGAGCAGGAGCGCAACGAACTGAAGCGCTCTCTTCGGAATGGCGTCCTCTGCCATCGGTGGGGTGGATAATTCCCCGGAATCCGGAGAGTACGCCGCTCCATATTCGGCGAAGAGTTTCGCTAATGCGTCACTTCTGGTCTGGATGTCCAGATCGATTCCCATGGCCTCAATCATAGGCACCGTGGCACCATCATCCTCTAAACGATAACGTCCGGATGGATCAGGCCCAACCACATAGAACCCAAGAGGTTCGCCACTCGACAATGTAAGCCCGGTGCTCACCGCCAATCCAGCGGGAACCGGCCTGACCGCGAGCTGATCGCAGAAAGCCTGGCAAAGAGCGTCTTTCATAGGAGGGTTTCCTCCGTCCTGTGTAGACGGAAGAACCTGGCAGCCACGTCGAGTGCCGTGGCGTCATCCTTCACCTGAAAGTTCATGGAGCGATGTCGTTCTCGCGCTTTTGGCAAACGTCTCTGCCAGGGACCAATCATCACCCCTGGCGGAACCGTTGTAATATCGTCGCACGTCGCGAGAAGATGCCAACCGGGATGCGTTCCATGAAATTCGTACGAAGCCAGCACACTCAGGTCCCGATCATCTTCAAGGGCCAACGTCGCCCGATACTGCTCCTTAGCAATGCTAAACGCTAACAGCAGACGAAATCTGTGCCCACATGCATCAAACCTGACGAGACGCCGTCGGTACGCCGTCCCGAGCCTGAACGATCTTTGCCGTCGCCGGGATAAGGGAAACGCAGATACCGGCATCTTGGTATCCTCCCACTTCCCCCATTCCACGACGTTCTTATTCGCCGCCCTGATGTCTTTGGTTTTCGTCACGTGCGAATGCTACCTGGACGCGTACCAGAGTCAAAGCCGAGTCGGATAGCATCACCGAATCTTGCGCTAACAACATTACCTAGGACCATAAATGCCTTAATCATTCTTCGTATTTAGGAGATTTATCCTGACCCTCCCCCCAGGTCGTCATCGCACGGACGAGTTGTGCCATGACGGGGGATCTGCCGTTAAACGAGCTCGCACTACACATTTGACCCGTAGCCTGTTCCATCTGGCGCGATTTTCCCATATCTGGGTGCCATGGACGAACCTCTGAGAGCCGGCGAGCCTTTGGTGCCGCCCGCGCCACGCCCGGCGCAGACCGCATCCAAGCCCCCATCGGCCGGGAACGGGGCGCCCGAGAACCAGCGGCACGGAAAGCGCCGCCGCCGTCGCCCGCGGCATTGGAGTATCTACGCGCTGCGCGGGCTGCTCGGCGCGTTGATGGGCCTGATCCTCGCCGCCGGCGTGGCGGGCGCGGCCGGCGGCTGGATGATCTACCAGCATTTCGCCGAGGGCCTGCCCGACGTCGATGGACTGCGCGGCTACCAGCCGCCGGTGATGAGCCGGGTGTTTGCCAACGACGGCAAATTGCTCGCCGACCTCGCCACCGAGCGGCGCATATTCGTGCCGATCAACGCGATCCCGGACATCCTGAAGCAGGCCTTCGTCTCGGCCGAGGACCGCAATTTCTACACCCATAAGGGCGTCGATCCGCTGGCCATCCTGCGCGCGGCGGCCACCGACCTGATGCAGAGGGACCGCGGCAAGCGGCCGATCGGTGCCTCCACCATCACCCAGCAGGTCGCCAAGAACATGCTGCTGGATAACCAGGTCACCTTCGCCCGCAAGGCGAAGGAAGCCATCCTGGCGTTCCGGATCGAGAAGACACTGTCGAAGAACCAGATCCTCGAATTGTATCTGAACGAGATCTACCTCGGGCAAGGCGCGTACGGGGTCGCCTCGGCGGCGGAGACGTATTTCAACAAGCCGCTCGATCAGTTGACGATCGGTGAGTCAGCGTTCCTGGCGGCGCTACCGAAGGCACCGAACAATTACAATCCATTCCGCTACCCGGAAGCCGCGCGGGCGCAGCGCGGCCGGGTGCTGGACCGGATGACCGAGGACCGGGTGCTGACCCCTGAACAGGCGGCGGCGGCGCGGCAGGAGCCGATCGTCCCGATCGCATTCAGGCGGCCTCAGGTAGTGTCGGACGCGGACTGGTTCGCCGAAGACGTGCGCCGGCAGTTGATCGCTCAGTTTGGTCCGGACACGACGACCGAGGGCGGGCTGTCGGTGCGTACCAGCCTGGATCCGTTTTTGCAGGCGGCGGCCGACAAGGCGCTGCGCAACGGGCTGATGTTGTATGACCGCCGGATGGGCGGCTGGCGCGGGCCAGTCACCCACATCGACACCGCTTTACTCCCGCAGGACTGGGCCAGGCTGCTGGCGAAAGTCACCCGGACGCCAGGCATGCTGCCGACGTGGCAACTCGCGGTGGTGCTGAATACGACCGATAGCGAGGCGAGGGTCGGCTGGCTGACGGGCCTTGGCGTGCGTGGCGCCACCCCGGAGCCCAATCTTGGCGTGATCCCGATGTCCGACGTCACCTGGGCCAGGCCCGCGCATAAAGAGGGAATGGGGCCAACGCCCAAACATATCACTGACGTGATGCAGGCGGGCGACGTGGTGATGATCGAGCCCCTCCAAGGGACAGCCAACGCGGCGGCGGCCGAGAATCCGGCCAGGCCCGTGGCGACCACGCCGGGGTTGCCGAAAGTGACACTGCGGCAGATCCCCGGTGTGCAGGGCGCGCTGATTTGCATGGATCCGACCACCGGACGCGTGCTCGCGATGGTCGGCGGCTTCAGCTTCGATCAGAGCCAGTTCAACCGGGCGACGCAGGCGATGCGGCAGCCGGGTTCGAGCGTGAAGCCGATGGTCTACCTGACCGCTCTGGAGCAAGGCATTTCCCCCAACCAGATGATCTCCAACTCCGAGTTGAGCATCACGGTCGGCAATCAGGTGTGGGAGCCGGAGAACTCCACCGGCACGTTCGGGCCGCCGGTGCCGATGAAAACGGCGCTGCAGTTCTCGATGAACGTGCCGACGGTGCGGCTGGCGCAGAAAATCGGCATGCCGGCGATCGCCAAAACAGCGCAGGCGTTCCACATGTATGACCATTTGCCGAACGTTCTGTCGGCGGCGCTTGGCTCGGTGGAAACCACGCCGATGCGCGAGATCGGTGCCTATGCCGGCATCGCCGCCGGCGGCAAAGAGGTCATTCCGACGCTGATCGACAGCGTGCAGGACCGTAACGGCCGCATCGTATGGCGTCCGCACGATCTGGACTGCCCTTCCTGCTCGGATCCGAAGGCGCCGCCGGCGATCATGGATATGCGGCGGCAGATCGCCGACCCTTACGCCGACCGAACCCTGATCGATCTGATGGAAAACGTCGTGACCGGCGGTACTGGGCGAGCCGCCGGCGCCGGCTTCAACCGGCCGATCGCCGGGAAAACCGGAACGACGCAGGAATGGGGCGACGCGTGGTTCTCCGGCTTCACGCCCGACCTGGTGACGACGGTCTGGATCGGCCACGACAACAACACCAGTCTGGGCCGGCACGAGGAAGGCGGCGTGGTCGCGGCGCCGATCTGGCACGACTTCATGGCCGAAGCGTTCAAAGGCCGCCCAGTACTGCAATTCCCGCAGGCCGCCGGGCCGCGGATCGCGTTCGCGCCGTCGGAAAATCGTTCGGCGGAGGCGGTGATCGGCAGTGGCTACGGCAAGGGCGGACCCGCGGCCGGTTCGGTGCATGGTGGGGTCGACAACAAACTGGGTGGGCTGTATTGACCCGCTCCCTTGATCCATCCCCCTGGGGCACAAGATTAAGCCGATGTCCACCGAATCCGACGCTCTTAACGACCAGATCAGGCAGTCCGTCGCGCTGCTGAGGAGGCACCTTTGACTGGGATGCCGCCGAAGCCCGCCTCGCGGAACTGAACAACCTCACCGAAGACCCCAACCTTTGGAATGATTCCGCGCGCGCGCAGGCGTTGATGCGGGAGCGGACCTTGCTCGCGTCCCGCATGGAGGGTGTGCGCAAGCTGGAATCCGACGTCTCCGACGCGCTGGAACTGATCGAACTCGCCGAGGCGGATGGCGATGCCGCGATGGCGGCGGAAGCGACCGCGAGCCTGCGCGTTCTGGCTGAGGAGGCGAAGCGGCGCGAAATCGAAAGCCTGCTGTCGGGTGAGGCCGACGCCAACGATTGCTATATCGAACTCAATTCCGGCGCGGGCGGCACGGAAGCCCAGGATTGGGCGGAAATGCTGATGCGGATGTATCTGAGGTGGGCGGAGAAGCACGGGTACAAGACGCAGTTGCTGGAAGAGAGTGAGGGCGAACAGGCCGGCATCAAGTCGGCGACTCTGCTGGTCAGTGGTCCCAATGCTTATGGCTGGTTGAAGACGGAAGCGGGCGTGCACCGGTTGGTGCGGATCAGCCCGTTCGACTCGAACGCGCGGCGGCAGACCAGTTTCGCCAGCGTGTGGGTGTATCCGGTGGTCGACGACACGATCGAGATCGAGATCAACGAAGGCGATCTGAAAGTCGACACTTATAGGGCGTCCGGCGCGGGCGGCCAGCACGTCAACAAGACCGACAGTGCGATCCGGATCACTCATCTGCCGTCCGGCATCATCGTCGCCTGCCAGACCGATCGCAGCCAGCACCGCAACCGTGCCAACGCGATGGCGATGCTGAAGGCGCGCATGTACGAGGCCGAACTGCAACGGCGGGAGGCGGTGACGGCGGCTCAGGAAGACGCCAAGACCGATATCGGCTGGGGCCATCAGATCCGCAACTACGTTCTGGCACCGTATCAGTTGGTCAAGGACTTACGGACCAGCGTGGAAACCAGCAATCCGGGCGCGGTGCTCGACGGCGATCTGGATGAGTTCATGGCCGCCGCTTTGGCCGCGCGGGCCGGCGCGACCCGGTCGGAGGCGAGCGCGCAGGCACGGTAGAGGGAACCGCCTCTCCCACTCCCACCTATGGTATCGTCGTCATGGCCCGGCTTGTCCGGGCCACCCGTAGCAGCATGATCCCGCGTCAGGTGGCCCGGACGAGCCGGGCCATGACGGGTTGGGGGCATGACGGGTGGAGTGGTGTGCGAACATCAAAGGAGGTCCGTCCATTGCGCCTGCCCGTCTTCTACGGCTGGATCATCGTCGCCGTGACGTTCGTGTCGATGGGCATCGGCGTGAACGCGCGCACAGCGTTTTCGTTGCTGTTCCCACCCATTCTCGACGACTTCCACTGGGACCGCGGCGTCACCGCCGGCGCGTTTTCGTTCGGCTTCGTCATCTCCTCCATCCTCAGCCCAACCATCGGCCGCATGATGGATCGTTTCGGTCCGCGCGTGGTGATGGAACTCGGCACCGTTTCGATGGCGGCGGGATTTCTGCTGGCGCCACTGACCACCGAGCCATGGCATCTGTACCTGACCATCGGTGTGCTCGTCGGCGGCGGCAGCGTCTGTCTGGGCTATGCCGGGCAGTCGCTGTTTCTGCCGAACTGGTTCGTGCGCACACGAGGCTTCGCGATTGGCCTGGCGTTTTCCGGAGTTGGACTCGGTTCAGTCACGTTACTGCCCTGGGTGCAGTCGATGATCGTCGGCGCCGGCTGGCGTCACGCCTGTTGGGCACTGGGGTTGTTGATCCTGATCGTGCTGGCGCCGATCAATCTTTTATTACGGAAACGTCCCGAGGACCTGGGTCTGCGCCCCGACGGCGACGCGGCACCTCTGGCCTCCGCGGCCCCTCCCCCATCCAACATCGTCGATCCAGCCTGGGCTTCTGTCGAATGGACCATCAGGCGAGCGACGCGGACCGCGCGGTTCTGGTGGCTGGCACTGGGATATTTCTGCGCGCTTTATGCCTGGTACGCGGTGCAGGTGCATCAAACCAAATACCTCCAGGAAGTCGGCTTCAGTGCTAATCGTTCCGCCTGGGCATTGGGTTTGGTCAGCCTGATCGGCGTGGTGGGACAAATCTCGCTCGGTCACGTGTCGGATCGGATCGGCCGCGAATGGATCTGGGCCATCAGCATGCTGGGGTTCGTGATCTGTTTTCTGGCGTTGATTCAGTTACGGACTGATCACTCGATGGTCTGGCTGTATCTGATGGTCGCGGCGCAAGGCGGACTTGGTTACGGTTTGACATCGGTGATGGGGGCGATGGTCGCGGAAATATTCCAGGGCCGGCATTTCGGCGGCATCTTCGGCACCGTGATGCTGAGCGCGATGGCCGGCGGCGCGGCGGGCCCGTGGGTGACCGGCGTGCTGCACGACGCGTACGGCGATTACACGCTGGCGTTCTGGTTGGGAGCCGGGATCAGCGTGGTCTCCGCGGTCGCGATCTGGCGGGCGTCGCCGAGGAAAGTGCGAGTGGTGGCGGGGAAGATCAGGGTGGCGTAGCGCCAATAACGTAAAGCTTGACGACATCGTGACCTGTCCTCCACATAACGTGCAGGCAGACCGGCGATGCGGCTTCCCGGGCGATGAAACCTCCAAAATATCCGGAACTTCTCGCCAATGGCCGCCGCCAAACTTCACGGACCCGATTCCGACCTTCAAGCCTTCATTCGAGTGAGGGCTACCTCGGACGCACCTCCCGATAAAGTGAGCCAGGTGCCGAACAAGGTTCATCTTGTTCGCAACGCCCGCAAGACCAAAACTTTTGAGCCCCGTCGCTGTAGCGCGAGGGGGGATCGATGTGGAGAGACGCCTACGGTGCGCTGTTTAACAGCGCTGGCACTCGTTGTCTTACTGGCCTGGGCCCACATTGGTAAGATTCCGGTTCCGGCGACTATTTCCGTGGATTTTCGGGTGTGGTTTCGTGTCGAAACCGGGGAGGTTCCGGGGGCCCAAACGGACAGCCATGGTGCGACGAACGTGCTTGGGGAGACGCGTCTGCCGGCAGGAGAACCTCACTCAGCGCCACGTAGGTGCGGCGCCGCGAGCCCGAATGGCGGATACAGCACGACAACAGCCAAAGCAGGCTGCCCATGAGACGCATCATTTGGGACCGCGCAGGCAACCCTACCCGCTTTGTGAGCGACATCTTGCGCATTACTCGCTGGCAACTTCGCGAGGCGTTGCACCTGATCAAGCGCCGCGAGAACATTGGCGCGCAGGACCGAATAGTTATATATGACGATGGCACGGTGATGGACGCACATGGTGAAGACATCGGCAACATCTTCAACGAGGACACGGACGAGTGAGCCGGTCAGAGCATTCGCGACCCTGCGAGTTGCCGGTGACGAACTTGTGCCGGACGAAATCACCAAAATCCTGAAAATCGTGCCAACGGCTGCTTATTCGAAGGGCGAGCACCATTCCGCCGGCCCCCGTAGCCCGGACCTGATTGGGCGCACGGGCGTCTGGTTCTTCTCCACCAAGGGCGTCGTGGCCGGCGCCCAGATCGCCGATCATCTCGCGTTCCTGGCCAGACTTCTTCTGCCTGGTTCGGGGGAAGCCGGGCCTTTGCCGCATTTGCAGCAACTTCTACGGCGCAGGACGACGCTTCGAGTATCGCTGAGCTGCTTCTGGCATGGTCCCGCGGGCGCGCGAAAGCCATCAATTCCGCGCTCGGTGACCGACCTGCTCAAGCTGATCCCGGCGGAGATGGAGACCGATTTCGACGTGGATGAAGCCGAGGACCGCAACGCGGCGTAATGGTGGGCGACCATGCGGTCCGGGTTCCGCCACCTCACCCGGCTTCCAGCGTTACTCAGGCTTCCGCGTGACCGACCACACCGTAATGTCCCAGGCGTTACGGATGCCAACCACCAACAGGAACCCGATGGACAAGGCGAGCGCGACACAGCTCTCGCTGATCCGCATCGCCATGGCGACGCCTGACGCGGCTTCGAACAAATATCCTGCGACCGGCAGCACCGCGTACCAAACGCGATCATCCAGATCGATCGCTTTGGCCAGGCCATCGCGCATCGCGTCACGCCAGGCGAGCCCGTAATAACCGAGGCCGAACACGCCGCACCCCACGATCAGCGCGCCCGGCGAGATCCAACCATATCCCGGCGCCAGAACGATCAGGCAGACGATGAGAATGGTGCTGAAATGAATGACGCTGGCGGACAAGAACATGCGCAGCGGCGCGGTTCTGACGCCCGAGAAGGCGCCCGAACCGACGGTGGCGGCCACGAACAGCAAACCGACCAGCGTGGCGGAAGCTGTACCGAGCAGCGCATAGAATTCGTGCCAATGGCCGAGCACAACCGCGAAGGTTTGTGCGGCGTCAGGGTTTTGCATTCATGCTCCCCACTATATCTGAAGAGTTCTACCTACGGCCGAAAGTTCCGACTCGTCCTCGTCACGGGTTGGCCTGACCGAGCCATCTCTGGCGACCAACTGTTCAGCACGATGGCCCGGTCAAGCCGCATATGCATCAGGATGGCGGGACGGCGGGAGGAGATTATTGCCCTCTCCCACGTCATGGCCCGGCTTGTCCGGGCCACCCGTCGCGGCATGTGCTGGTTCAGGTGGCCCGGACAAGCCGGGCCATGACGTGTTTGGAGAATTCCGCCCTGTCCCGAGCTTATCCTGATGCATATGCGGTCAAGCTGGGCCATGACGAAATGCACCTCATGCGTGAAAACTTCAGGCCACTGATATTGCTCGAACACGTCTGACTTTCATCCTACATATTAACCATCGGTTCATTCTTTTCCTTCATCACGCGAGTATGACGATCGTCAACACTGAGCCCGAAACGACCAGTGCCCGTTACGTGACCGGCCTCACGCAACTCGGCGCGGGCCTCCTGGACGCCGCGATCGGCACCATGCGAGACGTTCTGACCCTCGATCCCTCGCATGCCGGCGCGCGGCGCAATCTGGTCCGTGCCCTGATCGCCGCCGGCGATTATGAGGCGGTCATCGCCGAGACCGCCCTCGTGCCGCTTCGCGCATCCGACACGGCGGAATTGCACTTCCTGCGCGGCACGGCCTTCAATGCCATGTCACGGCCGGTCGAGGCGCGCGAGGCGCTGACCCGAGCGGTCGCGCTCAATCCCGGTCTCGCGCCCGCCTGGCTCAACCTCGGCAACGCGATGATGGACCTCGACGAACTGACCGAAGCGGAGTCGCACTGCCGGCAGGCGCTCGATCTGGATCCAACGTTGATTGAAGCTCATGTCAGTCTCGGATTCATTTTGACCGCCCAGGGCCGGGTGGAGGAGGCGATTGGGGCGCTGGAGGAGGCGATTCGGATTGAACCGGGCAATGTTCAGGCGCACTGGAATTTGGCCTCCGCCGCGTTGCTGGCGGGCGACCTGCCGCGTGGGTTCGCCGAATACGAATGGCGCAAGCGGCATGACCTGTTCCGCCGCGACTTCATCAACCTCCCTGGGCCAATCTGGAACAGCACCGAACCAAACGGCCAGACGATCCTGGTGCACGCGGAACAGGGTCTTGGCGACACCGTGCAGTTCGCACGCTACCTCACGCTGATCGCGCGGCGCGGCGGCAAGCCGATCCTCGCCTGCGAGCCCGCGCTCATTCCGTTGCTGTCGACGGTCGGCGAGGGTCAGGTGATCTCGAAGTTCGAGGCGCTGCCATCCTACGACGCCTGGATCGACCAGATGAGCCTGCCGCATGTCTTCGGCACCGTACTCGACACGATTCCCTCCCCGTCCGGTTACGTACGGGCCGACGCGACGCGGGTCGTGGCATTTCGCGCGGGCCTGCCCACGGCGCGCCGCGTTGGACTCGCATGGTCGGGCAATACCCGGCATCGAAACGATCGCCGGCGAACGCCGCCAGTTGACGTGTTCACGCCGTTGCTGGCCGTTCCGGACTGTCACTTTGTGAGCCTCGTCCCGGATCAGGTGCTGCCCGGCACCGCGCCGCCACCGCTTCCGTTGACCGACTTCGCCGAGACCGCGGCGTTGATCGCGGCTCTCGATCTGGTCATCACGGTGGACACATCCGTGGCGCATGTCGCCGGAGCGCTTGGCTGTCCGGCATGGCTGTTGCTGCCCTATGCGCCCGACTGGCGATGGCTGCTGGACCGGAACGATACGCCCTGGTACGATTCACTCCACCTGTTCCGCCAGCCCTCTCCCGGCGACTGGCGATCGGTGATCGGCGCTGTCGCCACCGCGCTTGCCGGTTGATGCGAAATCGGGCTGACTGACCCGCGCAAGGCCTGGGAGGAATCAAGAAATGGACGCCGCGACCCTGGAACGCACAACGATGCGCAAGGCCTATCGGCGGCTGCTGCCCTATTGTTTCGTGCTTTACATCCTTTGCTATATCGACCGGGTCAACGTGAGTTTCGCGGCGCTGACCATGAACAAAGATCTGGGCCTGACCGCGTATCTTTACGGGCTCGCCGCCGGAGCGTTTTTCTGGGGCTACTGCCTGTTGGAAATCCCATCCAACGTGATCCTGGAGAAAGTCGGCGCACGGCCCTGGATCGCACGCATCATGATCACCTGGGGCCTGTGTTCAGCCGCGACCGCCTTCGTGACCGGACCATGGAGCTTCTTCGCGATCCGCGTGCTGCTTGGCGTCGCCGAGGCCGGGCTGTTCCCCGGACTGTTGCTTTACTTTCACCGTTGGTTCCCGCAACGCCACCGCGGCCGGGTGGTCGGTTGGTTCCTGACCGGATTGCCGCTGGCGACCGCGATCGGTGGACCGATGTCGACCGCTCTGCTGCAACTGGATGGCGTCTGGGGTCTGCATGGCTGGCAATGGATGTTCATCGGCGAAGGTGTGCCGACGACGCTGATCGGCGTCACCGTGCTGTGGTACCTGACCGAGCGTCCGTCGCAGGCGAAGTGGCTGACGGAGGAGGAGAAAACCTGGCTCGAAAACGAACTCGCGCATGAAAAGCACGCGGTCGAGTCGGTTCGCGCGCACTCGGTTCTGAGTGCGATGGCCAATCCAAAGGTGCTGGCCTTCACCGTGATATTCGCCGGCGTTGGCATGTCCGGTGTCGGACTGGTGTTGTTCCTGCCGCAGATTTTGAAAGGTCTGGGAATGAGCAACACGCAGGCCGGGCTGCTGACCTCGGTGCCCTATGTGTTCGGAACGCTGGCGATCATCGTGTTCGGCCAGTTGTCCGACCGGATTGGGGATCGCTTTTGGATACTGACGGGGACCTGCGCCTGCGGCGCGTTGGGGATGGCGATCGGAGGCTACCTGCACGACAGCATCTGGGTACTGGCGGGATTTTCTCTGGCCACCATCGGTTTTTACGGCATGAAGTCGCCGTTCTGGCCGTTGCCGTCGACGGTTCTGTCGGGCCCCGCGCTGGCCGCGGGTCTGGCCTACATTAATTCAATCGGCAATTTTTGCGGCTACCTCGGACCGATCGTGGTGGGATACACGAAGGACGCGACCGGCAGCTTCGAGGCCGGTATTTACGTCCTCGCGGTCTCGTCGCTGGTGTCCACTCTGATGGCACTGGGTTGCGCCTTGTGGATGAAGACACCGCGGCCCCAGATGGCGCGATTAATGGTTGGTTAACGTTATCGGGCCATGGTGATCCCTGGTCCTGCCTCATGGGTTTGCCGCGTCGCGGTGAGCCGATGGGAAGGCGGGCCGTGCACGATACAGGGCCGGTCGCCGGCGCCAGGAATGTTCGTTTGACAGCGAACGCCTGCCGCTGAGTCCGGCGCATGAGAGGCACCGGATCGTATGGCTACCAAGCGGGACAAAAAAGGCTCTGGCCGCGGAGTCATTATCAAAAAGTTTGAGATCGTTGAGGGCGGCGGTCATCACGGTGGCGCGTGGAAGGTGGCGTATGCCGACTTCGTCACCGCGATGATGGCGTTCTTCCTGTTGATGTGGCTGCTGAACGCGACGACGGAGGATCAGAGGAAGGGACTGGCCGACTACTTCAGCCCGAACAGCGTGTTGAGCCATTCGTCATCCGGCACCGGTCAACCCTTTGGCGGTCACACCGCGTTCGATGAGGGCGCGATGGTGTCGGATCGCGGCGCGGTTGAACTCACGCAGGGCAAGCACCCTCCGCTTGATCCAATCGACGACCCCGACCCGGGCGTCTACACGCGCGCGCAAATATCGGCCCAGGACAAGCCGGCTCCGGCCCCTTCTGGCGATCCGAACGCGGCTCCGGCCGATCCCGCGCAGGTTGGGCCGGCGCAAAGCGGGCCCCAGGACGGCGATCGCAAACCGACTCAGGCGGAAATCGCCGAGGAAAAGGCGCGCCAGGAAAAGGTGGCGTTCGAAAAGGCCGCCAACGACATTCGCGCGGCGGTGAACGGCGATCCCGCGCTGGCTGAACTCGCGAAACAACTGGCGATCGACATGACCCCGGAGGGATTGCGCATTCAGATCATGGATGAGGTGAAATCGCCGATGTTCGCCACCGGCTCCGCCGAACCCAACGACAGGGCGCGGGATTTGCTGAAAAAGGTCGCGCCGGTCCTGCAGAAGTTGCCGGAAGCCATTTCGATCGCCGGACATACCGACGCGACACCCTATGCCGGACTGGGCAAGACGAACTGGGAGTTGTCGAGCGAACGCGCCAACACCGCCCGGCGGCTGCTGACGGACGCGGGTTTGCCGGAAGCGCGCATTCGCACCGTGACGGGTCACGCCGATCGCGATCCTCTGTTGCCCGGCGATCCGTTCGCGGCGGCGAACCGGCGCATCGCCATCGTCGTGTTGCGCGATGTGCAACCGCCAGACACCGCGGAAGCGGTGCACTGAGTGTGGCTCTGTCATGATCACGATTGGCGGCCTTGTTTTCCTGCTGGTCTGCGTGTTTGGCAGCTACCTGGTTTCGGGTGGCAGCATCGGACCGCTGGCTGAGGCGCTGCCGTTTGAAATGTGGACGATCGCCGGCGCGGCCGCGGGCTCTTTCGTCATGGCCAACTCGATGCATGACGTGAAACATACGTTGGCCGGTTTCGGCAAGATCATGAAAGGCGCCGTGTATAAGAAGCCTGATTATGTCGAGCTGCTGAGCCTGATGTATTTCCTGGTCCGGTTGGCCAGCACCAAAGGCAACATGGCGCTCGAACCGCATATCGAAAAGCCGGAGGAAAGCTCGGCGTTTCAGAAATTCCCAAAGATTATCGGCAATCATCACGCGCGCGGGCTGATTTGCGATTATTTGCGGCTGGTCGGCATGAACGCCGACGATCCCAATCAGATTGAAGACGTGATGGCACGGGAGCTGAAGAAAACATTGAACGAGGAACTGCATCCGGCGCACGCGCTGCAGACCATGGCGGATGGTCTGCCGGCGCTTGGGATCGTCGCGGCGGTTCTGGGCGTGATCAAAACGATGTCGCATATCGACCAGCCGCCGGCGATCCTTGGCGCCATGATCGGCAGCGCGCTGACCGGCACGTTTCTGGGCGTGCTGCTGGCCTATGGGATGGTCGGTCCGTTCGCCAATCGCCTGCAAGGTGTGGTCGAGGAAGAGGCGAAATACATGGAAGTGATTCGTGCCGTCATCGTAACGCATCTGCACGGCAATGCGCCGCAGGTCAGCATCGAGTCCGGGCGCAAGATGGTGCCGAACGAGCATATGCCGAGTTTTTCAGAGATGGAGGAGGCGATCGAAACGATTAAAGTGTGATGCCTCGGGCGGGTTCCGACGAGGTTGGCGGGCCGCCGCCCCTCCCACCGTCATGACCCTTCTCTTCACCGTCATCCCCCGGCTTGTCCGGGGGATGACGGTGAATTGGAGGCCATGACGGTGGGAGGGAGTGCAACCCAATCGAAAATCGCCTTATCGGCCAACTCTCGGCCGCGCCGCCAGCAACGCGCGAAGCCGGTCCAGCAGTTGCACTTCGGTCACCGGCTTGCGCATCAACGAAAACGCTCCGCTCATCGCGCCGCTGAGCGCCAGCGCGGTTTCATCCCCCGCGTAACCGGTCAGCAAAATCGCCGGCAGTCCCGGGAAACGTGACTGCATGCCCCTGATGACGGCGAGACCGTCTACCCCCGGCATCGACAGATCGGTGATCACGGCGTCGACACTCTGGTTCTCCGTCACCGCCAGAGCCTCCCCGCCACTCGCGGCCGCCAACACATCGAAACCCGCCTCCGCCAGTTGTTGAGCCAACACCTCCCGAATCATGGCCTCGTCATCGACCAAAAGAACCCTGGCCATGGGCCGCGCTTCGCCGCCAGGGGAAGACGTGGTGTTTGATGCCGTCGCGCGAGCGTTTTCCTCAAACCCCGCCTCGGGTAGCCAGAGCCTGACCGTCGTGCCGGCACCCGGCTCGCTCTCGATCGCCAGTGCGCCTCCCGATTGTTCCGCGAAGCCCTGGGCCATCGCGAGGCCCAGTCCGGTACCGGAGCTCGATCGCTTGGTGGTGAAGAACGGCTCACGCGCGCGGGCGAGTGTGGCGGCGTCCATGCCCACCCCGGCGTCGGCGACCGTGAGCCGGATATAACGCCCGGTCGCGAGGCCGGTCTGAGGTGGCGACGCACCAGGGGCGACGGTTTCGGCATCGGCGGACAGGACCAACTCGCCGCCATCCGGCATCGCGTCGCGGGCATTCGTCGCCAGGTTGACCAACACCGTTTCAAGCTGCCCCCGATCCGCGAGCAACGGCCGAAGATCAGGCGCCAGCCGAAGCTTCACCTCGATCGTCGCGCCCAGTGTGTGGGTCAGCACCTCGACCAGTTCGTGCAGCAGTTCGGACACATCCAGCTTCTCGGCCGTCAGTTCGCCGCGCTGACCCAGGGTCAGCAGGCGCCGCGTGATGGAGGTGCCGCGCTCGACCGCCCCGCCCGCCAGTCGCGCCAGGCGGCGGATGCCTTCCTGATCCGCCGGCCGACGCTCGATCAACCGCAGCGCGCCCATGACCGCCTGCAGCACGTTGTTGAAATCATGCGCGATACCGCCAGCCAACTGGCCAAGCGCCTGCAATCGCTCCGCCTGCGCCGCGCGAGCCTGGGCTGACTCGCGCGCGGCGATTTCCTCGCGCACGCGCGCTTCCAACGTTTCCGTCAGACCGCGCAAGGCGATCTCGATTTCCTTACGCTCGGTGATATCCTGGATGACGCCGACGGTGCGGATCGGCCGCCCGTCCTTGAACTCCAGCCGGCCGTGGGTGCCGATCCAGCGCCATTGCCCATCCGGCCGGCGGAATCGGTATTCGTGCCTTATGTCGTTGCCGGGCGCGGCGAGCGCATGGTCCCAACTGGCACGGATCATCGCCTGATCGTCGGGATGCACGTTGGAAAACCATTTCTCGAAGCTCGCGTCGCGTTCGTCGTCGCGGCCGAAAATCCGCTCGGCCTCGGGGGTCGAAAACGCCAGGTCGTTGACGAGATCGAGTTCCCGGACCCCCATCCCCGCCGTTTCGAGCGCCAGCCGCAGACGTTGCTCGCTCTCCCGCAACGCCGTCTCGATGCGTTCGCGGCCGGTGATGTCTTCGATGATGCCCAGATAATGCTCCGGGCGGCCGGCGGCATCGCGCAGCAACGAGCCAGTGTAGCTGACCCAGACGATTTCGCCGTCCTTGCGCACGTAGCGCTTGGTGATCGCGAACCGTTCCACGTCGCCGGCCAGCATCGCCTGTCTTCGCGCGACGTCGGCGTCGTGATCGTCGGGATGGGTGATGGCCAGAAACTTGCCGGGCTCACGCAGTTCGTCCCGGGTGTATCCCGTGATCGCGCAGAGTTGGTCGTTCACGCTCAACACGGTCCCGTCCAGTGTGACGAGCGAAAGGCCAAGCGCGGCCCGTTCGAATGCCGGGCCGAAGCGTGCGAATTCGCCGCTGTAGTCGCCGACGCCCGCGGTGGACCCGCGACCGGCCGCGCTCAACAAGCGGTCGATTGAGCGGCGAAGCAGACGAATGGCAGTCAGCATCTGGGTCAGAACGCTTTTCAAGCCTCCCCCATTTTGGGTCGCCGGGGATTTTTAGTGTTCCGTCAATGGCGGAGCAAATTCTAATGGCGCGAGTCGCCGCGAGCGCGGTCGAAACCTGAACGGCACGGTGATCAGGTTCTGTTGCCGCCCGCGGTCGTTGGGCGGCGGGATTCCCTCGATCGCCCAGGCGATGGGTCACAGCAAAGGCGACACGCAACAACAACCGCCCCAGCCACGCCGTCCCCGGTCGTCATCCCCGGGCTCGACCCACTTCTGTCCGGTTCCCGTCGGCTGGAATATTTGGATCAACTGTGCCGGCGACCGCGACTCGTCATGGCCGCCCTCGTGGCGGCCATCCACGACTTTGTACGGCCAGAAAAGACGTGGATGGCCGGGACACGCCCGGCCATGACGTGGAAAAATGCCAGTCTCTAACAAGAGATTTAACCGGACAGCCGTGGGCTCGACCGGGTGATCCCTACCGGCACGGTGCCGCGCCAGGTCACCGGGTCGAGCCGGTGATGACGTGGAGAGGCGCGCGCTTCGCGACTCATTTGTTATTGGGCGTCGTCAAAAGGTGTGATTCGCCACCGCCGAGGTCTTTCCCGGGCCGGTCCGCCGCTTGTGTCCAATAAGGCCGGCGTTGACTTGACGGACCGATTGCTTCCGGCGCTGACTGGCAAGGCCGAGTGCCAGGCAGGAGGATGCCATGCCGTCAACGAACACGGACCATCTGCTTCAGTCACCACACGGCCGCGCGTGGCCGGACGAGGGATGCTCTCGGGTGCCCAACTGGGTTTACACCGACCCGGAGATATTCGCTCGGGAAACCGAACGGGTGTTCGGCGCGAACGACTGGCTTTACACCTGCCTGGAAGCGGAAATCCCCAACACGGGCGACTTCACACGCAGCCAGCTTGGCACGCGCGAGGTCGTCGCCGTGCGCGGTCCCAATGGCGACGTCACTGTTCTGCTCAACAGTTGCGCGCACCGCGGCATGCAGTTCTGCTCCGCCGCTCATGGGACCGCGAAGGAATTCGTCTGCCCATACCACCAATGGACGTATGATCTGGAAGGCAATCTGCTCGGCCTGCCGTTTCGCCGCGGCTATCGCGGTCAGGGCGGGATGCCGGCCGATTTCGAACCGGAGGCGCACGGCTTGCGACGGCTCGCGGTGGCGCGGCGCAATGGCGTCGTGTTCGCCAGTTTCGGCGCACCCAACGAATCGCTCGAAGCCTGGCTGGGCGCCCGCATGCTGGGCTGGTTCGATCGCGTGTTCGACGGCCGCGAACTGGAAGTGCTCGGCCATATGCGGCAGAGGATTCCCAGCAATTGGAAGCTGATGTTCGAGAACATCAAGGATCCGTATCACGCCAGCCTGTTGCATGTGTTCCTGGTCACCTTCGGATTGTTCCGTCTCGATCAACAATCCGCGGTCGAAATGGACGATACCGGGCGGCACGCCGTGCTGGTGAGCCGGCGCGGTGAGCAACAGGCGAATGAAGCGACCAGTCAGATGCGCTCATTCAAACAGAACTTCGCGCTGACCGATCCCCGGCTGCTGGACCCGGTGCGAGAATTCCCCGGCGACGCCACGGTCGTTATGCAGACGTTGTGGCCCAATCTGATCGTGCAGCAGCAATCCAACACGCTGGCGATGCGGCAGATCGTTCCGATCGACGCGGGCAATTTCGATCTGGCGTGGACGTTTTTTGGTTATGCGGACGACTCGCCCGAAATGCGGCAACGGCGGCTGCGGCAGGCGAATTTGATGGGGCCGGCGGGACTCGTTTCGCTCGACGACAGCGAGGCGATGGTGCTGACGCAGGCCGGACTCGCGGGCAATGACGACCGCCTGGGCGTGGTTGAGATGGGCGGCCGAGGTGTGGCGAACGAAACGCACATGGTGACGGAAACCGCGATCCGCGCGTTCTACCAGCACTATCGTTCCGTTATGGAACTGTGATCGCCGCCGCGATGGAACCATGATCGCCGCTGCTCCGGGTCTCGACGTTTCGCTGACGGTGCGCGCTCGGCTGGCCGATCTGTATTGCGCGTATGACGACACGCTGAACAACGGCGAACTGGAAAACTGGCCGCCGCTGTTCACCGAAGACTGTGTCTACAAAATCTTGCCGCGGGATAACCATGAACGCGGCCTGCCGGTGGCGGTGATCTACTGCGAGAGCCGGGCCATGCTGACCGATCGTGTGGTCGCGATCAGGGAGACGGCGCTGTACGCGCCAAGAATCGCGCGGCGGATGACGGGTGGGATCTGTGTCCGTGAAGTGGACGACGGTGGGTGGCGCCTGACCGCGAATTTCGCGGTGTTCGAGACGATGCCGAATCAACCGAGCATGCTGTTCCTGTGCGGACGAAGCCTGGACAAGGTCATCGATCAGGATGGCGTGTTGCGATTCGCGGAACGGGTGTTTGTCTATGATTCGACGATCATTCCGGCGTCGCTGGTGTATCCGATCTGAGCCGGTCCCCAGAATCGCTGAAGCGCGACACACGGACCCCTGTCATTGCGAGCGAAGCATGCCCCCCGGCCTGACCGGGTGGGCGAAGCAATCTCCCGGTCCCCACTGATGGAGATTGCTTCGGTATTATGTAGAAACGAGCACCTCAGAAAAGTAGCACAAAAAGCCGGGGCCGTTAGCCTTGGCCCATGCGAGACACTTTCACCATCATGGGCCTGCGCCGCAAGCGGGCACACATGGCCGGAGAGATTGAAGCCGCAGAGTCCGCGCTCAGGAAGCGGCGGCGGGAACTGGCCACGTTGGACGCGGTATTGAATATGTTCGAGCCGGATACGGACCCGGAACTGATCCCGTCCATCCGACCCGTGCGGAAGGGAGTATTCTTCCGGCACGGTGAAGTGACCCGGCTGTGCATCGCGGCGCTACGGGCAGCCGAGAAACCCGTCATGACCAACCACGTCACGGACTACGCCATGGCGGCAAAGGGGATACCAACGGAACCGCTGGTGCGGGAGCAGATCGGCGCGACAGTCCGTCAGACGCTACACCGGCTGGCCGAGCGTGGGATCGTGCGCAAGATCGTAGACTGGCCGGATATGTGGTGGGAACTGGGGAGGTAGAAATCACTTCTGAGGTGTTGGCGCACTCACTCCAGCGTTCACGCTCAAGCCTGTTCCTGGGCCATTTTGGATTATACGCAAGCCGGTGCCAGGGCCGGTCTGTGTGATACTCACGCCGGTGACACTTTGCCCGGGAAGACCGTTGGCCGTGATGCTGGCTCCAGTGGACGGGGTTTGGCCAGGCGCGCCATTGATGATTTCAGCAGCGGCACCCCCTTGGCTGTTACCCTCAATGCTCGCGCCCGTGACATCTGCGGCTTTCCGGCCCAAAGGTTGATCGTTGTTGTTTGGCATTGTCGCCCCTATCGGTTTCTGTGTTTGCGCTTCTGCCCCAGTTACGAAATGGCGCAGAGACTCGGTCGCGCCGACAAGAATACATGCCCCCGCAAAAGCGCCGATAAGAGCGGAAACAATGACTCTCATTATCAGTAGACTCCGTCGTTACAGTTGCCCAGTATACGTCCATCGCGACAAGCGGAAACGGAATTAAGATAAACCAGTTCCACGCGGCCTTGTATCGTTTTTCCAGCCTCATGCTGAACCATCCAGCAACACAAGCGCCTGACGCAAAACCAGCAAGCAGCCACAGGATTTCCATTGACCCCATGCTTGGTGGCAACGCTTTCGTCTCCAATTCATCGTGACAGCCGCTCCCATCCCGTGTAGAGAGTGATTCTACACGGTCGGGCACGGCCAAAACTCTCCGACGACTCGGATTGCACCCGAGTCGCCACTTCCACGTTAGCAATTTTTGCAGGGCGCCACCATGGCGCCTTCGCATTTTTAGGCCACCTTCGCCCGTTGCCAGTATCCGCTGAAATCCACGCTCGGACGGCATGTCATCGCCAGCCCGGTGATCTGCTGAACCTGCCGTCCGTTATCCAGGCGCCGGTAATCCTCGCGCCAAGCGCTTTCCTGGGCATAGCGGACCAGATACGAACCGGCGATATGGTGATGGTGGCCAACCTCAGCGCGGCGCAACCGGCTGAAAAAGGATTCGGCCCCGTTGGTATAGACACCAGCCCCGGTGCTGTAGAGTTGGCCGTGGTCGATCCGGGAGACCTCATACCGGGCGTGTAACTCGTTCCAGGACGGCGCTTCGTCCGCCATGATGGCTGTATCCTTGTGGACGCGCGCCGCGATCCAGGACGTTGCCGCCGCCTCGGACCGGAACGCCGCTGGCAGCGTCCGGCCGCCACGCTCCCGGACCACCACGACAACCCGGCGCTTGCCGTTCTGATTTTTGGCCAGCCGCCGATCCCGGCGATTCTCTTTGTGGTTGGCGGGTTTGATGTAGCCCCCAAAATATCCGCCGTCCGTTTCGACGGTCTTACCCTCGCCGCCGACCTGCATCCCCTTCAACTCGGTTGCCATCGCTTCCCGCAGCTTATGGGCCAGCACGAAGGCGGTTTTGTATTGCACGCCCAGGTCGCGGCTCAGCGCCAGACTGGACTTGCCCTTAACCTCATTCACGAAAATGGCCATGGCCGCGAGATAGTTGCGGAGCGGCATCTTGTGATGGGCGAACAGCGTCCCGCTGGTAATCGAGAACGATTTCCGGCACGCCTTGCAACGCCAGCGCGGGGCACCGTTGGCCTTGCGGCAATCCCATACGATCGCGCATTCACAGTGCGGGCAAACCGGCTTCCCATCCGCCGCATGCCAGCGAAGGCCCATGAAGGTCTGCTCGGCGTCCTGATCCGTCATGCGGAGCACCATCGCCAGGGAGAGGGTCCGGGCTTTGGCAGAAAGGAGGAAGTGTTGGGACATAAACCATCATATTCGGTTGCTTGACACCGAATATGATGGGTCGTATGCCTCTTGTCAACAAGAAAGATATCGAATACGGTGTTTCACCATCGAATTCGAGAGGCAACTATGGGCTTGGCGGCTTCGGAGAAGGAACTTGCCGAAAAAACAACCCGGTTCCTGAAAGCGGAACTGAAGCGGGCCGGAGTAACCTACGCGGAACTCGCGCGGCGTCTGGAGGAACATGGGCTACACGAAACTGAGGCTTCGATCAGCAACAAGTTTGCACGCGGAACGCTGCCCGCGACCTTTCTTCTGGGAACGCTGGCGGCACTTGGTATCGCGTCTTTGACGCTAGCGGAATTGTAATCACGTTTTATGTCGCACGTGAAAGCATTCGGCTTGGCAGTAGCGTTCAGTTGGGCGGTCTGGATAACGGCCGAAACTGTTTCACCGTTTCCGCCTCATGTCGAAAAATATGAAAATCGTGATGACGCAAAGACCGCCGTAAAACAGAATGGCTCCGCCGATGAGCCGTTGGCGCTTCGCCTTGTTGAATTCATTGATACGCACAATGGATTGGTTGCTTCCCTCGCCACCATCGCAATCGCATATTTCACCTGGTCTCTCCGGCAATCTACCGACAAACTTTGGTCCTCTAGTAAGGAGCAGATTGAATTCTCTCGTAATTCTTTCGTCGTTGAAAACAGACCATACCTCACCCCTGTTGAATTTGTAATTAACAGAATTATTGATGCATCTAGTGGCCGCGTCTCTGAATATCGCTTCATTCCTCAGTGGAAAAACGGCGGCCAAACGCCGGCAGTGAAGATTGTTACAGTACTCAGCGCAAAATTCTTCGATAAAAGTGGTATGCCGCCTGACTTCGACTTTCCCGACAATGTCCAGCCGATTGAAGGCCGCACTCAGGGCAACATGGCCGGTCCTGGCTTCCCATTCTTTGGACCGTATGCTGACCTGCAAGCGGTCACCCTGTACGAAGTTATGAAGCAGTGGCGGCTCTACATCTGGACCTGGGTCGAGTACAGCGATGTCTTTCCCGGCACAGACCGACACCGCACCGAATGGTGCGCTGAACTGACATTGATAGGGGACCCGAGAGACGCAAGACCTACGCCCAACGCGATCTTTAATTTGGGTGTCATCGATCGATTCAACGGCATGGACGAAACCTGTTTTCGAAAAGCAGGTACTAAAGCTCGGGTTGAAACCAAACTCTCCCCGGACGATTTGTCGCTTGTCAGAACAACAATAAGTGCCTCTATAATAATCGCCCAGGACGGTTCCCAGACTATCACCTAACATGCCCAAAAACCAGCATAGCAAAGCGGCCCACGCCGTCCAGCGCCACACGTCACATTACTCCGCCCTCCTTCGTTCGAGGCGGAACGCCGAAAGTGAGGTACGGGCGATCCGTGGCGAGTATGTAGGGATGGGGGTTTCGGGTTGTCGCGACGGGCAGGTGCTCGTTGCTACATAATACCGGATTGCTTCGCTTCGCTCGCAATGACAGGGGAGAGAGACGCTGACTCGTGTTTCAGAGATAGTGCACCGGGCACTCGTCCACCCGGCGACGCGAAAATGTCATCAATCCGTGATGTCAGGCGACGCCGATCCGCGGTAACGAACTCCTTTCGTCACGGTTAAGGTGCTGTCCCATGCGTTCACCGCTTACCGCCGCCGTCGTGCTGACCTGCCTCGCTGGGCCGGTGCTGGCTCAGCCCAGGCCGCACAATGTCATCCTGTTCGTGGCGGATGGGCTGCGCCCCGGGATGGTCAATGAGAAAACGGCCCCGGCGATGGCGGGGCTGTTGGCGCGAGGGGTCCGGTTCACCAATACGCACTCGCTGTTTCCGACCTTCACCACCGCCAACGCGTCCGGCATGGCGACCGGACATATGCTCGGCGACACTGGTGACTTCAGCAACACGATCTTTACCGGCTTTCAGGTGCCGGGCGCCGGCGACAGTCTGACGCCGTTCCTTGAGAACGATCCCGTGCTTGGCGACATCGACGAGCATTTCGCGGGCGACTACCTGAATGAGGAAACCATCCTGCGGGCGGCTCGGGAGGTTGGGTTTTCCACCGCGACAATCGGCAAGCTTGGTCCCGCGCTGATCTTCGACCATACGGAACGTTCCGGTCAGCATACCGTGACTGTCGATGACATGACCGGCCGGACGGGCGGCATTCCTCTGTCCGATGAACTGAAGCAGAGGCTCCAGGCCGCCGAACTCCCCGTCCAGGCGCCAACCCGCGGCGATAATGGCAAGGCGGGGACCAATACCACGCCGGGAACCCTGGTCGCGAATGTAGCGCAGCAGACCTACTTCACCGAGGTGGCGACGAAGGCCGTACTGCCGCTGTTCAAAACGCGGGATAAACCGTTCGTCATGGTGTTCTGGTCGCGCGATCCGGATGGCACGCAGCACAACCAGGGCGACAGTCTCGGCAAGCTGGTTCCGGGGATCAACGGGCCGACCTCGCTCGCCGCGATCGGGAACGCCGACGACGATCTGGCCATGCTGATCGCCGCGTTGAAGGAACAGGGACTGGATGGGGACACCGACATTATCCTCGCCTCGGATCACGGTTTTTCGACGATTTCGAAAGAGAGCGCGACCAGTTGGGCGGCAAACCAGGGGTACAAGGACGTCACGGCGAAATTGCTGCCGCCGGGGTTCGTCGCCATCGATCTCGCGCATGGTCTGGGCATGACGTTGTACGATCCGGATGCGAAAGGAGCGGTCGTCAACACCGGCGCCTGGCCAGTGCGAGGCAACGGACTGATTGGTGGCGACGCGACGCATCCGTTGCTGGTCGTCGCGTCCAACGGAGGCTCAGACCTGGTCTATCTGCCGACGGGCGACAAGGCGCTCGCCGCCAAAGTGGTCGCGATCCTGTCCGCCGAAGATTACACCAGCGGATTGTTCGTGGATGACGGTCTGGGGAAATTGCCGGGAACTTTGCCGCTGTCGGCGATCGCTCTGAAAGGCACGGCGGTCACGCCGATGCCGGCGATCGCGATCAATTTCCGCAGTTTTTCCCTCGGTTGCGCCGATCCAACGACCTGCGGCGTTGAAGTCTCCGACACTGGGCTGCAGCAGGGGCAAGGCATGCACGGAAACTTCTCTCGCGCCGACACGCGCAACATCATGGGCGCGACGGGTCCGGATTTCCGCCAGCACTTCTTGGATAGCGCTCCGGCCAGCAACGCCGACATCGGCAAGACGATCGCCAGGCTGCTGGGTTTGCGCATTCCGGACAAGGGCAAGCTGGTTGGCCGCGTGCTGATGGAGGCGATGCCGAATGGTTCAATGCCGCATGCGCAACGAGGGATCGTGCGATCCGAGCCCGACGCGGCGGGACATGTCACGATGGTGCTGACGCAGACGATTGGGACGACGCGGTATTTTGACGCGGCGGGGTATCCGGGACGGACGCTCGGGCTGCCGTCGGATCCCGAGCAACCGTGATCGTTACGATTTCTGAATAATATCAGCGCACTTAACTATCGACCGATGCCCTTTACGTCATGGCCGGGCTTGTCCGGGCCACCCATCGCGGCACCGTGCAGGTTCGGGTGGCCCGGACAAGCCGGGCCATGACGTGGAAGAGACAGCGTCATGTGTCAATCTTTAAGCACGCCCGTGTAAAACGACCGGCGCGGCGACCGGCTTCGTTGATACACAGCGGCGCTGCGAAGCCAGGCTTTTTGTTCAGCCGCCGTTAATCCTTGGGTGTTATGCCTGGATTAAACCTTAGGGCTGTTCGGATCGAGTGCCGGTTGCATTCGTGTGCCACTCTCGCTCCCGACCGGGAAAACCGCGCATTCGGCATGCTGGATTTGCTGAATGCGACGGTCAGGGCGCGATCCGGACCTGGACCAGTCCACCAGCACGAACATGACAGAGGCATGGCAGATGAGCATAAAACTAAACCAATCCGAACGCCTGGCGGCGATGAACCTCGACGCGGAAGCGCTGGTCATCCTGCGCGAACTGCGCCCGCTGGTCGCCCAACACATCGATGCCGCGGTAACGGCCGCATACGCTCAGTTCATGCGCTTCCCGGAAGTCCAGAAAGTGTACGCGGGGATCGACATGGAGGAGGCGAAGCGGGCCCAAAAGCAGCATTGGCTGGACGATGTCTTCGCGGCCACGTTCACCGAGGCGCAACTTGAGCACAGCATCGACATCGCGGTTCGCCGCCAGCGTAACGGACTCGCCCTGCGCTGGTTTTTCGTGTTCTGGAACATCGTCTTCGCCAGGCTGATCGAGGCGATCACTCCGGTGTATCGCAAGCAACCAGACCGGCTGGCAAAGATCCTCGCCACGATGGGTAAGGTGGTCTTGTTCGATCTGGAAATATTCACCGCGGTGTACGTCGACGTGGCGCATGGTGCGGCGACGACGGAACTCAACCAGCAGGCTGACAGCTTTGAGCGCGAGGTGGCTGACCTGGTCAGGACCGTGGCTGACTCGGTGACAAGGGTGCGGGGCACTGTCCAAACCATGTCGTCGGCCGCCGAACAAACCGCCGGCCAGGCCAGAACGGCGCTCCAGGCGGGTGCCCAGACTGGCGACCATGCGCAGGCGGTGACCGGCGCCACCGACGCGCTGACGTCGTCGGTGCACGAGATCGGCCGTCAGGTCGCCCGCTCCACCGAGATCGCCGGCACGGCGGTCGACGAGGCGCAGCGGACCAATGCCCTGGTCCAGGGCCTGGCCGAGGCGGGCAGCCGGATCGGCGACGTGGTGCAACTGATCAAGAGCATCGCGAGCCAGACCAATCTGCTCGCGTTGAACGCCACTATTGAAGCGGCACGCGCGGGCGAGGCCGGCAGGGGCTTCGCCGTCGTCGCCGGTGAGGTGAAAAGCCTCGCCAATCAGACCGCCAAGGCGACCGACGAAATCGCCGCTCAGATCGCGGCGGTGCAGCGGGCGACTCAGGATGCCGTCGCCGGTATCCATGGTATTGGCGCCACCATCGGCCAGATCAGCGAGATCGCCGGCATGATGGCCGCCGCGGTGGATCAGCAGCGCGCCGCGACGCAGGCGATCGCGCAGAGGGTTCAGGACCTGGCCCGCAGTAGCGGCCTCGCCAGTAGCAGCATGGAGTCGGTGACCGACGCGGCGGCGCGGACCGGCACGGCGGCGCAATCGGTGGGGAGCGGAATGGATGAGTTGACGCGAGAGTCGGAGCAATTGCGTGCGCAGGCCGGTCAGTTTCTCGGCCGTATCCGAGCCAGCGCGTGAGTGGTGCCGGTTGATCCGGGGTGACACCGCGGCCGTGTGAACCGCCGGGTGGCGGCGGTTCCTGACGGTCAGCGAAACATTCCGGCGATGACGGAGGGATCGATGTCCTCGATCCGGGCCGGGTGCCACTTCGGTTGGCGATCTTTGTCGACGACCATGGCACGCACGCCCTCGGCGAAATCGGGATGGGCCATCGTGGTGCGGGTCAGCAGGAACTCGGCGTCCAGGGCTTGTCGCAGCGTCAGGTTGGCGCCGCGGCGGAAGGCTTCCAGGGTAAAGGCGAGCGCGGTTGGAGACACCGTGCGCAAGGCTTTCAGCGCGGCGGAAGCCCAGTCGGATGGGGTAGCGGCGAGGCGGGCGGCAATTTCGGAAATTGTGTCGGCGGCGAAACACTCGTCGATCGCGGCGATGTCTGATGCGATGGTGAATGGGGGCAGCGGCTCGGCGTGGCGGGCCAGCGCGGCCGGGCCGATTTCGGCGAGGGCGGCGGACAGAGCGGGCAGGTTCGCTCGGGTGGTGAAGTGGGTGGCGAAGCCGGCGTGCACCGCGTCGGCGCCGGTCGTCCTTAGGCCCGTCAGGCCCAGGTAGACGCCCAGTTGGCC
>Ga0182018_10000587_pt1 | contig 46326 bp, 43 predicted proteins | sample 812P2MmetaG_FD_120490 | JGI IMG/M metagenome (GOLD analysis project Ga0182018, IMG submission 120490) | Permafrost microbial communities from Stordalen Mire, Sweden - 812P2M metaG | ecosystem: Environmental > Terrestrial > Soil > Wetlands > Permafrost | place: Sweden: Stordalen | collected... | reverse complement strand
TTATATATCCTCGAAGCATACATACCCGGGTCTAAGCACAAAAAGAGAAATTCACCTCCATGGCGACGAGTCCATGCAGATGTTCCTCGTCGCAGGCGATATCGCAGATTTCGTCAGCAAGCCTCAGTACCGGGTGAATGCAATAATTGCGAGCACCAACGTGCTGTTTGACCTGAACGGCCAGTACCCGTTGGTACAAACGGCAATCTTTAACGCTTTACCTCAGGAGTCGCGAGAACAGCTCGTTCAGAGATTCCAGATCGAAGCGGATAAGCGTTTCAGCAAATACAATCTCCAGCCGACTAGAATCACTGACGTTAGCCGCAGCCTCGTGCTATTGGATGGAGCGGCTGTAGAATCTCTTGTTCTGGCTCCGATTTCGGGGAATCCCTCGCGTTTTTGCTTCCTCGCGACTGACTATCCGACGGGAGGTACTGCAACGCTTCCGCCTTACGTCGAGTTCAATAAGCCAGAGCGGATCTCCGTGGGTGTCGCAACATGTTTATCGGCAAATGGGGACGCTGTGGCGAGCGTCGTAATGCCTCTGATCGGCGCCGCCACCAGCGGGCAGATCTCTCAATGGCTGCGGGCCTGCCGCATGCGCAACGCGCTGATCGGCGATTTGGATGGGCTCGGCAATTACTTGGCTGCTGTCGACCCGATGGGAAAACCGATTCAGCTTCGGGAAGTAGGGATCGTGGTATGGGATCGTGACATGGACGCGCTTGACACCCAAATCCGGAACGTTGTTACGAGCGCCATGCTTGCGATCTTCGAACACGCGGCTCAGGACATAGAGCACCATCAGCCGCCTACCGATCGTCCGTTCACAGAATGTAAGTAGTCCGAGAGCTAGGAGATCTTTAAATACTCCCAACTACGTTAGTGCGCCGCGCGGCAGGCCGCCGTTTTCCTTCGCGCCATCAACCTCACAACCAGACAAGCCGCAACCACCGCAATTGCTGGCGCAGCCCTCGGACAATCGCTTTACCCGTCCACAATCGCGCCATGTTTCGCCCCGGCCTCCAAGACCCGCAGCCCTCATACCGGCATATGCATCTGAAATAACTCGAAAATTCCCGCTCGACGAATCGCCAGAATCTCAGCAGGCTTGATGGTTGCGGGGCCGAATCGCCCCGCACGACCACTACGAGGGAGTTTTGAAGCCCCAGAAATAAACAACCCGCCGGGTTAGGGCGGGCTGGATATCGGATCGATCCGGAATTCTCGTGTGCGCAACTCCGAGAATTCCCCGAATCCGCCGGTTTTGCAAGAGTGATTCTTGCAACGGGCGAACTCGCGCCGATTTTCGGCCCATCCGGGCGGTTGTTCCTGCAACCGGAACGGAGGAATCACAATGTCAATTCAAGCGCTTCGCGCGAATCAGCGCGAATCACTTCGCTCGCCCGCCTTCACGCCCAGGCGGCCGCGGCGAAAAAGGTTTCGCGAAATTCAGGGCATCCCGCACGACAGGAACGCCAAAGCGCGGATCTGGAGCCACGCGAAATACTACAACGCCGAGCATCGCCGCGAAGGACAGCATCGGGGGCCGATTACATGGGCGGCCTTCCGGGTGTTGCGGGCTTTGCTATGGGGATTTCACAATGGCAAATCCGGCAAATGCCACCCGAGCTATGAGAGCATAGCCGCCATCGCGCAATGCTCCCGCGACACCGTATACGCCGCCATCAACACGCTCTACGCCTGCGACATCCTCGATTGGGAGCAGCGCTGGGACAAAAAATGGGACCCCGACCGTGAGGAATTTCTCCCGATCCGGATCAGCAACGCCTACATATTCCGCGATCCGTGGCCATGCGCAACGACATCGTTGCAAGTCCTTGAGTCGGAAAATCCCGCTGGAACCTTAACACCCCAAGAAAAGAATACTCTTACACCACCTAAGATCTACGTTTTGAACCCCCAAGAACCCCTCGATAGAACCCTGATCGAGTTCGGCAAGACACTCGGACACAAATTCGATCAATTCCCGGGCTAATCTGTCCCTACGAACCGAAGAAAATATCGAGCCGTGCGATGCACGGCAAGTTCACACGCGCTTCGTAAAAGGCGCGTGTGCGTGCGCCCAAAGATGGGCTCACGAGAAAGTGGCTTGGCGAGGAAGAAAGCAGGCGGACAGCGCGTTCCGACCCGGATTCAGCACTTGTACGATCCATACGCCACCCGGACACAGCCCCAGGGCGGTGAACTACGGCCAAAGCGGAAAAAGCGGCCCTTTGGGCCGCACGAACCTACGCCTGATTCACGCGTCCATGACCAGGACATACGTCCACATCCAAAGCTCGTTATCGTTGGCGAAGGTGCGCGTGTACGAACCGTCTCGGCTGTTCACTTCCCATCGTCCGCGCCACCGCGCCTTAACCTCAAATCCGTACTCCTTCAGCAGCCGCGCGACCGAACCCATCTCGAAAAGCCTTCTCTGCAGCGCTCGCCAGCGCACGTTCTCGGTTCGGGGAAAGCGCGGATCCGGCCGCGCCCGGTGCAACAAGTCCCAGTCCTCGTGATACACGATCCGCCGGCTGTAAATTGGCGGAAAGCGTCCCATGATGATGCCAAAATCGCTGCCCAGTCCGCGGACCTCGTCGGGATTCAATAGCGCCCGGCTCATCGTCTGTTTCGAGGTGGTGGTCGAAAGCGCGACCGACGTAAACGATCCGTCGTGTGTCGTCGAGACGTTCGTCTGCTCGATCGTCCTGATGCCCAGCATCTTGCTGATATATTCCGCCGTGAAATTGTCCATCACTCCAAAGCATGTCATCGCCTGCGAATTCCCGATGAACGTCTCCCAATGCTGGGGGTAGTCGCGGTTCAGTTGATTGAGGTCCTGCGAGAAGCTCCACATAATCATGCCGAGTCCCGCCATGAGACCGTAGGCCCGCGCGACCGCGTCCAGCTTCCCGATGGTTCCGAACTCGTCCAACATAAAGAGAGCCGGAAGTCCTAACGGGCTTTGCGATCCTCTGCGCGCGACTGCGCGGAGGCCCGCCGAGACCATGAGCCGGAGCCAGCGCCCAAATGTTTCCAATTTGTCCGGCGCCAACACCAAATATATGGAGACGTTTCCCCGGCATAACTCCTCAAAGCTGAAGTCCGAACTGCTCATGGTCTCATTCAGTTTTGGGTTATCGAGAAAGCCCGTTTGGGTCCTCGCGGACGAGATCACGGACATGATCGAGGTGCTTCCTCTGAAAGCCTCGAATTGTGCGAGCTTCTGAGCGGCGACACTGCCGGGACCGAGATCAATTGCGGCCCGCATCGTGCGCGCCAATTCCTCGTCCTTTTTCACGAGCAGTTTGCGCGCGAGTTCGAGAGATGCGTGACCGCTGAACTCTGGATTCTCCACGACATAAGCCATGAGCCCGGCCCACAACTCGCGGGCGGTATTGTCGAAATACGGTTCTCGGGAGCTTTCGGTGATGATGAGCGCATCCGCCAGATAGGCGAGGTCCTCGACAAAATCGTCCGATCCCGGCTCCAGAATCGAAAGCGGGTTGAACCGTGCGATTCTTTCCTCGATCCCCGCCATCGACCCATAGATGCGATTGACCTCGTTCCAGGGATCGACGATGAGAGTTTTTTGCCCCAGCACGTCGCGCCGGTAGGGAGCCGTGACCCAGGCATTCTCTCCTTTCGGATCGATGACGAGAACGGAACCCCGGTAGTTGAGCAGGTTGGGAATGATAAGCGAGACGCCCTTGCCGGAGCGCGTGGGCGCGACCGAGAGCATGTGCTGATTGGGCGAGCGCACATGCAGATAGCCGGGGCTGTTCCAGTTCTGTCCGAGCAGCAAGAAAGACCCCTGCATGGCGGACCCCGCGCTCCCGAGCGGCTCGTAGCGCCAATGTCCCTGGTCCGTGCTCCAAGCAGCCGAGCCGAGCACATCAGACATGACCACGGCCTCCTTAGGCGCGCGCCGTCTTCACTTAAGCGGGTACGGAATCACGTACGAGAGCCCGCTGATACAATCGAAATATTGATTCCGGTAGCTGGGGTCTATCGCTCCCGTTTTCGGGTCATACACGTAAACCGAAACGCAGGTGGTTGGCGGCGACACGCCCGGCTCGAGAAATGACGAGCCGATTGAAAGCACGCGCGGTCCGCTCCAAAGCGTCACCGGGAAGCGGGTTCCATACTTCACATGCGCGTACATAGCGGGCGTCACGATCGCATCGATGCGCTTCCCGTCATAACTGGAGTACCACTCGTAAACCCAAATCAAGGCGGCGGTGCCTACAATCCCGAGAAGCAGCATCCGACGCGACCGCCGCTTAGCTGCGGGAACTGCAACGTGGCCCGGCAGGATCGGAATGCCCGGGGGAAGTGCCGGGATAAACCGCGCCGGAGTAACCCGGCCTCCGGGCAGTGGCGCGAGGATGTTCTGCTCCGACATAAACAAATAAGCGCGAGGGCAACCGACACAACGGCTAAGCCGATTGCCGTCCTTGCGCGCCCGGCCCGCCCTTCACCGGCTGCGGCGGGCGAATCTCGGGCGCGGCAGCTTTTCCCGATTCCGTCTGTGCGGCCTCGTCGGCGGCTCGCTTCGCTGCCGCCCGCATCGAGTCTTGGAATGCCTGCTCGCTGAGCAGGTCCGGGATCACAATCCTGTTCTTCGGCTCGGTGACGGCTTTGTCGAGAGCCTCCCGCACGTCCTTGCGGAACTGCGGATCGATCTTGATGTGAGCCATGACGGCGGCGCCGACGACGATCTTGCGGTGAGCGTCTTTCTTGCGGTCCTCGGCCTTCTGCCGGGCCTTGAGTTCGGCGACTCTGGCCTTGATCTGCTCGCTCTTTTTTTCCTCTTCCGCGATGAGCTGTTCGATTGTCTTGCGGGCACCGGTCATATACGCCCCCAGTGCGGTTATTATCCGCCGCACGTGCGTAGCTGAGTACTCCGGTATGTGGATTTGAATGGCGGGTATGTCGAAAGGATAATTAACGCCTACGCCAAAGACGCGAAGCATCCGACGAAGACTTGGAACTACACATTTTGCTCAGGGTTGCGCCCGCAGCGCGATTCTCTACCTACGCGAATATGAGTACCGCTCCCGTTGGGGGAGGCGCCGCACTGCGCGCGCCGTTATGCTGTTGGGCCGGACGCGTCGGCGGTGCGGGCTGTTTCTCGGCTTCCTCTGCCCCCTTGGCTTCGGCAGCTTCTTTGTTCGCGGCCTGCATGGACCGGTTGAAAGCCGTCTCGTCGAGGAGATCCAGGATCACGGCCCGCCGCTTGGGATCGGTGACGGCCTTGTTGAAAGCCTCCTGAACGGCTCTGCGGAAGCGCGGATCGATTCTAACGTGCGCGATGAGCGTGGCGCCGGCGAAGACCTTTCGATGAGTGTCCCTCCTGCGCTCCTCGGTTTTCTGCCGGGCCTTCAGTTCGGCGATTCTGGCCTTGCCCTGCTCACTCCTGCGTTCCTCTTCGGCGATGAGTTCCTCGGTTGTCTTGCGGACATGCACCATGTGCGCCTCCGGTTCCAGAGTTGCGGGAATCAACCGGGGATCTGAATACCCGGGTATTTGGTAATTGCAGATACGCGGGTACGGCGGGATCACACGGCACCTGAGGCAACCAGAGCAGGTAATCGAACTCCGGCCGGAGGGAGTGCAATTCGCTGAATGAAAGGCCAGTCGTGCAGTTGCCGACAGCCGGTGACTGCACGGAAGAAACCGCCGACTGCGCGTGTTCTTGGAGCTGATCGGCGATTCCATGATGGAAAGTGTTGCGCGGCCCGTTCATGAAACGTCCTTTTGCAGATACCCACCTGAAAGAATACCCGAAGATGTTTGCCATTTGCCTAATAGCAACACTACCCAAGTATGATAATGAAAAAAAACTTCCGCCGGATAAGCTGGAGCCATTGGCGATGCTGCGGAACCTTAGTCACGAGCAAGGCGAAGTGCGCACTTATACATTCCTTCGGAATGTCGTGCGGCAAAGGCTCCGCCTCTGCACTCCGGCGGGGCTCTCGCGCCCCTGCACCTACGACAAGGAGCGTGCCTGCTCCTTGACCATGCCCAACCGTGCGCCGGTTGGATGCGCGCCAGGGCCATGCCGCCCTGGACCAGCACTCAAGGGAGCCTTGCTCCCCCGAGCCCCCCAGCGTCAGGGCTTCCGCGCCCCGACACCCACGGCCAGCGTTTCCACGCTGGACCCGGACGATGGGCGGGCCTGCCCCTCGACCCAGCCCCGCCTTTGCCAAACCGTCGGCGCGCACTCCAACCCTGCGCGGATTGGATACGCGCCAGGGCCTTTCAGCCCTGGACCTGGACTCAGAAGGGCATTGCCCCTCCGAGACCTCCCGCGTCCGGGCTTCCGCGCTCTGACATCCACAGCCAGCGTTTTCCCGCTGGCCCAGGACGAGCAATTTTATTGCTCGCGCGCCGGGTGAGATATGGCGCAATACCGCTTGTCCGTCGCCATCGTCTCCCGCTCGGAAGGTCAGTCCGTTGTCGCCGCAGCGGCCTACCGCGCCGGCAGCAAATTGCAGGACGAGCGCACCGGCGAGATCAAAGATTTCTCGCGGCGCTCCTGGTCGGTCCTCTATACAAGGATACTCACCCCCGAAAACGCTCCGGCATGGATGCGACACCGTCAGGGCCTTTGGAACGGGGTCGAGTTCCGCGAGGATCGGAGCACCCGGCGCGGCACGGCCCAGCTCGCCCGTGACATCGAGCTCTCCCTGCCGCACGAACTGACCCACGAGCAGCATGTCGAGTTGGTCTGCGAATTCGTTAAAGACGAATTCGTCGATCGCGGCATGGTCGCCGACATCGCCATTCACGCTCCGCCATACCGGGGCAACGGCACCAATCACCATGCCCACATCCTCCTGACCATGCGTCATATCGAGGACGGCGGATTCGGACCCAAGAACCGCGACTGGAACGAGGACGCCCTTCTCGAACACTGGCGGGAACGGTGGGGCGAGTACGAGAACCGCGCCCTCGAAAAGTACGGGCACGAGGCGCGCGTCGACCATCGCAGCCTCAAAGACCAAGGCATCGACCGTGAGCCCACCACACACCTCGGTCCCAACGCGCAAGCGATGGAGGACAAGGGAATCCGGACCGACCGGGGCGATCTGAATCGCCGCATCAAATCCAACAACGACAATCTGAAGCTCGCGAAAAAAGACCTCGCCGACTGCGAAAAACGCCTGGCCGCACTCAGGCAGCGGTCCGCCGCCGAACGGATGGAGCGAATCCAGAAGACCGTCCGCGCGGTGAGGGGAATCCGCGAAAAGCCCGAAGAGCGTCAGGCCCCCACACAGGAGCGCCCCTCGGAACCGCCCGATCGACCGCCACGCCCATCAACGTCTGAACGGATGAAACAGATAGAGAAGACCGTCCGCCACGCCGATAAGATTTGGAAAGAGGCCGAAGCGCGCCGACCCACCGACCCGGAACCACCACCGGAACCGGAGCCGCCATCCCCCTCGCCGCCATTGCAACCGAAAGACGCACCGTATTATCCTGCCGGTACTCCACCGCCGGTTCCCGCCGGCGGCAAGGCGGCGCCGATGCCTGACGATCTTTCCAAACAGCAGGACCTCGCAGCGCAACAAGAAGCCGATAAGCAAAAGCACGCCCAAGATGAGGAAAAGGCTCATCAGGACAAAGCGTCGAAGGATGAAGCCGACCGCCTCCAGCAGCTTCGGGACGCCGAGACCAAGCGCGTCGAAGACTCCGCGAAACAAAATGCCGACCGGTTGGCCGCCCAGGCGGAACAGATGCGCCAGGACCACGCGCGCATTCAGGCCGACCAGGCAAGGCGCGCGCAGCTCGACGCCTACAACGCAGAAATGGCAAAGCGCGCCGAGGAAGCCAGACGCAAAGAGGAAGCCGAACGGCAAGCCAAGCTCGAAGACAAAGCCAAGGAAGGCCCGATCCGCGAGGCGAGCTCCCGCTACGCCCAGGCCCTCGGCCAAAATTACGATATCCGCGACCCCTACGCCTCGCTCGCGAAATCCGCCATGGCCGAATACGCCGCTTTCCGCCGCGACCGCGAAGCCTACGACCAGCAGATTGCGAAGTCGGCCGATCCGCAAGAACGCCAACGTCTCGACCTGCGCAAGCGAATCGAGGGAGCCGACTATCTCGCACTAACCGGCGACCGGATCGCCGCACAGTCTGAAATCATCACCGGCCGTCTCAACAGCCAGGAGGCCGTCAAGGAGCGCCAGAAAGCGACCGACTATCGCATCCAGGCCCAAGATTTGCGCCAGCAGCTTCGTGAATTGCACCAGGACAGAACCCCGGAAAAAGAGCGCGAGCCCGAACGCAGCCAGCCGATTCCGGAACCAACGAGACCCAGCCGCTCGCGCAGCCGCGGCGCAAACAAACTCGACGATCTCATCAAACAGCAGGACGAGAAGACCAAAGCGAAACAGCAGGAACAGGAAAAAGACCCGGAGCGCCAAAAGGAGCTGGAGCGCGAGCGAGAACTCCGACGAAAGCGCGACCGGGACCGATAGGCCGCCCTGGCATTGCGGGATCGCCAGGGCGCAAGAAGCCACACCCCCGCAGGTATCACGCGTTCAGGAAAACTCTTTGCGCCGGAATCCTGTTGCTGTTCCGGCAGGCTGCCTGGCTCTTGACGGCCTGCACCCTGCCGGCATTTCTAAGAACGCTGTGGCGCTTGAACGCGCGCGAAATCACAGAACCGAAATTCCACCGCAACAAACGGCCGCGTAAAGCCAAAAGTCCCCGCCCCTTTTAACCCACGCCAGAGGTGCCCCATGACCGGACCCGTCCTCTCCCCGCAAGAGATCGTATCCAATCTCCGCGATTCCGGAGTCATCGACCAGGCGACCGCCATTCTTCTCGAGCAGCGCATCACCGCCTACGCTGAAAGCCGCGCGGCCCAGGGCCGCGAGGAAGGAAAACTTGAAGCACTCATCGATGCTGTGAAAAAGGCTGAAGCCACCGTCAACCGCACGAGAGGCGAGCGGCAAAAATCCGCCGCCAGCAAGGTCCTTTCGGCGATCAAGGGCCTTCTGCCTGCCGAGGCCGCCAGGCGCTACGAGCTTGCCAAAGCCCGCAACAGCGGATTTCAGTACGGATTCCGAGAGGGGAGGCAGAGCGCGGACAGCGAGCGCAATCCGCGGCGACATCGATGACCTAACCGTGTCGCCATCTCGCCTCTTCGAAACCGCACGCGAGGGACCAAACGCCGCCAGAACTTCTCCGCCCTGCCGGGATTTTGTCGAATAAGAAACGTCCACGTTTGCTAACTCGTACCATTGACCAAATCTGCGACCAGCAAGATTCTGGCCTCCGGGCCAGCTTTTGCGAGTCGATCCCCATGCAGCGCCAGAACGAATCGCTGTTGACCGTAAGGGACGTGTCTGTCCTTCTGCGCGTTCCTGTGTCCTGGGTTTACCACCACACGCGGCCCCACTGCGTTGATCAAATTCCGCATATCCGGATCGGGAAGTACCTCCGTTTTTCGGCCGCTGATATAGCGGCCTATCTTCAGCGTTGCCGAACCCCAGAGCTACCGTTCGACCACGAGAATCCGCAACGGCTCGATTGACATGCGGTCTATAATGCAGCCGGCGCAGGAAAGGGCGTTAGAACCAGCGGGAGAAAGGACCAAGCCCCGCATGGCTCGACGCCGTTATCAGAAAGGCTGTTTGTTCAGGAAAGGAAAAGTATGGGCAGGTCGGTGGTGGGAGGACATTATCCGCGAGGACGGCACGCCGGGCCGAGCCCGACGCTTCGTCACGATCGGCGTGATGCCCAAGCGCCAGGCCCAGACAGTTCTCGACCAGCAACTTCAGCCTCTCAACCGAGGCAAACATCAACCGCAGTCCGTTTTGCTTTTCGAGCAATTCGTCAGGTCACGATGGATACCAGCCGCGATGCCGCTGCTTGATTCAGTTTCTCTCAAGCTCGACCGCGCAGCTCTCTCCAAGACCGGCCTGACTTCGCAACGGCCCGGATCAGTTGTCATCTATGGATCGTATTTGCGCTCGCATCTTATCGCCGGTTTCGGCAGCAAGCCGCTCAACGAAATCACCCGTTGGGATATTCAAAACTTTCTCGCCGGAAAGCTCAAGGAAGGCTATGCGGGCGCGCACGTCCATGGGATGCGCACGACGATGAGCAAGGTCCTGCAATCCGCTGTCGAGTGGGGATTGTTAATCGACAATCCCGCGCGAGGCTGCCGGATTGCAAACCGCGCCACCGTCAAGAAGAGAATTTTCCTCATGCCGGATCAGGTGGAGAAACTCAAGAACGCTCTGTCCGAACCGTGCAAGACAATCGTGCTGGTAGCGGTTGCAACCGGCTGCCGCATCGGCGAAATCCTCGCGCTCCGTTGGGGCAGAGTCGATTTTGCCGCAGGCACGATCGCCATCGAGGAGACCTATTCCGACCGTTTCGGCCCGCCGAAAACGAAAAGCAGCAAGCGCGTCATTCCCATGAGTGAATCACTCAAGAAAACTTTCGCGGAAAGACGCGCCGCCAGTTCCCGCACGAACGCGGATGACCTTGTGTTCAGCACCTGGAAGGGAACGCCGCTGAGCCCGAAAAATCTGCGCAACCGCGTGCTGGAGCCGACACGAAAGGAACTCGAACTCCCTGCTATTTCGTGGCATAGCTTCCGCTACACCCACACCACATGGCTGAGCGAGGCGGGCGTTTCACCCCGCGTTGCACAAGCCATTCTCGGTCACTCCGACGTGTCCATGACTCTCAACGTCTACACGCAGATCGTGCCCGACTCGCAGCGTCAAGCAATGGAGAAAGTCGCTGCGGTTTTGGACACAAATGGACACAAACCGGATCCGCCGCCTCAATCAGAAGCAAACGCAAGCCGATGACACGCAGCACATTGACGGGTAGTATTGGTGGGCCGCGCAGGACTCGAACCTGCAACCCGCTGATTAAGAGTCAGCTGCTCTACCATTGAGCTAGCGGCCCACGAATCGAAAAATGATACCACGAACCGCGCGGAATTTGAGGCGGCCGCCGCGAGGTTCTACGGCGGAATTTGAGTCGTCTCACCGCGAAGTCAACCTTCGGGCTAGACCGGAATTCGGGACCTCGCTAAACTGTGCATTCTACAAAACCGACTGCGAGGTTGCGACAATGACAGAGAAAATGAACAAATCAAATGCCGACTGGAAGAAGCAACTCACTCCCAATCAATATCACGTGACCCGGGAAAAAGGCACAGAGCCTCCGTTCACCGGCGAATACGATGACGCGGAAACCGATGGCACGTACGTTTGCGTTTGCTGCGGCCAGCCTCTCTTCAGTTCTGACGCGAAGTTTCATTCCGGCTCGGGATGGCCGAGCTTTTATAAGCCGGTGGATGAGTCGAAGGTCGAAGTCGACCGCGACACCACTCACGGCATGATTCGCGAAGAAGTTGTGTGCAGCAAATGCGATGCGCATCTTGGCCACGTTTTCAATGATGGCCCGCAGCCAACGGGATTGCGCTATTGCATCAACTCCGCTGCACTGCGACTCGACGAAAAGCCGGACGACGAAAACAAGGAAGAAAAGAAGAAGGAATAGCGAGAGCTTGTACGCTTCGACGCGAATGCCAATCCGCCTGAGCACTCGCGCAGCGAATTGGGCGCGATCTGATTCGAAACGGCGCCGCAAAATTTAGCGCGCGCTAGTAATCGAGGAAGAACAACGTCGGATGCGCGTCCGTAGGATCGGTCGAAACCATCCTAATTTTTTCCGGCGAAATTAAATACATCGCCAGACTCGCAGGCAAGCCGGCCCCACTTCCATTCGTCGCGACGCCGTGTCCGTCCGCACCGACGGTGTAAGTTGCCGCCAGCTCCGCCGCCAGGGTCTGCGCTCCCGCTCCAGTCACGAAATCGATTTCACCAGTCAGGTTCCCGGCCCCGTCCGCCACAGGCACGCCACTCACGGATGTCGCCTGAATATCAGCCGCGGAGGGGTTCTTCAAAGTGTATTCGCCCTGAATCGATGTAACTCCGTAAGTTTCACTCGCCTGCAAATCGATCATTCCGGAAGTCACCTCCGCATCGGTGCCGACGAACACCGCTTGCGACGAATTGACGAGATACGCGACTCCCATTCGGCCCGTTCCCCCAGTGAAAGCCAATCTGCCCGTGGGGTAAACGGAATACTGTGCGGGCGCCGGAAGCGCGGACGAAATCGTCCCGCCGTCGTTCTGATCGAATTCAAGTGGCGTCGTTGCGCCCGTTGTGCCGCCGGAAGGGGTAAACGACATTAGGCTGCCGAAAATGCTCGCGTCACCGGAGGCAGCGGCAGTGCCCGTACCGGTCACCACGTAATTCCCGTTGAGTGACTCGCCAGAAAACGGATTCCCCGTCTCCAAATAAGCGATACCTCCTACCGGCCCAATGTTTACATTAGTCGTAGTCGTGCCGTTCGTCGTAGTCTCGCCGCCCAAAATGAAAATTACTTCATAGGGCGACACCAGATAGAAGATGTACTGCTGCGTATTCGGTGAGAAGAAAAGATTCGCCCCGCCTCGCCCGGACGCATTCAGACCGGAGAAAGATCCATTAATCGAGAAATTGGTCATTGTCCCGTTATCATTTTGATCGGCCGAGCCGCCCGTTAACCCTGACGACCCATCCGCGTGGAATTGCCCGACCGTCACCAGCCGCTTCAGCGAAGCGTCGAAGCCGAAGAAATCGAACGCATAATCCCCGTTGAACGACGCTGCAGTAAAAGCCGAAGTCGACTGCTTGAGCAGAACGCCGGATCCGCGATTGCCTGTCGCATCATCTTCGACGAACTGGCCATTGCCTTCCGCGTCGAGAGCGAACTGATACGATTGCATCAGCTTTTGCCCCGATGGACCGATGACGGTCAGCATCATCGAACCGCGGCCATCGGTGCCAATCGAGTAGTTGCCCGTGAACGCCAGTCCTGGTAAGAAGCCATTCGAGCTCACATCCTCCGTCCCGCTGGAAATTGCGCCATTGCCGCTGGGGTTCATGATTCCCGCGATCACCTCTGGAAATGTCGTGATCGAGTTGAATTTGCCGTAGCCGGTAAACAGGAAGGCGTACGGCCCATCGAAGAGCTGATATTGCTGAAGCACATCTGTGTTCCCGGCGATGACGATGCTGTAGTTCATCGAGACACTCGCGGCAGGTTGTTCTGCGTCGGCAACGGTTACCGTGAATTCAGAAGTGCCCGCGCGAATCGGCGTGCCCGTGATCGTGCCGCTTGATGGGTTCAGTGTGAGCCCTGGAGGCAAGAGTCCTGGTGCCACATTCCATGTGTACGGTGCGGCGCCGCCTGTCGCTTGAACAACGGCGCTATATCCCAACGCAGTCGTGCCGCCAGGTAGAGACGCGGTGGTGATCTTCAGCGGCGATGGCGTATTGATAGTGAGGCTGAACGCGGCAGTCACCAACTGTTCCGGAATTGACGAATCGTAGACCTGTACCGAGAACGTGAAAGTTCCTGCGGATAATGGTATCCCTGAAATTTCGCCGGTTGTGACGGGAGTGGTGGATCCTCCTGTCGTCGTGTTTACGGTAAACGTGAGTCCCGGAGGCAAAGCTCCGATCAGCGACCACGTCAGCGGCGGAATGCCGCCATTAGATGCGATGGTTTCATTGTAAGCGGAGCCCACTACGCCCTGCGGCAAAGGGGACGTGGTGGCAATCGAAAGTGGAGGCGCCGGGGCGACCGTGATCGTATACGCCTGCGATACCGCAACCGGCGGAACGCCCGAATCCGCTACTTTCAGAGTGAACTGCGATGTGCCGGATGCGCTCGGCGTGCCGCTAATTACGCCTCCCGCTCCTACATGGAGCCCCGCAGGCAAACTGCCTGACGAAACGCTATACACAAGCGGAGTCACGCCCCCCGTCACTGAAATGGTCTGGCTGTAGGCCACGCCGTTCTGCCCGCTCGGCAAGGGCGGCAACGTGGTAATCATCGGCGGCAGCACTGTCGTTACCGTCGCCACGGTAGTTATACTTTCTTGCGAATTGGACGTCGCTTGAAGGGATACTTTCACCGAGCCCAGCAAGCCCGTTGGGGCCGTGTACGTCACGTTGTAATTCGTAATATTCGAAAGAGTGCCGCAGGAAGGTATTGTGCAGCTGACGGGGACCGTGGTCTTGTCGTTATAAAGTATCCACGTTACGCCGGTATTTGACGTGTCGTTCTTAACTTGAGCTGTAAATGTATACGACTCTCCTTCGTCCAGCGTCACGGTCGTGGAAGGCATGATCGTGATCGCAATCGCGGCCGGGCCGCTCGATTTGTTGCATCCGCTCGACAGAAATGCCGCGGCGATGGCGCATATCAACGTCAAAATTACAGACGACTGCTTCATTGAACCTCATTGCACGATGTCATGTGTTTCGTCAGCTATCCGCGATTCAGCCGCGCCATCACGGCTGAACCCCACAGGGAATCTATTTAGCCGGGTTAGCTCCCTTTGCGTGGCAAGCGGGGACCGAGACACCAATCCACAGAAGAAAGCGAACTGGTTGAATAACAAAATGGGCTGGCAGTGTCAACGCGCTTCTCTGATCTCCAAGAATACAAAGCGCTTCGCTTCATCGCAAGCGCGCTTTAACAGTCGACAGCCAAAAATCCTTCTGGGATAATCCGCGAATTATTTGAGAACTCAGGACTCAGTTCAGGAGTCTGGATGCGTTCCCCAAAGCTATCGTTGCCCGTGATATTTCTGGCGCTCGCGCTCTTGATGTGCTCCGGCGCATCGCGCGGCCAAATTCTAGATGGCTCTCTGACCGGCGCCATTGTAGATTCCGCCGGAGGACGTATCAGCGGCGCGAAGATAGCGCTCGTCGAGCTAGGAACGCCGCTTGAGCGGGACACTTTGTCCGACGGGAACGGCGCCTTTCGATTGAACAATCTGCGTCCCGCGCGATATAGGCTGTCGGTGAGCGCTAGCGGATTTGAGGACGCCGTCTCCGAAGTCGACGTCCGGGTCAGCTCTGTGCGCGACGTCACCGTCACGCTGAGACCCGCGAAATTGCAGCAGTCCGTCAACGTCCAAGGAACCGCATCCTCCGTCACCACCGAGCCCATCAACACCTCAAGCGCGGTTCATCAAGCCACCATAACGCAGCAGGATCTCAACACCATTCCTCTCGCCGCGCGCAGCTTTGCCAACATGGCCTACCTCGCGCCGGGAACGGAACCCGTCGAGCCTTCCGATCCCACAAAGGCGCGCATCACCGCGGTTTCTTCCGGCGGCAGCTCAGGTCTCAACATCGAGCTCTCCGTCGACGGCGGCGACAACTCCGATGACTACATCGGCGGCTTCCTGCAAAATTTTTCGCCCGACGCAATCCAGGAATTTGCTGTCAGGACGGCGCAAGAAGAAGCCGACACGTCGCGCACCACCGGTGCGTCAATTGTCATCACCACCAAGCACGGCACCGACAACTGGCATGGAGGCGGATCATTCTACGAGCGCGCCGCAGCGCTCAACGCGCGGTTTCCGATTGATAACCCTCCGCCGAATCCGAAGCAGCCATTCTCGCGGCAGAATTACGTCGGAACACTCGGCGGCCCGATCGCGCGCGGAAAGCTATGGTTCTTCGCTTCGATCGAAGCCGTTCACGAAGATGCAAGCATCGCGTACAGCGCGGCCAGCTTGACTCAATTTCAGGCACTGGCGCAGTTGGCCTCTGACGGCGTGATTCCGGGCGTGAGCTCCATCGCGGTTCCCAGCAACATCCCCGTGCCGTTCCGCGATTATCTGGGCACCACGCGATTCGACTGGTCGCAATCTTCGCGCTCGCAATGGTTCTTGCGCGCCGCGGTGGACAACTACACGACGCACAATGCCCTCGTGCAGCAGGCTGCGCTGCCATCAACCGGCGCCACCTCGCACAACAATTACATGAATCTCGTCCTCAGCAATCAGACCACTTTCAGCCCCACGTGGCTCGGCTCGTTCGTCTTCGATGCCAGCGGATTGCACCTCACCGAAGGACGCAATTCGAACTTGGGATTCGCGCTCGCGTTTCCGTTCACGGCAACTTCGAGCACCATTTCAGGCCTCGAAACCTTCGGCGACAATCAGTTCGTCACGCCCATCACTGCGTTTCCAATCCTGCGCAATCAGGAGAAATATCAATTCCGATACGACGTGAGCCACACCATGGGCTCTCACTCGCCGCGTTTTGGCGTCAACTTCATTCACGAACCCGTATTGAGCGGCGCGCTCGCGGCAACGCAAGAAAATTTCGTCACCTTCCCGGAGGATCCAACTTTCTATCTCGGCAATCTCCCTCAGTTCACCGCCGATTACGCCGCCGGAAGCGCCATCACACCCGCAGGCAACGGCAGCTTCTCTCAGAATGTGCAACGCCTAGGCGTCTACGCCGAGGATTCCTGGCGGGTCACTTCGCGGCTCGTCGTGAATTACGGTCTGCGGTATGACACAACATTCGGATTGTTTACCGGTTCCGGTCAAAGCCAGGCGGTCAATCCCGCGTTGCGTACTCTCGCCGCGCTGCAAATTCCACTTGTGAGCGGTGTGCCGCATGATTATCGCGGCCAAGTCGGTCCGCGCCTGGGAATCGCGTATTCTCCCGGACGTTCGTCGAAGACCGTGATCCGCGCTGGCTTTGGCCTTTTCTATAACGACCTCGCCCAGAACGGATGGGTCACCGCATTTCAAGCCGTGAATCAACCCATCGGCCCGTGCACGCTCTCCGGTGTGACCCTTGTCGGTTCAGGATGTTTGCCGCCCGCGGCCGCCGTCGGCCCGATCGGTAACGTTGCCGGCTCCGGCGCTATCATTGACCCGCATTACAAGACGCCGTACGCCCTTCACGCGACGGCTGGCTTCGAGCACGCGTTCAACGCCCACTGGACTCTCGCCGCCGATTACACCCACGAAGAGGGCAACCATGCCTACCGGCGCTATCAATATCAGGCCGGATTCACGCTCTTTTCGCCGCTCTACCCGCAGGACGTCACCGACCAGCGCAATAACGTTCCCAACTTCACCGTCTTCCGCACCGACAATCGCTCGAGCTACAACGCGCTTGCAATTCATTTGCAGGGAAACGTCACGCGCCGGTTCGATCTCGTCGCCAACTACACGCTGTCGAGCGCGAAAACATGGGGCTGCGTTCTCGGCGAGCTTTTCGATTACGTGAATGGTGTTTGCAATCCGCTCAACGCCTTCGGCCCCGGCGATTACGGCCCGTCCGGTGAGGATGTCCTTAATCGCTTCGTGCTGGCGGGCAGGCTTCGCGTTCCCGGCGGCTTCGAAGTAACCACGCTGACGCAGGCCGAGAGCGCGCGGCCGTTCACCCTAACGACCAGCGTCCCGGTAACCGGCTTCGGAGATGACGTGGACGATCGCGCCGTCATCAATGGCACGCCCGTCGGCCTCGATACGCTGCGCGGCACGCCATATATTCAAGCGGACCTGCGCGTCAGCCGTCCATTCACGATCCGCGAGCGCTGGTCGGTGACACCCTTCATCGAGTTCTTCAATATTTTCAATCGCAACAATCCCGGTGCGAACTACGTCACCGACGTTGCCGCGCTCCCAGTCCCGCAGAACGAAGTGCAAAATGGCAACGTGACTGACATTTGCACGAACGCTGCCTGCACCGCCACACAGCCCATCACCAGCCTGAATCAACTGCGCCTGGCAGGCGGGGCGCTCGGAGATTTCTTCGGCCCGGGCACCACCGTCGGAATTCCATTCGCGGCGCAGCTCGGCGTGCACTTTTCGTTCTAGCGCTCTTCGTTCGCCTGTAGCTCACGCCTGCCCTGAGCTTCGAAGGGCCCCCGGCCCGCCGCAGGCGGCACGAGATGTGAGGCCTTTCGTCCCGATGGCCCATCCGTGCTCACACGCCGTACGCCCTTGCCTCGCTCGCCACCCTGCCTCCCGGATTTTCCATCGTGGCTATCAGGCGCTTCCTTTGCGCACCCACGGTTTTCTATTAGTTGACTTGCGACCCACGCAGGCGCACCATGCGAATTAGCTAGTCAGTAGGCAAGAACTGGGATATTGGCCTTCAGGTGCGATTTGGATAGCATCGCCCAAACTCTCGAAAATGTGGTCGAGCGTGCTCGAGCCTTGGAAGAAGTCCGCAAGAGAGACCTGCGCAACGGCGACATTGTCCTCGTCACCACTCAGAACTCGCAATACACCATCTGGGTACTCGGCGGCCCGCACTATTGGGTCTGGGGCGGCTGGTTCGACTCCCAACGCATGTCTCCCGTGCGCATGGCGATCAACGGCTGCACCTGGGGCGGCACAGCCATCAAAGGCGACATCGTCGCCGCCTGCGGACTCCGCCTGGAATTCGGCAACCGCGTCCTAACCACGCGCATTCGCAAAATCCGCGTAATCCGCCAGGGCCCCCACTGCTCCATTAATTAGCCCCACGCCTTTTATCGTGCCGGTCTGGCCGGAGCCTTGCCAACACGGATGTTACATTCGTCGCGCCGGCATCCTGCCGGCGTTTTCCCGTCCGGTGGCGTCGAACAAAATCCAGGCAATATCCCCGTGCTGCACTCGTATGGCTAGCGCAATCGCAGCGCGTGGTTTATCAGGATTTCTTCGGAATCTGGGCCGCCAAAAGTCTTACAACATGTGGACTTGATGAAACGCAAACAGCCTGATACCGTGGCTTCGGAACTATGGAAAAACGACGCCAATACGGCACAGCGCTGAAGGGGAATCGGACGCCAAGAAGCACGATTTCTAATCGTTACATCAAAACGATTAGAAACGGCCGTAACTGAAACAAAATAAACAACTGAGCTCATTTCTAATCGTAACAAAACAGGCCACATTCGAACGCGATTAGACAGGTGAAATGCCCGGCGCGGTTGCTGAGAGGGCGCGATGGTCACCGCTGCACCGAATCTCGGGCGGCACTCGTAGGGCTCGCCGGAAGGCGGGCCGGTTTTTGTAGCGCCGCACCGATTTTCGTGCGGCACTTTTAAGGCACTCAGAGCCCGGACGAGCGGGCTGCAGTTCACTTGGAACATTTTGGCTTGCCGGGAATCTAGGTACCTGCGTGCGGTCCACGTTACCCAATACTAGATCGGGAGGTTCCTGGTGGAAGTCCCCGTAACCGAGCGGCAAGCGAAGAAAATTCGCCGCCGCGAACTTCTGAAACTCAGCCCCGTCTTGCTGCTTGGCGCGTTCGCCGTTCCTACAGTTCAGGAGACGCTTCTCAAGAAAGGCCTCGCCTTTCACGACTGGGCCGCTTCACAATTTTTCCGAAAATCGCATCTCGCGCCAACTTTCTCCGATGCTGAAGTCGTGCCGATCGAAAAATTCCCGATCAACGATTACGACGTGGACGATCCCGGCGTGGATCTCGCCGCATGGAAATTAAAAGTGAGCGGGGACGTCGCCAATCCGGGCGAGTACACGCTCGATCAAATCCAGGAGCTGCCGCGCCAACGCCAAAACACGCGACACATCTGCGTCGAAGGTTGGGATGTGATCGGCCGCTTCGGCGGCGCGAGGCTTTCAGATTTTCTCCAGATGATCGGCGCGAATCCGCGCGCCAAATTTGTTTTTGTCGAATGCGCGGACGATTACTACACCACGATTGATATGGCCACCGCGATGCACCCGCAATCGCTCATGTGCTATGAAATGTACGACCGGCCGCTGACGCGCGAACACGGCGCGCCCGTTCGGCTCAGCATTCCCACGAAGATCGGCTACAAAAACGCGAAATATCTGACCAGCCTTCGCGTTACCGACGTGCTAACCAAGCAAGGCTACTGGGAAGATCAGGGATACAGCACTTACTACGGGATCTGAAATTCTCGCGGAGGAACTTCGCGGCGAGATTTCGCGGAGGATTTTGACGGAGGAATTTACCGGAGGAATTTACCGGAGGAACGATGAATCCAGCAGTCCCGAAACAAATTATGTCGTGGGAGTCGCCCCGCACCGGCATAGGCGTGCGCGCTGCGTACGAGCATCCATTCATTGTTCGCGCGTGCCATTGGCTGAATTCGGTTGCGTTGCTGGTTCTCATCGCCAGCGGCCTGAGGATTTATCTCGCATTTCCAAGTTTCGGCCCGAAAATCCCGCAGCACAATTTCCCAACTATTCCAAAGCAGTTGACGATCGGCGGATGGCTCGGCGGCGCGCTTCAGTGGCATTTCACATTCCTGTGGATTTATATTGCCACCGGTGTGATTTACGTTGGCTATCAGATTTTCAGCGGGAATCTCCGGCAGGTGCTGTTTATGCCGCGCGATATTCGCGGCGTCTGGCCAATGGCGCGCCACTATTTTCTTTTCGGCGCGAAGCCGGAACTTTCCGAGCCGTATAACCCGCTGCAAAAACTGGCCTACACATCGGCGATTCTTTTGGGCATTCTCTCCGTGCTCACGGGCCTGGTGCTCATGAGCCCCGTTCAATTCTCATTTCTCGGAATATTGATGGGCGGATTTCATATGGCGCGCGTCTGGCACTTTCTCATAATGATTGCGTTTTTGCTTTTTCTTGGCGGTCATCTTGTGATGGTGATCTTGCACGGCTGGAATAATTTCGTCTCGATGTTGACGGGCTGGAAGAAGGATCCGGAATACCTCAGCTAGCGCAGAAACGCGCGGGCTCTCGAAAACTGCGAATGGCATTTGAGGCGAAAGCCCGAAGCGATAGCGGAGGTTTGGACGCGCGCGAGAAACCCATCGCGCACACCGAACGCATTCTGATCGAGCGGATTCGGAACGGAGAGAAGGAGCTATTCGCGGATTTGATCCGGCCCTATGAGCGCCAGGTTTACGTAACCGCAGTCGCGATTCTGCAGAACGAAGCTGACGCCCAGGAAGTGGCGCAGGAGGCGATTCTCAAGGCATTCACGCACCTCTGGCAGTTTCGCGGCGATTCGCGCTTCAGCTCGTGGCTCACGCGGGTTACGATCAATGAAGCGCGCATGCGCCGGCGAAAAGAGCATCGCGAAATCATGAAACATTTTCACGAACTCGAGACGCAGGATCAGGAAGGCGGCTACATTCCAAAGGATTTTACCGACTGGCAGGAAATCCCCGCGGAGACGCTCGAACGCAAAGAAATACGCGAACTGTTGGTGAAGGCGCTGGCGTCGCTTGCCGCGAAGTACCGCGAAGTTTTCGTTTTGCGCGACGTGCAGCATTTGAGCATTGAAGAGACGGCCGAGGCGATTGGCGTCACGCCAGGAACCGTGAAGACCCGGCTCCTCCGCGCGCGGCTGATGCTCCGCGATCTTCTGGCTCCGGGGCTCAGCGGAGGCTGGACGAGCCGTCTGCCGTTTGCGAAAGGGAGTAAGCCATGGACCTGAAGTGCGAAGACGTCTGGCGCGAAATCTCGAATTATCTCGACGACCAAGTGGACCCGGCGCTGCGGCAGGATATCGCGCGCCACGTCTCGAGCTGCAAGAATTGCACGGCCGTTTACGACGGAACGCGAAACGTCGTGCTGCTGTACGGCGACGAGCGCATGTTCAGTCTTCCGGCGGAATTTGCTCCTGAGTTGCGGAAGCGTTTGTCGGCGAAGCTAACTCCCGAGCGCGGATCGGATCTTGGGTGGGTATTGTCGCTCGCGGGCGCGGGGCTGATTGCCGCGATGCTTCTCTTGTTCAGTCTGCCGCGGTTCTCGCCGCCGCCGTTGCGCGCGCCCATGAGCAACCCGGCCGTCAAAGGTGCATTCGGTATGGTCGCGGTGAACGACGGAGGGAAGACATTTCACGTTCCGGGCTGCACGTTCCTGCACGGAAAATCGCGAATGATTTCTTTTGAGGAAGCGCTACGCGAAGGCTACAACCCTTGTATTCGTTGCGAAAGCGAGTTGTTGCAGCGCGTGGATATCGAGCCGGCGGATTCCAAATCTGCGGAACATGCGGCGGTGCGGCAGTAGTTTTACACCATTTAAATTTCGCGGTTCTGGGAAGTTGAATTTTCAGCGACGCGCAAACTGCGCTGACATGAACTTGTGAAGATCATTCCGGCGTAGTTAAGCTGCGCGCTCTCGGCGCCGGGAATTCGCCTTCCCATCTTGCGATCACGACCGACGCAAGGCAATTTCCGAAAACATTCACGGCGGTCCGGCCCATATCCATGAGCTGATCAATTCCGAATAGCAGAAAAAGCGGTTCGGTCGGCATGTGGAACGAAGTTGCCGTGGCGAGGACGATAACGAGCGACGCCCGCGCGACACCCGCAGTGCCCTTGCTGCTGATCAGCAGCGTGAGAAGCATGATGGCTTGCTGGCCAATGCTTAAGTGCAGTCCTGCAGCTTGCGCGATGAAGATCAGCGCGAGCGATTGATAGAGGCTTGAGCCGTCGAGATTGAAGCTGTAGCCGGTGGGCAGGACGAACGCCACGGTTTCGCGCGGCACGCCGAACAATTCCATTTGTTCCATGGCGCGAGGCAGCGCGGCTTCGGAGCTTGCGGTAGCGAATGCGATGGTCACAGGCTCGGCGACGGCGCGAAGAAAGGCGCGCAGCGGAACGCGAGCCACCATCGCGATTGGAACCAGCACGAACAGAATGAAGATGAAGAGCGCGACGTACATCGTCGCGAGAAGTTTCGCGAGTGGCAGCCACACCCCCATGCCGAGATGACCGATCGTGTAAGCGACTGCGCCGAACACGCCGATGGGCGCGAAGAGCATCACGATGTTGGTGAGCTTGAACATTGTTTCCGAGAGGCTTTCGGCGAACGCGAGCATCGGGCGGCGCTTCGGCTCCGGTACGAGCGCGAGGGCAATCGCGAACAAGATGCTGAAAACTACGACTTGCAAAATCTGGCCTTCAGCGACGGACTTAGCGATATTTTCGGGGAAGATGTCGGTGATGATTTGGCTTGCCGAATGTGCTGAGATGTTCAAAGGCTCAGTCGCGGGCGATCCCGAAAATGCTGCCGCGAAGTGAACGCCTTCGCCGGCGCGGCTGATGCTGATCGCCGCGAAGCCGATCAGGAGCGCCAGCGTCGAGACGATTTCGAAATAAACGAGCGACTTGATTCCGAGGCGGCCAACCTTCTTGAGGTCTGCGTGGCCGGCGATTCCGACGACGAGCGTGCCGAAAAGCAGCGGCGCGATGATAACTTTGATCAGCCGCAGGAAAATCGTGCCAAGAAATTGCAGATGCGCCGCCGCGCCTGGCCAATCGTGGCCAAATTCAGCACCAGCAAATAGCCCGACGGCGATCCATGACGTGAGCGAGCGCCGCGCGGCAGCGTAGGCTGCGAGCAACAGAATCGCGCCCCAGCGCAGATACAAGGCGAGCGCCGAAATCCAAACCGCGGCCGGACTCGAGGCCAGCGACACAGCGATCGAGATCGCCGCGACAATAAACGCTGCGATGAGTAGCTTTTTCTTCACGCGGGTTCGGACTCCATGATGGAGACGAACGGTATGACGCACCGCGGCGTATGTCAAATGCGAGACAGGGCTATTCGACCCAAGGTTAGCTGGGGCAAAGGGTAAGAACGCGGGCAAGTCCGATGTCAGGACTCCGGTGGGGTCCATCGGACTCCCGAAACCGGAGATGCCCGCGCCACGAAACGACAAAGATGCCGGGCTGAAGCCACGGAGCTACAAGTGCCAAGCGTTGCGAATTGAGATATATTGCGCGTCGAGCGCGAGAGCTCGCTCAGGAGGAATCAATCCTTGCGGGAATCGATTTGCAGAATCGTTGGCATCGCGCTGCTTGCTGTCGCAAGCGGCAGTCTTTCAGTTTCGGCGGCGGCGCAAGAAGTTCCGAAGCAGCTTGAGCCGCCCGCCGGAGAACAACTTCTACTTCAGGTGCATGCGAAGGGGGACCAGGTTTACGCGTGCAAGAGTGATGCTGCGCAATTTGCTTGGACTTTGAAGGCTCCTGATGCGCAGCTTTTTGATAAGGATGGCAAATTATTCGGCAAACATTTTGCTGGGCCTTCGTGGGAGGCGAATGATGGGAGCCGCGTCACGGGGAAAGCTGTTGCGAATTCGCCTTCGCCGGATGCCGATTCGATTCCGTGGCTGCTTGTGACGGTTGTTAGTCATGATGGCAATGGTGTGCTCTCTCGCGTCACATCCATCCAGCGCGTGAACACCAAAGGTGGCAAAGCGCCGCCGTCTGGGTGCGATGGTTCGCACGTTGGCAGCGAAGTTCGCGTAGCGTACTCTGCGGATTATCGATTCTTCGCGCCGAAGTGATGATCCTGTTCTGTCCGATAAGGGCGCGGCGTGAGATTCGATTGAAAATGGCGGGCGACCAACCGAGACCCACCCTTGCTGCGCAAGGAGCGGCACCCGAAAAGGCAAAGGCTGCGCGGCTGAGCCAGCCGCTACAACTGCCGTTGACGTGATCTGCGACGGGCAGGATAAGAGCGCGTTAATCTGAGCTCTCAAACGATGCGAAAGGAAAAGAAGCGACGGGCGCTACCCGGGCGGCAGAGGTTGCGCGTAATAGCCCTGGCGAGTGCGCGCGGTTAGCCCTGGCTTTGCGATTTTGATTTCCAGGTGGTGGTATTCGTCCGGTTGCTTGGCCGGCGGCGAATTAAAGGAGATTTCATAATAGGGCGCGGTGTCGGTGATGCATTCTTGAAGAAGGCCGGCGATATCGTTGGTGGGGCTGAGAGCGAGACCGCCGCTCTGGACGGCGAGCACCTGAAGCCCCAGATCCCCCGGGTAGACCTCGCTAGGTTTGCTAGCACCTTTGATAAAGTTCTTGTAGTACGAGACGCGGTCGACTCCCTCGGCGCTGCCGAGAGGATCGATACTATAGAGGGTGACACGGGCCTGCATGAGATCGGTCGAAAATCTCACAATGCTGGCGAAGATTTGACGTTCCTGCTTCGAGTCGAGGTTGGTGGCTATACCTGACAGGAGAGGCCAACCTGGAGAGACCCAGAGCATGACCTTGCGAAGCGGCCGCGGAGCCTCGCTCGCAACAAGCTGATGAAGAGCTTTGAGCGAAAGCTCCAAGCGTTCGCCTGCCCCGTAATAGCCGGCGGAGCGGCCGATTGAACGGATGCTGAGATCATCCCGATCCAGTGCGGCGCTTAGCGCGTTTCCGTCGCTCGAGAAGTTTCCCAAAATCCGGATGCCGTCATCAGTGAACACCGCTAAGGCGATGGGGTATGCGAGGCGGCCTGCATCGGCGCGGAGGAATTTGTCGATCTGTATGCGTTGGTTGGCGACCTGAACGGCGCCGATGTTGACCGCGTCGATCACCAGAATCACCTCAAGACGAGCGTCGCGACCGGTGATGGCCTGGAATGACGCAATGGTCTGCGGGGACTTATTATCCAAGAGAGTGAAGTCTTGCTGCTGAAGACCAGTGACGGGCGGGCCGGATTTTGGAGTGACGACGACGTCGAGAGTGATCTTACGGTTGCCGGGCTCTGTTGGCGAATTGCGAGGCGAAGTGTTCTGTTGGGCTGAGGCGGTAGCTGTGCAAAGCAGAAACGAGAAAAGAAAATAATGGAAGCGTGCCTGGAGGAACATGAGCGCCACTCCTTTGTGCGAACACCTACGAGTTTTTGCCGAAGCAGCTACATGAACTGGATCGTGCGAGGCCTACTACAATAGACGACATTCAGGGTTTAGGAGTTTCTGCCAAGTACCGGGTGACGCGGCGATCGGAAATTCATCCACTCCCTTGACGTCCCTTGGCGGGCGCGTTTTTCATTCGAACGCGAAGTTTGGTATAAATGAGGGTTCGGAACTGGGTGCGGGCAACGCTGTAGCTGTTATTCTCTTCCAATTGTTTAAGTTGGCGCGGCTTGTTGTGTGCTCTTGGGAGGCTGGCATTGATAGAAGTGCAGAATTTGACGAAGACGTTTGGCGACAGAACCGCAGTTGACCATATTTCCTTCACGGTAAATAAGGGCGAAATTCTCGGATTCCTCGGCCCCAACGGTGCGGGTAAAACCACGACGATGCGCATTCTGACCGGCTTTTTGCCGGCCACGAGTGGCACCGCGAAGATTGGCGGTTTCGATGTATTCGATGATTCCATCGAAGTTCGCCGGCGGATTGGCTACCTCCCAGAAACTCCGCCGCTTTATACGGACATGAAAGTTGGTGAGTATCTCGATTTCGTCACGCGAATTAAAAACGTGCCAGCGGAGAAGCGCGCGAGCCGGATTGAAGACGCGCTCGAGAAGACGAATATCACCGACAAGCGCGATGAATTGATCAAGCGGCTATCGCGCGGCTACAAGCAGCGCGTGGGAATCGCGCAGGCGCTGGTTCACGATCCGGACGTGATTATTCTCGATGAGCCGACGGTAGGGCTCGATCCGAAACAGATCATCGAAGTTCGCCATTTGATCAAGGGATTGGCGGGGAATCACACAATTATTCTCTCGACGCACATTTTGCCGGAAGTGAGCATGACGTGCGATCGCGTGGTGATCATCAATCGCGGGAAGATTGCCGCCGTGGACACGCCTGCAAATCTGACGACGCAGCTCAAGGGCGCACAGCATGTTCGATTCGAGGCGCGGGCCGATGAGGCTGCTTTGCGCAACGCGATGCAAGAAATACCGGGCATCTCCAATGTGGTGATCGAACAGGTGGGATCGAGCGGAGTTCTTGCCGTCACCGTGGAATCGGTGGCGGGGCAGGATGCCCGGAGCGAGATCGCGGCAAAGATCGTCGGGAAAGGCTGGCCGCTCTTGGAATTGCGCGGCGTGAGCCTGAGCCTCGAAGAAATTTTCTTGCAACTGACCACGGACGACGCGTCGCATGCGGTGGAAAGCAATAATTAATTTCTAGTTCTTTAGTTTAAGTAAGGAGCCGCTCGAGATGAAGGGCTTATACGCGGTTTATCGCAAAGAGATGTCGCACTATTTTGTTTCGCCGATTGCTTACATTGTGGTCGGCATCTTTCTGCTGCTCACGGGATTTTTCTTTACGAGGATCCTGGGATTTCTTATCGAGCAAGCGTTCGAGATGGGAATGCAAGGAGGGCAATTCGGCGGCGTTGATGTGCCGTCGCTTGTGGTGCGCGATTTCTTTGGAGTGCTTGCGTCGCTGCTGCTTTTCCTGACGCCAATTTTGACGATGGGCGTTTACGCGGAAGAGCGGAAGCGGGGAACGATGGAGTTGCTGATGACGTCGCCGGTGACGGACACGGAGATCGTGCTCGGCAAGTATCTCGCGTTGGTGACGCTGTTCGTGATCATGCTGCTGCCGACGCTGGCGTACGCGGCTTTCACATTTTTCCATAGCGATCCTGCGGCGCCCTGGCGCGTGCTGGCGTGCGCTTATTTGGGCGCGCTGCTGATGGGCGGAGTGCTTCTCGCGCTCGGATCGTTCTTCTCGTCGTTGACTGAAAATCAGCTTATCGCCGCGGTGCTGACGTTCGGGGCGTTCCTGATTCTTTGGGTGATTGATTTTGGATCGCGCGGTTCGAGCACGGGCATTGGCGCGGCCGTCCAATATCTATCGGTGATCAAGCATTACGACGATTTCACGCGCGGAGTGATTGACACGTCGAGCTTGATTTATTACGCGAGTTTTATTTTTCTTGGGCTATTTCTTACGGTGCGCAGCATTGATTCAATGCGTTGGCGGCGCGCGTAGCACTCCACGCGACTTTGGTTTTTGATCGGGAGGAACGACAGAGATGAAATGGGACCGGCAAGAAACGCTCCGGTTCATCGGGACGCTCGGCCTGGCGCTGCTGGTGGGCGGCTATTTGCGCTACACGGTGCAGGGCGAGCTCTTGCTGACGAGCAAGATTTTGATGATCGCGGGCGGCGCGGTGTTCGTGGGAGCGCTGGCGTTCGGCTTTCGCGAAGTGGTGGGATTCTTCAGCGGCCGATCGGCGAGACTTGGGACGAATGTCGCCACGCTTGTTGTCAGCGTCATTGCCATACTTGGCTTCTTGAATTTTCTCGGCTACCGGCATCACAAGCGTTTCGACTTCACAACCGAAAAGCTGTACACGCTGTCCGATCAGTCGAAGCGAGTGGTGAGTGGATTGAAGCAGAATGTGGACATCATCCGTTTCGCTAAAACTCCGGACCCGGAAGTGCGCGACCGGTTGACGGAGTTTACGAGCCTCAGCCCGCGTTTGCATTTCCGCGATGTTGATCCGCAGGAGCAACTGGATCTCGCGAAGCAATACGGCATAACGCACATGAATCAGGTGGTTGTGACGTCGAATGGCCACAATGAAATTTTGCAGAATACGGACGAGCAAGACATTACCAACGCAATTGTGAAAGTGACTCGGAATACGATCAAGACTGTGTGCTTTGTCACCGGGCACGGTGAAAAGGCGATTGACGCCTCAGACGAGGAAGGATTTTCGGGGATGAACGATGCCCTAAAGAAAGAAAGCTATCAGACGAAGAGCGTCAATCTGGTCGCGGCAGGCAGCGTGCCTGCGGATTGCAACGTGCTTGTTGTCGCGGGCCCCAAGCAATCTTTCTTTCCGCAGGAAGCCGACATGATTGCGAAGTACCTTGATGCGGGCGGTGACGTGTTCCTGATGATTGACCCGCAGATGGATCCGAAGCTCGATAGTGTATTTGCTGCGTGGAATATAAATCTTGGCAACAACGTGGTCGTGGACGCGAGCGGAGTGGGGCGCCTTTTCGGCACTGGGCCAGCGGTGCCGCTCGTGGTGGACTATGGAGAGAGCCCCATCACCCGCAGTTTTAGCGGCAGCATGACATTTTTCCCGCTGGCGCGAACGGTTTCCATCGCGGATAAGAACAAGGCCGTACCTGAGGACGTGGAATTATTAAAAACGTCGGCGCGCAGCTTCACGATTCCGAATTTGAACGTGAAGGAAGTGCAATTCGATCCGAAGACCGCTGGGCCGCTTTCGCTTGGGGTTTCTGCAGAGCGCAAGAATCCGCCGGGGGAAAGCAGCGCGAAAGGCGGGCACCTGGTCGTGATCGGAAATTCGGAGTTCGCGGCGAATAAATGGGCGGGGTTACAGCGCAACGGCGATCTCTTCATGAATACGGTGAATTGGCTGGCGCAAGATGTGGACTTGATTTCAATTCGGCCGAAAAGTCCGACGAACCGGCGGGTCACGTTTGCCGAAACGCAGCAACGCGAGCTAACCTGGTTCAGCCTGCTGCTTCTGCCGGGAATTGTGATTCTTTCGGGCGTTTACATCTGGTGGAAGCGGCGGTAATCCACCATGAAGAAGACTACTGTAATCATCGTACTGGTTGCGGCGGCGCTCGCTGCCTTCGTTTATTTCTACGATCTCAAGCACAACAAACCGAGTTCGAGTTCAGGAGATACGGATGCGGATACGTCCGGCTCTGGCGAGGACACCACGAAGCCCGCGTTTACGTTCACGCCGTCCGATGTGGCGACGATGACGATTGAGCGAGCGGGAACAGCGGTGGCGCTAGAGAAACGCGCGGACGCGTATTACATGACGCAGCCCTATGCGACACGCGCCGATCAATCGGGAGTGGGCGCGATCGCCGGGGAACTCGCGAGCGTTCGAGTGAGCCGCACGATAACGGCTACGCCGGAGCAACTGGCGACTTTTGGGCTGACGAAACCCGAAGTTGAGATTGATTTCAGTCTGAAAAATGGCGCGAAGCACAAACTAAACCTCGGCGCTAAGGACTTTTCCGGAACGAGCGTGTATGCGCTGGTGGATGACTCGAAGGATGTTTCGATTTTGCCGGATACGATTTTGACCAGCAGCAACAAACCGGCAGATGATTTTCGCGATCAATCTGTGCTGAGTTTTCAGACGAGCGATGCGGTCTCTTTCGATCTCAAGAATGAATTCGGAGAAATTGCGGCGTCGAAGCACGATTCCACGTGGAAGATCGAGAAGCCGCGGCCTGCGGCCGCGGACGGCACGGCGGTTTCATCGTTTCTCGACACGCTGGCGACGGGGCAGGTCGCTTCCTTCGTTGAGGACACTTCGCCGAATAGTGCGAAGTATGGATTGTCGAAGCCTGCGGTTACGTTTCGTGTGGAGCTCGGCGGCGGGAAATCGGTGGAGCTTGAGGTGGGGAACAAGGACGGCGGCAGTTATTACGCGCGGCAGACTTCCCAGCCGTTCATTTTTCGGATAAAAGAGACGCTCTACAAAACGCTCGGGCAGAAGTTATTCGATTTTCGCGACAAGCAATTGGTTCACGTTAGCGAGGACGACGTGGTACGTGTTGATATTCAGGATGCCGGCGCTACGGAAGCGTGCGTGAAGGATTCGAATGGAGAATGGAGCGCGAGCCAGCCGGCAGGCGCAAAGGCGAAACCGACGAATTGTCCGAGTCTCTGGGGCTCATTGCGCGATGCGCGAGCGACCAATGTTATCGATTCGCCGAGCGGCACGGTCAACACACAACTTGCAAAACCGGCGATTGAAGTGACTCTCACCGACAAGGCGGGTAAGAAAACCGAGGTTCGGATATCGGCGGCATCGGGGAAGTCGGTTTATGCTCGAACGGGAAATAGTCCTGAGGTTTTTCAGCTCGACAAGCAGATTCTTTCTGATCTAAATCCTGCGAACAATTCGGTACACGACTAGAAGCCAGGCTGTCCTCAACCGCTAAAGCCGCGCTACCTGAGCGCCTGAATGTTAGTGGCAGCGCGCCTGTGCTTCTTCCTGCGAACGCGGCCACGTCGCCAGTAGTGCTACGGAACCATCTACCGGAGAGACGTAGACGTAGAAAACGCAGGTATCGCCTTCGAGTTCGAAAAAGTGCGGTCGTTTCAAATCGGGACGCACACCTGTACCACTGGCGAGCAGCCCGCGCAGAGTTTCGAGAGTCTCGGGCGAGTGATGTCTCAAATCTTTGATCTCGAAGCGATTTTCGACGGCCATTTCAGCTACTTGATTGGCGTTGCATTCGCAGCCCATTGTTCTATCCTCACCTGCTAATACGGATGCTTCTGCGGAAAAGTTCCAGAGGCCCGTTAATTTCCTCTTATTTGTCACCTTTTATTAGACGTGCCGATGCGAACTTGGACTCAGCGAAAGCTTGAAAATGTGCCATGAATTGCCATCGTGGAAGGTATACTTCTAGTATTCCCGCGTTAACCCATAAGTAGTCACTTGCGCGGCCTGTCCGGAGTTGTAATAGTCTGTGTTTAGTGGAACTTAAATCCAGCGTGTCCTGCGCTTACGAGAGCCTTGAAAATTGAAAAAGAAAAAGAAATCGCTCGCGAAGAGAACAGCCAAAAAGCAATCCCGTTTGCATCGCGACCGTCGCCGGAAGCATCGGCACTGGCAAGTGACGGTGTACTATCACGACGGTGAAAAATTCGCGCGTGTCTATATCGATCGCGAGCGCGCAGAACGGTTTGCCATCCGCCAGAAGAAATCGCCGGTGGTACGCTCCGCTCGCATTTTAGAAGTGGATTGAAACAGGCCGGTCAGGCGAATTCCGCCGCCGGGGAACCCGCTGGACGTAATCACATTCGAGTGATGTGGTGTCGAAAAACGCAGGCGCGGCACTTGTCGCAATTCGGCGCTGCATGCTATAAATAAAAAGCGGTCGCGGCGCGTCTCAGTTCGCGGGATTCGTATAGTGGTAGTACGCCACCTTGCCAAGGTGGAGGCGAGGGTTCGATTCCCTTATCCCGCTCCATTCGCCAGCATTGAAGATCCGAGCACAGTTCCACGCACGTAAGCCACCGGTTCAAACCACAGCGATGGCCAGCTTGAAATCCCGAAATTGTTAGGCCAGAATAGCCCGTGATTGCGTGAATCCGGGTGCGACGGGTTGCTGTGCGAATGATTGGCGGGTTGAAGATCATTCTTGTAAAGCCGGGGCACGGACATGGGTTCGAGTCGCTTTTCGGGGAGCTTCGCCTGAAAATGCGCGAGCAGTAGCCCGGTTGCTCGCATTACTCCCTACTAAAGTCCCGCACGAATCCACGATCTTACGTTGTCCAGGAGCAGTATCGCGACCAAGCGGCGCTTTCAGCGCATGAGTCATCACCTCACGGGAAGGCCTACTTTCCCAAGATTCGTGCAATCTTAGAAAGCATCTCGGTGGAGTATTTCGATACGGCCGTCGCCTAAAGCTCAACGGCACTAGAATTAGACCGTCCATTATCAATTTGGGTCGCGCATTGCGAGGGTGCACGCACCGTGCTAGAGTTCTGCGCCTCGAGCCTTCAATGCTGGCGTACCTCTGCGGCCCAATTGAATTTGCGGACGGAGGCGGTAAGCTCTGGCGCCGCAATCTCGCTCCTTTCCTCAGGGAACAGCTGGGACACCACTTCTACGATCCTGCGGAAGACGAAAAGAAAAATCTTGCTGACGAGGAAGTCGCCCAGTTCCGCGACTGGAAACAGGCCGATCCCGAAAGGTACCGGCGAACCATCCGTAAGATTATCCAGTTCGATCTGGATCTGATCGAGAACCGGGCCGACTACCTGATCTGTTATTGGGATAATCCTGCTGGTGGAAGCGGCGGCACCTCGGCCGAGCTGACCGCGGCTTTCAGAAAGGGCATTCCGGTTTATCTGGTTACGCCGGTGCCGATGGAACAGGTGAGCGGATGGATGATTGGATGTTCCGATCAGGTATTCACGACGATTGAGGGCTTGAAAGAATTTCTTAGCGGGCGATACGGGCGCGAAAAGCAGAGTCCGCTCTGGAAGGATTGAGCGAAGAGCGAGCGCCAAGAACCGCGCGCGAGCGCTTTGTGTTCGTCTTCGTATTCGTCGTTAGTCTTCATAGATGAAGAAAATCATTGCCGCCGTAGGAAGCACTCGCCGCCCAAAGTTGAACGCCGTTACGGAGGCGCTTGCGGCGTTCGGGGAGCAACTTGATCCCAAAGCGATATTTGAAGTCGCTGGCGTGGAAGTGCCGAGCGGAGTCGGCCACACGCCGCTTTCGCGCACCGATCTCATGGCGGGAGCGCGAAACCGCGCCGAGGCGCTTCGCGCGATCTCGCAAGAAACGAGTGCTCCCTGGGAATTCTTTATAGGTCTCGAAGGTGGATTCGATATTGTACGCGACCGCGACGAGCGGTTGGTGTTCCTCGAGAGTTGGGCCTACGTACTTGATCGAAATGGGCACGGCTACTTCGGACGATCCGGCGCTGTGCTGGTTCCCGAGCCGCTTGCACGAGCCGTTGTGGATGAAGGAATCGAGCTTGCGATTGCCGTGGATCAATTCGCCGGCGGGCGGGGGATTCGCGATGCGCAGGGCGCCTGGGGCGTGCTGACCCGCGATCTCGTGACGCGGCAGGATGCATTCCGGATGGCGCTGATTGGCGCGTTCGCGCCGTTTTACAATGCTGCTGCGTTCCGTCCGAACGGGGCTAAGGCCACGGGCTGAGATCGGCCGGTCTTGGGTCTGCAATCGCGGCCGCGGTGTGTTAATTTAGGGCTACGAAACGGGTATTTAGGGCATGCGAGGCACGGAGGTTTGTCGCGTGGATATCGTCAAGGGCAACATGGGATGGATCGAGGTGGTTGTCGGTCCGATGTTTTCAGGCAAGAGCGAAGAATTGATTCGCCGGCTGCGACGCGCGGAGATTGCGCGGCAGCGGGTGCAGATTTTCAAGCCTGTGATTGACCAGCGATATTCGGTGAGCGGAATCGTATCGCATTCGGGATTGGAGCTGGGATCGGATCTGGTGCGGACGGCGGAAGAAATCCTGGAAAAAGTTGAGCCGCGCACGGAAGTGATTGGAATTGATGAAGGCCAATTTCTTGGCGAAGGACTGCTCTCGACGTGCAATAAGCTCGCCGATGCGGGAAAGCGCGTGATCGTGACGGGTCTCGACACCGATTTCATGGGCCGGCCGTTCGAGCCGATGCCTCGCCTGCTGGCGATGGCCGAGGAAATCACAAAGCTTCTTGCGATATGCGTCCGGTGCGGAAATCCTGCGGTTCACACGCAAAGGCTCGTCGCATCCGAGGAATTGATCGTGGTCGGTGCGGGCGGAATGTATGAGGCGCGCTGCCGGCGCTGTTTTGAGCCCAACCTTGCCGCGCAAAAGGTTGATGAAGAAAAGGCGTCCACGGTGAAAGTTCGTGCCGCGATCCGATAGCATTTTGTGTCTTGCCAGCGGAATTCGCCGCTCTTCAAGGAGTGGCCGCGCGCCATCTAGGGCCGCGGCTTGGGCTTTCGCTTGGCGTGAGAGTGGCTTAAAATAGGCGTTGAGCCGTAAATGACCCGCTGGGCTTATCTCGCTGCAATCGCCATCCTGTTCGGTGGACCGGATGTCCCGAAGACGTACGGGTTCCGCTCACCGACGCCGGGACTCGCCGGCGCGTCCGTTCCCAACGATACGAATTTTTCGCAACCAAATGATGTGCACCCTGGCGACTGGCACCCTAATGATTCTGAGCCGAGCGCTCCACCGAGCGTGCTCGTTTCGGTGTCTCAGGCGGCACCCGGCTCGAAGCCACTGCCGCTCAAGCAATCTTCCCGGCTGGAAATCGTGCGGTACATTTCGGGCGAATTCGTTCATGCCGATAAGCCGCTGCCCGGCGCGAAGAGGGGTTTTCGGATTGTTGTGGGCAAGCCGCTCGATGAGAAGTCACTGAAATACGCTTTGGCGAATACGGGCATCGCCGTGAATCCGGGCGATACGGTTCAGATTACGCGCATCGAATTTCGCGAAAAGGAAATCGCGATTGATTTGAACGGCGGCTCCGCGCGCCACTTCCACCTGCGCGATCATCTCCAGGTTGGAATCGGTGGCGCTCCTGCACCGGTCAGCACGTCGAGTCCGGAGACAGGGGCCGAGCAGCGCGTGGGCGCAACGCTCATTCTCGATTATGGCAAGCCGCTTCCTGACATGAGTCCCGATGATGTAAAGCGCGATCTATCTCCCGTGCTCGAATTCGAAAAAGAGAAATCGGCGGCTGTGAATTGGGTGGATACGCTCCCGGCAGAATATAAACAGGCCATTCAGGATGGGCACGCGGCTGTGGGAATGAATCACGACATGGTGATTGCCGCGCTGGGGCGCCCCGACCATAAAGTTCGCGAGAGAAATGATCAAGGCGATGAAACCGAGGATTGGATCTACGGAACGCCGCCTTCGAAGACGGTCTTCGTGACGTTCATCGGCGACAAGGTAACGCGCGTGCGAGAATTCAACTGAAGAGCTGCGCGACGGCAGGCCCCTCTGGATTCTTAGCGGTTTTTCCTTGCGTTGACTTTTATTCGTTCGCAACCTAGCATCTTTTGTTCAGAGTAACTCGCGCGAGGCCTGTAGTTCCGGGCTGCAAAAAGCTAAAATTCCGGAGGAAGAATGCCAGTCAAAGTCGGTATCAACGGATTCGGCCGCATCGGCCGCAATATCTATCGAGCATCGCTGGGCGACCCGGCGATCGAGATCGTGGCCGTGAACGACATCACGGATCCGAAGACGCTCGCCTATTTGCTGAAGTACGACTCGATTCTGGGCAATCTGACGCACAAGGTGACGCACACGGACAATTCCATCGCCGTGGACGGCAAGGCGTTTCGAGTTTTTAAGGAGAAAGATCCTGCACAGCTTGACTGGCCGTCGGTCGGCGCGGAGATTGTTGTCGAATCCACCGGCATATTCACTTCCGGACCGGATGCAAGAAAGCACATGCGCGGGCCGGTGAAGAAAGTGATCATCTCCGCGCCTGCGACGGATCCTGATCACACGATGGTTCTTGGCGTGAATGATAAGACGTACGATCCGGCGAAGCACAATGTCATTTCGAATGCTTCGTGCACGACGAATTGCCTCGCGCCGGTCGCCAAAGTTCTGCAGGACACTTTTGGGATCAACGTCGGTACGATGACTACGATCCACTCGTATACGAACGACCAGAAACTTCTCGATTTGCCGCATAAGGATTTGCGGCGCGCGCGCGCCGCGGCGCTTTCGATGATTCCGACTTCGACTGGCGCGGCGAAGGCGTTGCATCTAGTGATTCCTGAACTAAAAGGAAAGCTCGACGGCTATGCGATGCGAGTTCCGACGCCGAACGTCAGCGTGGTGGACCTGACGGTGTTCACGGAGCGGCCGGCGACGGTCGAAGCCGTCAATTCGGCTTTGCGCCGGGCGGCCGAGGGCCCCATGAAGGGCATTCTCGCGTACACGGAAGAGGAATTGGTGTCCGCGGATTTCAAGGGCAATCCGAATTCTTCGATTGTGGACTCCGGCTATACACGCGTGGTTGGAACGAATTGCGTGAAAGTTCTCGCCTGGTACGACAACGAGTGGGGCTACTCTTGCCGTTGCCGCGACCTGATTAAATTCCTGGCGGCGCGCTTGTAGCGGATCGCCGCAATCTTTGGCAACTGGAAGGTTTCTGGTTCTGGCGCGACAGGAGATCCGCGGCTGCACGGCTCACCGGTGCTTTTTTTGTTTCTATGAACAAACTTTCGATTCGCGATCTTGAATTGAGCGGGCGGCGCGTCTTTATCCGCGTGGATTTCAACGTGCCTCTCGATAACGGCAAAGTCGCCGAAGACACGCGTGTGCGCGAAACGATTCCCACGCTGCGTTTTGCGATTGAGCGCGGGGCGCGACTTGTGCTGGCATCACATCTCGGCCGGCCGAAAGGGAAGCGCGACCCAAAATATACGCTCAAACCAGTGGCTGCGCGTTTGAGCGAACTCATCGGGATGCCTGTGGATTTCGCCGCGGATTGCGTGGGCGCCGACGCTGAATCGAAGAGCTGCGCTTTGCGGGACGGTGGGATTTTGCTGCTCGAGAACGTCCGTTACCACCCCGAGGAAGAAGCGAACGACGAGAACTTTTCGAGGCAGCTTGCTTCGCTGTGCGATCAACTCTTCGTGTGCGACGCTTTTGGCTCGGCTCATCGAGCCCATGCATCGGTTGTTGGAATCACGAAATTCGTCAAGCAGGCTGCGGCGGGCCTACTGATGGAGAAAGAGCTCGAGTATTTGGGTAAAGCAGTGACGAATCCCGAGAGGCCGTTCGTGGCGATTCTCGGAGGCGCGAAAGTGTCGGATAAAATCGAAGTGGTGCAGAATTTGATGCGGCTCGCCGATGGAATGCTGATCGGGGGCGCGATGGCATATACGTTTTTGAAGTCGCAGGGCCTTCCTGTCGGGAAATCGCTGGTCGAGAATGACAAGCTAGAACTTGCTGGCGATTTGCTCTCCCAGACCAGTGCGAGGAATTTCCAGTTTCGATTGCCCGTGGATCACGTGATCGCGCAATCGCCCGCGTCCGCCGACACGCGAACGGTGGATGTTGCAAACACACCAGCAGACTGGATGGGACTCGATATCGGGCCGAAGACGATCGCACAATTTAGGCAAGATATCTCGACGGCGCGGACGATTGTGTGGAATGGCCCGATGGGCATGTTTGAAAGGCCTGCGTTCGCTGCCGGAACGCTTGCAATTGCGCGCGCGGTGGCTGAGGCTACGGCGAAGGGCGCGACGACGATTGTCGGCGGGGGTGATTCCGTCGCAGCGGTTGAGGAGGCCGGCGTCGCCGACAAGATTTCGCATATCTCGACGGGCGGGGGAGCCTCGCTCGAATTTCTTGCTGGTCGCGAGCTGCCGGGCGTCGAAGCGTTGACCAAGAAGATCTGAACGGAAGAGGGATTCTTCGCTGTGCTCAGAATGAATGCGTAAGGCAGGCGGAACGCAGCGGGGCAGAGCAATTTGAGGAGGCGCATTTGCGACGGCCGGTGATTGCGGGAAATTGGAAGATGTACAAGACGCAGGCGGACACGCGCGCATTTTTTGAGCGCTTTTTGCCGTTGGTTGCGTCGTCAACTCATTGCGATATTGTAGTCGCGCCGCCGTTCACCGCGCTTGCTGCCGCGGTGGGTGCGGCGCGGGGCTCAACGGTGACTGTCGCGGCGCAGGATGGTTTTTGGGAGAAGGAAGGCGCGTTTACGGGCCAAGTTTCGATGGGCATGATCGTTGAGACGGGCTGCAAAGGCGTCATCATCGGCCATTCCGAGCGGCGGCAATTCTTCGGCGAGACGAACGAAACCGTGAACAAGAAGCTAAAGGCTGCTCTCGCTGCCGGGCTCCGGCCCATCGTGTGCGTCGGCGAAACGCTGGCTGAGCGCGAAATGAATCTCACCCATGCCGTGCTGGAGAAGCAATTTGAAGGCGCGTTCGTTTCGTTGACCGGGGATGAATTCTCACGTATTCTGCTTGCGTACGAGCCAGTTTGGGCGATCGGCACGGGTCGAACTGCGACAGCGGAAATGGCCGCCGATAGCCACCGTTACCTGCGGGAGTTGGCTCAGAAGCGATTCACGTCCGAGCGAGCCTCCGCACTTCGAATCCTCTACGGTGGCAGCGTCAAGCCCGACAATATCCGGGGATTGATGGCGCAAGTGGAGATAGACGGCGCCCTTGTAGGCGGAGCGAGTCTGGACGCGCAATCGTTCGCATCGATCGTTAATTTTTAGGGCGTAAATTTCTTGGCGGTTGAAGTTTAGGCGCAAGATGCCGGTGCGCCGAGTGGGAGCAGGGAATGCCGACAGAAGCAAAATGGGCGTTGTCGCTGTTGATTGCGGCCGGTGTGATCCTTCTTGGGTGGAAGTACGTACCGGTTCTCGTGGCGTTGCATATTATCGTTTGTTTTGTCCTCATTCTCGTGATCATGCTGCAGAGCGGGAATGCCGCGGATTTGGCGGGCGCGTTTGGAGGAGCCGGCAGCCAGACGGCGTTCGGACCGCGCGGAGCTGCGACGTTTCTTTCAAAGGCGACCACGTGGTGCGCCATTGTGTTTATGGTGACTTCGCTCACGCTTTCCGTGAAGCGCACCCCTGAAGATGTCTCGATTGGCGGCAGCTCGGTGCTCGAGCAAACGACCAAGACCACGCCCGCTCCGGCGCCGGCGAAGCCAGCGGGAGCGTTGCCGAGCTCGGCACCCGGGCAGACACCGATGAAAGTTCCCGCACCGCCAGGATCCCAGAAGCCCGCTCCTCAGAAGTAGCGGCTTCTGCTACAATTTGCAAAGATTCCTCTCATTGCGGAAGTGGCGGAACTGGCAGACGCACCATCTTGAGGGGGTGGCGCCGTGAGGCGTGAGGGTTCGAATCCCTCCTTCCGCACCAACTTTAGCAATCTCGGATCGCGCCCGCTGACTAAAAGATCGTTACCGACCGCCGACGGCTGTGCGAACTTTGGTTTCGGTTTCGTTTGTAAGAACTGCGCGAAACTCAGGAAGTTGCTTCAGTTCTTCCTGGGTGAACTCTCGATCGCTACAAAATCCCCCCTTTCGGACTATGCCTCCAACGTTGCTTTCAAAGCTAAATTCAAAACGGTTCCCCAAGTGAACTTCTGAGCAATCCACGATTACGCCGTTTATATTTTCTTTCCAGTTCTTTGGAGGTTCCGCTTCGCATCCGATGTTCTCATCGCCCATGAATTTTCTCCTTTTTGAGCGAACACTTCTGATTCGTGTGGCCGAGTGTAGCGATTGTCGGCACAGCCATCAAGGGCTGTGCCGCGATCACGCATCCGATGCTTCTGCTTCGTTGTAACAAGTTGGGGAATTAGTCTGCGGCGTACACTTCAAAGAAGTGCGTTTTTTAGCGAAATGATGAGTTGTATCCCGGGTGGAGAGAACTGGCGACCGTCAGATTGTGCGCTTGTGTCCAGATGAGTATTCGAGAGAAGAACGGCATTTTCGACGCGGGCTGAAAGAAAGGGCCAGCATGGCCGTCGTTTCCGCATTTTTCTAGTCTTCTACTTTGCGCTTTGCCGTTCTCGCTGCGGCGCAGATAATAGGCTATTGCGTCTTGGTGGTACGGCCGGTTCGTCTATTTTAGGAACTTACGAATGCGCGACTTCCCCGTCATAGACGTTTCAGAATTCAAAACCTCGAACTCCGGCACGGGTTCATCCGATGCGAAGCGGGCAGTTGCGCGCCGCGTGGACGAAGTCTGCCGCGAAACGGGCTTTCTGGCCGTTTCGGGTCACGGCGTGGAATCTGAAACTATTGTGAGAGCTTGGGACGCTGGCCGCGCGTTTTTCGATCTTCCGACGGAGAAGAAACTCAGCGTCAAGATGTTGTACGACGGATATCCGTACGGTTACTCGCCCTTGCAGGCTGAAGCGCTGGCGAAATCGCAAGGGAATGAAACGCCGCCCGATTTAAAAGAGAGCTTCAATATTGGGCCGCTCGAGCAGAAGATTCACGTTGAGAATGATCCAAACGAGGATTTTCGATACGCCGTGAATATTTGGCCGTCAGAGCCGCCGGGATTTCAGAATGCGGCAACAGCATATTACCGAGCGCTAAGCGATCTTGCGGCAATTGTGATGCGAGTCTTCGCGCTGGCGCTTGAGTTGCCGGAAAATTATTTTGAGAGCGCGATTGACGATCCGATCAGCGCGATGCGGATGTTGAATTATCCGCATACAAGCGTGACGCCAGAACCGGGGCAACTCCGCGCTGGCGCGCACTCAGATTACGGCAGCCTGACGATTCTTCTGGCGGATGCAGCGCCGGGAGGCCTTGAAATTCGCTCACAGGATGGCCAATGGGCGGCGGTGCCGAATCTGCCGGGGGCGTTCATCGTCAACATTGGCGATTTGATGGCGCGGTGGACGAATGATCGCTGGATTTCCACGCTGCATCGCGTTGTGAACCCTTCTTCCGATCACGGCGGCTCCACGCGGCGGCAATCGTTTGCGTTTTTCCATCAGCCGAACTGGGATGCAGAGATTTCGTGCATTCCAACGTGTCTCTCGCCTGGGGAGAAGCCGAAATATCCTGGGGTGCGCTCGGGCGAGTATTTGATGAATAAATTCCGGCGGACGACGGTGAAGGTTGATACGGCGGCGGCCAGATCTGAAGCGGCCTCTAAAAGCTAAGATTCTATTGCTGAATCACAGCTTGCCGCGCAGAGCCGTGTGAGCCACGGCGATTTGAGCTGCTACGCTCGCGTTGCTCACGAGCAAATCCATGTTGGCTTTCAGAGTCGCGCCACCGCTGGCCTGCGATAGATAGCTGAGCAAGTATGGCGTGACCGCCTTCCCTCGAATTCCCTCAGAATTTGCTGCGATTAATGCAGTTTTGATGAGCGATTCCGTCTGCGCTCGATCGAGTGCGCTCGATTCCGGCGGCGGATTGCAAAAAACGATTCCCGACGAGAGGCCGAGCTGCCATTGAATTGACATGAGGCGAGCTGCTTCTTCGGCGGATTCGACGCGGAGATCTAAATTGAGGCCGCTCTCGCGCACGTAAAATGCGGGGAAGCTGCTCGTGCGAAAGCCCACCACCGGCACACCGAGAGTTTCCAGCAATTCGAGTGTGCGGGGTAAGTCGAGAATGATTTTGGCGCCCGAGCAAACGACGGCCACGGGAGTTCGAGCGAGTTCCGCAAGGTCGGCCGAGATGTCGAGAGTTTCTTGCACGCCCCGATGCACTCCGCCGATTCCGCCGGTGGCGAATACGGAAATTCCGGCCTGAGAGGCGATCAGTATAGTGGCCGCTACTGTTGTTGCTCCGAGTTTTCGCGATGCGAGGACGGCGGAGAGATCGCGACGGCTAACTTTGTGAACTTCGTCAGCATTGGCGAGGAGTTCGATTTCTTCATGCGACAGGCCGACGATAAAGCGGCCGTTCAAGAGGCCGATCGTGGCCGGGACGGCCCCTTCCTTGCGTACTGCCGCTTCCATGCGCCGGGCTGTTTCGAGATTGTGCGGGCGGGGCAGACCGTGTGAGATCACGGTTGATTCAAGCGCAACGACCTTGCCGCCGAGAGTGAGCGCCGCCGCGACCTCAGGGCGAATGTCTAGATACGGATTCATGAGTTGGATGTACCTGACTTTTTCAAGTTTGATTCGATTCGTTCGAGAACCGACTGTCGGCTTAGATTTGGCGCGATCGATTCTTCCGTTTCGAGCGTCAAACTGGCTGCCGCGAGGCCCCAGAGCGCCGGTTCGTAGCGTTCGACGGCAATCATCGCGTACGCGTATCCGGCCACTAGCGCATCGCCCGCGCCAGTTACGTCGGTTACTTTTCGAGCGGGAATCGCCGGGATAAATCTTCCTGGTGTTCCATCGTCAACGTAAATTCCATCTTCGCCGAGCGTCATGATCACCGTGCCAACGCCTCGTCGCCGGATTTCGGCGGCAGCCTCGCTGATGTCATCGCGCGTTGTGACTGCGCGTCCACTCAACACTGCGGCTTCTTTTGTGTTCGGGAACAAAACGTCAATTTCGTCCAGAACAGAGCGCACGCGCACGGATTTCGCCACGGAGATAGGATCAACGAAGACCGTTGCATCGTTTTTGTTCGCGCGCAAGAGTCGCTCGATTGTGGTGGCGGGCAGATTGGCATCGAGTATCCAGAATTTGGATTGAGCGATTGCAGGCGCGGCCCTGTCCGCCCAAGCCTGGTCCAGCTCGTCGAAGATCGCCATATCCGCGAGGCCGATGAATAGCTGGGCTTTATCGTCAAGCACAGCTGTGTAGCTTGCCGTAGGTCGATCGCGTGACCGGCTTACATGCGAGAGATCCAAATTTTGAGATGCCAAATCCTCCACGACATGATCTCCCGCGCTGTCGCGACCGACCGACGAGAATAGCGCCGCTTTGCCGCCGAGCTTTACTAAGTTACGAGCGATATTGCAGACGACTCCGCCGGGGCACGAGCTTACCGTCACTGGGTTCGATGTCCCGGGGTGTAGCGGATCGATGACGCGGGCTTTGCGATCGACGACGATGCCGCCGATGCAGGCGACTGTTTCTGAATTCCTTGCAGTCATTTTTGAGGAGTCGCGCTCGCCGCTACGCTCGACATCATATCAAGACATCGGTGAGATTCGATTCTGTCTGCGGATGTTTCGCTGGGCCACTTTTGACTGGGAGTCCACGCGCCGTTGCGGACTAGGCTTCGCGGATAATTTTTGCGGCTACCCAGCCGAGGAGAATGAGCGCGACCAGGATCACCCATCCGTGCGAGTTTCCGTAGGTCGCGGATGGGAAGTGATTGCTCAGCATAATGAAGACTACCGGAACCGCCATGAAAGTGTTGTGCTTGGAGCGGAGCTTCGCGCGAGCGCCGAGCGCGACGTCGAATTTGCCGCCTGCTGCGGACGCTGCGATCATCTTCCGTTGTGCGGGAAGAATTCGCATCCAGACGTTGAGCGTCATGATGGTTCCGAGTAGAGCTCCGACGTGGATGTACGCCGCGCGGCCGCTGAAGACGTGCGACAGACCCCACGCGAGGAGCGCGATTGCGACGATGGAGAACGCGGCGAAGCCAATTTCCGATTTACCGAGGGGCGATTGCGCGGCGACGTCGTAGATGATCCAGCCGACCGCGAGAACTCCCAGCCCGATGACGACGCCAAGTCCGACGGAAATGTTGGCGACATCGGTGTCAATCAGCGCGCCGCCCATGTAGTAGACGAGGATTAGCAAGATCATTCCGCTGATCCACGTCATCAGGGCTTCCCAGCGGAACCAATGGACTTGGCCGGGCGCGACTCCGAGAGTCTTTTGCTTCTCAACGGCATAGAAACCGCCACTGTGAACCATCCACAACTGCGGGGCTGTTTCGCCGGCGGCTGCCGACTTCTCAATTTTTCCGAATTGGCCGTCGAGCCACGTGAAGTAGTACGTCTGGCCGACCCACATGATGCCTGCAAAAACGTGGAACCATCGGACGACGAGATTTAGCCATTCCAGGACTGTTGGACTCACGTTATCTCGATACCTCGATCAAATGGTTCGCGTAATCCGAAAATTCCAAAAACTTCGGTAGCCGAAACTCGTGACACTAGCATTGAGTTGGGTGGCACACAAGTTCGGTGAAAGCTTTCTAAGATTTCATCGGCGGCGAGAATCCTCAGGTGATATCGAGGAACGTCAACGCAATCGGTTGCGGTAAAGTGCCATTCCGACTGCGGCGTCTATTCCGATTTTCTCTAATGCTTTCACTTCGCGGCGGGTACGAATTCCTCCCGCGGCGATGATAGGAAGGCGCGTCGCGCGGCGGAGTTCGCCAAACCACTTTAGGTTGGCGCCGGTCATCGTGCCCTCTCTATCCACGTCGGTGCAGAGGAATCCAGCGCAATAGGGTTCGAGGGCGACCATCACGTCCTGAGCTTTGATGGAAAGGCGCCGCTTCCAGCCATTGATCGTGATGCGGTTTTTTGCCGTGTCGAGTGCGACGATAATGCGGCGTCGTCCGGCGATCTTTACGAGTCGATTTAGAAAGCGAAGGTTTAGGCCGTCTCTACAAAATACCGCGCTTCCGACAATGATTTGAGTCGGGCGACAACGTAGAATCTGTCGTGCGCGCGCGGCTGATCGTATGCCTCCGCCAACGCGCACTTTCATTTCGTATTTCGCGCGTGCTTTCTTGCATAGCTCGCGCAACAAAGTATAGTTCGGCGTTTTCCCCATCGCGGCATCGAGATCGATTATGTGCAACCAGGAATAACGGCGGAATTTGTGAAGCAAGCCGACTACATCTTCGACCTCAAGGGCTTTTTTTCGGCCGTGGATCAACTGGACGGCGCGGCCATTTTGAAGATCTATGCAGGGGATCAGCACGGCAGGCGGACCTCGACGGCTCGCGAGGCGAGAAATTCCTTTAAGCTGCGAATGGACTGCACGCCGTCGTGGAAAATCGAAGCAGCCAGAGCGGCGTCGGCCCGGCCTTCGGTGAACACGTCGAAGAAATGCAGTGGTGATTTCGCGCCTCCCGATGCGATTACTGGCACGCGAACGGCAGTCGAAATCGCCGCCGTGAGTGCGAGATCAAATCCGGAGAGGGTGCCATCGCGATCCATCGAGGTAATGAGAATTTCGCCCGCGCCGTGCGAGACGCCTTTCTTCGCCCAGTCCACTGCATCGAGTTCCGTCGCGTCGCGCCCCCCCCGCGCGTAGACTTTCCAGTTTTTGCCATCGCGCTTTGCGTCTATCGCCAGGACCACGGCTTGAGACCCGAATTCTTCCGCGAGACGCGAAAGTAATTCCGGATCATGAATTGCGGCCGTGTTGACGGTAACTTTGTCCGCTCCGGCGAGCACTACCGCGCGCGCTTCTTCGAGCGTCCGTATGCCTCCTCCGGCAGTCAGAGGTATGGCGAGTTCCGCGGCAACGTTTCGGATCGTTTCGAGAAATGTGGAGCGGCGGTCGCGCGATGCTGCGATGTCCAAGACGACCAATTCGTCGGCGCCTTCTGCGTTGTAGCGTGCAGCGAGTTCGGCCGGATCGCCAGCGTCGCGCAATCCAACGAAGTTGACGCCTTTGACGACGCGCGCGCCGTCCGTGTCGAGGCAGGGAATGATTCGCCGGGTGAGGGTCATTGTGGGAAGCGCAGAAAGTTTTGCAAGACGGCTGCGCCGTTTGCGGCCGATTTCTCGGGATGGAACTGCACTGCCCAGACGTTTTCGCGTTCGACGACCGCGGCGAACGGAACGCCGTAGCAGCTTGTTGCGACGACACGTGAATCTGCGCCATCGGCGGCGTAGGAATGGGCGAAATAAAAATAGGCGCCGTCGGGCACGCCCCGCAGTGCGCTCGACTCGCGCAATTGCCTTACGCGGTTCCAGCCCATGTGTGGCAATTTCACATCAGCGGGCAATCCCTGCACTGAACCGTCGAAGATATTTAGGCCCGGCACATCGGGAGCTTCTTCACTTGATTCGTAGAGAGCTTGCAGGCCCAGGCAAATTCCTAAGAACGGAACGCCGCGCCGGATCGCTGCGCGCAGCGGTTCTCGTAATCCCCGTACATCGAGGCCGCGGATCAACGCCGCGAAGTGGCCAACGCCAGGAAGTAGCAGAGCTTCGGCGCGCTCGATGGAATCGGGTGATTCCGAGCGCCTTGTCGCCGCTCCGAGACGCTCGAGTGCGCGCTCGACCGATGCGAGGTTTCCCGCGCCGTAATCGACGAGAGTAACGATCACAGCAGGCCCTTCGTGCTGGGAAGAACGTTGCGGAGCCGTTTGTCTTTCGCGACGGCGAAGCGCAACGCTCGCGCGAATGCTTTAAAGACCGCTTCGATTTGGTGGTGCGACGAACGGCCGTATAGCGCGCGGAGGTGGACGTTGGCGCGAGCCGACTGTGCGAATCCGAGGAAAAAGTCCTCGACGAGCTCGGTCTGAAAATCTCCGACGCGTTTTGCCCCCACCTTTACGTTGCAGACACAATATGGGCGGCCGCTCAAATCAACTGCTGCTGCGGCCAGGGTCTCATCCATCGGCATCAGGAAATATCCGGCGCGCAAAATACCTCGCTTGGAACCGAGCGCTTTTCGGACGGCGTCACCTAGCGCGATCCCTGTGTCCTCGACTGTATGGTGCTGGTCTACGTCGAGGTCGCCGCGAACCCTCAGATCGAGATCGAATGCGCCGTGGCGGGCGAATAGCTCGAGCATGTGGTCGAAAAAGCGGATACCGGTCGAGACGCGCGCCTTTCCTTTGCCGTCGAGATTGATGCGCAGCCGGATGTCGGTCTCCGTTGTTGC
>Ga0182018_10000586_pt1 | contig 46330 bp, 49 predicted proteins | sample 812P2MmetaG_FD_120490 | JGI IMG/M metagenome (GOLD analysis project Ga0182018, IMG submission 120490) | Permafrost microbial communities from Stordalen Mire, Sweden - 812P2M metaG | ecosystem: Environmental > Terrestrial > Soil > Wetlands > Permafrost | place: Sweden: Stordalen | collected... | reverse complement strand
CTCTCGGCCGAAAATATGGAGAGCGCCCTGCGCGAAATTCGCCTGGCGCTGCTCGAGGCCGACGTCAATTTCCGGGTGGTCAAACAGCTCATCGAAAACATCAAGGCGAAGGCCATGGGCGAGGAAGTCCTCAGCGCCCTTTCGCCCACCCAGCAGGTGGTCAAGATCGTTCATGAGGAACTGATCAAGATCCTCGGCAGCCACGAATCGAAACTGCGCTTCGCCAACGATCCGCCCAGCGTATTCCTGATCGTCGGGCTGCAAGGCTCCGGTAAGACTACCTCGAGCGGCAAGCTGGCGCGTTGGCTTTCGAAGAACGGCCACCGTCCCATGCTGGTCTCCGTGGACGTCTACCGTCCCGCGGCGCGCGATCAGCTCCGTGTCATCGCCCGCGAGATCGGCCAGTCGATCTACGAAGGGGCGCCGGAAGAGAAGCTGCCGCTCGAACTCGCCAAGTCGGCGCGCCGGGAAGCCGTGAACAACGGCCGCGACGTGCTCCTGGTGGACACCGCCGGCCGCCTGCATATCGACGATCAACTGATGAGCGAGCTGAAGGAACTGAAAGAGCAGCTCAACCCGGTCGAGATCCTATTCGTGGCCGACGCCATGACCGGCCAGGACGCCGTCAAATCGGCGGACGAATTCCACAAGCAGCTCGGCATCACCGGCGTCATCCTCACCAAAATGGATGGCGATGCGCGCGGAGGCGCGGCGCTTTCCATCCGCAATGTCACCGGACAACCCCTGAAGTTCGTGGGTGTGGGCGAAAAGTACGATGCCCTGGAGCCTTTCCATCCGGATCGCGCCGCCAATCGCATTCTGGGGATGGGCGACATCCTTTCGTTCATCGAGAAGGCCTCCACCGAGCTCGACCAGAAGAAGGCCGTCGAGATGCAGCGCAAACTCATCGACAATGAGTTCACGCTGGAGGATTTCCGCGATCAGCTGCGGCAGATCCGCAAGCTCGGCCCCATCAGTGGGCTGCTCGATATGATGCCGAAGGTCGGCATGCTGAAGGACCTGCAGAACGTCAAGGTCGACGAAAAAGAAATCAACCGCGTAGTGGCCATCATCGATTCGATGACCATGAAGGAACGCGACAATCACATGATCATCAACGGCAGCCGGCGCCGGCGAATCGCCAAGGGCAGCGGCACGTCGGTGCAGGAAGTCAATCAGTTGCTCAAGCAGTACGCGCAAGCCCGGAAGATGATGAAGTCGCTCTCGGGCGGGTTTATGGGACGGAAATTGGGTAAGATGAAGATGCCGCCAGGGTTTCCGTTCGGGGGTTAGTGTGGCGCCCCAGGTTTGGCAGACCGTTCAACCGGAGTCTGCTTCAGTCCAAAATTTTTGGGAGTACAGATGTTAATGATTCGTCTGGCGCGTTTTGGCGCCAAAAAGAAGCCGTTTTACCGCATCGTTGTGATCGAGAAGGAACGCGCCCGCAACGGACGCAGTCTGGAGGTGGTGGGCCATTACAATCCGCTGTCCCATCCCGCAAAGGTTGTGCTGAAGCACGACCGCATTGAGCACTGGTCGAAGAACGGCGCCTGCATGTCGGACACCGTGAAGCGGCTGGTGGAGAAGAACCCGGCGCCAGTTCCTCAGCCCGCTGCTTAGTGGGCGTAAGTGTAATGAATAGAACGGGGGAGCTAACTTTTACAGGTCGTAACAGGCCTGTTTGAGTGCCCGGTTCGGTTACCATGAAGTTGAGGAGGCCGGGTAATGAAGCAACTCATCGAAGACATTGCTAAGGCTCTGGTTGACATCCCGGAAGAGGTCTCGGTCCGTGAAGTACTAGGGGAACAGGTCACCGTATTGGAGTTAAAGGTGGCGCCCAGCGATCTCGGAAAAGTCATCGGTAAGCAGGGCCGCACGGCGCGTTCCATCCGCACGATTCTCGGTGCGGCGGGGATGAAACTGAATCGCCGCTTCACGCTGGAAATTCTCGAGTGAGCTCGCCCGCGGACGGATGGATCGCCATCGCCGTCCTGGGGAAAACCCGGGGCAATCGCGGCGAAGTGACGGCGTTCCCACTGAGCGGAAAGGCGGAGCGCTTTGAGGCGCTCCACGAAGTCTTTCTGTTCGGGTCCGGCGGGCGGTATGAAGTGGAGACCACCTGGTTTCACCAGGGGACTTTGATTTTCAAGTTCCGCGGCGTCGACACCATTTCCGATGCAGAATTGCTGAGTGGGGCCGAGGTGCGCGTGCCTCTCGAACAGAGGACAGCGCTTGATCCCGGCGAGTTCTTCCAGGACGATCTGGTCGGCTGCCAGGTAGTAGACCGGCGGAGCGGCCAACCTCTCGGCTCAGTTTCCGGTTGGGAGGATGGCGGCGGTTCCGGCTTGCTGGTGGTGAATGGCGATCTGCTGATTCCCTTCGCGCGGTCCATCTGTGTAGAGATCGATCCTGCCGCCCGGCGGATCGCGGTGGAACTCCCCGAAGGACTGAAGGATCTGAATCGGCCGTGATCTTCCACGTGGTGACGATCTTCCCCGAGTTTTTCGTGGGGCCGTTCGCGCATGGCGTGGTGAAGCGCGCGCAGGACGCCGGCATTCTCGATATCCGCATTCACAATCTACGCGATTGGACGTCCGACCGGCATAAGACGGTCGATGATCGTCCCTTCGGCGGCGGCGAGGGCATGGTGCTCAAGCCGGAGCCGATTTTCCTGGCGGTGGAATCCATCTGGCCGCAGCGGACTCCTGACCAGAAAGTGGTGCTGCTTTCGGCGCAAGGCGCGCGGTTCGACCAGTCGACCGCCAACCGGATGAAGGATTGCGGCGAGTTGTTGTTGATTTGCGGGCGGTATGAGGGCGTGGATGAGCGGGTAGCGTCACATCTGGCCGATTACGAACTCTCCATCGGCGACTATGTTTTAAGCGGCGGCGAACTGGCGGCAGCGGTAGTGATCGACGCAGTGGCGCGCTTGTTGCCGGGAGTGCTGGGGAACGAAAGCTCGACGGCGTTCGAGTCGTTTCAGGAGACCGGGCATGGCGAGGGGGCGCTCGATTGCCCGCATTGGACGCGGCCGGCGGATTTTCGCGGGTGGAAAGCTCCCGAAGTGCTGCTCAACGGCAATCACGAGGAGATTCGCAAGTTCCGGCGTCAGACGGCGCTCGAAAAGACGGGGCGCCTACGGCCGGATCTGATGAAATGATTTGTGGGGCATGCTTTAGCTTGCCGCCGGGCCGCAGCCCGGCTTTTGGACAAGCTGAAGCAAGCTGAAGCAAGCTGAAGCATGTCCCACAAGCAAACTACCCTTGGACTCGTATATGATAGAAGTTCAGGAAAATTTTCATGCAGAATGCGTTGTTGACGAAATTCATTAACAAGAACAAGCGGGCCGATGCCGTCCCCACGTTCCGGCCCGGCGATACCATTCGGGTCCACGTAAAGATCAAGGAAGGCGATAAAGAGCGCCTGCAGGCCTTCGAAGGCACGGTTATCGCCCGCAATAACACCGGCCTCGGCGAAACCATCACGGTTCGCAAGGTCAGCTTTGGCCAGGGCGTGGAGCGTATTTTCCCCATTCATGCCAAGGTAGTGGACCACATCGACGTGGTGCGCACCGGCCGTGTGCGCCGCGCGAAATTGTATTACCTGCGCGGTTTGAAGGGCAAAGCGGCCCGCCTCCGAGAGCGCACCTAGGCCGCCTCACGCCATGCGGCCCGAGGCAGCGGGTGGCAAATTCCGATGTCAAGCCACACTTGAACGAGAACTGCGCGCGCGCGGCTTTCATGCCGTTGCCGGCGTGGATGAAGTCGGCCGCGGCTGCCTGTTCGGACCGGTGGTGGCGGGCGCCGTCATCCTCTCTCCCGATCGCCCGGTGCGCGGTTTGAACGACAGCAAGCTGCTCGAACCGGAACGGCGCGAAGTGCTGGCCGAACGCATTCGCGAACGCGCCGTGGCGTGGGCCGTGGCTGCCGTGGACGCCGCTGCCATCGACGCCATCAATATCTATCAGGCCTCGCGTCTGGCCATGCGCAAGGCGATCATGCAATTGAGCCCCGCGCCCGATTTTCTGCTGATCGACGCGGTGCCCGTCGACCTGCCCGTCCCGCAGCGCTCGCTCATCAAGGGCGATATGCGCTGTCACGCCATCGCGGCGGCATCGATTGTCGCCAAAGTGCATCGCGATGCGCTCATGTGCGTTTGGGACGAAGTCTTTCCCGGTTACGGACTGGCTTCGCACAAGGGCTACGCCACGCCGGAGCATTGGAAGGCCCTGCGCGAGCTCGGACCCAGTCCGCTGCATCGGCTCAGTTTCGAACCCGTGCGCCTCTGTTCGCGATTTCCGCTCGATTCGACATCTCAGATGGAACTATTCGAAACGGCGGGCGCCGCATGATGCCCACCGAGCCGCCCACGGCCGAGGAACCGCGCGCACCGGAGCCGCCACCCGCGCCCCGCTATCGCTGGTATCACAAGGTCTCCGCGGTCCTCTTCATCACGATCTGCCTGGATGTCGGCCTGTTCCTGTTGATTTGTCCCTGGACGGATTATTGGGATAACTTCGCTGCCTTCGTGCACAACTGGCGGCCGTATCTCGACAATATGTATTTTCGCGGCTTCATCAGCGGCCTGGGCGTGGTGAACTTGTACATCTCACTCGGCGAAGTGTTCCGCCTGCGGCGATTCTCGGGGCAATAGCGTTGGGCATGCTTTAGAGGTACTTGCAAAATTCGCTAACGGGACCGCTTCCTGACGGTCGCGGCTCGGTAACTGCTTTCCGTTCAATACGAGCTTTCCGAGCCGCGCGCGTGAGCAAGCGGTTTCCGGGAATTTTGCAAGCAGCTCTTTAGCTTGCCCGGGACGCACTGGACAAGCTAAAGCAAGCTAAAGCATGTCCCACGTCCGAGTGCCTATTCGAACTTGATGCCTTTGAGATCGGCTACGGGCTTGGGGAATTTCAGGTCCATACCCTCGAGCGTGTCGCACAAAATCTGCGACACGGCCAGATTACGGAACCACTTCTCGTTGGCCGGAATCACGTACCACGGCGCGTGTTTCTTGCTGCACTTGTGGAGCATGTCCTCGAACGCGTCGACGTAATCATTCCAGTATTGGCGTTCCTTCAAATCGTCGGGAGAGAACTTCCAGTTCTTCTGCTTGTCCTCGATGCGTTCGCGAAAGCGTTTCGCCTGCTCCTCTTTGCTGATGTAAAGCAGGAATTTCACAATCTGCACGCCGCTGTCGCTGAGCATGCGTTCGAAGTCGTTGATCTCGTCGTAGCGTCTGGACCAGACCTTCTTGGGCACCAGATCGTGCACCCGCACCACCAGCACGTCCTCGTAATGCGAGCGATTAAAAATACCTATCTTGCCCCACTCGGGAACGGCCTGATGGACCCGCCAAAGATAGTCGTGGCGCTTCTCCGCTCCCTCAGGGACTTTGAATGACTTGACGGTCACCCCTTGCGGATTGAGCCCGCTCATGACGTGCTTGATGGTGCCGTCTTTCCCGCCCGCATCGATGCCTTGCAGCACCACCAGCACGGAACGCTTGGCTTCCGCATACAGCATGTACTGCAGCACGGACAGACGCTCGACGTTCTTGGTGAGGTGACCGTCCGCGGAGTCTTTGTCGTACCCGTAGGTATCGCCGGGGTCGAGTTTATGCAGCTTGATGTTCGATCCGGGCTTGACGATCAGCTCGCGCGCTATTTGTTTCATTCCGTCATCATTCTACAATGCATCGGAGTATGGCATGGTAGAGAACGTGCTGGTTCTCGCTTCGCAATCGCCGCGCCGCGCCGAAATTCTGCGCCAGGCCGGCATTCCCTTCGTCATTCGCGCCACCCCGGTGGACGAGACGTTACAGTCCGGGGAGACGCCTGAGGATTACGTACGGCGACTCGCGGAAGAGAAAGCTCGCGCTGTCGAAGCCATGCCGGACGAGATCGTGCTGGGCGCCGACACTACCGTGGTGGTGGATGGCGAGATTCTCGCCAAGCCCGCCGACGCCACGGATGCCCGCCGCATGCTGACGCTGCTTTCCGGGCGGCGTCATGAAGTGATGACCGGCATCTGCCTGCGCCGCGGCGAAGAGCGGATTGGCGATCACGCCGTCACCGCCGTCTGGTTCGACCCCATGAGCGAGCAGGAAATCGACGAGTACGTAGCGTCTGGAGAGCCGATGGACAAGGCGGGGGCATATGCCGTGCAAGGGGCGGCGTCGAAATTCATCCCGCGGATCGAAGGCTGCTATTACAACGTGATGGGACTGCCGGTTTCGCTGGTGTATCGGCACTATTTGAAGCTCACGCGGTAACGTCACTTTTTGCGCAATACCAGTTCCAGGCCGCCGATGACGGTGCGGCCGGGCATGATGACTCCCTGCACCTCTTCGTACGACATGTTGGCGAGATTCGACAGCCTTAGAAACGGATGCACGCTGCCGCGCGTGTAGGCGGCGTCGAAATCCACCAGCGCGTAGGCGCCTTCGGCGCGGCGGTCGAGTACTCCCAGATGCGTCCGCAGCATGAAATGGCTGGGCAGGCTCGACTGCCACGTCACCACGCCCGAGTCGACCGGGTAATCGAACGCGTATTTAGTCTCGCCGATGGGAATGGCGTTCTCATTCCCCTGGAGCCAGGAGTAGCGGAAGTCGAGAGTTTGCGAACGCGACAGCGCAAAGCGCACACCGGTCGACACGCCCGTGAAATTCAGGGCGTCGATATTCACCGCCTGCCACAGATCGTTGGGCGAGGCGCGGTAATAGTCGATGTCGTCGCGCTCGCGGCGCTCGAAGACGGTGAGATCGGCGTGCCAGCGCGAACCGGGGTTCCAATCGATGCCGCCTTCGTAGTTCCAGGCGCGCTCGGGACGAAGATTGGGATTGCCGATGTTCGCCGGGTCTTCGTAATACAGCTCGGTATAGCTGGGGACGCGAAACGCGCGGCTCACCGAAGCGCGCAGCTTCAGGTGCGGCGCAAGCCAGTAGCCGCCGGCGACGGTGGGGCAGAATTCCGCCGAGAACACGCGGTACACTTCCTCGCGCGCCGCGATCGAGAGCGAAAAACGCTTCAGCGCGCGGAACTCCAGCGCCGCGTAGGCCGACGCGCGGCTGCGCGAATGGTCGCCCAGATTGTTGCTGACGATCGACTCGTGCAGCGCCTCCACGCCGTAATGCAGCTCGATATTGGTGGCGAGATCCTCGTTGCGACGCAGGTCGGCCTGGTAGCTTTCATCGTGATGGTGGTTGGTGTACAACGATGGATCGTCGCGAATCAGCACGAACAGATCGCTGTGGCGGCGATAAGCGAAGCTGGCGGTGGTCTTCTTGCCGATGGCCTGCTGGACGCCGAGAAACCACGTCTTCGTATCCTCCCACGAAGGATAGTCGCCGTAGAACTGATCGGCGCCGAAAGGGTGATCCATGTAGGCCAGGGTGAGGTCGGTCGTGCCCCAGGCCGACCGGAAGTGCGTGGTCGATGCCAGTTGCAGATCGCGGTAATCGCGGTCGGGAATGAAGCCCGTGGAAAAATCGCGTGAGAACGAAAGCTGCTCCGTCACCGGGCCGAGCACGCCAGACAGCGACCCCTGCTGCTCATTGATCCCGAAATTGCCCACAGCCGTCCGTAGCATCAGTTCGGTAGTCTCCGGCGGTTGGGTAATGACGTTAATCGCGCCGCCCACGGCGTCCGAGCCGTACATGGTGGACCCCGAGCCCTCCAGCACCTCCACGCGCGTGATGGCGTCGAGCGGCACGGGAATGTCCATGTTGTGATGGCCGGACTGCGCATCGTCCAGGCGCATGCCGTTCAGCAGCACGAGCGTCTGCGCGTAGCTCGATCCGCGGATGGAGACGTCGTTCTGCACGCCATCGGGCGCGCGCGCTTCCAGGTCGATGGAGGGATCCTGCCGCAGCACGTCCGCCAGACTATTGAAGACTTGGTTACGGTCGCGCACCGGTAACACGGTGACGGAGCGGTCTATTTCGTCGAGCGAAAGCGGTTCGTACGTGCCCGTGACGACGATGGTCTCGTGCAGCCGGAAGAGAAGGGGAAGTAAAAGGAGGATTTCGAGATGCAAGTGGCTATTGTAGCTTGCGGCAACGGGCAGCTATGATGTAACGAACATGAATTGGAATGACGCAGCGGAAGATTTTCTCAATGCGGTACTGGCGCAGACGCCACGGCCCGAGCGCGAGTCTACGGAATCGCGATTGCGCGGCCTGGCTGAAGGGATGGCGGAGGATGACGGCAAGAATCGCGTAGGGGTGGAGACGGTAATCGCCGCCTGGGTGCGGAGTACGCCGGAGACGCTACGCGCCGATTTGCCCCGTCAGATGGAACGCTTCGGGTTGGACCCGGACGAGTACCGGCATCTGCTCACGGAGTGATGTGCTCCGCTCATCTTGAGCGGTCACTTTCATGCAAGCCTTTTGTTGTCAATGGCGGCTGCGAAATTTCCGCTCAACTTGAGCGGACCGGCCGGTTCGGGCGCGTCAACGGGGACCTTTGGCATCAGGCAAGGATCGTGGTCTCCGCGACGAAAGCCTCAAGCAGGGGTGAATCGTCGGGATGCACTTCTGGCCCAAATGTTGCGATGTGGAACTGAATGGCCGATTTCACATCGGCAAGCGCCGCCTCATAGGTGTCGCCTTCTCCAACCACGGTACCTTTGAGGCCGAGCGGGTAGGCCACATAGCCGTCGGAATGCTTCTCCACAATGATCTTGATGGCGCGATCCATAGCCTGTCTGAAGCCTATCATGCCCGGCGTCGATTCACAGCACGTGATAATAGCCGCCGCGCTCCAGCACTTCGACCGGCAATCCGAACACCGCCGAGAGCGCCCTGGCCTCTAACACCTCTTCTTTCGGACCGTCGCCTACCACCCGTCCGTCGCACATCAGCACTACGCGGCGCATTTCGGGAATGATGTCGGGCAAGTGATGCGTCACCATGACGATGCTGATGCCGCGCGCCGCCAGCTTGCGCAAAATCTCACGGAGTTCGTGGGTGGCGTGCAGGTCGAGACTGGTCGTCGGCTCATCGAGCACCAATGCCTGTGGGCCGTGCACCAGCGCCCGCGCGATCAGAATCCGCCTCGCCTCGCCCGAAGACATCTCGTTGGTATTGCGCTCCGCCAGGTGCGCAATTTCGAGCAGGTCCATCGCATCCCGCGCCTGCCGCTCCATCTCCGGTGTGACCTCGTGATTGGGCCAGATCCCCACGCTGCCGAAGAATCCCGAGAGCACGATCTCGTACCCCGAGTAGTCGCGCGTGCACATCTGCATCCAGTCGTTGGAGACGATCCCGAGATGGTGGCGGAGATCGAAGAGATGCCAGCGGTCGCGCCCCAATATCCGCAGCGACCAGGGCTCGGGTTTCAGCCGCGGATACAACTCCCGCGAGATCACTTTGATGAGGGTGGATTTGCCCGAGCCGTTCGGGCCGAGAATGACGGCGTGTTCGCCTTGTGCAATAGAGAGCGTGACGCTATCGAGCACCACGCGCTCGCCACGTTGCACGGTTACGTTCTGGAAATCGATCAGGGGGACGGCGGAGGTGAGCGTCATTTGCTTCCTCGTTCGTTCACTTCCAGCCGGAATACGTCCGGTCTGGCGTAATGCCCCGCCACGTCCAAATCGAATTTACCCTCGGCCGTCTCACCCACGTCGATCTCCGCGGCCAGAATGCATTCGCCGCCGTAATTCGGTCCGGCGAGCACCTTCCCCAGCGGTCCCACAATCAGGCTTCCCCCGCCGATCTTCTCGCTCGTGCTCCACTGGCACGCCGACAGCACGAAACAGCGGCCCTCCAACGCGATGTGGCGCATGGTAATCGGCCAGACGTCGCGATCGTCCACTGTGGGCGCACAATACAGCTGGATTCCCTTGGCATACATGGCCGCGCGCAGCAGCGGCATGTAATTCTCCCAGCAGATCACGGCGCCGATGCGGCCGAACCCCGTCTCCAGTACCGGCAGGGTCGAGCCGTCTCCGAATCCCCAGATCAGCCGTTCCATGGCGGTGGGCATGAGTTTGCGATGTTTGCCGGCGAGCGCGCCATCCGGAGAGAAAAACAGCACCGTGCAATATAGCGTGCCGCCATCCCGTTCGATCGCGCCGATCGCGAGCCACAATCCGTGCGCCCGCGCCGCTTCGCCCAGGCGAGCCGTTGCCGGACCGGGCACATCGATGGCGTCTTCGAAGTAGCGCCGGAAAAGCTTGCGCCCTTCGGGAGTGCGCGAGCCCACGCGCGCGCCGAAATCCGCGCCTTTGGGATAGCCGCCGATGAACGCCTCGGGAAAAACGGCGAGCCGCGCACCGCCGGCCGCCGCCTCCGCGATCAGGCCTTCCGCCTTGGCAAGCGTAGCGCCGCTGTCGTACAGGATCGAGCCCGCCTGCACCACCGCCACGAGTGTCCCAGCCATCTACTGTTGCTTCCTCGGAGTGAAGCCGTTCTTCGACATGGCCGGCGGACTGGGCGGCTTATCGTCGCCGTAATTGGCCAGCAGATATTCCAGCAACGCGTCGCGGTCCGTGATCTTGGTGCCCCAGCCGGTCATCTTGTCGAGCTCCTTATTCCACGCGGCTCGCGACAGGCGCTGCGATTGGACCAGCCGCAGACTGTGGCACGGACTACACGCGAGCCCCGCTTCCTTGCGGCCCCGCTCCACCGTGGCCTCGTCCGCGGCCAGCGCCACCAGCGCCAGCAGGGTTGCACCGCCGACCAGAATCACGGTTCTCATGCGCTCTTCTCCACGGTGATGCCCACGCGATCGATGGCGTTCCACAAATAGCCGGAGGGGTTCCACGGGGAAACGATGGGTTGCACGCGGCCGGCGGTGTCGGTGGCGCGCGACATCAGAGTGTAATAGCCCGGATCGGCGGGCTGCCACTCCAGGCTCCATAATCGCCACGCGAAGGGCAGCTTTTTGGGCGAAAGTTGGGCGTCGCGCCAGCGGCTGCCGCCGTCCACGGAGATCTCCACGCGCTCGATGGCATTCTCGCCGGCCCACGCGAACCCGCGAATGGTAATCGGCTCCGGTGCAATCTTCTGCTGATCCTCGGGTGCGGTGATACACGATTTCACCGGCATGCCTTCGATCACCTCCAGTTCTGCCGGCTTGGCCGGTGTTCCTGGCGGCAGCGCGTACTTCGGGTAGCGATAACCGGGATTCATGAAGAAGCCCGTGTTCGCCTGCGCTGTCGCCGAAATGCGCACCACCCACTTCACGGAACTGGTGCCGTCCCACCCCGGCACGATCAGGCGCACCGGGAATCCATGGATATCCGGCGTCTGGCCGTTCATGCTGAGCGCCAGAATGGTGGCCGGATGCAGGGCCTTATTCATCGGTAGCGAACGCACGAAATCCGGTGTGGAGGCGAGCCCGACATCGGCGCCGTCGGTCTCGATGAATGCCGCGGAGCTGTTCACGCCCGCCATTTTCAGTACGTCGCTCACCCGTGGGCCGCGCCATTCGGCATTGCCGATAGCCCCGCGCATCCACTGTATGCCGGGAACTTTGGGCGAGTAGAAGCCGCGGCCGTTGCCGGTGCATTCGATGGTCGCCGGCACGGTGAACTGCGGCAGTTGCTTCAGGTCCGCAAGCGTCAGTTGCAGCGGTTTGGCGACCATTCCGTTGACCGTGAGGCGGTAGGTTTCGAGGTCGATGGCCTGCGGCCGCGGCAGGTGCTGCCGCACGAAGAAGACCTCGATGGGGGTGAGCCAGGAATCGAAGTAGCGGACCGGCGTTTCCAGGTCCTCCGGCCGGTCGTTGTGCAGAATCATGGGCCGCTTGCCGGGGATGGCGACGGTGTCATCGGCGGCGCGGGCAACCTGGCTCGCGATCGCCCCGGAAGCGAGGGTGGCGAACAGGCGTCGCCGTGAAAAGGGCATGTTTCACAGGCTATGCCAGTTGGGGCGGGATGCGCAAGCCGATCAGCGCTGCGGCGATGGCCGCAACCAAAACAATATTCACCGCAGAGGCGCGGAGACGCTGAGGAAACAAAAGTCAAAGTCGAACCCGGAGAGCGCTGAGGTGGCGGAGGACGCTGAGGGGCCGGCTGGCGCAACGTGGGCGTCTGTGTTCATCTGTATTTATCTGTGGCCAAAATTTATTTTGCTTTTATCGCGAAATCGTACGACTGAATGTCCACCTTGCCGTCGGTAAACATGACCACCGCGTATTCGCCAGGCGGCAGCGGATCTTTGGGCCAGAGCTTATACAGTCCGTCATCCAATTGGCGATGGAGGTAGTCGATCGAGGCGCGCTCCTCGTAGAGGAGGTCCTTGTCGAGCGGATGGTAGGTGATGTTCTCGACGATGCGGATGTTCCCTTTGGGCGTCAGCTTGACGATCCCGAAGGATTCCGTGCCTTCGAGTTGGATGAAAAATTCCGGCTCGGGGTCGCTAAAGATGGTTTCAGAATGCGCCCCCGTCATTTCCAGCGTGGCCTTGCCGGTGATGGCTGGAACCGGCGAGAGCTTCTGCAGGACCATCCGCCCTTTGTTGCTATGGACGGCCACATCGCCCAGCTTCAAGGACTTGGTCTGGGTCCCATCGATCCAGTACACCCCGACACCCTGCGGAATCTTGCTGGCTTCCTTCCTCACCTCGGCTTCGGCGGCGTTCTCCTCGCCGATCACCTTTTCCTCGTTTTTCACAGTCTCTTCGCGGTCCGCCACTTCCGCCCTGGTGCGCTTCAGGTCCACCATATCGAGCGGCACCTCTTCCCACTCGCCGCGCTCCACGGTGTAGAAACGAACCCGGTCGCTCAAAACCTGGTACTCGCGAACCAGATGGTAGGTGCCGTCGGTCAAATAGAGCTTGACGTTCGCCGCCCACGCCAGGAGGGCCAGCGCCAGCAGGACCAAGCAGAGTTTGCGCATATCCTTATCGACTACTCTACCGCCGTCCCGGGTTTCGCGGCGGTTGGGGCTAATTTTCGGGCCATCCATCCGTCTTTAAAGCGGTTCGGTCCGTTTTTGTGAACCGGCGAACCGTTTTCCTCGTATAAAGGGGATGAACGAAGAGGACGGTGCCGTGCGGCGCATGTGCGTTTCCAGCCATAATAGATGCTTAAGGTTCGTTTCACTTATGTCTTCTCCCAAGTCATTTCTCGCGGTTTGTCTCAGTGTTTTCATGGCCGTGCCGGTGTTCGGTCAAGCCAACTCGTTGCAGTTGGACAGTGGGCACGGCTGGCTCTACCGGCTGACGCGCAATTATCGGGCGCGCGACGTTCACGGCGTCAGCTTCACCGATTCCCAGCGAATCGACTCCCTGATGCGCGCCGGCAACATCTATCTCTCCCTGCGCGACGCCATCGCGCTGGCTCTGGAGAATAATCTCGATATCGAAAGCTCACGCTACGCCCCGCAGCTGGCGTTGGCCGACCTGCAGCGCGCCGCCGCCGGCCAATTGCTGCGTAATGTTTCGACGAGTATCTCATCGGGCCCCTCTTCGGCCTCCTTGAGCGTGCTGGCGGGCGCCAGTGCGGTGAACAATGGACAAGGCGGCGCTGCGGTGAGCACCTCCAACAACGGCGTGCTCAGCGGATTGAGCGTGCAGCTGGCCGGGTCTGCCATCCCCAACATGGACCCGACGCTGTACGTGGCCGGCAGCAGCTATCATTCCACCCAGATCCTGACGTCGACCACGTTCACCGGCACGTCCGCTCTGGTGTCTTCCTATCAGAGCATGATCTACGGCATACAGCAGAACCTCTGGAATGGTACGCAGATCCAGCTCGGCCTGAGCAGTATCCTGAATTACAACCAGAACGCCACTACCGCCATCTTCAACCCTTACGATAGCGGCACCCTCGGGCTGACCATCACGCAGCCGCTGCTGAATGGCTTCGGCCTGGCCCTCAACCAGCGCTCGTATCGCAAGGCCAAGAACAATCTGAAGGCCAACGATCTGCAATTCAAGAATCAGGTGATCACCACGGTCGCCTCCGTGGTGAGCCTGTATTGGGACTTGGTGACGTTCGACGAAGAGCTGAAAATCAAGCAGCAGACCCTCGATCTGGACACCAGGCTGTACGAGGACAACAAGCGCCGCGCGGAACTGGGCGCCATCGCCCCGATTGACATCATCCAGGCCGAAGCCGATATGAAGGCGGCCCAGCAGGATGTGATCACGCAGGAATCGCAGGTGCTCCAGCAGGAAATGATCCTGAAGAATTACCTGACTCGTAGCGGGATGGACACGCCGGCAATCGCGGCCGCCCGCATTGTTCCCACCGATCATATCGTGGTGCCGGAAAAAGAACCCGTGATTCCGGTCCAGGACTTGATGGCCGACGCAATACTGAACCGGCCCGAAGTGGAACAGAACCAGATCAGCCTGGAGAACTCGCGCCTGGATCTGAAGGGCGTGAGAAACAACCTTCTACCCACGCTGAGCGCCACGGCCAGCTTTTCCAACGCCGGGCAGGGCGGCGCCATCACCAATGTGCCGCAACCGATCGTAGGCGCGAACGGCAGCGTTACTTACCAGAAGCTGACCGCCGCCGACGTGAATCAACAGTTGATCGGCGGATACGGCACGGTTCTGGGACAGATTTTCGGGCGCGATTTCCCCAACTACAGCCTTGGCTTGACGCTCACCATGCCGCTGCGCAATCGCTCTGCCCAAGCCGACCTGATTACCAACGAACTTTCTTACCGGCAGGCGCAGATCCAGGACAAGCAGCTGCGCAATAACATCAAGCTGAACGTGTTGAACTCCTACACGGCCATGCGCAATGCCCGCGCCGCCTGGGAAACCAGTGTGGTGGCGCGCAAACTATACGACGAAACCTTGGCCGGCACGCGCCGCAAATATGAACTCGGCACCGCCACGATTCTCGATGTGGTGATCGCGCAACGCGACGACACCGCGCGGCAATTGACCGAGCAGGATGCCCTCAATCAGTATGAGCGGGCGCGCACCAATCTCGAGCAGACCATGGGCAAGACCCTGGATACCTACGAAGTCAATCTGGAAGAGGCCAAGCGCGGCGTGGTGACGCGCGAGCCGGACTTGATTCCACCGGCGGCGGCGCCGCCGCCGTCGTCGGTGCGGCAGTAGGGGCGCGTATCATGGCCCGAATGGCCAGAGCGAGCTCCGCTCGCTTGGACAAGCTGAAGCTTATCCCACAAAATCGCCGGCCTTTCTGATGTGGGGTAAGCTTTAGCTTGCCCAGCCGGGCGACAGCCGGCCGGTCCCTACGGGCCACCAAAGGCGAGAAGCTCAGCATGCGATGTTCTTCAACCGCGCGGTCACGGCTCTGTGGCGATCACTCGATCACTTTCTTCTTGCGGAACCAATCGAGCAGCAGATCGCGCATTTGTCCTACTTCGTTGGGGAACTTCAGCCCGGTGGTTCGCAGGTTCTCCGCCGTAGCCTGATTCGCCGCCGTGAAATCGCTCACCGCCAGCGTGTAGTCGCGGTCCGGGTCCACCTGGCGTCCGCCCAGAACCACCGCCGGCAGATCCTTGCCCTTGAACGTGCCGACCACCACGGCGTTATCGAACGGCATGACGTTCCAGACGTTGCGTTCCAGTAGTTGCCCCTGCGGGAGACCTTCGCGCACGCCTCCGGTGTTGATGAAGGCGAAATCCGCCCCCGTCTCGTCGCGGAGCGCTCGCTCGAGCAAGGTCTTGACTTCCCGCGGGTTGAACGCCCGGCGCGAAACGGCCAGCGGACGGTCGGCCAGCTCGTTCACCTGGCTTTCCCAGCGATTCACCGCGGCCGCCACGTCGGCCGCCGGAGCGATGGTTTTGGAATCCACGGGGACCTTCTTCCATTCCCAGTGCGCCAGCTTTTCCGTGTCGGTGTCCACCTGCAGATCGAGCCGCCCCAGCTCTTCGCCGTAAGATTTCATGCGTACCAGCACGCGGCCGTCGTGCGACTTCGCCTCGGCCAGTCCGGCGTGAATGTGGCCCGTGATGCTCACCGCGATCTCCGGCACGGTGTCGAGCACCGCTTGTTCTTCCGCCCCGTCGATGTGGGCCACCAGCACGATCAGGTCGGCCTTGCCGCGCAGTTCGGCAACGTACTTTCGCAGTGTCGGGACTAACGGCAGCGGATGCCAGTCGCCCATCGCCTTAGGATTGGTGAGCGTGGGCAGCTCCTCGGTCATGCCGCCGACGATGGCAACGCGCAGGCCCTTCACGTCGAGAATCGTGTAGGGTTTGGGCGTGAAAAGCTCGCCCGCATCGTTCGCCAGATTGGCGGTGACGATGGGGTACTTGGCAGTCTCGATGAATTTGCGGGCCTGCATCCAGCCGTAGTCGAATTCGTGATTGCCGAGAGTGGCGGCGTCGTACCCGAAGAGATTGGCGATCTCGTATACCGGCAGGCCGTGGAAGATGGTCGACACCGGCGTGCCCTGCACCAGGTCGCCGGCGTTGAGCAGGATGCAATGGCCGCAACCCTCGCGCTCGCGGCGAATGACGGCCGCCAGGTACGCGAATCCGCCGCGGCCGTTGGAGAGCGGCATGAGGTGGGCGTGTACGTCATTGGTGTGGAGGATGGTCAGCGAGCGGATCTCGGCGGCCAGCGGCGCGGCGCACAACAATGCCAGCGCGAGAATACGGCGGGTCCGGGATGACATAGAGGCCCATTGTATCGCCGCCCGCCGCGCACGCGGCATGCGATGATAGAGCTTCCGCATGCAATCCGACAAGCAGGAGTGGCTCGCCGTAGCGCGGGCGGCTATCGAAATCGAGGCCGCATCGCTCTCCCGCGCCGCCGCGCACCTCGACGATGAATTGATCCGCGCGGTGGATATCGTGCTCGCGCACTCCGGCAAAATCGTGGTCACCGGCATCGGAAAATCGGGGCACGTGGCGCGCAAACTCGTCGCCACGTTGTGCAGCACCGGGACCTCCGCGGTCTTCCTGCACCCCGCCGAAGCGGTCCACGGCGACCTGGGAATCTATACGCCGGGCGACCCCACGGTGCTGCTCTCGAAGAACGGCAGCTCGCGCGAGCTGCTGGCGCTGGTGCCGATCCTGCGCGAGTTCCATTCGCCGCTGATCGGCATTTTGGGCAGCAAGAGCTCGCCGCTGGCGCGCCAAATGGACGTGCGGCTGGACGCGTCGGTGGAACGCGAGGCCGATCCGCACAACATGGCGCCGACGGCGAGCGCGGTCACCGCCATGGCGCTGGGACACGCGCTGGCCATCGCGCTGATGTGCGCGCGGCAGTTCACGCCGCGGGAATTCAGCCGCTTTCATCCCGGCGGGCAGCTGGGGCGCAATCTCTCGCTGGCCGTCCGGGAAGCGATGCACGGCGCGGACGAAATTGCGATGGTGTCCCCCGGCGCGTCGCTGAAGGAAGTGATCATCGCCATGACACGCCGTCCGATGGGCGGAGCGTGCGTGGTCGCCGGGGACGGTACGCTGGCGGGATTCATCACCGATGGCGATCTGCGCCGCGCGCTCACCACGCATGACGATATCCGCGAGCTAAGCGCCGGCGACGCCATGACGCGTTCGCCGGTCACGATCGGGCCGGATGCCACGCTCGGCGATGCGTTGGAGAGGATGGAGCGCCGTCCGTCGCAGATTTCGGTGCTCCCGGTGGTCGATGAGGCGGGCCGGGCGTTGGGATTGCTGCGGCTGCACGATGTGTATTTGTCGCCTGGGGCGGGGGGAGGCGAGGAGTAGGGGCGGCTTCATTTTTGGGCCGCCGATTGGGACGGGTCGGAGTGGCAAGACTCCGAAAGCCAAAAGGGGGCATTTTTTGCTGGAACTAGTTCGCTTGGCCAGGTGTCTTAAACAAATGCGTCGACCGTTTCGTTCATCCATTGCGGTGCTGAGTCTTCTCGCTTCCTCGGTGCTCGCAGCTGATCTTCCCAGCTTCGAGGCGGCATCGGTAAAACACTCAGATGCCAACGCGAAAAGCTTAGGCTCCAACGCATGTACGGGCGGTCCCGGCACGTCGGACCCCGGAATGCTGCATTGCGCGAACAGTTCTCTGGCCCTGTTTATTTTGCAGGCGTATGACGTGAAGTGGTACAAACTGGTATCGCCCGACTGGGTCGTCCACGGTGGGAGCGAAACCGGCTACGATGTGACCGCGAAGATCCCATCGGGGACGTCGAAGAGCGATTACCGGCTGATGCTGCAACATCTACTGGCCGACCGTTTTCACCTCGTGGTTCATCGTGAGACCAGGGAGTTGCCGGTCTATTCTCTGGTCGCCGGCAAAGCCAAGCCGAAGGCAGTTCCTTCGTCTTCGCCGGCGCCTCCCGGTCCGCGTTGCGCGATGTCTTTCGTCGGAAATCATTTCCACTGGGCGTGCCATAACACCCTCATGAAAGATCTGGCGAGCAATCTGGAGACGCAGTTTTGGAAAACCGTTAACGATGAAACCGGGCTATCGGGGGAGTACGACTTCACGCTCGATTTCATACCGGCTGAAGAATGGCAGTCCATAGCTGGCTGGTCGCCCTCGAATGCGATAAAGGATGACACTGCCAATCTTGACACCGCGATCTCAGAGCAGCTCGGTCTGAGGCTGGTGAGAGGGAAAGGGCCCTCACCAGTTCTGGTCTTCGACAAGGCCGAAAAGAACCCGACTGAGAACTAATCTTGCCGGCGGCATTTGGGGCGAACAACCTTTACCCCCCTCACCTTTGACTGAAACGATAAGGTCAAAATTTACGCCCTCTTGCCGCGCTCGGGTTGGCAAATCGGCGATCCTGCTGCTCACCGCGCTTCCGTGCCTTGTGCTTCGCGGCGATGTTGCGCGCTTCCAATTTCAGGTCCTTCCAGAACTCCGGCGTCACGGGAATGTCGTCGCCGCTCGCCAGGCCTTCCAACAGCAGCGCCTCCAGCCGGGCGTCTTCTTCTTCCTTCTGGGCTTCGCGTAGCAACGAGCGGAAATACTCGCTCACATTGCCGTAGCCTTTGGTGGCGAGCTGCCGGTCGATGAAGGCCTTCAGGGATTCAGGCAGCGAGATGGTAACCGTCGTCATGGGTGCTTCCGTTTCGAGGCTCCTGCCATGCAGCCTATCATATTTATTAACTGTTCCCAATAGATAAGAACCGCTCTCAGTTGGCTGATTCCATCAACGGGGGTGTTATAACGGTCGTTATCACGCGCTCTTGAGGAGGACAATAAGGAAGACGCTTGTGCTTCGCGGCCTGGGTGCCACCGTGAACAGCGACACTTGAAACACAGGCGGAACCAGCTCAGTCGTTACTTTCCGCCCAGGGGTTTATCACCGTCACGTCAAGACCGGTGAAGTCCTTTTCATTTCGTGTGACGAGAGTGAAGCCGTGCTCAAGGACGGTCGCGGCAATCATTCCGTCCGGCGCGCTCAGGGGTTGTCCGGCAAGCCGACGCATGCCCTCAAGTCTGCCCCATCGCGCCGCGATCGCCTGCGTGACGGGCAGAACACGCCCAGGAAACAACAGCGTCAGATGGCGCTCAAGAGATGCCTTCAGACGTGCCCGCCGCGCCGCGTCCCGCATAGTGGTGAACCCGCTTCGAGCTCGCCGACGCTCACGACATTCAGAAACAACGTGTTCAGATCCTGGGCAGCTACCCAGCCCTCCACTCTCGGTTCGGGTCGGGGACGCATCAACTCGGAAGGAACGTTGGTGTCCAGAAGAAAACCGCTGCTCACGACAGGTCCACTGGCCGGGCGCTCGATGGATTGCGGCTGAACATCCGATCGATCTCTTCGTCAGTAAGCAACCCGCGGATTTCCGCGAAAGCATCGATGAGCGATTGTCCGGTGCGGTGCTCCGGAGCGGTTGGTTCGGCCGCGGCGCGCACCGGCTCCTGAGTGGAAATTGGATTGACGGCGCCTTCGAGCAAAGCTGCGGCGACGGCCTCGATCGGGCGGCCTTGAACGGCAGCCTGGCGGGCGAGCTCGGCTTCCACTTCGGGCCGGATGTCGAGGGTGATCGTCATGGGTGCCTCCGGGGTCGAAGAACGCTTTCGTTTTTCACCCTACATCAGCTCCTGCCTACAGTCAAGGATCGAGTGTGATAGAGGACATTTGCGCTCCCTGATCTGTCGCCGTTCAACCGCTCGCGTTTCCAAGGAGCAGCAGCCGAAGCTGAATTCCCGGCAAAACAAAACGATTCTGGGCCGCAGCAATCCGCAAAGAAACCGCTTGCTCACGCGCGCGGCTCGGAAAGCGCGTCCTCGCGCTATCATACGAGTTCGCCATGAAATATCGTCAGCTTGGACGCACTCCCTGGAAAGTATCCGAGATCAGTTTTGGCGCGTGGGCCATCGGCGGCGCGTGGGGCAGCGTGGACGACGGCGAGTCTCTCGCCGCCCTCCGCCAGGCCATCGACAGCGGTGTGAACTTCATCGATACCGCCGACGTCTACGGCATGGGCCGCAGCGAACGCCTCATCGCCGAGCTCAAACGCGAGCGTAAGGAAGACATCGTCGTCGCTACCAAGGCCGGACGCCGGCTGCCGAAACAGACGGTGGAAGGCTACAGCGAGAAGAACCTCACGGGCTTCATCGAAGACAGCCTGCGCAATCTCTCCACCGATTGCCTCGACCTCCTCCAGCTCCATTGCCCGCCCACCGACGCCTATTACCATCCGGAACTGTTCGGCTTCCTCGACCGCATGATGGAGGCCGGCAAGATCCGCTACTACGGCGTCAGCGTGGAGCGCGTGGAAGAAGCCCTGAAGGCCATCGAATACCCCAACGTGCAGACCGTGCAGATCATTTTCAACTGCTTCCGGCAGCGTCCCGCCGATCTGTTCTTCGCTCGCGCGCACGAAAAGCACGTCGGCATTCTGGCGCGCGTGCCCCTATCGAGCGGCATGCTCACCGGCAAACTCACGCGCGATTCGCAGTTCTCCGCCGACGATCACCGCAACTTCAACCGTCACGGCGAGGCGTTCGACGTGGGCGAAACTTTTTCCGGAGTCGACTACGATACTTCGCTCACCGCCGTCGAAGAAATCCGTGCGCTCGTGCCCGCGGGCGTCAGCATGGCGCAGTTCGCGCTGCGCTGGATTCTGATGTTCGACGCGGTCACGTGCGCCATCCCCGGCGGCAAGCGGCCCTCTCAGGTGGCCGATAATTGCGCCGCGTCGGATCTGCCGCCGCTGTCGGGCCACGCCATGGCGGCCGTCCGCGCGATCTACGATGCGCGCATTCGACCCCTTGTCCATCAGCGCTGGTAATATAAGGGTTCTTCAGGAGGCAGCAATGCACAGACTGGTATTCTGTGGATTCATCTTCGCCATGTTCGCGGGAGCAGCCGACCTCGCCGGTACCTGGCAGAACGAAGTGCAAGGCCGTGGCGGCCAGACATTCGTCACCACGTGCGTCTTTAAGGTGGACGGCAACAAAGTCACCGGTACTTACGCCACGCCGCAGCGCGCCTTCGACATCGACAAGGGAATTCTGGACGGCGCCACGTTCTCGTTCCAGACTATCGATGGCTTTCAGACTCCGCCGCGAGTCACCGAGTATAAAGGCACGTTGAATGGCGATCGGTTCGAACTCACCGGCGGCAGAGGGCCGCAAGGGCCGCGCACCTTCAAGAGAATTTCAGGCGACGTCGTCTTTCATCCTTCGCCGGAACTGACCCGCACGCACCAGCCCTTTCCGGCGTTTCAGCCGATCGCTCCCAACGGATTCGCCAAAACGCCTCCTATGGGCTGGAATAGCTGGAACAAATTCGCGGAGCGGGTGGACGACAAATCGGTGCGCGAGATGGCCGACGCCATCGTCTCGAGCGGCATGCGCGATGCCGGTTACATCTACGTCAATATCGACGACACGTGGGAGGGCGGGCGCGATCAGGCCGGCAACATCGCGACCAACGAAAAATTCCCCAACATGAAAGCGCTCGCCGACTATGTCCACTCCAAGGGCTTGAAGATCGGCATTTATTCCAGCCCCGGCCGGAAGACGTGCGCCGGCTTTGAGGGCAGCTACGGACACGAGCAGCAGGACGCCAACACGTGGGCTGCCTGGGGCTTCGACTATCTGAAATACGATTGGTGCAGCGCCACGGCGGTCTATCGGGCGGATGAAATGAAGCCGGCGTATCAGAAGATGGCCGTGGCGTTGCGGAACACCGGCCGCCCGTTCATTTACAGCCTTTGCCAATACGGCGAACTCAGCGTGGGCGAATGGGGCGCGGCGGCCGGCGGCAATCTCTGGCGCACCACCGGCGACATCAACGATAGCTGGCGCAGCATGTCGTCGATCGGGTTCGATCAACAGGTCGGCCGCGAGGTCTTTGCCGGACCGGGCCATTGGAACGATCCCGACATGCTCGAGATCGGTAACGGCGGCATGACCGCTAACGAATACCGCACGCATATGAGCCTGTGGAGCATGCTCGCCGCGCCGCTGCTGGCCGGCCACGATGTCCGCACCATGCCGGATTTCACACGCGACATTCTGCTCAATGCCGAAGTGATCGCCATCGATCAGGACGCGGCGGGCATTCAAGGCACACGCGTTCGCAAGGATGGCCCCGATGGCGCGACGCTCGAGGTCTGGAAAAAGCCGCTCGCGAAAGGTGTGGCTGTGGGGCTGTTCAATCGCGGACCGGAAAACGCGCCGATGAACGTGAAGTGGTCCGAGGTGGGTGTCACTTCGGCCAATCCCAAAGTGCGCGACGTGTGGGCGCACCGCGATATCACGAACGCCGCCACGGAATATACCGTGAACGTGCCCTCGCATGGAGTCGTGATGCTCCGCGTGGAATGAGGTGGCCTTTTTCGTGGGACATGCTTCAGCTTGTCAGGCGAGCGGAGCTCGCCCCAGGCGGCCTGAGCCCGCCGCCGACTGATGACTTCGCCTGCGATGAACGGCCGCATTCCAGGGGCGAGCGATGCTCGCCTGGGCAAGCTGAAGCTTACCCCACAGTCGGCACCATGCCCGCGATTTCAGCGCCGATAGCCAGCGATGCCGTGGCCGCCGGGCTGGGGGCGTTCAATACGTGCAGCGCGTTGGCCCGCTCGATGAAGCGGAAATCCTGCACCAGGTCGCCTTCGGGTGCGATGGCTTGCGCGCGCACGCCCGAACCACCTGTCGTCAGATCGTCCGGCTGGATTTCCGGCACCAGCTTTTGCAGCGACCGGCAGAACAGCGCCCGGCTGAACGACCGGCGCAGCTCGTACCAGCACATCGACGGATAGCGCCGCAGAAACCGCCAGAAGCCGCCGTACGTGAGGACGTCGGCGAGATCGGACGCGTTGAAATCCGATTTGCGATACCCCTCGCGCGCTGTCGCCAGTACGGCATTCGGGCCGGCCTCGATTCCGCCATGAATCAGCCGGGTGAAATGCACGCCTAGAAACGGAAAAGAGGGGTCGGGCACGGGATAAATGAGATTGCGGACCAGGCTCTGCCGGCCGGCGCGAATCTTGTAGTATTCGCCGCGGAACGGCAGAATGCGCATGTCGCGCCGTTCGCCGGCCAGCTCCGCCACGCGATCGCAGAAGAGGCCCGCGCAATTGATCAGATAGTCCGCTGGGAAGTCGCCAGCGGGCGTCTCCGCTACCCAGCCTTTGCCTGAAGGACGCAGCGCCGTGACTCGCGCTGAAGTCACTACGCGCGCGCCTCGCTCCCGCAGGTGTGCCACCAGCGCCGCGCACACGCGCGCGTAATCCACGATGCCTTCCTGCGGCACGCGCAGCGCCGCCACGCCGCCCACGTGCGGCTCGATCTCGCGCATTTCCTCGCGCCCAAGCCAACGCAGTCCTTCGAGCCCATTGGCGGCTCCGCGCTCCTGCAACGCGCGCAGACGCTCCACTTCAGTGTCGTCGACGGCCACTACCAGCTTGCCGCAGATCTCATGCGGCACGCTGTTTTCCCGGCAAAATGCCGCCATCTGGCGGATGCCCTGCACGGCCAACCGCGCCTTCACCGACCCGGGCTTGTAGTACAGGCCGCAATGCAGCACGCCGCTGTTGTGTCCCGTCTGGTGCCTGCCGACTTCGCTTTCCTTTTCGAGAAGCGTGATTTCCGCGCCCGGCATGCGCTCTCCCAAACGGTATGCCGTCGCCAACCCGACGATGCCGCCCCCGATGACGATGATTTTCACAATTAACAGGATAACGGGTGATGGGATTCCCGAACGCATTACGCGACGCGGGTTAGGAGCTGACTACTTGGACAAGCTGAAGCATGTCCCACGAGAGTGCGTATTGCCGCATTCTCACAAGGTCAAATTATAAATGAGCCCGTAAGGATCCCTCACGTAGCACCGTGGAACGTGCGGTTCGTCCTTCACGATCGTGCAGCCATTCTTCACCAGCCGGGTTTTGGCCTCCTCGACATTCTCAACCGTTACTTCCAGCACCGGCCCCAGTGCCGGACCTTGTTCGATGAACAGGTTGATGTGCTCGCCGTGAAGACTGATCATCGGAGTCTCGCCGGTAATCTGGAAGCCGAGTTGGTCGACGTAAAAGGCTGCTGCGGCCGTAGGGTCGGGCGCCTGAATCAAGATGTCGGTACCGAAGCTGTTGGCCATCCCTGACCTCCTTTACACGTTCGCTGTGGAGTCGCTCTTGATATCGTTCTTCACCAGCGCGAGCAGCTTATCGTCGAACTCGAAGCTGGCGGTGCGCGGCTTGTGATTGCGGGTGTACCAGCGGTACGTCTCCTTGAGGCCGACTTCGAAGGGCGTGGGCTTGAGCTTCAGAATCCTCGCCACCTTGCCGATGTTCTCGGTGATCGGCGGGACGTCCAGGTATTCGCCGAAATAATAGGGCTCGACCATGGCATTGCCGCCCGCCTGCTGGATGACATCGCGCGGCGTCCGCACCAGTGTGACTTCGGTATTAGCGGCGCGCGCCAGCTTCTCGGCGAATTCCACCTGCGTCACCGGCTTGGGATCTCCGATGTTAAATGCTTCGCCGACGGCGCGCGGTTCCTCGATCGATCGAGCCATGGCCTGCACCAGATCGGTGAGATAAACGAACTGCATCAGCCGATGGCCGTCGCCCGGGATGACGATCGGGCGGCCGGCGCGCAGGCGGTCCCAGAAGAACTGTTCGCGATAGAACGGATTCCCCGGCCCGTACACGAACGGCGGCCGGAACGTTACCAGCGGCAATCCGCTCTGCGCCTGCATGCGGAACAGCAGCCGTTCGGTGGTCGCCTTATGGCGGATGTACGGCATGGTGTGGTAATCGGGCGCGAGTGGATCGCTTTCCTTATGATTCAGCCCGTCGCCGTACGCCGCCACGCTGGATAGGAAAACATAGCGGCTGAGGCGGTCGCCGCAAGCGCGGACGGTGGCTTCCACCTGCTCCGGCGTAGTGCCGCGCTCCCAGTCGTAGACGTTGTCGAAAACGGCGTCGAACCGGCGTGTAGACAGGGCTTCGCGCATGGCCGCGGGATCGTTCCGGTCGGCCTGGATGTTGTCCACCCGGCGTCCGAAATCGTGCTTCGGCTTGCGGTGCAGTACCGCGACTTCGTGGCCCGCCTTCACCAGTTCGTCGACCAGGGCGCGGCCGATGAAGAGCGTTCCCCCGATTACCAATACCTTCATATGCTCCTAAGACAATAAGACGCGGCGGCGCGGAAGTCTAGCGCTTTCTCTCGCCGCCGGCCCTGAAGACAACCGAGCTAGTCGTAATATTCCAGGCCGAGGTGCGTAATCAAATCCTCGCCGCGCATCCAGCGCAGGGTGTTCTTCAGTTTCATGAGCTGGATGAAAATATCGTGCTCCGGATACAATCCCGGGGCATGCATGGGCGCTTTGAAGTAGAAGGAAAGCCATTCCTGGATGCCGCGCATGCCGGCGCGCTGCGCCAAGTCCATGAAGAGCACGATATCCAGCATCAGCGGAGCGGCCAAAATCGAGTCGCGGCAGAGGAAGTTTATCTTGATCTGCATGGGATAGCCGAGCCAACCGAAGATGTCGATGTTGTCCCAGCCTTCCTTGGCATCGCCGCGCGGCGGATAGTACTCGATGCGGACCTTGTGGTAAAACTCCTTGTACAGGTCGGGGTACAAATCCTTCTGCAGGATGTACTCGAGCGCCGACGACTTGCTGACTTCCTTGGAGCGGAACGAACCCGGTTCGTCCAGCACCTCGCCGTCGCGATTCCCCAGTATATTCGTGGAGAACCAGCCGTTCAGGCCCAGCAGGCGCGACTTCAACCCGGGCGCGATCAGGGTCTTCATGAACGTCTGGCCGCTCTTGTAATCCTTGCCGGCCACCGGCACATTCATATTGCGCGCCAGTTCGAGCAGCGCCGGCATATCGGTGGTGAGGTGCGGCGACCCGTTGGCGAAGCCCATGCCGCTCTTCAGCGCGGCGTAGGCGTAAATCTGGCTGGGCGAAATCTCGGGATCGTTCTTTTGCAGGCCGCACTCGAAATCCTTCAGCGTGGCGTGCACCGGAGCGGCCTCATGGTAGACTTCCGTGGACCCGCACCAGATCATCTGCGTGCGCGCGACGCCGGTGCGCTCCTTAAAGGACTTGATATCGTCCATGATGCGCTGCGCGTAGTCCATTTTGGACCCGCCGCTCATCACGTTCGGTCCGTTGATCCGCTTCACGAAACCCTGGTCGAAGACGGCTTTCATCGGCTTGATGGCCTGCATCGGCTCTTTCACCTGCTCGAGCAGCGACATCTCCAACACGCCCGCTTTTACCGCGGCCTCATACGCGTTGTCTTCGAAAATGTCCCAGCAGCCTACTTCGATATCGCTGATTCCGGCCAACGGCACGAAATCGCGGATGGCGGGGCTGCGTCCTTCGGTGCGCTTCCCGAGGCGGACGGTCCCCAGTTGTGTGAGCGACCCGATCGGCTTGGCGAGTCCTCGTTTAATGGCTTCGAGCCCGGCGATAAACGTGGTCGTCACCGCTCCCATTCCGGGGACGAGAATACCTAACTTCCCCTCGGCAGGCGCGATTTGGACGTTGTCTGGATTGGGCAAAATACAGTCTCCTTTGGTCGAAATGCTATAATACCAACTCCATGCGGGAACGCGCGACAGCCACTCTTTCTACGGTGGTAGTGGACGATGAGCAGCTGGCTTGTGACGAGCTCTCATACCTGCTCAGAGACTTTCCGGAAGTGGATGTAATTGCAACAGGTTCCAACGGATTGGAAGCCATGGAGCTGATCCGCAAAATGGAGCCCGACCTGGTATTCATGGATGTCAACATGCCGGGCCTGGACGGCATGGGTGTGGTACGCCAATTACGGGACAAAGGCGTGGAACTGCCGCACGTGATTTTCGTGACAGCCTACGATCAATATGCCGTCGAGGCCTTCCGCTTAGAGGCGCTGGACTACCTTTTGAAGCCCGTCGACAAGGTGCGGTTGGCGGAGAGCATCGAACGCGCCCGGCGCGCCGTGCAGGAGCGGAAGGCGCCGGAATTGCCCGCCACGGGAACGGGCGCCGCGCCCTCGCCGCAAACGGCGCCGCGGAATAAACTCGCAGTCCGCTGCAATAACCGCCATTTTATTGTCGATGCCAACGACGTAATCTACGCCACTATCGACAATGGCCTGATCACTCTCGTCACCACCAATCTCGAAGGCCATTCCAACTACCGCACCATCGAGGATCTGCAGGCGGCGCTCGACCGCGATCAATTCTGGCGGGTTCACCGGTCTTATCTGGTAAATATCAACCGGATTAAGGAAGTGGTGCCCTGGTTTAAGTCGAGTTACCAGCTGCGCATGGACGACAAGAAGCACACCGAAGTTCCCGTGAGCCGCGTGCAAACACGTAGGTTACGGGAGCTTTTTAAGTTATAGCCCGATATTTCTAAATAATGGCGGGGCGCAACTCAATAATTATCGATATATCGGTACGAAATTCAGGCAAAATCCCGTTGATTTTGCTGCCGAACTTCATATACTGAGGATACATTCCGATTCCATCCTGCCAGGCGTCGGTATCGTGCCGGTAGCTACTATTTGCGAGATATCTTGAGCCTCTAGGATACTTGTGCCTCGAAAGGGAGAGTGGCATGCGTTGGTACGCGCTCACCGTTAAGAACCAGCACGAAAAGGCCGTGGCCGAACAGCTTCGCGTTAAAGGCCTCGAAACCTATCTGCCTTTGTATCGGTCCAGGCGGCGCTGGTCGGACCGGGTCAAGACGATCGACCTGCCCTTATTCTCCCAGTATGTCTTTTCGCAATTCCACCTCGAAGAGCGCGTAAGAGTGTTACAAACGGCCAGTGTTCTCTCCATCGTGAGTTTCGCCGGCGTGCCCTGCCCGGTGGAGGCGAGTCAATTGGAAGCTTTGCGCGCCATCGTCGGTTCCGGCCTGCCTTACAGCCCTTGGCCCTTCCTGCGCGCCGGCCAGCGAGTAGAGATCTGCGGAGGCCCGCTGAAAGGCGTCGAAGGGATACTGGCGCGTGAAAAGTCCGAGTGCCGGGTGGTGGTGAATCTGGAACTCCTGCAGCGCGCTGTCGCCGTCGAAGTGGAGCGAGATTTGGTCCGTCCCTGCGCCCAACATCGCCCGGCGACAACTGCCGGCGCCGGCCGCCCGGGTTTTGCCCACTGCTGAATTCCGTTCGATACCCGCTTCGTTTCCCGTTTGGAAAACCCCTGACCGGCATTACCAAAGAGACCTAGTTTTTTTCGGCAGACGGCCTAAAATAGGGAGCAGACTTGGGTGGCGGAACGAAGAAAAGCTGCTCGCCGAGCTCAAAATCCTCAAAGGCCGCACTATCGGTCTGCTCGGCCTCGCCTTTAAGCCCGCACACGGACGATCTCCGCGAAGCTCCCGCCATCGTTGTGGCCCGCCAGTTCATCGCCCGCGGCGCCAACGTTAGGGCCCACGACCCCGTGGCGCTGGCGCGCGCCCGCCAAGAATACGCCGATTGCGGAATCGTCTTTTGCGAATCGGCGGCCGAAGTTGCCGACACCGCCGACGCGCTCGTCCTCGTCACCGAATGGCCCGAATATCGCGATCTCGCCTGGGAGGACCTCGTCGGCGGCATGCGAACCCGGTTAATACTGGACGGCCGCCACTTTCTCGATCGCTCGCGGCTTACACGCGCCGGCGCGCACTACGCCGGCATCATGGGCTAATCAGTTCTACGCCCCGCAGCACCACATAACCCGCTATCCTGGTGGTCCCCGGGCGCCTCCGATATGTCAGCGACAGCCGTACCATCCGGCAGGCCGGTGGTATTACAAACGTCATGCGCCGGTCCGCCGGATCGTCTGACGACAATTCCTCCCCGCTGGCGATGGCGGCGCCCTCGAGCGATACCACCCGCCAGGAAAGCCCCGAATTGGCTTCGATGCCTGAGCTCCGGTAGCCGTATTTGAGCTGGTACGATCGGTTCTCCTCCACCCGAACGTACTCGACCAGAGGGTCCGCGCTCTCCGGCTGCATGCCCGAGAATGTGAGCCGCAATCCCGCGGGATCCTCTTCGCGCGCGGCGCTGATGCCTTCGGTCTCCGGCAGCCGCCAGTCGAATCCGTGACCCGTCGGCGACACCCCGAAATCCCCATTGATCAGGATCGACTCCGCCCCCGCGCGCGCGCGGAACGGAAGCCGCCCAGCCTGCGAAAGGCCGTCCCAGATTGCCGCCGGGTCGTCCATCTGCCGCGCGTCGATCAGGCGGTCGCAAGCGTCCAACAACAGCGGAACGTCTGTCTCCCGATTCTCCGCCAGCAGGCGCCGGGCCGCTCCGCCGGCCAGTTCCGCATGCCCGGAATCCAGCAGATAAAACAGGTACCCGGCCTGGATCTGCGGCTGGCGAATGTCCAGCCGCTCGATCAGGCGGCCGTCTTCGTTCACCCGCCCGCAGAAGTGAAACAGCGGCAGAGGATCGCCGTAGATCATTGGCGTGGCCGCCTTCGCCCAGTACCAGAACTTGTCCGTTTCGCCGCGCCGGAAATAGAAATTCAGCAGCGTCCATCGCGGAAGGTAAGTCCGGTCCTCGGCGGCCGCGCGCAGCAAGCTCTTCTCGGCGCCCGCGAGGTCGCCGGTTTCCTCCAGCCGCAGCCCCAATTCCACCCAGGCGCGGCCATCCGCCGGATTGAGCTCCACCGCTTTCCGCAGGGCCGCCAGCGCCTTTGCCGGGTACTCGTCCCCGGTAAGCAGCGCCAGCCGCACCAGGTATTCCGTTTGGCCGGGCGTCAGCGCAATCGCCTTACCTGTCGCCTGCGCGGTCTCTTTTTGGAACCAGTAGTCCGCCCACCCCAGCCGCAGCGACCATGCGCCCGCCACTGCGAACCCAGCCACGGCCGCCGCCGTCACCGCCGTCCGCGCCGTGAACGAAGCCGTCATCGTACCTGCTGCCGGATGAGTTTCGATGTCCCCGAGGCGAGCTTCGAATGCCGTCCGAATTCCGTCGTCCACCAGGTAATTTTTAGAACGTTCGGCCCCGTCAGCGCCAGATCCACATCGCCCTTCGCCCCATCCGTCGCCGTCCACTGCAAGTGCGCCGTGGTCTCCGCCGGCGTGTCCCCCTGCACTTCGAACGCTACCTCGGGGGACACCGCCCGGTCCGCTACCCGGTACTCCGCCCGGTATGTACCGCGGAGCCGGCCGTGCTCTTCACCCAGCAGCAATTCCACATAGCTGGCCGGATATGCGCCGGGCGCGCTTCTCTCGCTGGGATCGGGCACATACAGCCAGTTTCCGGCGAATGGCGAACTGCGCGGCTTGGCTGCGCCCGCGGCCGTGACCACGCTTGCAGGTTCCGGCTTGGCCGCTACCGGCTCGCTCTCCTGGCGAGTGACGGCAGTGGCCGCCGGAGTCGTCGCCGGTGTCGGGGCCGGAAGGCGCGGAGTCTCCTGCGGCGGCGTTTCTCGCGAAATCGCAGCCGCCGGAGAATCCGTCAAGGGAGCGGCGCCGGCACTGTGTCCTGCCGCTTGCCGCCGTTCCGCCCGCAGCGGAGGAATCGGTTGACTTTGCGGGGCGGCCTTGGCGTCCACCTTGCCCGCATTATTGGGGCGCCGCCGCTCCGCGGGTGCAATCTTTTGTTCGACCGCCGGACTTACCGCCGACGGCATGCCATCGTCCGTCCGCGCCTGCGCCAGATACCAAACCCCCACCCCCACTACTATCGACGCCAGGGCGACCCAGAACCAATTCCGCGCTACTGGCTGAAGCCACTCCGGTATCGCCATCCACCGATTCGTCCCCGGAAATTCCCCCACCGGAACATGCCACAATCCCACCGGAGGCGCCCCGCCGTTCAAGGCCACCCCGTTCTCCAGCCCGGCATCGTATTCGCACCGGGTCTGCTGGTTGGTGAGCGTGGCCAGAATCTGGTTGAGCCGCTTCATCTGGCGCTCCGCCATGTCGCGCAGGGGTTGGTTCGCCTGCCCGTCGGGATGCACCAGCTTCGCCAATATTTTATAGGCGTGGCGGATCTCCTGCACGGTGGCCGTTCGCTTCAGCCCGAGTTCTTCGTAGTAATCCATGCGTTACTGAAATAGCCCCGTATCCGCCTAGTCTCACATTCGTAAAACATTGATCCTGATACAAATAGGTCGAAAGTTAGCTATTGCAAACGCCGCCTATATAGCTATACTCTAAAACAAGACTTGTATAGGTGCTACTGAAAATGAAAACCATATTCCTTTCGCTCCTCGCCGCCGGTGCGGTTGTGGCCATATCGGCCGCGCCTTCCACTATCGGGACTGTCCGCTCGGTGGGAGACTTCCGCGTTGACGGGTCTGTCGTTCGGGGCAATAGCACGATTTTTGACGGCGACGTCATCGAAACGGCGGCTTCGCGTTCGGTGGTTCAGCTCAACAGCGTCCAGCTTACCCTGGCGCCCGAATCGCGTGCCAAGATTTATAGCGACCGCACGGTGCTAGAAAAAGGCACCGGAATGCTCCGCGAATCCGCCGGCCACGTGTTTGAGGCTGACGAGTTGCGAATCGCTCCCGCCGCCAAGGATTCCGTCCTGCAAGTGGATGTGAAAAGCACCTCGCACATCTCCGTCTATGCTTTCGCGGGCAGCGCGCAAGTCCGCAATTCTTCCGGTCTGCTGATCGCCAGCCTGAATCCCGGTATGGCGTTGGAATTCGATACTCCCGGCCAGGGCGGCGGCAACACGGCCGTCACCATTACCGGGATGGTCACCACGAAGGACGGCATCTTCTTCATGAAAGATCAGACCACCAACGTGATCGCGCAGATCAAGGGAATGAATAAGGATCTCTTCAAGCTGGTCGGCAAGAGGACCGAGATCACCGGCTCCATCATCCCAGACGCCACTCCCGTTGCACCCGCTACGGAAGTTGTCGCGATCGTGAAATCCCGCATTCTGGGCGGGGCCTTGCCCGCGGCAGCTGCGACCGCTGGCGCCGCTGGCGCCGTTGGCGCCGCGGTCGGCCTCTCCACAGCTGCCACGGTCGCGATCGTTGGCGGAGTCGCAGTGGGTGGGACTATCGGTGGCTTGGCAGCGGCTGGGACTTTCCATAGCTCGTCCGCCAGCCCGCAGTAAACATAGAGTCGCATCGGCCAAGACACAGCGCCGTATACTGGTGTATCGTGCGCATGCACTTCGTCCTCGCGGCGATTTTTGTTTTCGCCATTCTCACCCTCTGGGTGCCAGCCCTCTGGCCGGTTACCGTGTTTCAGATCGGAATATTCGCCCTGTGCATCGGCGCGCTATGGCGTCACTTCCCGTCACGCATCCCATATCCAGTCATCCCCCTCCTGTTCGCGGTCTGTTGGGGACTCTGCCAGCTGGCCTTCCATCTTAGCGCCTACCCGTTCGCGACCAAAACCGCCATCGTTCGCTTCGCCAGCTTCCTCGCGGTCTTCCTCACCGCCTTCTGCCTGTTTCAGGACACCGCCGTCCGCCGCTGGTTCCGCTCCGCCATGCTCTGGTTCGCCTTCATCGTTTCTATTTGGGCCACCCTCCAGACATTCACCTCTAACGGCCGGATCTTCTGGATTTTCCCCAGCGGCTATACGGAATACGTAATGGGCCCCATCGTCTACCACAACCACTGGGCCGCATTCGTCGAAGTCGTCTTGCCGTTCGCTCTCTATGAGGCCTTCCGCCGCGAAGGCAACTCCCTGCTGTATGCCGGAATGGCGGCGGCCCTCTATGCCTCCGTGATTGCTTCCGCGTCGCGCGCCGGCGCCGTGCTTACCACCGCCGAAATCCTGATTGTCGCGCTCCTCATGGCCACCCGCGGAGTGGCCACCGGGCGAGCCCTTGGCGGAGCTTTCCTGCGCATGCTCATCCTCTTCACCGCCTTCACAGCCGTAGCCGGATGGACCCACGTTTGGGACCGCTTTCGCATACCCGACCCTATGCAGGGCCGGCGCGAATTCAACATGTCCACTCTCCACCTGATTGCGGACCATCCTCTCACGGGAACCGGTCTCGGCACGTGGCCCACGGTTTACCCGCGCTACGCCATCATCGATGTCGGCGCCTTCGCCAACCAGGCGCATGACGACTGGCTGCAGTTCGCCGCCGAAGGCGGCATCCCATTCGGCCTCGTCATCTTCAGCTTATTTCTCTGGTGTCTCGCCCCCGCTTTCCGCACCATCTGGGGCTTGGGCGTCGTCTCCGTCTTCCTGCATGCCGCCGTCGATTACCCCTTCTCCCGCCCGGCTCTCGGTTCCTGGCCCATTCTGGCGATAGCCATGCTGGCGGCACGCCAGAAATTCCATCGGCCGTCTGTGCCTCACGCGACTCATCTTGGCGAACCGCGCCAACTCACCCAACAGCCAGGCAGCGCCTTATGACCGACACGCACAGCCACATCGTGTGGGGCGTGGATGACGGCGCGAACACGATGGACGTCAGCCTCACCATGCTCGAGATCGCCGCCGCTAACGGCACCACTGATATCGTCGCTACCCCTCACGCCAACCCCAAATACCCCTTCCAGCGGGAATTAGTCCTGGAGCGAATCCAGGCGCTCAACCAGGCCGCCGGCTCACCCAAAGTCCACTTCGGATGCGAATTCCATCTCAGCTTCGATAACGTGGACCACCTGATGGAAAACCTGCGGCAGTACACCATCGACGGCAAACAATACCTCCTCGTCGAATGCCCGGACTTCCATATCGGCCAGCACACCGAGAGCGTCCTCGGCCGCATGATCGATGCCGGCATCGTCCCCATCGTCGCCCACCCCGAGCGCAATCCAGTTCTTCGCAAGGACCTTACCCGCGTCGAAGAATGGGTCGAGCTCGGCTGTCTCCTCCAGCTCACCGCCATGTCGATTACCGGCGGTTTCGGATCCTCCGCGAAAAGCGCCAGCCATCGGCTGCTTGACCGCGGGTTGGTCCACATCGTCGCGAGCGATTGCCATGACCCCGTAAACCGCAGTCCCCGACTGACCGAGGCACGCGAGGCCGTTGTCTCGCGCTGTGGAGAAGAGCTTGCCGAAATCATTTTTGCCGAGAATCCTCGCGCCGTGGTCGAAGGCGCCCCGCTGTTAGGCGGCAAACAGATATCCTGGCCGCCCCCAAAGTGGTATCAGTTTTGGAAACGATGAGGAGTTTTTTTGAAGATGGGTATGGTTCGACAAAACAAGTTAGAATAACGAATTAGAAATCGATCTGGGAATATCGAGATTGTGATCTGTCCAAAATGCAAAGTCGATCAGGCTCACCGTTCGCATCGACGGGACCTCCTGGAGCGCTTGGTTGCCGTGCTCGCCATCTATCCTTACAGGTGTGGCGCCTGTCAACATCGTTTCTTGCGGTTCCGCTACTCCGAATTCCTCCGTCCCGAACCCGCATCCGGCGCCGAGCGCGAGGTACGGGCCACCCGCAGGTCGATCAAATGGAGACGCAAGCGCCGGGAACTGCTCCTCTACGGTACCGGCTTTACCCTGTTCCTCGCCTTCCTCTATTACCTCACACGCCCGCGCGACAGTTCCTCGGACGGCAATTAATGCTGCCCGTATCATAGATACATGATCGGCAGTCGTCTGGAGAGGTCCGCCGCATCGATCTATTTCGAGGTGACAGGTAAGGGCCCGGCGCTGGTTTTTGCCCACGGTCTCGGCGGAAATCACATGTCGTGGTGGCAGCAAGTGCCGTATTGGGCCGCACGATATACCTGTGTGACTTTCGCATCGAGGATTTGCGCCGTCGCATGGCGAGAATCCCGATCCCGCCGAGTTTGCCGGCGATCTCGCGGCGCTGCTCGATTACCTGGGAATCGGGGAGGCTGCGCTCATCGCGCAGTCGATGGGCGGCTGGACTTGTCTCGATTTTACGATGCGCTATCCGCGGCGCGTGTGGGCGTTGGCGATGTCCTCCACCAGCGGCATCGTCGATCCCAGTACGCTTCCGGTTTCGGACTTGCGCAAGGTGCAGGAGTGGATGTCGGCACACGCCGGCGCAGAGGCCGACCTGTTTCGGCGCGGCATCCATCCCGCCGCGGGCGAGCGCATGGCGCGCGAACAGCCCGCGCTCGAGTTTCTTTATCGTGAAATGGACCAGACGAACGCCGGACTCGACAAGAACGCGCTACGCAAGAAGCTGGTGGACGCGCGTACACTGCCGGCTTCCAGACTCCGCGAACTGAAAATGCCGGTCTTGTTCGTTAGCGGCTCGGAGGACATCGTGATTCCGCCGCCCTTGGTGGAAGCGCTCGCCGCAATGGTGCCGGGGGCGAAGCTGGAGATCGTTCCCGATGCCGGCCACTCGGTCTACTTCGAGCGCGCGGAGCGATTCAACCGCGTGGTGGACCAGTTCCTCAGCGAGTCGCTGGCCGGCCGCGCGCGGTAGACTGGCAGAACGCAGCGGATCGCCGTCGTACAATAAACCATCGGCTGGAAGACGGCACTTTCCGTGTTAGCGGTTGTGGCACTGTTGGGCCTCTGGGCGGCCATCGGACGCCGGAACTGACCATGGACCTCAATTTCCAACTCGCCATCACCAATGTGCTGCTGATTGTCATGCTCACCGCTCCGCATGAGTTTTCGCATGCGTGGGTGGCCACCAAACTCGGCGACGATACGCCGCGGATTCAGGGTCGAGTGACGTTGAATCCGTTGGCGCATATCGATTGGCTGGGCACGGCGATTCTTCCGTTCCTGAGCACGCTGTTCATGGGCGGATTTCTGGGGTGGGGGAAGCCGGTGATGACGCAGACGTCGAAGCTGCGCGGCGGACTGAACGGGCTCCTGCTGGTGGCGCTCGCCGGACCGTTCAGCAACGTGATCATGGCGGTGATCCTGGGGGCGGTCGGCGTGATTTTCCAGGGCGCGGGTGCTCTCGCGCTGGCGAATTTCGCCTATCGCGGCGTGGAATTAAGCTTGTATTTGGCGCTCTTTAATCTGCTACCGGTGCCGCCGCTGGATGGGTCGAAGATCCTGCTGGCGCTGCGGATTCCGGCGGTGATTTATCAGGAAATCGCCCGCGCCGGTTTCATGGTGCTGCTGGTTTTGATGATGGCGACGAATGTGGGACGGTGGATGAGCGTGTGGAGCTACGACGGCGCGCGCTTGATTGTCGACACCTTCCGCGGCCACGTTGCGGGCTGACCGCTACGGACGCGTAAGGCGCGTGAGCTTTCAGTATTGTCCGCTGGCCGTGCTGGTTTCCGCCATAAACGGCGCATTTTCGTCGCCGGAATACGTCTCGAGCGAACGCGAGGTTCCGAGTCAGTCGATGCTCAAGTGGATGTAGCCATCATTGGCCGCTGGCGTTTCCGGCGATAGCCATGAAGGGCGGATGGCTGCCGGTGGGGAGCGCGTACCCGGGGCCAAGCAATACGTTGCTCATTCGATAGCAGCCTCCGGCTCGTGTGAATTTCCAATACTGGCCGGCGCTGTTTGACGACTTGGCCATGAGCGGCACGAGTTTGTCGCAAGTGGAGTCGAGCGAATAGGCGTTGCCGAGAAATGAATTCGTAAGGCGGTAGTAATATTGCTCATCGAATCCAGGTTCAACGACGAAGAGGGGTAGTATGGCGAGAAGGATCGTGATACCCCTGCGGTAGGGGGGTGAGATAATCGTCACAGGGAAGCCACACCCGAAAGATAGAATCGCCACATGACCACAGAAGAGAAGCTCGAACGCCTCATCGACCGCGTCGACGCGATCGCCCAATCGGTGGAACTGCTCACCGCCCTACACCGTGACCTGGAGAAAGAGACCGCCAGCAGGTTCGCCGAAACCCTCCAGTTCATCAATCGCCTTGCGCAGGTCGCCGAAGCCCACGAGCAGCGGATTGACGGACTTGAAGGCAAGTAGAAAGTGTGCCAGCTTCATGGGGTCCAGCTTCGAAACTATTAGAATAACTGAGCATGGCCGCCCGGCTCGCCGTGATGCGCCCGCCCCGAACCTGCTTTTCATTGTGCTATCCTAATTTACGTACCAAATCGAGATTAAGAGAAGACAAGGAGTTTTACCCCAAGAATGGCACTGGCGATTGAAGCAAAGCGGCAGATTTTCACTACAAATCAGCGCCACAAATCCGACACCGGGTCGCCAGAAGTACAGATTGCCCTGTTGAGCCAGCGCATTTCCATGCTGACAGAGCATTTCAAGACGCACAAAAAGGACCACGGATCCCGCAAGGGATTGCTTACCCTGGTGGCCAAGCGTCGCCGGCTTCTGACTTACCTTCGCGATACCGACACGGAACGTTACAAGGCACTCCTGCTCCGGCTAGGCATCCGCCGCTAGTCCATTTTACCGGAAGCAGCTTTGGTGTCTGAAGATTCCCATAGGGCTTCCGACTTGGTTCCAACCCGGCTCGAACGTGGTTGAGGCGTTGTTGCCTTACCACGCGGCGAGTCATCCATCCTGTCAACTCCAGTCTCAAACGGTGCCCGATGACGGGCGGCCGATCGTGACTGACCGGGGGCTCATCGAGCCATGCCGGCCGAGGTTGGAGGTTTAAGAAAGATTATGCACCACACAGTTGAAATTGACTTGGGCGGCCGGACGGTTACACTCGAAACCGGCAGAATGGCCAAGCAGGCGAACGGCGCCGTTGTCGTTCGTTCCGGTGACGCGGTTGTTCTCGTCTCTGCTTGCATGGCCGATCAGCCCAAACCGGGAGCCGGATTTTTTCCGCTCACCGTAGACTATCGTGAATACACTTACGCCGCCGGTAAAATACCGGGTGGTTTTATCAAACGTGAGGGACGTCCCTCCGAAAAAGAAGTTCTCACCAGCCGGCTGATCGACCGGCCGATTCGCCCGCTGTTCCCCGACGGTTTCTCGCATGAGACCCAGATCATCGCCATGGTTCTTTCGGCCGATCCGGAGCAGGACCCGAATTCGCTGGCGATCTGCGGCGCCGGCGCGGCGCTGGCGATTTCCGATCTGCCGTTCCCCTACATTCTGGGCGGCGTTCGCGTAGGCATGAAGGACGGCCAGTATGTCGCGAACCCCACTTATACCGAAGGCCGCGAATCGAAGCTGAATATCGTGGTCGCGGGCACCGAAGAAGGCATCGTGATGGTGGAGGCCGGCGCGCAGCAGGTCTCCGAAGCGGACGTTTTGGGCGCCATCGAGTTTGGCCACGAGTGCTGCCGGAAGATCGCCGAGGGCATCCGCAAGTTGGTGGCGCTCGCCGGCAAGCCCAAGTTCCAATACACTCCGCACACCCTCGATCAGGAGCTCTATAAGAAGATCGAAGGCTCACTTCGCAGCGATCTGACCGCGGCGCTCAATACCGAGAAGCACTCCAAGGAAGAGAGCCACACGCTGGTAAGCGAGCTGAAGAAGAAGACGCTGGCCGAGTTGCCCGAAGAACAACTGGCCGAAGGCGTGGTCTGCATCGAAGCGTTGCGCGAGCGTATTTTCCGCGACGAGATGCTGAAGGACCATCGCCGTCCCGACGGCCGCAAGTTCGACGAAGTCCGCAAGATCACCATCGAGACGGGCGTGTTGCCGCGCACTCACGGGTCGGCTTTATTCACCCGCGGTGAGACGCAGGCGCTGGTTACGGTAACACTCGGCACCAAGGACGACGAGCAGCGCATCGAACTGCTCGAGCCGGGCGAGGCCAGCAAGCGCTTCATGTTGCACTACAATTTCCCGCCGTTCAGCGTGGGCGAAGTGGGCTTCATGCGCGGTCCCGGCCGGCGTGAAATCGGCCACGGAGCTTTGGCGGAGCGGTCGCTCAGTTCGCTCATTCCGTCGGAAGCCACGTTCCCGTACACCATGCGCGTGGTGAGCGACATTCTGGAATCGAACGGTTCGAGTTCGCAGGCCACGGTTTGCGGCGCGTCGCTCGCGCTGATGGATGCCGGCGTTCCGCTGGCGGCGCACGTGGGCGGCATCGCCATGGGGTTGGTGCTGGAAGGCGACAAGTACGCTGTCCTCACCGATATCGCCGGCGCGGAAGATCATTACGGCGACATGGATTTCAAGGTCGCCGGCACGCGCGAAGGCATCACCGGACTGCAGATGGACATCAAGGTCCCGGCGGTCACCATCGCAATCATGAAAGAGGCGCTGGAGCAGGCGCGCCGCGGCCGTCTCCACATCCTTGACAAGATGTACGAGGCGCTGGCGGAAGCGCGCAAGGCGATCTCGCAGTACGCGCCGCGCATTTACACCTTGCACATTCCGACCGATAAGATTCGCGACGTGATTGGACCAGGCGGCAAGGTGATCCGCTCGATCATCGAGCAGACCGGCGTCAAGATCGACGTGGAAGACGACGGTACGGTGCATGTGGCGTCGGCCGACGAGGCATCGGCCAACAAGGCGATCCAGATCATTACCGACCTTACCGCGACGGCCGAAGTCGGCAAGACTTACCTCGGCAAAGTGGTGCGGCTGGTGGATTTCGGCGCCTTCGTCGAGATCTTCCCGGGCACTGACGGTCTGCTGCACATCAGCGAGATCTCCGAGAACCGCATTCGCGAGGTGCGCGACGAGTTGAAAGAGGGCGACCAGATTCTAGTGAAGGTGCTGGCGCTCGAAGGCAACAAAATCAAGCTGAGCCGCAAGGCGGTGCTGAAAGAGCAGCGCGAGAAGCTCAACAAGCAGCCCAAGGCGTAGTCATCGGATTCCGGCGCTGGACACCATCCAGCGCCGGTTCAGTTTTGTCACCATGAAAGTAGCGGTGCGCAATCGAACTCGCGGCACAGTGGTGGGCGATGCCATCACGCTCGCCGACACCAGCGCGCTACGCCGCACCGGATTGCTCAAGCACGATCATCTGGACCCCGGCACGGGCCTCTGGATTGTTCCCTGCGAATCGGTCCACACCTTCTTCATGAAGTTCGCCATCGATCTGGTGTATGTGGATCGCAAGCACAAGGTGCGTAAGGTGCGGCACGCGGTGGGTCCATGGCGATTGTCGGCCTGCCTGAGCGCACATTCCATCCTCGAACTTCCTCCCGGCACTGCGCGCGAGAGCGGCACCGAAGCGGGCGACCAACTCGAAATTGAGAAGTTGGGGTAACGCGGACCGCTCCCTGGTGCGCTTCCAGATTCTCGACCGGCGCAATTTCGAGACGTTTACCTACCAGACAACCGGCGAGCTTCGATTTATGGGACCGGTTACGCCACCCGATCCGGAACAGGCCGGTGGAAAGATACCGTGCGGGCGCACCCCCTAATGATGACCCGCATCATCGTGAGGTTCGAGGGCTACGTGGGCAGGTATGTGTGGCACTGCCACGTTCTCGAACACGAAGACAACGAAATGATGCGGCCTTACGACGTGATACCCGGGGCGTGAGCGCCGTGTTATAGTCTCACAACGTGAACTGTCCCAACTGCGGCGCTCCAATTTTGTGTCGAGGACGGAGAGACGTCCGCTACGTGCGAGTATTGCAAAGCGGTCTTCGTGCTGGATAAGAACGCTGAGGGCGTGCCCGTTTTCAATCAGCCCAGCGAATTTTCCTGTCCCATCTGCCACGTGCCCCTGATGCATGCCACCATCGCGCGGCAGCGGATTTTCGGTTGCACACGCTGCCTGGGCAATTTGATTCCGATGCCGGTTTTCGTGGTGCTGGTTGCCGCGCTCCGCACGCAGCGTGGCGAGGCCGTCGAAATCGCTCCGCCGCCCGATCCGCAACGGTTGGACCGCGAGACGGTCTGCCCGCAATGCGGCCGGCGGATGGATACGCACTACTATGCGGGCGGGGGCAACGTGATCATCGACGACTGTTCCCGCTGCGAGCTGAATTGGCTGGATGCGGGCGAGTTGACGGCGATCGTCCACGCGCCCGACCATTCGCTCGACCGGCGCCCGATCATCGACGCGGAGGACGAGTCCCCTCGGGTCGGGGAAAAACATTTATGGCCACCGATGAACACCGATAAACACCGATAAAAACAAGGCGCTTTCTTATCGGTGTTCATCGGTGGCTATAAAATAGTTGTCAATCCATGAAGAAGCTCATTCTCCTATTCGCGGCGGTATCGATCTCGCTCGCCTTCCAAGGCGACAAGAACGCGGATCTCGCGCGCTGGAAACAGCAGGCCAAAAACATCGCCGTCATCCGCGACGACTGGGGAATCGCACACGTCTACGGTAAGACGGACGCCGACGCGGTCTTCGGCATGGAGTACGCCCAGGCCGAGGACGATTTCAATCGCGTGGAGACGAACTACATCAACGCCATGGGCCGTCTCGCCGAGGCCGAGGGCGAATCGAAGGTCTATCAGGATCTCCGCATGAAGCTCTTCATCGATCCCGAAGCGCTGAAGAAGGAATACGCCGCCAGCCCGCCGTGGCTTCAAAAGCTGATGAACGCTTTTGCCGACGGATTGAACTTCTACCTCGCCCAGCATCCCGGCGTGAAGCCGCGGGTGATTCAACGTTTCGAGCCTTGGATGGCGCTCAGTTTCACCGAAGGTAGCATCGGCGGCGATATCGAGAAGATCAACCTGGGGCAACTGCAGGCGCTCTATGGTCGCCTTCCGGTCGTCGCAACGCCCGCGCAGGAGGAGTTCGACCCGGAGCCCAGAGGCTCAAATGGAGCGGCGGTTGCGCCTTCCAACACGGTCAATCATCGCGCGCTGCTGCTGATCAATCCGCACACCTCCTTCTACTTCCGCTCGGAACTGCAGATGGTGAGCGACGAAGGATTGGACGCCTATGGCGCCGCCACCTGGGGGCAGTTTTTCTGCTATCAGGGCTTCAACGCGCATGCCGGCTGGATGCACACGTCGAGCGGCGTGGACGCGGTCGACGAGTATCTGGAGACCGTCACCAAGAAGGGCGACCACTACGTGTATCAGTACGGAAACGAGGAGCGCCCGCTGACGGAGTCGCCGATTACGATTCCATTTAAGACCGACTCCGGGATGGCGGAGAAAAAATTCACCATCTACCGCTCGCACCACGGGCCCATCGTGCGCGAGGCGAACGGAAAATGGGTGGCCATCCGCCTGATGAAGGAGCACATCAAGGCTCTCGAACAATCGTACCTGCGGACCAAGGCGACGAATTATAAATCGTATCTGCAGACGATGGAACTGAAGGCGAATTCATCCAACAACACGATCTTCGCCGACGCCGATGGCGATATCGCTTACTTCCACGGCAACTACATTCCGCGCCGCGATACCAAGTACGATTGGACCAAGCCAGTGGACGGCAGCACTCCCGCCACGGAATGGCAGGGACTGTTGAATATCGACGAGACGCCGCACCTGCTGAATCCCAAGAGCGGCTGGCTGTACAACAGCAATAACTGGCCGTGGTCGGCCGCGGGTCCGAGCAGTCCCAAGAAGGAAGATTATCCGGCGTATGTGGAGAGCGGCGGCGAATCGGCGCGCGGCGTGCACGCCGTGCGCGTCCTCAGCGATAAGAAGGATTTCACGCTCGATTCGCTGATTGCCGCGGCCTACGACAGCTATCTCACGTGGTTCGAGAAGCCCATCCCCGCGTTGCTCAAGGCTTGGGACGCGGCGCCCGATTCGAATCCGCTGAAGGCCAGGACGGCCGAACAGATCGCCGTGCTGCGCCAGTGGGATCTGCGCTGGAGTGTCGATTCGGTGGCCACATCGCTGGCGATTTTCTGGGCCGACCAGGCGCGTCGATTAGGCCCCAGCGCGGGCGGTCGAGGAGCCGGCAGGGGAGCACCGCTCGAAGAGGCGCCCACCGATCAGCTTCTGGCCGGGCTGGTGGCCGCGTCGGAGCAATTGGAGCGCGATTTCGGAACGTGGAAGACGCCATGGGGCGATATCAATCGCTTCCAACGCTTGGATGACGCGATCGCGCCGCACTTCGACGATAAGGCGCCGAGCATTCCGGTCGGCTTCCCATCGGCGACGTGGGGTTCGCTGGCGTCCTTCGGCGCGCGGGCATATCCGGGGACGAAGAAGTGGTACGGCAGCAGTGGGAACAGCTTCGTCGCGGTGGTGGAGTTCGGGAAAACGGTGCGGGCCAAGGCGGTGACGGCGGGCGGGGAAAGCGGCAATCCAGGTTCGCCTCACTTCAACGATGAGGCACAGCGATACGCCACCGGCGCGCTCCGCGACGTGTATTACTATCGCGCCGATCTGAAGGGGCACACGCAGCGCGAATACCACCCTGGGGAGTGAGTGTGGGACATGCTTCAGCTTGTCCAAGAATAGGCTGAGTCGGGCGAAAGGCACCGCTCCCTTGCGGTCGCGGCTCATTAAGGGCTGCTGTTTCGAGGCTGGATTAATGATCGGCGCGCGAACAAGTGAGGCAGAAAAACCAAGCCGGAGAGCAATCCCGACACCAGCAGAAGCGTGCCACCGATGGGCGTCGCCATATTGGAGCGAAGCTCGCGCCGCGCAATTAGTAACCGCATCGGGACCTAATTCTCCGTCGGCACTCGCTCGGCGTGGTCCACGACTAGCATTTCGACCGGGCCTTTTTTCGATTCGAGCTTTACGCCCAGCTGGGACTGGAGCGCGGTAAACAGTCCCGCCGCGAAGCTCGGCAGGTCAGGCGCGCCATCGCCCGAGGATTCTGCCGTCTGATGTCCCCAGTGCGAAGACAGATTGTATTTCCCTTTGAGCCCTGTCTCGTCGTGGACGGGACGGCCCACCAAGTTCTCCAGCCGTTTGGCCAGCGTCTCCATGCCGATGTGTGCGCGCAGGACGCAGCCCATTCCGCCTACACACGACATGCCGCCTTCGGGAGGCAGGGATGGATAGCCGTCGGAGTTAGCCGGTCCGGGTGGAAGCGGATCGCCGTCCTTGTATTCCTGGAATTTCGGCCCGCCTTTCGCAATCTCGAGCGAGTAGACCGTCATCTCTTTCGTCTCGCGGTGCACCTGCAATGCGAGCCGCTCCGTCAACAGATTTTGTAGCATGACGGCCTGTTCCTCCGGGGTGGCGCCGCCCGGGATCGTCGCGATAACGTCGTACCCCGTGGCCTTCATCCACGAAGGACAGACGAGTTGGTAGCCCTTGATGCGGTATGCCGTGACGATTAGCGCGGCCAGCGGGATGTAGCGGCGCTCGAAGCGGCCAGGGTCGGACACACCCCTCGGGATGGTATGCGGATCGAGCGTTGTGTCACTGAGTTTCACCGACGCGACTTCGAAATGCTGGCCGTATGCGCAGAATGCAGCGAGTAATAAACTGACGTCGCGCATGCGTTCAGCTTACTACTTTCCCAGCGCCTGCTCGCGTTCTTTGCGTGCCTCCTGGTTGGATGGGTCAAGCTGCAACGCTTCCTCGAACTGCGCCACCGCATCGTCGCGCTTGCCGTCGCGCAGCAGAAGCACGCCGCGCAAAGTCAGCGCGTCGGCCAGGCGCCGCTTGGCGGCCGGGTCCTCGGGATTGTCCGCCAGAATGCGGCGCAATTGATCCACCGCATCGTCCACATGCCCGGCCTTGGCCAGCGCGATCGCCAGATTGTAGCGAGCGCTGGCGAACGACGGCCGCAAACGCAAAGCCTGCAGGTACTGTTCGATGGCCTCCGTGTTCCGTCCTGTGGACGCCAACGCCAGCCCCAGCATGTTGTGCGGTTCGGGACGAGTGGCGTCCAGGCGGACGGCCTCGCGCAACTCCGTCACAGCGGCCTGGGCGTTCAGGCGCGCAAGCTCGATGGCGCCTAAATTCATGTGGGCCTCGAAATCGTTGGGATTCCTTTCGAGCCGGTGCTCGATCACCGCCTCCTGCAGTTCGCGCCGCCGGTCGCCGGGACCGCGCGGCAGCACCTGCAGCCACAGGTGGCCCATTTCGTCGGTGGCCGCATTGCCGGCGTGCACGCGCTTCGGCGGACGATTGCGATTGCGCACGTTTGCACCGGAGTTGTCGTAGTGGTAGCGCATGTGGATCACCGCGTCCTTGGGCAGCGATACCGGCTCGCGGTAATAATAGACGCCCTGCCAATTCGGATCCCAATCGGGAATGCGCACCAGCCATTTCTTGGAGCCATCGGGCAGCGTGGCCCAGGCCTCGAGGAGTTTACCGAGATAGTGCGCGTGCGGATAGACTGCGAGAACGTCCACGCCCATTGGCAGCTTGAAATCGTCGGCGACCGCGAAGTCGTGCGCGCCGGCGGGAATATCGAGAGCGTTATCGTTCTCTAGTTCGAAGACCAGCGGGAATTTAGTTGCCGGCCGGGGGGTGAAGTAGATGCCGATGGAGGGCCGCACTTCCTCGGGCTTGCCGGAAGGTTGCAGGTGCATGTTGAGCACGAGGTCGTTGCCGGGGTCGAGACGCAAGGCGAACCCATCGGGCTCGACGTGCGGAGTGCTGCCCGGCTTCCAGAACAGCAGATGGCCGGGCGGGTCGAACGGGCTGCCCATGAGGGCGATGTCCATGCCCGGAAATCCTTTGCCCGGCGCGGTCTCCTGCGCGCGCGCCGATCCGATGCGGTCTACCAGTAGATTGGCGTGATGCACCAGGCGGCGATCGCCGGGACGGATCTCGATGGCGCGCACCCACCGGCGCGCGGTGAGAGCGGGCGTGAAGATGCAGTTCCAATAGACGTCGGGGCCGGACGCAGGCAACTGGAATGTGCTGGGCGCGTCGAGTATCAGGTCGGGCGTGCCGAGCTGCCAATCGCTCTGGAAACTCGGGGGCGGCGGAGTCTCGCCGGGTGTGCCTTCGGGAGCGCCGTCCTTCACCCAACTGGCGATGGTGGCGATTTCGTCCGGCGTGAGGCGGCGCTCGCCGGCGAAATCGCCGTAGCCGTGCTCCGGAAGCCAGGGTGGCATGAAGCCGCTGCGCGTGACCGTCGCGATGAGCGCGGCGCGCTTTCTTACGTCCTGATAGGTGAGGAGCGAGAATGGCGCGGCCTCGCCGGGATGATGGCAGGGAGCGCACTTTTCGTAAACGATAGGTGCGATGTCGTGCGAGAAAGTGGCCGCCTGCGCGGCCGATACCGCGGCCAGCGCCAATGGAGCCCAGGAACGCATTCTACTTGAGATGATACCTTGGTGGGGCCGGACTTTAGTCTTTGCAGCGCCGAGCGAGGGACGGTCCCTGCCGGGAGCGTCTCTGGCGGCAGAAACCGAGTTCGTCATTGGGACCACTCCCTCACGGTCGCGGCTCGGTATCGGCGGATTGCGTTTCCGAGCCGCGCGCGTCAGCAAGCGG